>Ga0116210_1001738_pt1 | contig 15128 bp, 7 predicted proteins | sample TshhotsprinmetaG_FD_94483 | JGI IMG/M metagenome (GOLD analysis project Ga0116210, IMG submission 94483) | Hot spring microbial communities from South Africa to study Microbial Dark Matter (Phase II) - Tshipise hot spring metaG | ecosystem: Environmental > Aquatic > Thermal springs > Hot (42-90C)... | reverse complement strand
GTATAGGCGGAGAAAATGTAGGTGTTATTTGTTTTGAATACACGGGTGAAAAACATTTCTGGGACGATGATGAAATTACATTTGCCTGTCAAGTTGCGGACCAACTCGCATTAATTTTTACTATTAGAGAAAGATTAAAAACAGAACGGCATAGAGATTTGCTTGTTCAAACAGTTGAATCTACGGATGAAGGGATACTTATTGCAGATGTTAATGAAACAGTTGTTTATCTCAATCCGGCGGTAGAAAAAATTACAAATAGAAAAAAACAAGATTTATTAAACAAACACCTATTTACCTTTTTTGAAAACTGTTTGAGTAAAGATGAGTATCTAAAAGACTTTGAACTTTTGAAAGGAGGGAAAACTGTAAGAAAGCAATTAGAATTAGTCAGGGGAGATAAAGATGTTTATACCATCGAGTATTCATTGTTTCCACTATTTAATGCACGAAAAGAATTAACAAACATAGTGCTGATTTTTAGAGATATAACAAACGAGTTAAAACTACTTAATGACCTTAAGCAAGCACAAAAGATGGAGAGTGTCGGTCAGTTAGCAGGTGGAATTGCACACGATTTGAATAACCATTTAATGGTAATTAATGGTTATGCAGAATTGGCAGAACGAGAACTTACTTCGGATTCGCCCATCATTTCCTATATACAAGAGATAATTAGTGCCAATAAGAAAGCCGGGTCGTTAATTCGCCAATTGTTAGCATTTGCTCGAAAACAGATATTAAAGAAAGAAGTAGTTAATGTAAATGAATTGATTCAGAACACATGTAAGATGTTGGTTCGGCTTCTTAAAGAAAATATTGATTTGAGTTTTATTCCCTATGAATCATTACATCTGATAAAAGCGGATAGGAATGCAGTTGAGGTAATTATAATTAATCTTTGCGTTAATGCTAACGATGCTATGCCCAATGGAGGAAAACTTTTAATTGAAACGAATCTTACTACTCTGTCTGAAGAGATGACAAAGGGTATTTCGTGGGTTTCTCCCGGTGATTTTGTAGTAATTTCTGTTACAGATATGGGTATGGGTATGGACAAATATACAATGGAACATTGCTTTGACCCGTTTTTCACAACGAAAGAGCTTGGGAAGGGGACAGGATTAGGCTTATCAACAGTTTATGGATTGGTTCAACAGCATGGAGGTATTATCCATGTTTACTCTGAATTAGGAAAAGGGACTACTTTTAAGGTTTACCTACCAATTATAGAACATGAACAGATCCATGAGAGTAAAGAAGATGAGGAAGAAAAACAAAGAGCACAATTTGGAGGGAATGAAACTATTTTGATTGCAGAAGATGAAATATCCGTTCGTTCGGTAGCCATGCGAATATTAGAGCAAGCCGGATATAAAGTAATTTCAGCCAAAGATGGAGAGGAGGCTGTAAAACTTATCTTAGAAAATATAAGTGATATTGACCTTGTTATTTTAGATGTTGTTATGCCAATAATGGGAGGAAAGGAGGTTTACGAAAAAATTAAATCGATAAGACCTAATTTGCCTGTTCTTTTCTCTACGGGTTATTCGGAAAACTCTATACACATTGATTTTGTGTTAAAAGAAAACTATCACCTTCTTAATAAACCTTATGGGAGGTTGGAATTATTAAGGGCGGTTAGAGATATATTGGATAAAAAATAAAAAAAATAATTATGTTAAATGAAATGAGTTTAGTACTTAACAAAAGACGGTATGATATTGAGTATCTCCGTATTCTTGCTGTACTGCTCCTTGTGCCTTTTCACTGTGCAATGGTATTTTTCTCCTATGAATCGTTTTATGTTAAGAGTTCATTTTCTCATTTCTTGATTGATTACTTTGTGTTTTTTCTGTCGCCTTGGCATATGCCCATTCTTTTTATGATTGCAGGGATGTCCTCTTTTTATGCATTGCAGAAGAGAACATGGAAACAATATATTCAAGAACGGACGAAACGATTGTTTATTCCGTTTTTATTTTCTATTGTATTTATAGTGCCACCACAACCCTATTTTGCTTATTTGAGATACCATCCAGAAGGCACGATTCTATCATTCCTTAAACAATATTTTTTTTGTATTCCGGATGATTTTACAGGTTATAAAGGTTCACTTACACCGGCTCACTTATGGTTCGTGTTATACCTCTATATTTATAGCGTGGCTTCTATACCTTTATTTCTGAAAATTAACAAACACTCAGAAACAATTAGTAAATATATTTTGAGGCATGACTATCTACTTTTGTACCCAATAATAATAGGTCTAATGGAGCAATTACCCTCTATTAGTTCAAAAAATCCTTTTTATTATTATACCTATTTTATTGTAGGGTATCTTATTGTCTCAAACAAAGAAATTGAAGATTCCCTCTTTAGTAAAGGTGCTTTTACTTTATTTTGCGGTATTATCACAATGGTAGTTTATCTCGCTTTTGTTAAGGCTTCTTTCATCTTTGAACAATATTCGTATTTAGATGTGCTCTTCTACATCCTGCGTCGTTTTAATGTGTGGTTTTGGTTAATATTCATTTTTGCCTATGGTAGAAAATTATTAAATTTCTCTATCTCTATTCTCCCCTATGCCAGTGAAATGTCTTATCCTTTCTATATTTTACACCAGACAGTAATTGTTACTATAGCATATTCCATTATTCCCTTAGATCTAAATATTTGGATTACTCTTTTTCTAATGATTATTCTATCTTTTTTTATAACTTTTATTTTATATCATATTATTATTAGGAAAAGTAGGTTATTGAGGTTTTTGTTCGGTATGAAAAATTAAGGATATGGAGAAATATAAAATGAGAAGTTACATTAGGTGGTTGTTTCGGTGGTATGTTTTAACCGCTATATCTTTTGTAATTTTATGTGGTAGTATTTGGAGTTTCCACACTTATAGATTTTACGACAATTGGTTTCGGGAAATTTTTTTATCCATGGCAATAAATATAGGGGATAATATTGACCCCAAAGCAATAAGAGACTTGGAGGGTTCAGAGAAGGACTTGGAAAGTCTTGTTTATAAATCTTTATTATCACAACTCCGTATCATTCGCTCAGTTGTTCCCCATTGTAAATGTCTTTATATAATGGGACGGACAGGAGACAAACAGATTTTCTTTTATATAGATACACAAGAAGATACAGAAGAAGCGCCCCCTTCACAACCAGGAGATTTATATGAAGATGCATCTCGAGAACTTGTTGAATGCTTTGATTCGGGAGTTCCGTTTACTGAAGGTCCGCTTCCGGATGAATGGGGTATCTGGGTTAGTGCACTTGTTCCAATAAAGGATTTGTTACATGACAAAGTTGTTGCAGTATTAGGACTTGATATAGATGCAAAGGACTGGGCAAGTAATGTTTGGAGTAAAGTTTATCCGATATTCTTGTTTACTTTTGCTATCGTTGTAGTTATTTTGTTATCGGGTATCGCTTTTTGCAGAAGGGAATCAAAGAAAGGGGTAACAAAAGGACTAAAATATACCGAAGCGGTGATGACCTTTTTGATTGCCTTTATTTTTACACTTGCAACGACCTGGTTTGTTGATACAAGGGACAAAAAACAACGTTGGATTGCTTTAAACGAAGTATCGAGGTTTAAAATTGGTTTTATACGCGAAAGTGCTGAAGACATTCGAGATATTGTAGTTCCTTCCATTGTCTCATTTTTTAGAAATAGTGAAGAGGTCTCTTATGAAGAGTTTTTAAATTTCACTAACTCTTTTAGAGAGGATATAACGACATATCTTACATGTCTATGGATACCCATAATTTCCCGAGAAGAAATGGAAGATTTTGTAAGAAAGGTTGAAACAGAATATTTTCCTAGTTTTAAGGTTTGGGAGTATGATTTTCACCGAAACATAACTCAGGTCAAGGAGCGGGATTTTTATTTGCCGGTTTTGTATTCTTCAAAGAATATGTATAAGCAAATACTTGGTTATGATGTGTACTCTGAAAAAGAATTACAGCCGGTAATTCATAATGCATTGGTATCAAAAAGACCAGCATCAATTTCTGCTGGGGAAATTCAGTCGTTTTTACCTGTAACTTTCAACACAACTTTTGTCTTTCAACCTGTATATAAAGATAATCGATTACGGGGACTAATATGCGTTTTGATGAATTTAGACGAGTTTTTCGGTTATGCAACGGCAGGAAGAGAATATACAAAAGCAGGGAAAGTTTTAGATATTGATTTTTTCCAAATCTTAGATAAGGATAATATTGAAAGGATATATTCTGACAAACAGTCAGAGAAAAATTCGGAAGTTCTAAGGGAAATAGATGTCTATAACCCCCATGCTGTTTTTTCAACCTTATTTATATTTCAGAATTTGTACGGAATTATACTTCGTGCTGGAGAGAGTTTATTTATTGCCCCATTGGATGATAGGAACCCCGCCTTTATTTTGGGGTTTATCGTTACCGTTGCTTTAACTATTACCATAGGAATTATTTCTAACTATAATCAGACCCTGCAAAACCTTATTCAGCAACGAACAAGTGAACTTTATAGGAGCCGTGAGCTAATTAAATCTACTTTATACTCAATTGGTGATGCGGTAATCAGTGTAGATAAATCGGGGAAAATTGTGGAAATGAATCGTTCCACACAACTTTTATTAGGTTGCAGTAGAGATGAGGAAATTGGGAAGCATGTAGATGAGGTTATAAAGTTAAAAGATGTTGCTACCGGGCAAAAAATAGAAAATCCTATTTATTATACATTAAAGACCGGTGAACAGATAGATATAGGAAACAACACATTATTGGTTTCTAATGATGGCAAGGAATATAACATTGCGGATAGTTGTACCCCTATTTTTGATGAAAATAGGAATATTTTGGGGGCTGTATTTGTGTTCCATGATGTAACGGAGGAGTATAGACAAAAGAAAAAATTAATGGAAAGTGAATTATTTCAGCGGACACTTATGGAAAGTGTTCAGGCAGGTGTTGTTTTAATTGACAATGAAACTCATATTATTGAATATATTAATGATGCGGGGGCAAAAATGTTTGGGGCTGAAAAGGAAAGAATCATTGGCAATGTCTGTCATAAATTTTTATGCCCCGCGGATGTAGGGAAGTGTCCAATACATAGTCCAGAAGAAGAAATTGTAAATCAAGAAAAGATTATGCTGACTGCTGATGGAAAAGAAAAACCTATTTTGAAATCTGTGAAAATGATTAATATAAGTGGAAAAATGAAGATTTTGGATTGCTTTATAGATATAAGTAAGGAAAAGCAAATTGAGAATGAATTGCGAGAGACCAATCGGCAGTTACTTATGGCGATCCAAAAGGCACAGGAGTTAGCCGTGAAAGCAGAATTAGCTAATATGGCAAAAAGTGAATTTTTGGCAAACATGAGTCATGAAATTAGGACACCAATGAATGCAATTATTGGGATGATAAGTCTTTTACTGGATACAGAATTAGAGCCTCAACAGCGACATTATGCAGAGGTTGTACAATCCAGTGGAGAAAGTTTGCTTGCTATAATCAATGATATTTTAGATTTTTCAAAAATAGAGGCCCGAAAATTAGACTTGGAAGAAATTGATTTTGATTTGATAAGTATGTTGGAAGATTTTTCAAATGTTATGGCTGTTAAAGCAACGGAAAAAAATTTAGAACTGATTATTGCTACAGATGACAATGTGCCCAGTTTAGTTATGGGAGATCCGGGACGAATTCGTCAGATATTAACCAATCTTGTTGGTAATGCCATTAAATTTACACATAAGGGTGAAATAAATATCCATCTCAGTTGTGAGGAAGAAACTGAGGAAGATGTCCTGTTGAAATTTGTTGTAAAAGATACGGGAATTGGGATTCCTCCGGACAGAATAGACAAACTTTTCCAAAAATTTACACAAGTAGATGCATCAATGACAAGAAGATTTGGTGGAACAGGATTAGGACTTGCTATTTCAAAAGAATTGGCAGAAATGATGGGAGGGAGTATAGGTGTAGAAAGTGAATACGGTAAAGGGTCTACATTTTGGTTTACCATAAGAATTAAAAAACAAAAAGATGTTCAACCCAAAGTATTTGTATTTCCAGAAGACTTACAAAATGTTCGGATTTTAATTGTGGACGATAATGCAAGTAATCGGGAAATATTAAGAGTGCGACTAAAGTCTTGGAGATCAAGACCTGAAGAAGCATCGGATGCCTTTACTGCATTGAATCTATTGAAAAAAGCGAAAAAAGAAAATGACCCCATTAAACTTTGTATTATAGATATGCAAATGCCTGAAATGGATGGAGAAACACTCGGGAAAATTATAGCCCAAGATAAAAATTTGGCAGATACGATTTTGGTAATGTTGACATCAATAGGGATAAGGGGGGATGTAAAGAAATATAGAGAAATTGGTTTTTCTGCCTATTTGACGAAACCTATACGACATACGGAATTATTTGATATTTTAACCACATTGTTAAGTATGTCAAAGGAAAAGATTGCAGGGAAAGAATCTCCATTTTTTACTCCCTCTATAATTACACGACATTCCATACGAGATATACAAAAGCAAAGGAAAAAATTCAAAGCGAAAATATTGCTTGTAGAAGATAATTTGGTGAATCAGCAAGTTGCCTCGGGAATGTTAGGAAAATTTGGAATTACACCTGATATTGCCAACAACGGGAAAGAAGCACTTGAATTGCTCGAAAAAAATGATTACGACCTCGTATTTATGGATGTACAGATGCCTGAAATAAATGGATATGAGGCCACTCGTTTAATAAGAGATAAATCTTTTAAGGTGAAAAATCCTGAGATCCCTATTGTTGCAATGACGGCTCATGCCCTTGAAGGGGACAGGACGAATTGCCTTGAAGCAGGAATGAACGACTATATAGCGAAACCGATTGTCTTAGAAAGGTTAATTGAGGTTTTAGAAAAATGGCTGCCGGAAAAAATTCAGATAGAAAAGGAATCAGTTACTATCTCAAAGAAAACTTCTCCGGATGTGGAACATCCCACTTCCGTTTCTTCTGATATCCTACCGACTTTTGATTATAAATCCTTCATGAAAAGAGTGATGGATGATAAAGAATTAGCAAGAACGGTGCTGGATAGTTTTTTGGAGGATATTCCTAAACAAATAAAAATATTAAAAGATTATATGTCTGAAAGTCGAGTTTCAGAAGCGGAACGGCAGGCTCATTCAATTAAAGGTGCTTCTGCAAATGTTGGTGCAGAACAATTGCGTGAAGTAGCTTTTCAGGTTGAAAAATTATGTAAAGAGGGAAATCTCCAAGAAGCAGAAAAATTGATACAGCAAATAGAAATAAAATTTGATGAACTTAAAAAGAAAATACAGGAAGTGTTTTATGGGTGAGGAAAATAATAAGATAAAAATATTAGTAGCAGAGGATGATTTGGTTTCCCGCCTTATGCTTACCTCTGCTATAAAAAAATGGGGATATGAACCCATCGCAGTAGATAATGGGAAAAGTGCCTTGGAAATTTTATCAAATGAATCCCCACCTCTTCTTGCAATTTTAGACTGGGTTATGCCTGAAATGGATGGTATTGATGTCGTTAAAGCCTTGAGAAAAAATAAGGGGGAAATCCCAACTTATATTATCATGCTGACGACCAAAACTGAGAAAGAAAACTTAATTGAGGGTTTAGAAACAGGGGCTGATGATTATATACGAAAGCCTTTTGATGCGGATGAACTCTGGGCACGAATTCGTGTAGGACTAAGAACTGCAACTTTACAAAGAGATTTGCTGGACACACAAAGGGCGCTTGAATACGAGGCTATTCATGACCCACTCACAGGTTGTCTGAATCGACGCGGCATTTTAGAACGGTTAAGAGAAGAGTTAGAGCGTTCTCAACGAACAGGAGAACAGTTATGTGTGGCTATGTGTGATTTGGACCACTTTAAAAAAATCAATGATAACTATGGTCATCAGACAGGGGATGATGTATTAAAAGGTTTTGTTCAAATAATTTGTTCTCAATTAAGACCCTATGATAAATTGGGTAGATTGGGCGGTGAAGAGTTTCTAATTCTTATACCGAATATAACGGAATCGTATGCCCGGAGTGCTCTCGAAAGATTAAATAGAATGGTGCAAAATACGGAATTAGAAACTTGCGCTGGAAAAATGAATATTACAGTAAGTATTGGTGGTATAATAATCAAAGAAAAAACAAATGTAGACGATATAATCAAAAGAGTAGATAGTGCATTGTATACCGCAAAGGAAAAGGGCCGGAATAAAGTAATTTTCTATGGAGAATAGAGAATGAGTAAGTGCCAACCCCTGTTTGTGGGTAAAAGGACCCTTCTTATTGATGATGACCTGACCCAGTTAAAACTTTTGGAAGGTCTTCTAAAGAAAATGGGTTTCATTGTTTCTGCTTTTCAATCACCCGTTCAGGCATTGAGGAGTATCGAACCTAATTCTCCTCCTGATCTTGTAATTACAGATATTTTCATGCCTGAAATAAGTGGGTGGGACCTTTGCCGGTATTTGCGTTCTGATGTGTTGTATTACATGAAGGATGTCCCTATATTGGTTGTATCTTCTGTATTTTTGGGTGAGGGAATAAAGAAAACGGTTCAAGATGCAGGAGCAGATAATTTTATTGAGATGCCTATTGATTATAAGAAACTTGAAGATACAATTTTTAAAACATTAGAAGGGAGAGAGAAAGAGGATATTACATTTGTTTTGTGGGTATCCCCATGTAGTCAATGTATTGAACAATGCTGTTTTATGCTGCCTGTTTATAATTTTCAAATAAAGCATGTAGAAAACATTAAAGAAGCAATAAAGTTATTTTCTGAAGATCAATATGATTTGGTAGTTGTTTCTCATAGACTACATGAAGACCCTACACCGCTCATGAAAAAAATAAAAGAAAAGAATAATGATACAGTTATTGTTGCCATCCTTTCATCTAAAGAGGAAAAGAATAAGGACTTTCTATATTGGTTTAAAAAGGGTGTTTCTGCAATCATAAAAGAACCTTTATCTTCGGAACATATTCATAACCTATTTGAAAAAATTAGACTTGAAAAAGCACTAATTAAAACAAAAGAGACTTTAGAACAAAAAGTAAAAGAAAATCTTGCAGAAGAATTAAAATGGGTATCTATCCTTGATTCATTACCTTCTGGGATATTCATAAAAGATAAACAGTTAAGATATGTTCGTGTTAACAAAGCGTATGCAAATTTCTTTGGTAAAAATCAGAGGGAATTTTTGGATATTGATGATAGAGATTTATTTAATGAACAATCGTATAAGACTTTCGTTCCTATTTGTGAGAAGGCGCTTAGTGGGGATGTATATATACATCCCGATTTATCACTAGATATCCAGGGGAAAGACAGAGTTTTTTCTGTTTATACCGCTCCTCTGAAAAACGCGGAAGGAGAAATTACAGGAATCTTTGGAACGATTAGAGATGTAACGGATTTCCGGAAACTTCAGCAAAATTATAAAAATCTTTTTGAATCCATGCAGGAGGCATTTGCAGAGCATGAGTTTATTTTTGATGAACAAGGTACACCCATAGACTATAAATTTCTTTCCGCTAATAGTGCCTTTTACAAAATGACGGGATTGCGAGCAGTAGATATTATTGGGAGGACTGTAAAGGAGGTTTTACCCGGTGTCGAGTCTTATTGGATTTTAACTTACGCACAGGTTGTAGTTACAGGAAATCCTATCACATTTGAAATATTTTCACAGTCATTAAACCGACATTATCTTGTTCATGCATTTAAAACAGGAAAGAACCGTTTTGCATGTGTATTTACAGATATTACAGAGAAGAAAACCTTTGAAGAAGAAATAAAAAGATTAAATAGAGAGTGGCAACTTGCCTACGATAATATTAATAGTGTTATTTGGTTTTTAAATGAAAATTTTGAAATCACAAGAACAAATAGTGCTATTCTGAAGTTATTGAAACTAACTCCAGATGAGGTTCTTGGAAAGAAATGCTGGGAAGTTGTTCATGGAACAAGAGAAGCCCCTTCTTTTTGTCCTGTTTTAAGATTATTGAAAACGAGAAAACGGGAGACCCTGGAATTTTGTAGAGATGATCGATGGTTTGAGGTTATTGTTGACCCCGTTTTTGGAGATAATAACCAATTGGTAGGATTTGTTCATATTCTGTCAGAAATAACTGAACGCAAGAATGCAGAAAAAATAAGAGAAGATTTGCAGAAACAATTGGTTCAATCACAAAAGTTGGAATCTATTGGTAGATTAGCAGGCGGTATTGCGCATGATTTTAATAATATGTTAAGCGTGATTATGGGAAATATTGAGTTATCAATACTTAAACTGGAAACGGGAGAATCTATTAAAGAAAATCTTGAAGAAGTCCGTAAAGCGGTGGAGCGTGCTTCAGATATAACAAAAAAGATACTTGCTTTTGCAAGGAAGCAAGATACGAAACCACAAGTTTTAAAACTAAATAAAGAAATTTCTGAGTATATGAAATTGTTGAAAAGGGTTCTTACAGAGAGGGTACAACTTGAGTTACATTCTGAAGAAGGTTTATGGGATGTATATTTAGACCCTGCACATTTGGATATGATACTACTTAATCTTTGTGTTAATGCACGTGATGCAATAACGAACGAAGGGAAAATTACTATCGAGTTAACAAATAAAAGAATAGATGAAAACTTTACAAAAATATATCCGGATTCATTCCCCGGAGACTATGTTGTGCTACGGGTTTCAGATACCGGAACTGGGATTGATCCTGAAGTGCTACCTAAAATTTTCGACCCTTTTTTTACTACAAAAAAAATGGGTGAAGGGACAGGATTAGGTTTGTCAACTGTATATGGAACAGTCAAACAGAACAATGGATTTATAACAGTTGATAGTGAATTAGGAAAAGGTAGTTCTTTTTCTGTTTATTTCCCAAGATACAAAAAATATGGGACTGATAATATAAATCAAGAAAGTACATATCAAAATAATTCCGTTGCAATAGAGAATTTTGAGTCATCGGAAAATAGAGGTGTTATTCTTGTCGTCGATGACGAAAGGAGTGTCTTGGAAATATTAAATCAGATTATTTCACGATTAGGTTTTAGTCCTATTATTACTGATGACCCTATTGAAGCATTAAAGTTAGCTGAAGAAAACAAGAACAAGATAAAACTACTAATATCTGATATTATTTTACCTAAAATGAATGGGATAGACCTTGCTAAAGAAATTGAAAAAATTATACCTTCTGTAAAAACTCTTTTTATTTCAGGTTATGCCGAGGAATTAAACCCCAATATATCTTCTCAAATAGCATTAGAAATATATTTGGTGAAAAAGCCCTTTTCGATTCAGATATTATCAAAAAAAATAAAAGAGATACTAAGCCTGTAGAAGACTACCTGTCCTTGTGTTTCAAACAGACTATAAGTAGGTATCAATTATCTCTATAAATCTTTTTATCTCATCACGGATACGGCGATAAATGTTAAGTATCTCTTCTTCTGTTTTTGCAAATTGAGCGAGTTGAGGTGGGTCATCAAATCCTACATGAATCAGTTTTGTATGGTTTGGGGGGTGAGGACATTGTTTGCGAACATTATCACAAACAGTTATAACAAGGTCAAAATTATGAATAGGTAATTCATTAATAGTTTTTGGATAATAGCTGGATATGTCAATCCCTACTTCTGCCATGACTTTTACAGCATAAGGATTTAAAGTGTGTTTTTCAATTCCTGCAGAATAAGGGTCAAGAGTATCCTTCCACAGGTGCCGGGTCCAACCTTCTGCCATCTGACTTCTACATGAATTACCGGTACATAAAAACAATATTTTTTTCTTTATCATACTTTGTGTACTTATGTAAATAATAAGTTTAAAAATTATCTGCTTTTTTGTACTTATTCACAAATATTTCTAAAATTTTCAATTCGATGAAAAGTTAAATAATTCGCATCATGAAAGTTGTTAGCCCCTCCAAATTCATCGTCATAAGCAGTGCGAACCACAGCGATAATATCTTCACTTTCAAAAATCCAATCAGCATATTGGAAACCGTGTTTATCCATGTCAGGATGTTGTAAAACTGTTTTACAAAGTTTCCACTCCTTCAAATCAGGGCTGGAAGCAAGAACAAGCATATTTCGGATTCGTGCAGGATGTCTTTCCTTAATTTGTTCCGGCAAAGGCCAATTACAAAGCGTCCAATACTTTTGTGTTTGTTCATCATATCGTATTGTGAATTTTGTAGTTCCTCCATTAAAGTCTATGAAGTCTGTTTCAGGATCAAAAGAAATTTTCTTTCCATCTTCACTTACAGAAATAATAGCCGATTTTCCACCCATTCGTGTATCCACCCGAAGCATATTGACGAGTTTTCCGTCTTTAGTCGGAATAATATTTCCTTCTAACCACCCGTAAAACTTTCCATTCAACCAATCTTTTGATTTCGGTATACAATTACTAAAGGTCCAACTGGATGAGTCTAATAAATTTGAATCAATAGGGGCACTTATGACAAATGCTCTATAACGGTCACCCCATTTATCACTACCCATAGCATCCTCAAAGGCCCTCCAGATTCTATCTTTAAATTCGATGACAGGGACTGGTGCCGTATGGTATTGACCCATATCTATAATCCCTGACTTTTTGCTTATGGGTTCTGTCCATGACCAGCCTTCATCGGTTGATTTTCTAATTACAATATTCCCATGGTGTCGGTCTGTGCCAATCATATAAATATCATTGTTGTGTATAAAAATACTTGCCCAAAACATGCCTTTCATAGTCGCTATCCGTTTCCACGAGATACCGCTGTCCTCGGAACGGTATACATGAGTAACTGCTAATGAATGCTCTGTGGACATAGGACCAAATTCATCATGTTTGGCCAAATAGACTCCATCTCGTAAAATAACAATACCCGGCGAGCCTATATATATTCCAGTATTCGCACAAGAATGTGTGATAATAGTCCCCGGAGGTAATTCGGCGAATGTGGGAAAAGAGAGACAAAAAAGAATTAGAAATAAAGAACGCATATAAATTATTCCCCTATTGAATTTATTTAAATAATATTATATGAATTTTTATTAAAAATTGACAAACAGCATTATACCTAACGATAAGTATAATTGTGATTTGATTTTCATATATTGATTTTGTTATATATAAAAAGAGTCATTTAAAAGAAGGTAAGAGTTATGTCTACATTAATAAAACAGGTTATAGAATTAGAGGAAAAGGCAGAAAAAATTTTAGAAGAAGCAAAACAACAAGCGAAAAAGATTTTTGAGGAAGTAGATGAAGAAATCAAACAGATTTTTTTAAATATAGAACAAGATACTGAAACAAAAATAAAAGTTTATCGCGAACAGGCAGAACAAAAAGAAAAGCAAGAAGAAGAAAAGTTGAAAATGCAGGGTGAAGAACAAATAAAAAAAGTAAAAGATATTCCGCAATCAAAAATAGACGAACAAGTTCAGTTCGTTATAAGCCGATTAAAAGAATTCTAAAGAAAGTGAACGGGCTATGGCTATAGACCGCATGAAGAAGATAACATTATTAAGTCCTGTGCAGGCTTCTCAACGGCTTTTGAAAACATTACATGGATTAGGGGTTTGTGAAGTTGCTGATGTTTTAAGTTCTTATCCCGAATTAAAAGATGTATTAAAAAGGCCAGGTATAATAACGGATGTAATTGATAGCAATCTTCAAAAAATTCAAACGATACTGTCTCTGTTAGATATTTTTTCGCCTGTCGTTAAAGGTTTTATTCAGGGTTTGGCACCTGTTCCTTTACTGATTACAAAAGAGGAACTGGAAAATGCAATTCATAAATTTAATTTGGAAGAGGTTTATCAGGAAGCACAGTTATTAGATACCGAATATAGAAAAGTGGAGCGTGCTATTTCGGCTATTGAAAATCAAATAACAGAATTAGAACCATTTGAAGATTTACCGTTTGCTATACATGAATTTCGAAAACCCAAAAAAACAAGATTGCTTTTTGGAAGGATAGTAAACGCCTCATATCAGTCATTAATCAAAGATAGTAATTTTAAGAAGAAAACAGCAGTAGAGATAATTTATCCCGGAAAGTATTACAGGAAAACAGAAGTTGTTGGTGAATTACCGCAGTATGGACCCAAAGATAACATTCGTATTTTAATCAGTTGTTTACCAGACGATTTATCTGAAATACAGAAAAAACTAAGAGAATATGGGTTTGAAGAAATTATTCTGCCCGAAATTAATGGGACTGTTCGTGACCATATTAGAGAATTGAAGGCTGATTTATCTGCATTGAGAGTTCAAGCACAAGAAATTGCGAATAAAGCCCATAAACTTTCTGTTCATCGAAGAACAGCAGAAGTTTTGAAGGCGTATTGGGAAAATAGGAAAAGGATGGTTTTAAATAAATCAAAGGTGTTAGAAGGAAAATGGATACAAGTCCTTTCAGGATATGTTAAAGAAGCGGATTTATCAAAGTTGCAAAAAGTAATAAAAAATGAAATGCCAGAAGTGTCCATTCTTATAGAAGACCCCGCACCAGGAGAAGATGTACCAATAAGTATAACATTACCTCCATTAGTAAAACCTATTCAAATGCTAATTAATATGTATGGTCTTCCTCCTTATGATTTCTTTGACCCTTCTCCGGCCTTAATTTGGAGTTTCTTATTATTTTTTGGAATATGCTTTGGTGATGTTGCATACGGTTTAATTCTTTTAATTGCAAGCCTTTATTTAATGAAGCGAACACGACCCTATGAGGGTATATATAATTTCGCAAAATTATTATTTTTTGCTTCAATTCCTACGATTATATGTGGTTTCTTATTAGGTTCGTTGTTTGGTGATTTATATAAACCTGAGTATTTGGGAGAGAATAACATATTACAACGTATCATGGAGCGAACAACGGTATTGAATCCAATGGACCAGCCCGTTATATTGCTTCTGGTTGCTTTGGTGATCGGTATATTAAATCAATTCTTTGGGATAGGATTAAAAATGTATGGAATGATAAAGAGGGGAGATAAAGCAGGGGCCGTGATGGATGGATTAATGTGGCATATAGCCCTTCCGGGTTTTATTATTATTGTAAGTAG
>Ga0116210_1001735_pt1 | contig 15145 bp, 15 predicted proteins | sample TshhotsprinmetaG_FD_94483 | JGI IMG/M metagenome (GOLD analysis project Ga0116210, IMG submission 94483) | Hot spring microbial communities from South Africa to study Microbial Dark Matter (Phase II) - Tshipise hot spring metaG | ecosystem: Environmental > Aquatic > Thermal springs > Hot... | reverse complement strand
CGTCAAGCCCCGGGCGGTCAGCGTCTCCAAGCCCATCGATAAGACCCTGAGCTTCGCGGGCTTCACCATAGAGGTACAGAGGCTCATCGTCATCGCCGGGGCCGTGGCGCTGGTGGTCCTGCTGCACCTCTTCATCAAGAGGACCCGCATGGGCACGGCCATCGAGGCGGTGGCACAGGACCGCGAGGGCGCGGCCCTGGTGGGCATCAACGTCAACCGCATCTCCATGCTCACCTTTGCCATCGCCACCGCCCTGGCCGCCGCGGCGGCGGTGCTCATGGCCCCGCTGGCCTTCATCTCCCCCGAGATGGGTAGCGTGCTCATCCTCAAGGCCTTCGTCATCGTGGTTCTGGGCGGCCTGGGCAGCATGCAGGGAGCCATCGTGGGAGGTTACCTGCTGGGCATCCTGGAGGCCCTGGCCATTGCCTACGTATCCTCCGCGTACAAGGACGTCTTCGCCTTCGCGGTGCTCATCCTCATCCTGGCCATCCGCCCCACCGGGCTCTTCAAGGGGAGGGACTGAGACTATGGAAAAGCTCGAGAAGTACGGCAAGAGAGCCTTCTTCGCCCTGCTCCTCGCTTTGGCCATTGCCCTTCCCTGGATAGGCCTGAAGCTGTACCAGCTGCGCGTGCTGACCCTGGCCTTGGCATGGGCCATAGCCGCCGTGAGCCTCAACCTGATCCTGGGATACACCGGGCAGGCCTCCCTGGCCCACGGAGCTTTTCTGGGCATCGGGGCCTACACCTTCGGCATATTCACGGAAAGGGTGGGATTGAACTTCTGGCCCTCGCTCCTCATCGCCGGCCTGGTCACCGCCTTCCTCGGTCTCCTGGTGGGCTTGCCGTCCCTGCGCACCAAGGGACCCTATTTCGCCATCGTCACCCTCTGCTTCAACGTCATCGTCTTCAAGGTCTTCGAGAACTGGACGTGGCTGTCCGGGGGGATACAGGGGCAGAAGGTGCCCTGCCCGAGTTTCCTGACACAGCGCTGGGCCCGCTATTATTTCGTGCTCGGCGCACTTTTGCTGGTGCTGGTGGTGGTGCGCTTCATAGTCAAGTCCCTGCTGGGGATCACCTTCATGTCCATACGCAGCAACGAGAACCTGGCGGAGGCCACGGGCATCAACAGCTTCCGCTACAAGCTGCTCTCCTTCACGGTGAGCTGCTTTATCGTGGGGCTGGCGGGAGCGCTGCTGGCCGTCGAGAACCAGCATCTCGACTTCACGGTGACCAACTACGCCTATTCCTTCAACCTCCTCGTCTACGTGCTCATCGGCGGGGCGGCCACCCTCTCCGGCCCTGTGCTGGGTGCGGTGGGGCTGTATTATTTCCTCGACTACGTGGAGAAGTCCCTGGGCGAGTACCGTTTCGTCCTCTTCGGGTTCATATTGATCGTGGCGATCATCTACTTCCCACGCGGCATGGTAGGAGGCCTCAGCCGGCTGTGGGACTGGGCGAAGGGACGCCATGCCAGTTACAGGGCGCGGGAGGTGACCCCATGACCATCCTGCGCGTGGAAGGGCTTACCAAGAGGTTCGGCGGCCTGGTGGCGGTGAACAAGGTGGACTTCGAGGTGTCCGAAGGGAGCATCCTGGGGATCATCGGCCCCAACGGGGCCGGCAAGTCCACCATCTTCAACCTGGTGAGCGGGATCATCCCCCCCGACGAGGGACGTGTCGTCTTCCAGGGGAAGGAAGTGACGGGATGGAAACCCTACCGGATGGCCCGCGAGGGGATCGCCCGCACCTTCCAGACCACCGCCCTCTTCGAGGAGCTGCCGGTCTACGTGAACCTGTTGATCGGGTACCGCATGCGCACGCGATCCGGGCTGTGGGACGTGGTGCTGCAGACCCCGCGGGCGCGGCGGGAGAAAAAGGAGGCTGCGGAGAAGGTGATGGAGGTGCTGGCCTTCACCGGCCTGGCGGAATATGCTTTCCGGCCGGCCGGCTCCATCCCCCAGGAGGCCCAGAAGAGGCTGGCCATCGGCATCGCCCTGATGGGAAACCCGCGACTGGTCCTGCTGGACGAGCCCACCGGGGGGGTGGGCATGGAGGAGACCAACGGCATCATCGAGCTCATCGCACGCATCCGCGAGCGGGGCATCACGGTGTGCGTCATCGAGCACAAGATGCGCATGATCATGAGCCTGGCGAACCGCATCGTGGCCCTGAACTTCGGGGTGAAGATAGCGGACGGGGTCCCGCAGGAGGTGTGCGAGGACCGGGCGGTCATCGAGGCGTACCTGGGAGAACAACATGCTTGAACTGCAGGGCGTATACTGCAACATAGGGAAACACGAGGTCCTTCACGGTGTGTCCCTGGAAATGGAGCAGGGCGAGCTCGTGTGCATGCTGGGAGCGAACGGGGCCGGGAAATCCACCCTTTTCCGCACCATCAGCGGTTTGTTGAGGCCTACGCAGGGCTCGATAACCTTCGAGGGGGAGGTCATCAGCCGCATACGGCCGGACGCTATCGTGAGGAAGGGAATCTCCCTGTGCCCCGAAGGCCGCAAGCTCTTCCCGCGGCTTTCGGTGAAAAAGAACCTCATGATGGGGGCCTATTCCCGTTACCGCGAGAAGGAGGAAGTTGCCGCGGCGCTGCGAGAGGTGTACGAGCTCTTTCCCATCCTCGAGGAGCGCAGCGAGCAGGAGGCGGGGACCCTGAGCGGCGGGGAGCAGCAGATGCTGGCCATCGGGCGGGCTCTCATGTCCCAGCCGCGCCTCCTGCTCCTGGACGAGCCGTCGCTGGGGCTGGCGCCGCTCGTCGTTACCCGCATCATGGAGACCATCGTGGACATAAACCGCCGGGGGATCACCATCATGCTCTCCGAGCAGAACGCCAGCATGGCCCTGTCCATTTCCACGCGAGGTTACGTGCTGGAGAACGGCAGCATAGTCCTGGAGGGGAGCGCGGAGGAGTTGGCCGGAAACGAGGAGGTAAAGAAGGCCTATATAGGCGCCTGAGGAAAGCCGGTAGACGGGGGGTTGACGATGAAAATTACCAAGACCTGCCGGGAATGCGGGGTCCCCCTGGGGATTTCGCGCACCATGCGCTGGAACAGCGATGGGACCATCACCCAGGTAAGCGATCCCGCGCACCGCATGATCTTCTTCGAGTCGGACAACCTTGACCGCATGTGGCGCCGCCTTTCCCGGGAACTTGCCGTGACGCAGGAGCACATATGGGAATTGGTAATATCTTCCAAAAGCCGCGCCACGCGCGCTTTCCTCCGCCACACGCTGCCCTGGTACGTGAACACGGCAGCCCACCTCGTGGGTTACCGCACGCTCATGTCCACCATCGAGGCCCAGGGGTTGGTGATGGGATACGGCAAGATAACCTTGGGTGGCCAGTACCCGCGGCGTGGCCGCCCGGAAAGGGTCACCGTCTTCATCGAGGACCCCTACTCCCTCCCGCTCTTCTGCGGCGATTTCAAGGGCTCGGCGGAGGTGTTGGAGCGGCGCCGGTCATCCCTCACCTACCAGGCCCTTGACGAGAGGCGCCACCAGATCGACGTCACGGTGAGCAAGGAGAGGCTGGAGGAGGAATATTTTCACGTACGGGACGGAGCCGCCCGCAAGCGGGGCGAAATCTCCTACGTGACCTGTCCCTCCTGCGGCGCCCCGCGGGAGCTGGCGCAGTTCTCCTGGGACCTGGGGCGAGGCATCATACGCGACAACGAGAGCGGCAGGAGGCTGGCCTTTTTCGGGACCGCCGGCATGCGCGAGGTCTTCGACGAGCTGGTCCACGAGCTCGGAGAGAGGGTCACGCCGACCATCATCGACGCGGAGCGCGAGAACACCGTGGAAGCCATGGGGGTGGAGGAGGCACGCAGCGGCCTGGAGAGGTTGCGCTTCCTCGCTGCCATCCGTGGCCTGGGGCTGCTCACTTCCCTCTCCATGGCCCCGGAGAGGATGGAGGCGGTGATGGCCAACCCCGCCATTCCGGAGTACCTTGTGGGGCTTGCCCTGGGGGTCTTCGAGCTGGCCACGGGGCAGAAGGGACGTTGCGACTGGCGGCTGGAAGGGGATGGCGACCTGCGCATGGAGATCGTCCCCGCGCGTTGAAGACCTCCAAACCGTGACGGCACCAGCGGCCCAACGCCGCTGTTTCCAGGAAAACCGCCTCAGACCGCCGGAGAGGTACAATCCCCCAACCGTACTATATCGCCCGTACCCCCTTTCCTCGATAAACGAACTGCCGGTAAGGGAAAAGGAACTGCCGGTAAGGGAAAAGGAAAGGGGCTCGAGATGGGAGAGAAGAGCGGAGAGAAGAAGAAGATACTGATAGTGGACGATGACGAGGAGCTGGTGCGCATCCTGAGCGTGAACCTCGCCATGGAGGGTTTCGAGGTCTGCGCCGCTTTCGACGGCATGTCCGCGGTCATGCGCGCGCATAAGGAGCAGCCGGACCTCATCATCCTGGACATCAAGATGCCCGCAGGGAGCGGGTTGAGCGTGGTGGAGAAGCTGCGGGCGTCGACCAAGACCTTCGCCATCCCCATCATGTTCCTCAGCGCCCTCCCATCCGAGGAAGTGAAGGAAAAAGCGGCCCAGGCGGGAGTGATCCACTATTGCACCAAGCCCTTCGACCTGGAGTCGCTCCTGCAATACATCAAAGGAATACTGGGAATAAGACAGGAGAGCCCCGTACTCAAGGTATTGGGTGCCTGACCCTTACGGGAGCCCCCCTTACCGGTTGAAGGCTCGAGGGACACGATGGATGCCGGCAAAAGCCCTCGAGCTTTCGACTTTTCCGCCTTATGGCGTTTCCCGCATGTTGGTTGGATCACGCCTGATGGTTGGATCACGCCTGATGGTAGGATCACGCCTGATGGTAGGATCACGCCTGATGGTTGGATCACGGGATCGTTGGATCCCGCCTGATCGATAAATCACGGGGTCGTCAGATCACGGCAGGGCCGACTCGATGGCCGCCTCCAGTTGGGTAAGCGCCGAGGCATAACTGCCCAAGAGGGAGTCTACGCCGGCGCAGAGCTGGTGCTGCACCTGGGCGATGGCCGCGTTCATCTCGCCCGCGAGGGCGCTGAAGGCCGCCTGGTCACCCGAGGAGATGGATTGCGCCAGCTCCTGGGCCAGGGACGCGAGCTCCTGGGCCAGCGCCTCCATCTCTTTTCCGTAGGCTTCCGTGCCGGAAGGGGGCTGCGCGCTTGCCATCCCGGACAGCGCCCGCTGTGCGTACTGCGAGAGCTGCGAGGGGAGCTCGCCGTACTTGCCGCCCTTGGGCAGGCTCTCCAGGCGCTCCAGCAATACCTCCATTCCCTGCATTTCATCGAGGGTGGGCACCAGCGACAGCAGGTAGTCGATCTCCTCCACCGCCTGCTCGGTCAGCTCGTAGAGGTAATCGTAGTAGTCATAGATATAGCCGTAAAGTTCCTCGTAGTCCTCCGCGACCTCCACCACGTAGCTGGTGACTTCCTCCAGGTCCTGGTAGAGTTCCTTGTAGGCGTCCTCGGCCTCCTCCAGCTCCTGTTCGTAGGTTTCGGGGTCGGAGGCGGCCTCCTCCGACGCGAGATCCTCCATCTCGGCCATGGCCTCCTCCGCCTCCTTCCTTATCGCCTCGTAGGCTTCAAGCATCTCCTCCTGGCTCATGGCGTCACCGGATCCCTTCTCCGGCGCCTCGCCATTGCCCAGCACCAGGATGAGCACCACGGCGACAGCCACCGCCAGGCAGACGGGGATGACGATAGCCAACACCCTGGCTGTGCTCCACCGCTTTCCTTTCTTCTCAGCCATTCGCTTTCTCCTTGCTCGGGGTCGAAGCCCATGTCTTGTAACCAACACCATATATATCCCAGCCATCCTTTAAACGCCGATGAAACCGCTGTTAATATTCGGTTAAGACGCGATGTATATTGATGGCGGTCAAGGGCATGACGGAATTGCGCCCAGCAAGCCCGGGCAACCATGGGGTCGACCGCAGCGAGGGCGCCTTCCGGGCGTTCCTTCCTTTGAGCGAGGCAGGTGGCGCCGGAGGCAGGTGGCGCCGAGCGGGACCGTTACCCCAAGGCTCCGTGCCGGAAGAAGGACGGATCTCCACCCGACTTGCCAGGGAACGGCCGAGTTGGTCGCAGCGCAGCCTGCGGAGCGAGACCATTACTCGGCGTCCCGGGCCGGAAGAAGGAGGGATTCCTCCCTTGCGGGGGATGGGTGCGGCGGAAGCCCGTCCAGAGAGTCGAGACGCACTCCCTCCCCAGGAACAACCCCTCTCAGACATAAACGCGGTTTGACCCCATAAGAGGCGACGAATGATGGCTGACCGCGAGGTGTAGATAGGAAGCGCTGTCATTTAAGTCGCTGATATGGGGTATATTTATAGAGGTTCTGGCGCCGGGTCGCACCGGCAGTGGGGATGGAAAGGCGTAGTAGGAGGGACGAGCATGGGAAAGAGGTTCATAGACCTGAGCATAAGCATCGAGGACGGCTTGCCCTCGGATCCCGCTGCGATGATACCCAGAGTCTTTTATATGGATCACCAGGCGGGGGCGGCGTCCATGGCCGATTTTTTCCCGGGAATAGACGCACAGAGGGACCTCCCGGAGGGACTGGGGTGGGCCATGGAGATCCTCACCGTCGCCACCCACGCCGGCACGCACCTGGATGCCCCCTGGCATTACCATCCCACCATGGACGGGGGAAAGCCGGCCCTGACCATCGACGAGGTGCCGCTGGAGTGGTGCATGGGGCCCGGCGTGGTCCTGGACTTCCGCCGCTTCCCGGACGGCTACCGGGTGATGGCCGTCGACGTGGAAAAGGCCTTCCGGGACATGGGCTACCGTCTCAAGGAGGGGGACATCGTGCTGGTGATGACGGGGGCGGACAAGTACTGGGGCAAGGAAGAGTACCTGGTCAAGGGGTGCGGCATGAGCCGCGAGGCCACCCTGTGGATACTGGAGCACGGGGTCAAGGTAACCGGGACGGACGCCTGGTCGTGGGACCGCCCCCTTCCCCTTATCGCCAAGGATTTCGAGGCCACCGGGGACGCCTCGCTCATCTGGGAGGGGCACTTCGCCTCCACTGAGAAGGGCTACTGCCATATCGAGAAGCTTACCAACCTGGACCAGCTGCCACCTTACGGGTTCACCTTCTTCTGTTTCCCCGTCAAGATCAAGAGAGCCAGCGCGGGGTGGATAAGGGCGGTGGCCCTGGTAGAGGATTGATCTTGCGTTAGGCCCGGGGCGAGGCGGAGGCGAAGGATAAGGAAGGAGCAAAGCCGACATTGATCGAGGGAAAGGATTTTGAGGAGCTCTTCGAGGGCATGTGCCGCAGGGCGGAGGATATCCTGCGGACGCACAAGGCCGCGGTATACCTGACCACCTATTACCGGGCAGGACCCCCGCGCATATTTATCTACCGGGACAGGGTGCACGTACTGGTGAAGGAGGGGAGGGTGATCTACGGGTTCCTCCCCTACGACCTGGAAGCCGGGGGTTACCGCGAGGTGGGAAGGGGCAGGTACTGGTTCGCATACCGGTTTCTTCCTGGAAAGAGTTTCCAAGTGGAGCTGGAGGGCATCCTGCTGGAAAAGGAGGCGCAGGGCGACAGGCTGCGGGAGGAGATGCGCGCCCTCTTCTCCTGCCTGGGCGTCTTCGACCTCGTGCCCCTGATTGGCTGGAGAAAGGCCGCCGACATGCACGTGGACGGCGTGAGCTTGCGCCTGCAGAAGTTCGCCCCGGGCGTGGAGCTCCCCTCTTACGCCCATGAAGGCGACGCCGGGCTGGACCTGCGCAGCGCGGAGGACGTCGTCCTCGGGCCGGGCGAGCGGGCCCTGGTGAGCACCGGCTTCGCCATGGCCCTGCCCGAGGGTTACGCCGCCTTCGTGCAGCCACGCAGCGGGCTGGCGGCGAAGCACGGCATAAGTATCGTCAACACGCCGGGCCTCATCGATTGCCACTACCGGGGGGAGGTGAAGGTCATCCTGGTAAACCTGGGGCAGGAGGAATTCCGGGTGAGGAAGGGCGACCGCATCGCCCAGATGGTCATCCAGCGGGTGGAGTCGGCCGAGGTGGTGGAGGTGGAGGAGCTAGACGAAACCTCGCGGGGGGAGGGCGGTTTCGGCTCCACCGGCCGCTAGCCCCTGCGGGGGAACGGGCAGCACGCGCGCTTTACATGCCCGAGGCGCGATTTCTATGATGGTTTAGCGGATTGTCGCGAGAGCAATCTTGGAGTGCGAGGAGGGGGGTGAATATCTGCCGCAAAATTCCGCTCGCTGTCCGACCGTCACAGCACGAGAGAAAGCCGTTAATCCAGGCATGCTCGCCCGGATAAAGGGGGTGAGAGCTGGGATTATGCGAGAAGGATTTTCCGGGGGATTGCTCTGTTGCCGGGAGGGGGAGGACTGGAAAAGGAGGTATTACTGACCGGCGTTCGACAGTTGATAGGCAAAACCGGTCGGTATTTCGCCTAGCGCAACTCTCTGAACAGGTATTTTATGATCGGGGCCGGCACAATTAGCCGAAAAATAATAGGCACACGTTTTGGAGATTAAGGCTTGGTTTATAGAGGTTAACGTGATATGAGATAGGTATGTATATACGCACCATCTCCCGCCGCAACAAGGATGGATCCGAGGTAAGGTACGTCCAGTTGGCGCACAACGTCTGGGACAAGAAGGCGAAGTGCGCCAAGGCCCAGATGATCCACAGCTTCGGGCGGGAGGACGAGCTGGATAAAGAAGCTCTCAAGCGGCTCGCCCGCTCCATCTCGAGGTTTCTCTCCCCCGAAGACGCCCTTTCCGCAGAAGCCGGCCCGCTCAAGTTCCTCTCCTCCGCCCCTTTGGGAGGGGCATATGTGCTGGACCATCTGTGGAGGCAGCTGAAAATAGGCGAGACGCTTGAGAAACTGCTGAAGAACAGGAAATACTCCACCCCGGTGGAGCGGGCCATCTTCAGTATGGCGGCCAACCGAGCGCTTTCCCCCCCCAAGCTGGCCACCGAGGATTGGGTTTCCCGCGTGGCCGTCCCGGGGGTGGAGGAGGCATCCGCGCACAACCTCTACCGGGCCATGGACTTCCTCCTCGAGGCATCCGAGGAGATCCAGCGCGAGGTCTTCTTCTCCTGCGCCAACCTCTTAAACCTCGAGGTGGACCCCATCTTCTTCGACACCACCGGCGTCTACTTCGAAACGGAGGAGGAAGACGAGGATTCCGGGGATGATCCAGGCCTGCGCAAGAGAGGATATTCCCGCGACAAGCGCCCCGACCTCCCCCAGGCGGTGGTGGGGCTCGCGGTAACCCGGGAGGGCATACCGGTCAGGTGCTGGACCTGGCCGGGAAACACCATGGACATGAGCGTGATAAAGGAAGTGAAAGAAGACCTTTCCGGCTGGAGGCTCTCGCGCGTGGTCACCGTGTGCGACCGGGGCTTTTCCTCCGAAGGCAACCTGAGATACCTGCAGCGGGGAGGGGGCCACTACATCTGCGGGGAGAAGATGAGATCGGGAAAGCCGGTAGTGGAGGCGGCCCTCGCCTCCCCCGGAAGGTACAGGAAGGTTGCTGATGATCTGGAGGTAAAGGAGCTCGCCGTAGGCGACGGCGAGGCACGGGTGCGCTACGTCCTGGCCAGGTACCCCGAGCGGGCAAAAAGGGACAAAGCGGAGCGGGAGGCCATCATAAGGACCCTGGAAGAGGAGCTCTCCCGCCTGGGGGAGACGAAAGGCGAGGCCCACTCCAAGGCGGCCTGCGCCCTCATCGCCCATAAGGCCTACGGGCGCTACCTCAAGGCCGGGAAAAGCGGAGGTCCCGTCCTGGACAAAAAGAGGATAGCCGAGGACGAGAGGATGGACGGCAAGTACCTCATCCGCACCTCCGACGACACCCTGTCCGCGGAGGACGTGGCCCTGGGCTACAAGCAGCTTTCGGAGGTGGAGGCGGCCTTCCGCAGCTTGAAGCACACCCCGGACATCCGCCCCGTCAACCACCGCAAGGCTGACCGCATCAAGTCCCATGTGCTTCTGTGCTGGCTGGCTCTTTTGCTTATCCGCGTGGCCGAGAACGGCTGTGATGACACCTGGCGGAACATACGCTCCGAGCTGGACCGCATGCACCTGGGCCTCTTCTCCGGACTGGATGGGCTGGTGAAACAGCGGACCGAGACCACCCCCGCCCAGCGGCGCATATTCAACGCCCTGGATATCCCCGAACCGCCCCTGATTTCCGAAATCAGCCCGAAAAAGACCGGAAAAAGGCCCGCCTAGTTACACGCCTATTTTGGCGGATTCTCCCCGATCCCTTTATTCATGGGCTTTTCCGGGGTTCGCTCATCTAGCAACTGTCGAACTCCGGTCAGACATGAACGCGGTTTGACCCCAAAGCATGTCTGGGGAGGGGCGGAGCCTCTGCGGCGGTCTTATAAAAGGCAACAAACGAGGCCTGGCCCCGGGGTGTTGCCCCGTCATGCGGTATCGGCCTCTCGCGTATTTGCCGCGGGGTTTCGCTGGTCGAGGGAGGGAAGGTTGCGCGTGAAAGGGAGGCACAGGAGGGCGAGGGCGAGACCGGCGGCGCACAGCCAGGCGCCCAGGGCGCCGATGCTGGCACGCTCACCGAAGTAGCCGATGAAGAGATAGCCCAGGGGCAGGGGCAGGAGCACCAGGGCGTCCATGACCGCGAAGACCCGGCCGCGATAGGCGGAGGGCACCACCCGCTGGCGCAGGAACTCGTAGGTGGTGAAACCGAAGGCGTCGATCATTCCCATGGAAAAACTTACCAGCAAGGACAGGGAGAGGACACCGCTGCGGGTGAGCAGGAAGACCCCCGCCGCGTAACCGCAGAAGCTCGCCAGCACCAGGCTCAGCGGGCGCACCCGTTCCAGGAGACGGTAGGTGAAGAGGCTCCCCAGGGCGAGTCCCGCGCCCACCGCCGCGCTGAGCAGCGTGTAGTAGGCGGCGTCCCCCAGGCGGCGGTCGCAGAAGAGGGGGAGCAACACCTCGAAGGCCCCGAAGATGGGCATGAACATGAGGTGCATGAGGGTGAGGCCTCGCACGTGCCGGTCGGAGGTCATGATCCTCAAGACCTCCCGGAAGCCTCCCGGCCCCGCGCCGCCCCCCGCGGCTGCCTCCTCGGTGCGGGGATGCGGCCGGTCCCTTCTGACCGGCAGGCAAGAGATGCCGCAGACGGCCAGGAGCGCGGAGCAGAGGAAGAAGATGTCCGCCTTGCCCATGACCTTGATGAGCAGGAAGGTGGCGGAGGTGCTCACCAGGTAGGTGGCCGAGCGCAGGAAGGTATACACGGAGTTGGCCTTGGCGAGTTGTGAGAGGTCCACCAGCTCGGGGATGAGGGCCACCAGGGCGTTGACCATGACCACTCCGCAGAGAGAGGCGGCGAAGGCCACCGCGTAGACGAGGTAGGTCGCGTGCACGAAAGGCAGGGGGAAGAGAAGGGCGCCGTACACCAGGTTGCTCAGGACGAGCAGGTCGCGCCGGGAAAAGCGGTCCACGACTTGCCCGGCAAAAGGGCCGGCGACGGTGAAGGGGGCGAAGCTCAGGAGGAGGGAGATGCTCATGGAGAGGGCGGAGCCGGTGCGCTCGAGGACGAAGAGCGGCAATCCCACGAAGAAGATGCCGCGCGCCACCATCCCCAGGGACTGAACGGCGAGGAGCGTCAGCAACTGCCGGTTGGCCCGCAAGGGTTGGACGGATGGAGGCGTGGCGAGTCCGCTCATCAACGAGGAAAGACCGCGGCGGCGAAGGTGACCGCCGAACCCTCCTGGGGATCGAACCAGTGGCAGTGATCCACCAGCTCGCCGTGCCTGCCATCCAGCGTCTTCGCCAGGGCGTAGATGGGGGGCAGGCCGCAGACGTGGCGTGAATCTCCCTCGGAGGCGAGGTAACGGAAGAAGGCCTCGGCGTCGCCCCGCAGCACCGGCTGCAGCATCTCCTTGTCCTTGGCGATCACGGAAGAGAGGAGCACGGCGTCCAGGGGAAGCAGGCCTCCGAAGCGCCTGCCCACGTGGGCGAGGTCGGCGGAAGCGAGGAAGAAGGCCTCTTCACCCAGGGCGGAGAGCAATCCCCTGAGGGCGGAGAGGAAGGAGGAGACCTGGGGGTCCTCCGCGGGCGACCTCCCCTCCTCGATGAAGGCCTGGAAGGAATTGCAGGTGATGGGCAGGAGCCGGAAACGGTCCGCGCCGCCGAAAATGAAGCAGAGCAGGGGGAGCTGTATCTCGATGGAGTGTTCGGAGCGATGGGAGAGCTCATCCCCCAGCCCGTCCATGCCCGCGGCACGGGCGAGGCCCTCCACCAGGCCGGCATCCGTCTCTACCAGGCCGAAGGGCGTGAGGAAGTTCTTGCGCGTGAGGGCGAAGGGTCCTTCCATCTCGCCATGGCAGGTGCCCAGGATGACTACCAGTGGCTGGTAATTATTGGGATAAGATGCCGCGAGGAGCGAGTAGAGCTTGCCGTAACATTCCCAGCCCCGCTCCATGTCGATGTGGGGGGCCACCACGGCGACGGGGAAGTCCGGCAGGGGATGCGCTTCCCCGGCCTCGGCGAGCATGGCCCGGATGCTCTGTACCAGCGCGCGGGGGTCGGCGGGGTAGCCGTTCCCCGCTGAGATCATGGGGCGGTTGGGCAGCGAGAGGTACTCCTCGTCCAGGCGGCGCTTGTAGGCGCGGAAGGTCCCGCTGTCCAGGAGCATCTTGCGGTCGAGCTCGGCGAGGATGGAGGCCACCTGGTCGCTGGTGATGATGTCGCCGAAGCGGCGCACGTAGGCAGCCTGCAGGTCGCGCAGGGAGCGGGTGCCGTCGCACAGGGAGGCGATGTAATAGATGGGTGGCGGGAGGAGCACGACATTCCTTGAATAGCCTTCCGGGTCCCGCAGGGCGATCATGTCCCGTCCCTGCTGCTTGACCGGGAATGCCTCCAGCCGCCGCAACCTGGGATAATCCGTTCCTTCCATGCCTTTCGCTCGCCTTCCTGCCCTCGCGCCCTGCCGCGCAAGGGGTGACGGTCATTGCGGAGAAAGGGGAGCGAGGCCTATTTCCAGTCCCTGCGCTTCTTGGATTCCCTTTCCAGGCCCACGTCCAGGGCCAGCCAGGCCTTGGCGCGGATGAGCTCGCTGCAGGAGAGATCCACCACCAGGGCCATGAGGGCTTCCACGCCCCGCTGGTCCCCGATGCGGGTCAAGGCCTCGATGGCCTGGAAAGCGAGGTCCTCGTCCTCGCCACGGAGCAGCTCGACGAGGCCATCGATGTCGCGCTCCCTTTCCAGCTTGCGGATGTCCCGCTTGCCGAATCCCAACTTGGCCATGCTCTCACCGAAACCCATTGTAAACGCTTCACAGGCCCCCTTCCACTTTTTTTCGAAGGCAGCTTACGATTCCGGGACCCAAGGGCGGCATAGGCCTGACAACTTTATGCTGTTCCGGCAGCGGAACGTGGACTGCGTTGGGTATATAGGCAACATGCCACGGTGGGTGATCACCCGCTTGTGACACCGCATTGCAAGGTCGCCGCGCTGTGTCCCCGCTCCGGGCAGGGAAGCGCCAACCTTGCCGGAACCTGCGGCACCCTTGAGTTCGACAAGCTATCGCGGTTGTGGGCCCATATACCCGGCGTGCTCCTCCATCGCCCGTACGGTTCACGTCATCCTGCCGGGCACATACGTCTTTTCGACGGGGGCGCATTGGGTTAGGAGCGGGTGGGCGTGTATGGGAACGATGCCAGGCACCGGGCCCGGGTAAACGCGTCAGCACCCACACTGTCGTTGTGCCGGTGACCGCTGCCGTGGATGCAGCCAAGAGGCCTCAAGGAGAGGTTCTTTTCTTGGTGTAGAACGAAACTCGCTCGAGCTCGACGCCGTCGATGAATAGCGCCCAGTAGTAACCGCTGGATTCCCGTAGCGGGATACCTGCCGCGTTCATGGCAAGGGGCACTTGCAGAATCTGGCCTTTCTTCAGCCCCGGCGGACGACCCACCTCGAACTGGCCAGTAAAAGCGACTTCCTTCCCCTGCTCCCCCAGGATATGCGGGTTTCCGTCCTCGTTGAAGAGCTGCAGCTTCCAGTCGAATGAACGGTTGGCCATGTCCCAAGGTACCTTGATCAACAAAGCGATTGCCATGGATGGGAGGTCGGGTGCGCATATGTTCCACCCGCCGCCCAGGACGTACAGCTTGCTGCCCGATACTTGCGCGGCGTCGCACAGGAGCATGGTCACTTGCAGCGAGTTTTCGTCCTGCAATGCGGCCTCCCTTAACTTCCCGTCAGGCTCAAGTATGATGTACTACCTTGCTTATGCTTCTTTTCCTCGGGCTCGAGGGTTTTTCTCACGGAGCTTCCAATGATGAACTGCTTAGAGGCTTTTATTTTACAATTCGTGTTTGTTGAGCTTCTGGCCTCCGTCGCCGTTTCCTTTCTCTTTATACGGTACTTTAGGAGCTCGATCAGAGTCTCGTCGGAGAGTCTATGTTCTTCGCTAACCAGACCTTGGGCGATTAAGGTGCGGGCAAGCGTCGAGGTTCCGATCCCCATCTCCCTTGCGCGTTCGACCAGCAGGCGCAGAAGCTCCCTCTCCATCTTAATGGAAAACACGGAAGTCTTGCTTTGGCCTGGCGAGCGCTCTACCCTGACCTTTTTCGCCCTTTCCCAGCGCTCGTCGAATTCCCTGTCCCGCTCGCTTTCTTCGGCCTTCATTCACCCTCACCCCATACTGTTATGACGAACCATAAATCCTTTTCTATCCTTGCAGGGCCTCATGTATATCCTTAGCTTCCTTACCTCCATGGTATGTCCTTTTACCATCCACCTTTGACCATGCACTTCATCATCCTCGTAGCGTATTTCGACATCGGGGTCGTCGAATACCGCTTCCTCGGTCTCCCAAGGGGAAACCCTGTGTTTCTCCCAGGGTTTGTCGATGATCTTATCGGACCAATCAAAATCGAAATCGAGATTAATAACGTCATCTCGATTCTCGTCCACCGTGGCCTCACTATATTAGTCGGTATTACCAAGGTATTACTTTAATCCATCGCTGTCAACATTGCATTAGAGGCTATCAACCGGGTGTGACATGGGTGATGCGCGGAGCTTGCACGCTGTTTACGGGGATGAAGGGCGCGTTCTTGTGCACGGGGATATATGCTTGCGGTGGCGGACCAGGTTGACCAGCGCGTGGGCCATCTTCTCGGGGGTGT
>Ga0116210_1001732_pt1 | contig 15206 bp, 10 predicted proteins | sample TshhotsprinmetaG_FD_94483 | JGI IMG/M metagenome (GOLD analysis project Ga0116210, IMG submission 94483) | Hot spring microbial communities from South Africa to study Microbial Dark Matter (Phase II) - Tshipise hot spring metaG | ecosystem: Environmental > Aquatic > Thermal springs > Hot... | reverse complement strand
TGACGTTAAGTAAAAACGGTGAAAACAGGCAAACCGCCCAGGGCGGCGATTCAAAATAGGTAAACCCCCGCCCCGGGGCCGAACTTATAAGCAATTTCCCACCTACAATCAAGACGCACACACGGCGTAAAAATCGGGGTCGAGTTGATTTGGGCTTATTGGGTAAAATCCACACTCATGGCGGCAGGTCCTTCTTTGCGCAGGTTGAGAAAGCCCGTTAGGTTGAGTAGCAGCCAGAATTCCTTCCCATACCAGCGAGCAACGCGCAACCAGCCGGGAGCTGTAGACCAAATAAGCCAGCATTTCCGCGTGGCAGAGAAGCTAGCACCACTAGTTTTTACCAAGCGGGTGCTAACAAAGCCCCGAAAGGAGGACTTGAGTGCGAGAAAATTGACAGTAGCTTAAGGGTATCTTTGATTTTAGGGGAATCCTTATCAACCGAAAGAACTTCTTATCAGTCGAAAGAGCTTTTTTCGGGTGCATGGATGGGGAAACGGTTGCAGAGGAAGCGGCTTGCGGCGGCTTATTCCCGCGGATACGACGCACCGTCGACCGTTACCGAAATGTACCCTGAGGTTTATCATTCGCTGGATCATTAAAAGGTCAATTAGCTGCCACCAAGGGGGAAGCCCTTAGCGGTGAACGGCTCCTTTGGATGGTGCGGGAAGCAAGCTTGGAAAAATTGCTTACGGCGACGAGCGCCCTATCGAGACGACAGATGTTTTCGCAAGTAGAGCGTCCGTCAAAAAGAATTTGAAGTAGGAGTTCCGCGGGCCGGAGATCGGGCATGGAAAAACCGTTCGCCTGGGTACGACCCCTGGTCCCGTGGGGGCTTGTCCTCGGGCTAGCACTTTTCGGTTGTGCTGGGTTTCATAGCCAACCGATCGACCCGAGTGGAGCTCAGTTTGCACCCCCGCCTCCGCCTGGCGGCCGAATCGCCGATCCTTTGGCGCCTGTATATCGCGAGATCCCCCCGCCGGTACGGCTTTGGGATCGAGTCGGGCTAACGCTCAGTCCTCAAGAGTGCATCGCCCCCATTCGCAGTGAAGTGATCCTCGTTGCCGGCGTCATCGGCTCTGACAACTACCTGCGCACCAACGAACCGGTCCATTGGACGATCGATCCCGCGGGCGTCGGGCAATTTGCGGGAGTTTGTCCGGGGAGTTTCGTCGATTATTTAGTGGGTGATTTCACCCGGCCTCGCGTGGCGTCCGGGAATTTCGCCGTCACCAGTACCAGCCGACGGTACCAGTTGCTGACCCGCGGCACCCCACGACCGGACGATGACGTGCCGATTGTGGCGGGCCAGACATGGGTCAGCGTCACCTCGGCTGTGGAGGGGACTACCGTGGTCACGGCGTTTGCACCGCGGGTTCGCGATTGGACGCAGCGGACACAAACAGCGCGAATTCATTGGATCGATGCCCAGTGGACACTGCCGCCGCCGGCCATCGTCGCGGCAGGCGGGCGACACACTTTAGTAACCACAGTAACGAGGCAATCCGATCAATCGCCGTGCGTCAACTGGATCGTTCGCTACGAGATTATTAGCGGTCCCCGGGCACAGCTCGCTCCGGGCGGACAGGTGGTCGAGGTGAGTACGGATAGTTCCGGTCGGGCCGCGGCGGAAATCTTCGAAATGGAGACAACCGCCGGAACTACTTGCGTGAGTATCCAGGTGATCCGGCCAGGCGGACCAGAAGGACGCCGGCTTGTGGTCGGTCGCGGAAGTACGCACATCAGTTGGTCTGCACCGGGATTAAGCATCCGTAAATTGGCTCCGACCGTAGCAGCGGTGGGAGGCTCCTTGAACTATCGGATTGAAGTGAGTAACACCGGGGACCTTCCGGCCTCGAAAGTTACCGTAACCGACCGCCTCCCCTCGGGCTTAACTTTGATTCGTGTCGAGCCTCCACCGACAGCCAGCGGCAACTTGCTCAGCTGGAGCTTTGATTCCTTGGCTGCCGGTCAAATCCGGAGTATTACCTTGGAATGCCGTCCCGAGCGGGCCGGCCGATTCGAGAACACGGTGGAGGCAACTGCTGCCGGCAACCTTGCGGCACGATCGACCGCCGGTACCGAGGTCAGCGTACCCCAACTTCAATTGCGGGTCACCGGTCCGGAACGAGCTACCGTCGGCCAGAGCATCCAATTCAGTATCGACATTACCAATGGAAGCAGCATCCCGTTGGCGGGTCTGCTCGTCAAAGCGCGGTTTGACCCGGGTTTAGAGCACGCTGTGGCCGCCAGCCCGATTGAGCGCGATTTGGGGCGAGTACTCCAACCCGGCGAAACGCACCGAATTGGGGTGGAATTCCGGGTGGTGCGTGTAGGTCGGCACTGCACGACGATTGAACTTCTGAGCGACAACGTGGTTTTGGCAAGCGCTCAAGGGTGCGTGACGGCCGAGGCCCAAACTCCGGGCCCCACTCCCCCCACCACGCCAGAGGTTCCCCCACCAACTGGGCCACCTCCGCCGCAGGTCCCGAGGGCCGTAACTCCTAAAGTGACGGTTCGGGTTCTCGCGCCTGCCTCTGCCCAGGTAGGAGAGATGGTAGAATTTGTCATCGAACTGAGCAATGCAGGAGCAACGTTGGTACGAGACCTACGACTGAGCTGCCGCCTTGACCCACCCCTGCAGCCTCGCTTTGCCACCGGGGGGTTCGAGCCACGACCCGCCGGCGAGCTGTTGGCTCCCTTCGTTTGGCGTCGCGATACTTTGCCTGCCGGTCAAACGCTTCAATATCGCGTACAATGCACCGCTCAACAAGCGGCGGCTCAGGCCTGCCTCCAGGTGCGGCTAACGGGACCCGACGGGCTCGATGTGACCGAAACAAAATGCGTGAAGATCCAGGAAACTTCCGCCGCGATAACACCCTCAGCACCCGCCGGGGCGCTGCGCTTGAGTGTAGAACCCCTTCAGAGCCGTATTGCCCAAGGGGGCCGAACCACCATCGTTATCCGCGTGACCAACTCCGGCACAACACCGCAAGATCAAGTCCAAGTGACTGCGAGTGTGCCGGTCCCGCTGGAGAGGATCAAATTCGGGACGCTCGGCCCTACTGGAACCGACGATCCTACCTTTGAGGATAGCACTATACGATTCGCCCCGGTGCTCCAGCTTGCTCCTGGCGAAACGGCTGAGTTTCGGCTGGTGGTTTCAGGTAAGCAAACAGGGCAGGGCAGCGTGCGAGTGCAAGTGGTGAGCCGGCAACAACCGCAGGCCGCCACTGATACGGTCGTAATTGATGTGGCGGGCCCTACCAAGCAAATCCCCAGCCGGTAAACGGCGGTAAAATCTTCGGAAAGCTGCATAGCTCTCACCGATTAGCCCAGGCTAGTCATCGTGAACGCCGCTACCCCCAAGCAACGTCACTAAGAGCGCCCTGGCCCGAGAAAATCGAGGCATGGCTGCTGCACGCGGTTACCGAAAATGATCCCCTCTGAAGAAGAAAGCATAAAATAGTCACCAAGAAACGCATCTTTGCTCCCTAATCGAATGCGGCAACCTTCGTAAACCGGTAGACCCGGCAGACCTAGGCCTTTCACTCTCTCATCGGATGGGGCAACCGGTGGCGGTTTACACTCGCGGTTTAGCGATCCTTCAGGGCGGACGAGATTGCCGGAAGGGTACGGCTCACGGAAATTCGAGAAAGTTTCTGCGAAAATCCTCCTACAGAGCTCGCTATGTCCGTCATGAGACGGTAAATCCTAGTGCTTATCACGGATCAGAAGATCTTGTAGCCAATGACGGATCGGACGGATCGGTAAATCTTTTTCGTCGCAGGTAATGAACTTCTGGGTCCGTTGCAGGCCGAAGGCCTCTGAGCACAATTGAGGATAAGTTGGTTATGCCGCGATTTGTCGTCTTGCAGCACGAGACACACACGGGAGTGCATTGGGATTTTATGCTGGAGGATGAAGGGGGGCTTTTGACCTGGGCTCTTTCGGCAGAACCACAGCCGGCCGAGATTCAGCCGGCCAAGGCGCTCCCCCCGCATCGGCCCATCTATCTCGATTACGAAGGGCCGATCTCCGGCAACCGGGGACAGGTGCGGCAATGGGATCGGGGCGAATTCCGGTGGCTTAGCCGCAGTGGGTCCCTCCTGGAAGTGGTACTCCGGGGCAATCGTGTTAACGGCTTAGTTCGGCTAAGCTTTGTCGGCCCAAGTTCAGAGTGGTGGCAATTCGAGTGGCAGCCGTCGCAAAAAGACGCTGTATAAGGGGGTTGCAGATCAAGTCCTCATTGGTTTTCCAAGCCCACGGAGGATGTTTTCGCGAGGCGGCTTGCGCCGTTATTCGGATCTCCGCAAGCCCGCTTGTCGCCGCTTGGTACAGGACACCTGTCAGCAAGGCAAAGAAGCGATCTTTTAAGTTAGGGGCGTCCTAAAATAACTCAGGAATCGTCGGCGACGTTGAATCCGTTCGCTTTCTTAGGGGGGTATATCGCAAAGGACTGTGAGCACTTTTAAGGTGCTTCTGCGTTCCCGGAACGAGATGCCTAGCTTGAAATAACTGAGCATTACGTTGCCAGGTCTTAAATTTCCCGCGATTTCTTGTACGGCTGGCAATGGCGATCCCATCGGATTTTTAGTGTATCGCCAATCTGATGGCGCCATGTTAGAATGATCGCCATCGATGCGGCCACCCAATCTTGATCATAGCCCTTTCCTAGGTAGCCACCGTTTGAGTCGATTGGAAGATCCCCGATTCGCAAAAAAGAGGTTGATTGGGCAAACCCGCGCGGTTTCCACAATCGCTCTCGAGCTGTGCCTTTTGCTTGCCCATGAAAGCAAAGGTCAAAACCATGACGAAAACAAATCGCATTGCACGGCGTCCGTTTTTATCGGGCCTTATTGGTGGTTTGATGCTAGGGACGAGCACCGCACCAAGGTCTCCGACCGTGCTTCTTGGCGTGCACGTTCTCGCTTCCCAAAGTTCGGGGAGGTCGACGCCGGGAGCAACCGAGCGAATCGGACTGGGTTTTATCGGGGTAGGACGCCGAGGCCAGCAGTTGATGAGCAGCGTGCCGCCAATGGGGCGGATCGTCGCGGTGGCGGACGTCGATCTCCGGCGAGCACAGGAAGCTGCCCAACGCGCTTCGTGTGATTGGTACACGGATTATCGCCACCTGCTGGATCGTCAGGATGTGGATGCGGTGGTTATCGCTACCCCCGATCACTGGCATGTCATTCCGGCGATTCACGCCTGTCTTGCAAGAAAAGACATTTACCTGGAGAAACCTCTGAGTCTTACCATCCGCGAAGGGCGGCTTCTAGTGGATGCTGTGCGGAAACATGCGCGGGTCTTACAAACCGGTACTCAGCGCCGCTCGATGCGTTTCCACCGCCTTGGCTGCGAATTAGTCCGCAATGGGGTGGCGGGGAAAATTCATACGGTGCTCATCGAGAATTACCCCAGTCCGTGGGAATGCGGATTGCCAGGGCAGCCAGTGCCCGAGGGATTGGATTGGAATGCCTGGTGCGGACCGACGGAAGTGGTGCCGTATCACGAGGATATTTTCATCCAACGTGCTAACCCTGGCTGGATTTCGTTTCGCCCGTGGTCAGGTGGGGAAATGACGGGCACCGGTGCGCACGGCTTCGACCAGATTCAATGGTCCCTCGAGTGCGATCATACGGGCCCGGTGGAGATCTGGTCCGAAGGTGGTAAACTTCAAGCCCCCGTATACTATGAACCGGAGGGTCGTCAGCGGGGAGACCGGCTCTGTAGCGAGGGGCATCGGGTACGGATGCGCTACGCCAACGGAATCGTCATCCGATTGGAGCCGGGGGAATCAGCTGCAGGTGCCACTTTTATCGGGGACCTTGGTAAGATTCGGGTCGGTAACAACGAGCTTTCCGCCAATCCCGAGGACTTAATCCGCGTCAAACCCGATGAACTAAAGTTCCGCCTCCCGGAAATCAACAATCACATGGAAAATTGGTTGGATTGCATCAAGACTCGCGAGCGGCCGATCGCCGATGTCGAGATCGGGCACCGCACGGCGACAATTTGTCACCTGGGCAATATCGTGCGGTGGATTGGTCGACCGTTGCGCTGGGATCCGGAAAAAGAGCTTTTTCCCGAAGACAAAGAAGCTAACCAATACTTGGATCGCCCTCGTCGAAAGCCCTATACCCTACCGGAAACGGTGTAGCTTGAGGGGCAAAAATGGAAAAAGAAATTCTTGCACAATCAAGGGAGATTTACCGGATAGCCCCTGCCATGGTGGGGTGCATGCTCCACCTAAGCTGCATCGTGGTCTCTGCCTGTTCACGGGGAGTAGCTGCGGTCGACGGTAGCACTCCTGAGATTTTGGCCGCCATTAGCAAAGCTTGTCTGGAGAGGTTACACCCGCAGATGGCATTAGAAAGAGCGCGCTAATTGAGAAATGATTGCTGAAGCGGCTTTGCGGGCCCGGAAAAAATTACAGGCCGATGAGGCGGTGGCCATACGCTTTTCTGCCCCATGCTTTTTCCGCTCTCAGCCCCCGGTAGGGAGGCTCGGTTTTCGAGCTTCCGATTCCCCTCTCCCAAAAGATCGAGGCCAAAACTTTTTTCTCAAAAATCGCGACGACCAGGGTTTGATTTCTCAGGGGGCCAAGTCTTAAAAAACGGCCGATTGTAGACTCAAGCGACCCGGCCAAAGCACACCAAGCACATATCGTCACTTTGTGACCGATTGCCCACGAACTGGCGAACATCGGCAATGAGTCGCTCTCCCAGCGACTCGACCTTGGCCGGAGCATTCTTAATAAGTCGCTCCAATCTTTCAAAGCCGTAAACTTCATTTTTGGCGTTCATGGCTTCGGGAATGCCGTCGGTGTACAGCACGATGCTATCATTGAACCCCACGGATAAGACTTCGGTGTGGTACGTGAAGCCCGGCCCCACCCCCAGCGGTAAGCCAGTAATTGATTCTCCCACGCGGACCAGCTCGCCCGACGCACGCCGCATCAACGGCGGCAAATGTCCGGCACTAGCAACCACCATCTCGTGGCGCTCGGGTTCCAAGACAATCACCGCCATGGTTACAAACCGGTCTTCCCAGCGGCTCTCGCAAAATAGTTCATTCAGCCGGGCCAAAGCGTGGGCCGCAGTGGGCTCCGTGAGCAATATCTGAGGAGTTTCCGCCGATAGTCGCGCTACCAAAAGCGCAGCGGAAAGCCCTTTTCCCGAAACATCAGCTACTACGATTGCCCAACGTTTCGACCCCAGTGGAACATAAGCAAAGTAATCTCCCCCCAGTTCCTTGGCCGGATCGTAAAAATCGTAGAAGGCATAGCCGCCGATTTCGGGCGGTGCTGCCGGCAGGAAGCCTTGTTGCAGGCGTTGGGCAACCGCCATTTCGCGGCGGATTTCTGCCTGCTCCAAAGCGATCTCGTGCAGCTGGGCGTTTTCCACAGCAACCGCCGCCTGATAAGCCACACTGGCCAATACCTCCAAATCTTCCTCCGTGAAGCGGAGTCGCTGATCGCTGGTATCGATCTGAATTGCCCCGAGCACCTCCCCATCGCTGCTAATCAACGGGGCACACATGACCGAATGGATCTGAAAGTCGACGATGCTTTGCGCGTTGTCAAACCGGGAATCCGTGGCGGCATCTGCCGAAAGGATTGCCTCCTTTCGGGTGAGTGCCGCATTCAGAATGGTTCGGCTTAGTCGCAGCGTATGTCGCGAGTCTTCCCGGCGCTGTTTTACCGCCCGTGGTGTCAACTTACCTGTTTTGGGATCTTTCAACAGAATGAAACCCCGATCTGCGTGGGGAAAGGCCACGAATAACCCCTCGAGCACCTTGGGGAGAACTTCGTTTAAAGCCACTGCCCGAGCAAGACTCTGCGTAATAGCAATGAGCGCCTTGAGCTTGGCCGCAGGATGAATCGCAACTTGCGCGGCCGAATAGCTTTCCTGGATATTTCGCGTCAACATGATCGTGGAAGAGGTCTCGAGCGACTCATCTTCCACCAACGAGGCGGTAGGATCCCGTCCCGGATCTCCCCACAGTGCCGGCGAATCCGAACTGTGGAAAACGAACTCCACATCGCAAATCCGAATACGGTCCTGGTCCGAGAGCTTTGCCGGTCGCTCCAAGATCACGTCGTTTAGATAAGTCTTATTCCGGCTTCTGAGATCCTCGATAAAATACTCCGAGCCATCCCGGAAAATCCGCGCATGCTGACGGCTAACGGCCGGGACAGGCAGGACGATATCACAATCAGCCTGCCGACCAAGCACGGTTGAATCTTGCACCAAAGGGAAGATCTCCCCTACGTTTGCCCCGCGAAGGACCCGTAAAATCGCCATCTCATTGACCCCCGAGTGGCCCTTTCAAACCCCCACAAAGTTTACACACCCGTGTGACTTTATCTAAGTTTTCTGTTTTTCCACAACTTAGCTGCCCCTCCATCTATGTGCCCCTCGCGTCAACGGAGTTGTGATTAAATTTACCGATTCTGTGCTGCCGGTTACACGTCCAAGTCGACCAACCTTCAGAGGCACCCAGCGCGAAAGCTTTCCTTAAATTATCAATTCAGGCCAAATTTCTTTAATTATCAACCCGGGGCAAATTTCTTTACCGTCTGAGCCCCCACAACCTTTAGACGGCGATTGCATGGACGAAAGCGACAAAACCTGATTGGTAATCACTACCCGCTTGGTGACATAAAACACTAAATGACTTACGATCGCGCGATGTGATAAAACAGCCGGCGGAAACAGCGAGGACCAGAAAATACAGGAATCTTAGGAAAATTGGGAAAAAGTTTCCCGAGCGGCGGCTCATCCCGGGAATTCCGGACGTTGCATGTGCTGTAATGAGCGTCTAACGCCCTAAAATCACCCTGAACACGTGGACTAATGTAGTTCGACGAACGAGTCAGCCTAACGCCAAATTGTAACTGCAAATTTTGCTTAAAAAAGTTTCGACCAATACATCGCGGATATGGAGAAAAACTCTGACCCAGAGTGATTTTAAATCCGCAAACAAAGCTTCGTCAACGAACCGACAATTCGGCCGAACACCTTTTCCACCGGGAGAACACAAGGCCGCTCGCAGGCCAAAGGTTTCATTCGACCAGGAGAAGTGGACTACGGACACCCGTTTCGTACAGAACGGGAGACTCAATACGAGCCGGCACTCGGGAATCGACGAAAAAGATTCAGCTTGTGGATCCAACGAAAAGGTGCAAACTTAGTCAGCAAGCGCAATCCTCGTTCGGACTCATCCAACCGTGGTCCTTAAGCCTTGTGTAAACCCCCTATAGGTCAGAGGCTTGGCTGATTCGCTGCCTAGTTCCCTTCCGCTTGGCCGAAGGATTGCTTCGATAAGGGTTGTGGGTATTTTTACGCAAATCCCACCCTGTTCTTGCGCTTGAGTCATGACTGACCTTTGAGAGAGACTAAACCGGTAGAGCGAAGCAAACCGCACAAAGCCCCCGCGCACGGAAGTTCCCTTGGGGGACAGGTTTTTATCCGCCCACAATACCCGGCTGCCTCCACGACTTGAATAAACTCTCAATCGCATGACCGATTGGATGAGGTTCCCCGCGGTTGCCTCTGCGAATGGCAAAACGTGAGGACGAGAAATAGAGAAATCAAATCCCACTTAGCTTTTAGGCGCGCTCGACCATGGTCTGAAGTTCGGCGCCGGCTCCGCCCAACCCTTCTGGGGGCGAAGAGAGCAATTAATTCAGGACCACGCATGCTGTGCGGTAAGAAAAGGTTAGCTTCCTACATCGGATGCTGCGAGGGGCGTGCAGGGCTCACAGAATAAACGAGAAGCACGCACCTTGGTAAAACTCTCATCGGCAGTTACCCTAATTTCGCAGAAAGCTCCGTGGGCAGGATGCTGGCCCGGGTCTAGATGGCTTACACATGACGGCGAAAGGAGCACGCAGAATGAATGTTCTGGTTGCAGGCGGTGCCGGCTATATCGGTTCCCATGCCGTTCGGCAGCTTATCGCGGCCGGACATAAACCGGTGGTGGTGGATAATCTGGTTCGTGGCCACCGAGAGTCGGTCCCGCCGCATATTCCTTTTTATTGCGTTCCCTTAAGCGCGAAAGGTGAACTAGAGGAAATCTTGCGTCGGCACCGTGTGGATTGCGTGATGCATTTCGCCGCCCTGGCATACGTGGGCGAATCCGTAAGCGAACCACTTCGGTATTACGCAAATAACACCGGTGGGACGATCCATTTGCTCGAGGCGATGGAGGCTGCCGGCGTCAAACGGCTAGTCTTTAGCTCCACCTGTGCCACTTACGGAGAACCACAGGAAATGCCAATCCGCGAAACCACCCCGCAACGCCCGATAAACCCCTACGGGTGGTCGAAACTCATGGCCGAACAAATCATGAAAGATTTGGTTGCCGCTGATCCTCGGTGGGCCATTGTTTCCCTGCGGTATTTTAACGTGGCCGGGTGTGCGGAGGATGGCACACTTGGAGAGGACCACGACCCGGAAACCCACTTGATACCCCGGCTGCTACTTGCCACATTGGGCCGGTTACCGGAAGTAGAGATCTTTGGAAACGATTATCCCACCGCCGACGGCACTTGCATCCGGGATTATATCCACGTGGACGATTTGTGTGCTGCTCACCTGATGGCGATGGAGGCGTGTCACCCCGGGCAATTCCTGGCTTACAACCTGGGGATTGGGCGCGGGTATTCGGTACGCGAGGTGGTCAAAGCGGTCCGGCAAGTGACGGGTCTAGATCCCCCCACGCGCATAGGACCGCGGCGTCCCGGCGATCCCGCCATCTTATTTGCTGATTCAGCGAAAATCCAACAAGAGCTTGGTTGGCGCCCACGATTCCTTTCGATCGAAGCAATAGTTGACACTGCCTGGCGCTGGTTTCGTGCGCACCCGAGAGGGTATCACGCCGCCTAAGCCCCGGGACAGAGGGCTGCGTTGCCGCAGGGTCATGCCGGCAATCGACCTTTCGAGATTAGTGCAGACTTACACTGGCGGTATGTTATCGCTGCGGTCTCTGGTTAGGCTGGAATCTCCGGCAGGCTTTCGCCGAAGGGACAGTTTTTACTGAGCAATTTTTCGCACTACCCCGACCACAACGCCCACGACTTTGGCATCTTTAACATAGATCGGCTTGAGTTTGGGGTTGGTGGGCTGAAGGCGGATCCGGTTTTTCTCTGGAAACCACCGCTTCAAAGTGGCTTCGCCTTCGTCAGTAATGGCCACCACAATATCCCCTTTTTTGGCGGTGTGCTGTTTGCGGATCACAACGTAATCGCCATCGGCGATATGATCGCCAATCATGGAATTACCTTCCACCTTGAGGACGAAGAGGTTGCCGTCTTTGTTGTCGAAGAGGGTGTCAAATCCAACAAATTCCTGCTGCTCGACAGCCTCGTGGAGTTGGCCCGCGGCAATTCGGCCCGCCAGCGGCAAGCCCTGCAACTCATCCGGCTCTTGCAACAGCCGGATTGCCCGCGACATGTGGGGCTCGCGACTGATGAATTGCTTGCGTTCCAGGGCCCGTAAATGGCACATCACTCCGTTCGGTGAACGGATGCGGAAACGCGCTGCAATCTCGCGAACCGTTGGGCCGTAGCCCCGGGTCTTGATCCGATCGCGAATAAATTCGTAGATCCGCCGTTGACGCGGAGTCAATTTTTCAACAAGCTCCATCGTTTGAAACTCCTCCTGAAGTTCTTTTAAAAGTCGGGGACGGTACTCCCCTGTTATCAGCCAGCGGAGCATCCTGCCCAAACCCTACGCACCCGCCGGCCGAGTAGGGGCTTTAAGATGGGGCGCTATTGCCTATAATAATCTCCAAGACCCCTCCCCTCAATGCTCAACGAAAATGTGGTTACAATCTTCGGTTCGCCTACCGCTTGGGATTGAACCAAACGCTACTGGACAATCGTACAATATTCTGGCGCAGCTCGTCAAGGGGGCGGATTTTGCGATCCGGCTCATTTCGAATGTTTCGGCAGTGTGGAAAGCAAGTCTTTTTGCCTGCTCTGCATCTAGCCTTTGCTTTCCTGGATCGCGGATGCCCAACAGGATTCTCTGTCGGACTTCAACGGTAGGTTTTTGTCTCCCTCACTCAGCCTGGAAACGAAGGAGAAATCAAGCCGGATCTGTCACGAAGTTTGAATGATAGTGAACCCTGGGAAAGGGCATCTGGTCGGGATAAGGCTGAAGATAAGTCTTTTCCTAAAAATCTTTTGCTCAGATCATGGCTAGCTGAAACCCAGCTTCGGGAGTAATCGTCCAAATTCATGGTGGGCCGGGCCACAGTGTTGTTCGCCAGAGTGTTACACGTGTTTGCAATAGGCTCCCCCCATTCGTTTGGGCCGACATTGCTAGGCGGCTTCCCGATATCTAAGTCCCTGGGCGGCTTATCGATATCGGCGAAGGGAGCCGAGTATCCAAATTTAGTGGACCCGAGTACCCAATTCGAGTATTCAACGATTACTCAAACAGTGTCAACTGGATCCGACTACGATATCTGAGTCTTTTTGCCCTGCTCTATCCCAGCCAAGCGTTTATTTATCCACGGAAATCGTATTGTCCCGCGTTGACATAAGAACCTCATTTGCTCAATTCCCCTGTGGAAGTTCGGGGCTGCATTTTTCGCCATCAACCTTTCGAAACTGTTGTGAAACGAGCGGCAAGTTGGTATCTTGAAATCGTGACACTGCGGAGTCAGATTGATTTTGGCCTATGTTCAAAGAGGGCGGAAACGGGCTTTGCCACCACGACTTCGCGTCTGATAGGTTGTGCATTCGCTCTACTATGGAATCGCTCTACTATAGAATTAATAGGTAGGCGCGGTAATACGGTTTCCGCAGAGCTGGCAGGCGTGAAGTTTGTCGCTCGATTTCAAAGGTCCCGATTGGGCCATCCCATTGGGGGCTTCCGGTTACCGGTCGAGGGGCGGTGTTCGTTAGGCGAGCGTGCATTGGGACGTGACGGGTAATCGGAAAAGTTCCGACGAAATTTTATTCTTCGCTTCTGGAGTGATGATTCGCAGTGTTTAGGAGTGATGATTCGCAGTGGTAATCTGGCGATGAGGTCACCCGTTCGATAAATCTCGTCGATATACCGGATCTTCCTGAGACAAAAGAATCGTTTGAGACGTGAAAAACTGAGATGTTTTTGCGACAGTGCGGCCCGCATTTTCCCGCAACCTCATGATTTAAGTTAATTTCTTTGCGGCTTCGCGGATCGGAAATGCCCGTGCGGCGGCTAGGTACCATGACGTTATAATGTTGGCTTTGTTTCTAGTTTTGGTGATTGATCCTAAAGAGGTGGGTTCATCAATGTCTGGCCAACAAAAACCGGAAGATGTGAGCAAGTCTCTTTCACCCGATATGGGTCCCTCCGGATTCAACCGAAAAATAGGCAATCCGCCCACATCTTTTGAACCTTCGGCGCGCCCTTCGCGGCAACCGGCTCAGGTTGGGGCGTCTGCTCAGGAACCAAGACCGGAAGGGGGGACAACCGTTCCCGGGCAAGTGGCTGGCGCTCAGAGGGGTGCTGAACAGTCGACAAGTGCTGCATCGCCTCCTCCGCGGACCCAGAAAGCCAGTACATCGACTGCGGCACCGTTTGAGCCACCATCCCCGGATGAGGCACCGCGGGGGTTAGGCGTTTGGTTACACGGCGTACTCCGTCAAACGCCGAGCTGGCTGATCAGTATGGTTATCCACATTGTAATGCTTTTGGTATTGGCTCTCATAACATTGCCTCCGGCACCTGAAGATTTGGGAAGGCAGCTTGTGATCGCTCCGGGGCTGGATGAGCCCCTGGAAGAAATCGAAATTCTTGAGGAGGAACCACTCGAGGAGATCAACGTCGAGGTCACAGATGCAGTCTTCGAGTCTACCGTTGCTCAGGAAGAGATGGATGTTTCGCCATTCGATCAGATGGAAGCCGCCGCTGTCTCCCTTCAATTGACCGACATCGGCCTCGAGCATGTACCGAAGAGTGATATTCTTGGCCGCATAGGGGCGTTTTCGGGCGATGCTTTCGAGGGCCGCGGGGCGGGCAAGGCGCGGATGTTGGCTAGTGCAGGTGGCACGGAGGGGAGCGAACGCGCGGTGGCAAAGGCCTTAGAGTGGTTTATTCGGCATCAACTGCCGGATGGAAGCTGGAGCTTCAACCATCAACTTGCCCCTAGTTGCAAAGGTCAGTGTCGGCACCCGGGGGACTTAGCGGATGCACGTATTGGGGCCACGGCCATGGCGATCCTTCCGTTTCTGGGGGCCGGGCAAACTCATAAGCAAGGTAAATATCGGGCGCAGGTGCAAGCAGGACTATATTTCTTGGTCAATCAAATGAAGGTCAGCCCCCAGGGCGGAAGCCTTTTCGAACCCGGTGGAAATATGTACTCCCATGGATTGGCCGCGATCGCAATCTGCGAAGCCTACGCCATGACCCGAGATAAGGGGTTGTACGGTCCTGCTCAACAGGCTTTGAATTTTATCGCTTATGCACAGGATCCGGTCGGCGGAGGGTGGCGATATCAGCCGCGTCAAGCGGGGGACACCTCGGTGGTGGGTTGGCAATTGATGGCCCTGAAAAGCGGCCATATGGCCTACCTCCATGTGCCACCAATTACGATCCAAAAGGCAAGCCGGTTCCTCGATTCTGTGCAAAGAAATGATGGGGCTAATTACGGCTATACCAGCCCAGGTGATGGGCCCGCGACTTCAGCGATCGGCTTACTTTGCCGTATGTACCTGGGTTGGCCGAAAGATCATCCGGCTTTGGAGCGCGGGGTCCGGTGGCTGGCCGGGAGGGGCCCCTCGAAAACCGATATGTATTACAACTATTATGCAACACAGGTGCTCCGCCACTATGAGGGTGATTTATGGAAAAATTGGAATAATGAAATGCGGGACCAATTGGTCAATTCTCAAGCCACTCAAGGGCATGAAGAGGGGAGCTGGTACGTAGACGCTGGCCATCAGACGGAACGCGGCGGCCGACTTTATGTCACTTCCATGGCTACGATGATTCTCGAAGTCTACTACCGGCACATGCCCATTTACCGAAAGCAAAGTATCGAGGAAGGCTTCCCGCTGGACTGAGGGCGGGGCCAGACGCTCGGCCGTGTGTGCGTCAGTTTTGTAGGTAGGCGTTTTGGGGTGGCGGGTGCCAGAAGCTGTCCCAGCAGGAGCGTTCACTCAGGTACAGCGCCCGCAGGTGGCATATGGCATTGGCCCCGGCGTC
>Ga0116210_1001731_pt1 | contig 15207 bp, 14 predicted proteins | sample TshhotsprinmetaG_FD_94483 | JGI IMG/M metagenome (GOLD analysis project Ga0116210, IMG submission 94483) | Hot spring microbial communities from South Africa to study Microbial Dark Matter (Phase II) - Tshipise hot spring metaG | ecosystem: Environmental > Aquatic > Thermal springs > Hot... | reverse complement strand
GGTTTTCTTACTGGAACAAATCCAGCATTTAGCATTTTGGCGAGAATTGCACCGAAGATAAATCCACGCGATTCTATTCCAACCACTTTTGTGATATTTTTATCTTTGCAAAAATCGAATAAAATCTCTGCGGCATATTTCATTGCCTCGGGATTTTTTAACAGAGTAGTTATATCTCTAAACATTATTCCTTGTTTAGGGAAGTCTTTTATGTTACGAATCTGTTGCTTCAATTCCATAATTGTTCCTTTCATTTACTTAAAAATTTTAGCAAGCCGTTTTTGAAATCATCAGTTGAACGACTAATAGTATTTAACTGATAAAGATAATCAATTGAATTGTTTACAGATGTAAACTCAAAAAACTTTTTCATTGATTTGATAAGCTTAATACTTTCCTGAGAATTTGAATTTAATTTTTCAGCATAAATTCTTGCTTCTTCAATTGTATTGTCGGAAAGAAAATCAGCTATTCCAATTTCTTTGGCAGAGTACGAATCAATAATTTCACCACTTAATAAAAGTTGAAATGCTTTTGAAGAAGAAGTTCGTTTAAGTAAAAAGACCGAGACAATAGCCGGTACAAAACCAATTTTGACTTCTGAGTAACCAAATTTTGCTTTCTCTTTATCAGCAAAAACATAATCACAAACAGTAGCTAAACCACAACCTCCCGCAATCGCAGGTCCATTCACAGCAGCTAAAGTTGGCTTTGAACAGAAATAAATTAACTTAAACAATTCAGCTAAATTTTTAGAATCTTTTTCATTTTCCAATGGAGAAAAATCTTTAATCTTATTCAGATATTCCAAATCAGCACCTGCACAGAATGAACTTCCCTCTCCTGTAATAATGATTGATTTTACTTGTTTATCTGATTCTGCTTTTGCTAAAACATCCTTTAAAAGATTAACAAGTTCTGGATTAAGCGCATTTCTTTTTTCAGGTCTGTTAAGAGTTATTATTGCTACTTCGTTATTTACTTCGTATTTGAGCATTTTAATTAAAATAATTTGTTATTAAATACATTTGAAAATAAACTGAGAAGAATGCTAACAAAATTCCTGCAATTACTTGTGATAAAGTATGACATTTTAATTCTATTCTTGACCAACCAACAAGTAAAACAATTATAATAAATGGAAGAGCAGATATTCCAAAACCAAAAATAAGAGATGCAAAAGCACCACTGGCACCCATTGAGTGAATACTAATTTTCCAGAATTTATTGATTAAAATTGTCAAAATAGTATTCGAGATAAAGCAAAACCAGAAAGCGATCGAAATCAAACTTACATCTGAGTAAATAAGAAAAATTAAACCTATCAGATAAATTAAAACAGCAATAATAAATGGAACGGTTCTTTGTTCTTTAATCAAAGCGTCCTGATCAGAAACCAGATTTTTCCTTCTCATAATTAAAAACATCAAAATAGGAAGAACAAAACCAAACAAAGTAGTTATTACAATAACACTGATAGAGCTTGTTGAATTTCCTTCAACATAGAAAGCAAACAATACATATACAATCAGAGAAAAACTCGGCGGAACAAATAAGGTGGAAATTATTCTGGCTATTTTTTTTGAATTCATAGTTTTGGTTTTCTGCAAATAACTTAAATCAAACTTTTCAAGTAACTGTGAAATTTTAATTCTTCAAGATATTTATTGAGACAATTTTCTACTGAATTATAATCTGTGTAGTTCATCAGTTCATTCCTGATTTTTGATGAATGATGAAGTCCCTTTAGGTAACCAGAATAAAACTTTCTATGTTCAATGACTGCTCTTCTTTCACCTTTAATCTGAATAGCAATCTGAAGATGACGCAAAGCAGTTTCAATTCTTTTTTCTTCATCAATTTTCGTATTTATTGAGCCAGTGGAGAATAATTCTTTTGCTTCTAAAAAAATCCATGGATTTCCAATCGCTCCTCTAGCAATCATCACAGCATCAGCATTGGTTTCATCGAAAGCTCTTTTTGCGTCCTCAGCAGTAAATACTCCTCCATTAAGGACAATCGGGATAGAAACTTTTTCTTTTACTTTATTTATCCAACTCCAGTCGGGATCGCCACGATGTCCCATTTTTCTTGTTCTGCAATGAATAGTAAGAGCAGCAATTCCAACATCCTGCAAACGCTGAGCTATTTCTACAATTTTCATATCATTTTCATCCCAACCAATTCTGGTTTTAACTGTAACCGGAATTTTAACAGTTTTGACAATCTCACCTACTAAAGTTTGAAGATAAGGAGGATTTTTAATTAATGCACTTCCGGCACCGCAATCAACGACTTTCTTAACCCAACAGCCAGCGTTAATATCAATTATATCAGGATTTTCTGCTTCGGCTATTTTCGCTGCCTCGATCATCGAATTTAACTCCCCACCATAAATTTGAATTCCAACAGGTCTTTCATTGTCAGATATTTTTAGTTTCTTATGAGTCTTTTCACTTCCACGGATTAAGCCTTCAGAATTAACAAATTCAGTATAAACCACATCTGCACCAAGTTCTTTACAAATGAGACGAAATGATAAATCAGTAACATCTTCCATTGGTGCGAGAAGAAGTGCTTTTTCGATATTTATTTTTCCAACTTTAAACATTCTCAGGTCAATCGAGTATAATTTTTTTTGGTAAATAAAAAATAGCTATTAAAAACATAATTGCAGTAAAAAATGCACCTGTCAAAAACGGAAAAGGATAACCCAAATATTCGAAAGCAAATCCACCCCAAAGAGGACCAAGCATTCTTGCAAAAGCAGACATTGACTGATTGATCCCAAGAATCAATCCTTGTTCTGATTCTGAAGTAACTTCTGAAATTAGACTAAGAACTGTCGGTTGTAAAGCTCCTGTTCCTATTGATAAGAAAACAGAAACAATCGCAAGTCCTAAAAAATTTACTGCATAAGGAATCAATGCGAGATTTAAACTAACCAGAAGTGAACCAATAATAATTATTTTTTTTCGGGTGAAATACTTCGAAATTTTTCCAATCAATACTCCCTGAACTAAAGCTGAAACAATTCCGGTTATGCCGAACATATATCCATTTTGCTTGTCTGAAAAACCATAAACTTGTATTCCGAGCAAAGCAAAAGTGCCATAAATGTTTGCAAATGAAAAAGTTAATATAAAAAACAGACTAATCAACAACCCCAAATCAGGTTTGCTAAAAACATATTTGAATGATTGAATATTTAACAATCTGATTTTTCTTTTTTCCGAAGTGATGTTATTAGCTGCATTTGAAATTTTCAAAGATTCAGGAAGCATAAAAGAAGTTAGAGCTAATGCTGCAAATGAAAATCCTGCTGAGACATAACCAACAATTTCATAGCCATATTCGGCAAGAATTCCACCTAAGAGAGGACCGAAGACGAAACCCAAACCGAATGCACTTCCAATTAATCCCATTCCTTTTGAACGATTTTCAGGTGTAGTGATGTCTGCAATGTAAGCCTGAGCAACTGAAATACTGCTTCCACCTATGCCAGCAATTATTCTTGAAACTAACAACATCAAATAGTTATCCGTGAAAGCAAAAATCAAGTAACCGAGTGCATTTAAGAATAGACAAAAGAGAATAACAGGTTTTCGACCCTTTTTGTCAGAGATTTTTCCAAATATTGGATTGAACAAAAACTGAATGAAAGAATAAATCGAAATTGCTATCCCGATTGACAGTTCATCAATTCTCAATACATTAACCCCAAAAGAAGGCAAAACAGGAATCAGTAATCCAAATCCAAGCAGGTCAATAAAAACTGTTAGGAATATCAATGTTAAAGCTGAGAAGTTCTTCTGCATAAATTATTTGAATTTGATAATTATTTTAATCTTCACAAAAATAGAAATTCTTTTTTCAGTATTTAAAGTTAAACAAATATTTAATGGAAAAATTTGATTTTGCCATCAGTTATGAATGGGAATATGATATTGACTTTGTAAATGAAGTCGAAAATATTCTTCAAGCAAATGGGTTATCAACTTTCAGAATTTCGTATTATAACATAAGTGAAGTTACTGATGATTTAAGAAAACGTAGGTTATCTTTTCGATCTTATCTCGATAGAGCTTCAGATGTTGACGAAGAATTCTATGAGTTGGGTGAAATTCTTCAGAAAAGGAAATGCAGAATCTTCAATCCTTATGACAGAGTTCAACACTCAACTGATAAAGCTTCAATGCACTTAGAATTTATTACAGGTGGCTTACAAGTTCCACATTCAATAATAATTCCACCGCACAAAAAAAATGAAACAATAAAACTTTCAATTGATGAACTTGCTGTGCTTGGAAGACCTTTTATTATTAAACCTTGCAATACAACAGGTGGTGGAATCGGAGTTGTAACTGGAGCAGAGACTTTGAAAGAAGTTCTTGATGAAAGGAAAAATCTTGATGAAGATAAATACATTCTTCAAGAAAAAGTTATTCCCAAATATTTTAATGAAAGAAGGGCTTGGTTCAGATGTTTTTGGGCTTTTGGAAAATCATTTTGTTGCTGGTGGGATGATGAAACACATTTATACAAAATTTTGACAAGAGAAGAAATTGAAAATTATAAATTGAATAAGCTCTTTAGAATTACATCAAGGATTTCAAAAATTACAAAATTGGATTTCTTTTCATCTGAGATTGCAATTACAGAAGATGAAAGATTTGTTGTTATTGATTATGTAAATGATCAATGTGATATGAGATTTCAGTCAAAACATTATGATGGTGTGCCTGATGAAGTAATTTATCAGATAATTCACCAATTAGCACGCGCTGTTAAAAAGATGAAAAAGAAATCTTAAAATCTTTTATTCTTCAATTCCCAAGAAACAAAGGTCCGTCGGGTCCAAGGGGTAATCCAATCAACATCCAAGCAATAAGTAATAAAACCCAGAATACTGTTAGTAGAACAGTATATGGAATCATTGTAGATATTATTGTTCCGATTCCATATTTTTCATCATATTTTTGAGCGAAAGCAACTATTAAAGCAAAGTAACTCATCATAGGAGTAACGAGATTTGTAACAGAATCACCAATTCTGAACGCTGCCTGTGTTAAAGCTGGATGATAACCCAATAACATAAACATGGGTACAAAAACCGGAGCCATTATTGCCCACTTGGCAGATGCACTTCCCATAAATAAATTGATGAATGCGGATACCAATACAAATGCAACTAAAAGCGGAATTCCTGTTAATCCAATACTCTTTAAAAATTGTGCGCCATCAATTGCAATGATTAAACCCAAATTACTATATCTGAAAAAGTAAACAAACTGTGCTGCAAAGAAAACCAATACTATATATGTTGACAACGTACCCATTGATTTTATTATATGTTTCATAAAATCTTTATCGGATCTGATTGACTTGACTGCTATCCCATAAACCAATCCCGGAATTAAAAAGAAAACCAGAATTCCGGTTATAATACCATCAAAAAAAGGTGAATGAAGAATCTCTTTTGTTTCAGGATTACGGAAAATTCCATTCTCTGGTACTACAGTAAAAACAAGGAGTATAATTGTAATCAAAAGGCTTAGTCCAGCCCACTTAAGTCCTTTCTTTTCATCAGATGAAAGATCATTAACAGGAATTTTTTCAGCATTCCCTTCATAATTTTTAAGACGGGGCTCGACAATTTTTTCAGTAATCCACGTTCCTGCTAACACAATCATAATTGCTGAAATAAACATAAAATAGAAGTTCACTGCAGCATTTATTTTAATATCAGGATTAATGATATTTGCTGCAGATTGTGTAAGACCTGCTAAAACTGGATCAATTGAGCCAATCAAAAAGTTAGCACCGAAACCACCACTCACACCACAAAAAGCAGCAGCAAGTCCAGCCATTGGATGGCGACCTAACGCATAAAATATTGTTGCACCTAATGGAATAAGAATAACATAACCGGCTTCAGAGGCGATATGAGACAATACACCTGCAAAAACTATCGCACCAGTTATCAATCTTTTCGGTGCTTTGAGAACAAGCGCTCTTATCATTGAATTAAATAAACCTGAGCCCTCTGCAACCCCAATACCAATCATAACTGCTAATACATAACCAAGTGGAGGAAAATTTACAAAATTGTAAACGACATTAGTATAAATCCATCTTATTCCATCAGATGATAAGAGATTTTTTACTTTTATTATTGAATTATCAGCGGGATGAATTGCACTTAAACTGAAAATATCGCCTATGTAAGAGATAGCAGCCACGAGAATGGCCAGAATTGCAAACAAAGTTGCTGGATGAGGAAGTTTGTTTCCAATAATTTCTATCAAATCAAGAGTTTTATTAAACAGAGAAGTTTTGCTTTTGGTCATATTCACCCTATTTTATTAAAATTCTAATGTGTCATTACAAAGATATAATAGTAAATTTGTTCAGCAATTAAATTCTACTCCTAGAAATGATAGAATATTTAAATCTGATTATCATCTTTTTAAGTTTATTCGGTATTGCAATTGGCAGCTTTCCAAAATTTAGAATGAACAGAGCCACGATTTCACTTGTGGGTGCTTCTGTTTTGATAGTGCTGAATAAAATGAGTTTGGAAAAGGCTGTTTCTTATGTTGATATTGATACGATAGTACTAATTTTCGCAATGATGGTCATCAATATAAATTTAAGATTAGCTGGTTTTTTTAATATCATCACCAATAAGGTTATCGCTTATTCAAAAACTCCAAAACAATTGCTAATCATTCTAACTTTCAGTTCGGGGATATTATCAAGTCTTTTTCTGAACGATACAATTGTTATAATGTTCACTCCAATGATTATTGAAATTGTTCTACAACTGAGAAGAAACCCGATCCCTTATTTAATAGCTTTAGCTACTTCAGCAAATATTGGAAGTGCTGCAACTATTGTCGGCAATCCTCAGAATATGATTATAGGAATTCAATCCGGAATAGCTTTTAGTAAATTTATGTTTTATATGTTCCCGATTTCAATTATTTGTCTGACATTGGTTGTATTGGTTATTTCAATGATTTATAGAAAAGAATTTAGAAATGATAATTTTGAACAGAACATAATTTCAGAACCAAAGATTTATAAACCACTTTTTATTAAAAGTACAGTCGTTTTATCAATAATGTTACTTGCTTTTTTGTTCGGCTTACCTGTGTCAATTACTGCATTAGCTGCCTCAGCAACTTTACTTATAACAAGAAGAATTAAACCAGAAAGAGTTTTTCTTGAGATAGATTTTTCACTTCTGATTTTTTTCGCTTGTTTATTTATAATTTCACATCAGACAAATCATTTATTATCATCTGCGGTGAAGATTTCCGACTTAGAGTTTTTCAGCCAAAATAGAATTATTAATATCTCTTTGGTTTCATCAATTCTTAGCAATCTTATTTCTAATGTGCCTGCAGTTTTAATGATGAGTCCAATTATCAAAGAAATAGCTAACCCAGAAAAATTATGGCTAACTCTTTCTTTATCTTCAACCTTTGCAGGTAACCTGACTTTATTAGGATCAGTTGCAAACCTGATTGTTGTTGAGATGGCAAGAAAACGAGGAGTAAATATTAAATTCAGTGAGTACTTAAAATCAGGGATAGTGATAACTTTATTCAGTCTTATATTAGGAGTAATATGGTTAATGTCTATATAAAAAAAGAACCCGATGACCGAAGCCATCGGGCCTGCCCATACAAAAGGTCTGGGGGTGAACCTTCTGTATACCGCAATACAAAAATAACAGATGAGACTATACAAATCAATTATTTTTTACAAAAAATTTTAATTACAATTAAGAAAATATTTTTTTAATTAAGATTAAAGATGAAATCAAAGGGGAACAAATTAGAAATATTTATTATTACTGCGCTGATTATTCAGTTAGTGTTCATTATTTATATAAAATATGATAATCAGTCCGTAGCATTCAACAACTTCAATTTCTTTTTAACCGGAAATCTTTTAACGATTCTTTTTTACTCAATATTAGTTTTGGAAATAATATTTCTTTTCAAAAAATACAAAATCAGACCTGTAAAGTCATTCACCATTTTGTTTTTTAGTTATCTTTTTCTTGGATTGGGATATTATTCAAATCAAGTTCAGATGCCATTTAATAAATATTACTTTTTCGGACAATACGGTAACAAGTTATTTACAGGATTGTGTTTTACTTTATATCTGTTTTCCATTATTTATTTTGCTTTCTACATAATGTATTCTAAAACCAAACCAAAAGTGTTCAGTGGAAAAGCTCTTTTCTCGACTATAATTTTGATGGTAATTTTTCCTCTGTTTGCTAACATAATTATTCTGCTTAATGAAAATAAACTTAGTGAAAAATCTTTGAGCAAAGACAAGAAGAACATTTTAATCGTTTTAGGAGCTGCTGTTTGGTCAAATAATGAGCCGAGTCCAATTTTAGCATCGAGAGTCAGTAAATCTGCAAGCCTCACAAAAAGTTATGATATAAGCAAAATATATTTTACAGGAGGAAATGCCCCAGGTGAAATGAGTGAAGCAGAAGTAGCATATAAATATTTTAAAACCCTTAATCCATCTTTTGAGAATGTAGAATTAGAAACAACAACTTCTTCAACAAATGAGCAGATTCAGTTCATAAAAAAAATAATTTTGCCAAAATATCCTGAATATGAAATAATTGTTATTTCTGATTCCTTTCATCTTGTGAGAATAAGAGAAATTAGTAATTTTCACCAAATCAAAATAAAGACCATTGCTTCTGATTTTGAAATGAGTTTAGGTTCAAATATTTATAACAGATTAAGAGAATCTTTAGCACTTTCAGTTTTCTGGTTATTTTCAATCTAAGAGGAATTATGAGTAAAGTTTTCAAACGAAGACAAATTAGAGAAAAAGCCCTGCAGGTTCTATATGCTTTTGAAATGAACAATGAAGAATTGCAAAAACATATTGATGAAATTTTTCAAGATTTAAGTGATAATTCTGATAAAGAATTCGGTATGAATTTGATTTTCAATGTAGTTTCGAATAGAAAAAAATGTGACAACCTGATAGAAGATAAACTGAGTAATTGGGAAATGGATAGAATTGCCATGATTGATAAGATTCTACTTCGTATGGGAATATGTGAATTTTTATTCTTTGCTGATATTCCGCCTAAAGTTACCATCAATGAAATGATTGAAATTTCAAAAAAATTCAGCACTGAAGGAAGTGGTAAATTTCTCAATGGAATTTTAGACTCCATTTTAATTCAGCTTAAGGAATCTGGTGAAATTAAAAAGACTGGAAGAGGACTTTTAGAGGACACCATTAATAAAACTTCTTCCAAAGGTTCGAATGAAGAATTATAGAAAGATTTTTATCTGGTCATTGTTTGATTTTGCAAACACTTCCTTTGCAATTATTGTAGCAACTTTTCTTTATGCAGTTTATTTCAAAAAAGTTGTTGCTCAGGGAGAATCAGTTGGCGATTTATATTGGTCTCTTGCAACAAGCATTTCAATGACATTCACTGCGATCATTTCACCTGTTCTCGGAGCAATTGCTGATTATTCTGCTGGTAAAAAAAGATTTCTTTTGTTCTTTACATTACTCTGCATTTTTTCTACAGCTTCTTTATACTTTGTGAATGAAGGAAATATTTTATCAGGAATTTTGTTATTCGTGCTGGCAAATATTGGTTTTGAAGCAGGTTTGGTTTTTTATGATTCATTTCTCCCTGAAATTACCGAACCAAAGAATTATGGAAGAGTTAGCGGATATGGATTTGCAGCAGGATATTTTGGATCAATTGCTTCGCTTGCAATCGTATTTCCATTTATCAATGATGATAAAATCCGTGAGACTTTCATTATCTCAGCAGTTTTCTTTTTAATCTTTTCTTTACCACTCTTTCTTTTTCTTAAAGATTCCAGAAGAAAAGTTGAGCATACAGAAAGTTTTTTGAAAATTGGTTATAAAAGAGTTTGGGATACAATTTCTCATCTTAAACATTATAAAAATCTTGCAGTATTTCTTCTTGCATTTTTCTTTTACATAGAAGGAGTAAATACAGTAATTTATTTTGCGGGAAATTATGCCCATACCACTATGGGCTTTAGTGAAATGGAATTGATTTATTTTTTTCTGACTGTTCAGACTACTGCGATTATTGGCTCAATTATATTTGGAATCATTGCTGATTCAATCGGACAGAAAAAGTCCATAATTTACACATTGATTATCTGGTTGATTACTGTCTTTCTCGCATTTGTTATTGAAACAAAAAATCAATTTTATGTAGTTGGACTTTTGGCAGGTGTGGCAATGGGTTCGTGCCAATCAATTAGTAGAAGTTTAATGTCATTACTCACTCCTCCGGAAAAGAAAACAGAATTTTTTGGTTTCTATTCATTTTTCGGGAAAAGTTCCGCAGTATTAGGTCCGTTAGTTTTTGGTTTAGTTAGTTATTTAACAAACTCTCAAAGATTTGCAATTATTTCGATTGCATTTTTCTTTCTGACTGGCATGTTAATCTTGCTCAAAGTAAAAGAACCTGTAGCAGTCAAGATTTCGGAGGAGAAATTATAGTTTTGCCTAATAATTTCTCTTTATTCCATATAACTTCGTTTTGAAATTGCGATTTACGGTAACCGCAATTCTCGGTTAGGCAATAAGAGCATAAATCATCCCAACAATAATCAAAATGAATCTTCAACTCAGATTCAGGAAAGATTTCCTTCAATATTTTGGTAATATATTCTTCTTCCTGATGAGACTGTTTAATAGAAAAATAAAATGGAAGTACCAGATGAAAGTCCAAAAATAATTTATTAGCTGATTTCCAAAATCTCAGTTGATGCACATCTATCCAGTAATTTCTTTTTGATTTTATAATAAAATCAGTAATCAATTCCAAGGTTTTTTTATCAGTTTCATTCATTAGACCAGAGACTGATTCTTTAATAAGTTTAAATCCTGTAATAAGAATATTTGCGGCAATAATCATCGCCAGAATTGGGTCGAATTCTCTGATATCAGTAATTAAAACTATAACCAAAGCGACAATCACTCCAATACTTGTTATTGAATCAGTCAACACGTGTTTGCCGTCTGCAACAAGAGTGAGAGAATCCGTCTTTTTACCGATTCTAATTAAATATAAGCCAAGAATAAGATTTATTAATCCTGCCCCCGATATTATTATTATTCCCACATTTAATTTTTGAATCTCAATCCCGTTGATCAAAGCATCAATACTTTCATACATAATGGTCAATGCAGCAACTAATATTAAAATTCCCTCAATCCCGGCAGAAAAATATTCAACATTTCCGTGCCCATAAAAATGAGATTCATCAGCAGGTTTAGAACTTAAATATATGCTGAACAATGCCATTCCAGTAGCGAATATGTGAACGATAGATTCAAGTGCATCTGAGAAAATTGCAGCAGATCCTGTAACAATATAAGCAGTGATTTTACCGCCAAACATTAGGAATCCAATAATCAATGAAATGTAAGCGGCTTTTCTTTTTTGATAATTCTTTTCCATAATCAAACTTTAATCAATTTTTCTGAAGCTTTATTTAATATTTCATCTCTCTTTGCAAAACAAATTCTTATTATTCTTTCATCATATTCGGAGTTATAAAATGGAGAAAGAGGAATTACTGCAACTCCGATTTCCTTAGTTAGATATTCTGAAAATTCTATATCATTTTTGTCTGAAATTGCCGAGTAATCGAGCAATTGAAAATATGTACCTTCTGTATTCAGAATTCTAAATCTTGATTGTAAAATCTTATCTCTAAAATAATCTCTCTTTTTCTGATAGAATTCATTGACAGTGAGATAATTATCAGGATTTTTTAGAAAGTCCACATACGCATATTGAATTGGTGTATTAACTGCAAATACAATAAACTGATGAATTTTTCTAAACTCTTTTGTTAAAAATTCAGGAGCAGCACAATAACCAATTTTCCATCCAGTAGTGTGAAATGTTTTACCGAAAGATGAAATGACGAAACTCTTTTTTGACAAAATTTCTGATTCACAAATGCTGATATGTTTCTTTGAATCAAATACTATGTGTTCATATACTTCATCGCTGATTAGAAAAATATTTCTGTTTTTTAGAAGATTTTCCAAACGAATTAAATCATCCTGACTAATAATTTTTCCTGTTGGGTTGTGAGGTGAGTTCAGAATAATTGCTTTTGTTCTTTCTGATATTCTTTTTTCAACTTCATCCCAAGGAATTGAAAAATCATCCTGCTTCAATTTGATAAAATCAGGTTTACCACCATTAGCCAATACTGCAGGAGCATAAGAATCATAAACAGGCTCAAACATAATAACTTCATCACTAGAATTAACGATAACAGAGATTGCTGTGTAAAGTGCTTGAGTCGCTCCTGCGGTTATCGTTATTTCAGTTTCGGGATTGTAGTAATGATTATACAGCTGTGAAATTTTTTCAGATATGCTTTTTCGCAATTCAAAAACTCCGGGCATTGGTGCATATTGATTAAAACCTTTCTTCATATAATGATTAACCAAATCTATCAACTCAGGACTGACATCGAAATCAGGGAAACCTTGAGAAAGATTGATTGCATTATAGCGATTTGCCATTTCAGTCATTACTGCGAAAATGCTCGTACCAATACCGGGAAGTTTCGATTTGAAATTCATATTTTATTTAATCCTGTATTCTGACAAATTTGGTCTGATACTATCATAAAGATTTTTCAATCTTTCAAAAGCGAAAAGATTACCACGTTGAGCCGCCTTTCGATAGTATTTTACTGCAAGTGATTTATTAGCAATCGTGCCTCTTCCCTTTTCATAGCAAAAACCCAATGCTACCTGTGCAAGTATTGAACCATTTTCTTCAAAGTTCAACATTGAGTTAATAATGTTTTTATCAATTTTCTGAGACTCATCAAAAATCTTTGTAAGTAAAATTCTGATAGTTGCTTCTTTGCTTCCCAGATTTTCAGCATACCTCCAAAGCTCAACTGCTTTTTCAATATCTTTCTTAAGATAATTCCCTACATAATAATTTAATGCAAGTTCATTGATCGAATTTATATGCTGATTTTTTGCTGATTCATTAAGTAGTTCGTATGCATCCTTTAGAATTATTTCATCAATAAAACCAAAACGAGCCAAACCATACCACACAAATTTTGCTGTGTTATTATTATTTAATTCACTTTTCAGAGATTGAATGAAAGATTTATTTTGAATTAAATCTAAAAGAAAAAATGGAGCTCTGTGCGAATCATATCTTATTGCAAGGATAAAATATTCGGTTGCCTTCAAATCATCTTTCGGTAAGAATTTACCTTGTTTATGTAAGTAACCTAAAAATGTGAGTACTTCAGGAATATCAAAGTTGGCAAGCGACAATAAATTTTCTAAGCCAAAATTATTTATGAAATCGTTTGCTGATTTAATGCTGATAGTCGAAGTATCTTTAATCAGGTTAATCATCAATAGGTCTCTTACTATTTCATCTTCAGTGATAGATTTTTTCTTTTCATCAATATCAAAATCAATAAAACTCAAACCAATTGATTCATCTAAAGACTGAGATGAATATTCCTGATGAGATTCTTTTTCATTACTCGGTTTGAAGTTTTCATTAGAATATGAAATCTTATTCTTCATTAAAGAATCTTTAAATGATTCCGGTAACCTCGCATCCAATAAATTTAAAATATCCTCTTCAACACTGTAACCGTTTGACTTTGATCTGTTAATCCAATAATAAGCTTGTCTCCAATCCCGAGGGACAATCAAATTATCTGTGTATAGAATTCCAACAATGTATTGAGCAGGAGCAAAATTCCTGATAGAAGCATTTTTGAAGTATTTAAAAGCTTCAAAAGGATTCCATTCAACACCAATTCCATTCAAAAGCATCAAGCCATAATTGTATTGAGCTGCATTCAAATTTTGTGAAGCGGCTCTTCTAATCCAGTTAACTGCTGAAGGAGTATCTGCTGCAATGCCATCTCCGAAAAGCAATCGTAAACCTAATTCATGCTGAGCAATCGGATCACCTGAATTCGCCTGCTGAATTAATCTGAATTGCTGAAGTATCTGATATGATAAGTCCGGACGATAGAAAAAAGGATGTCTTTCTACTGGTCGGTTTTTCTTGAATGCAAGACTATAAGATGTGTCTTGAGAAAAAACAGATATTAGAAATAAAATAAAAAAGAGTAAAAGTTTTAATAACAAAATTGCCCGATAAATAATGATTTGTATATCTAAGACAAAAATATCATTTTTCAAATGCTTTTTTAAATAAAAAAATTTTCTGGTCAATGAAGCAAAAAATAAAATTTCTCATCATCTCTATAGCGATTTTCGCCATATCAATCCTTGTTATCAAATTTACTGTTCCTAATTACCACATTGATGGTGGAATCAATTTAAAGTCAAGCAGAGAAGAGATTTTAGAGAAGTCAAAACAAATTTATAAGATAATTTCAAAAGAGAAGTTTGGCGACAGTTACAGAATTTCATTAAAGAGAAATTTTAGTCTGATAAGCAACCTGAGAGATTCATTAAAATTTGATGAAGTTAATCAGATTCTCAAAGAAAATGAATTTTCATATTTCTGGGAAGTTGATTTTACCGAAGATAAAAAAGAACGTACTACAATAAGCGGTAACCCATCCGAAGCTGAGCTGAGTAACTATTACAAAGTTAAATTAAAATTCTCCCAATTTGGAAATTTAATCGGCTTTAGTAATGATTTTAACGAAAAACTTGTAAAGGAAAACTTAGACACTGATTCAGCACTGAGTTACATCGAAAATTTCATTTCAAGAATTTCTGATATAAAATTTAATGAAGATACAAATGCAGTTACCTCTGCTTTCTCATTCCAAATCAACAAGAGAGAATTTTCAGAAAAAGAAGCTAACAAAGAATATAGATTCCTATGGAAAAACAATAATAAGAAGAATCAAAATATCACATTGGAAGCTGTTTTGACAGGAAATGTTGTTAAAAATTTTGATATTAAGTACAACTTCGAAAGCAGACTCAATCCAGATGAAACCAACATTTATGAAGTAGTCAGTATTGTTCTTTTCGTTCTGATTGTTATTGTATTAGTAATTGTCGTCGGATTAAAGAGATTGAAGTCTTATGAAATCAGCTTCAAACGAGGAGTGTTTTTCGGAGTTTTGATATTTCTGGCTTTTGCATTAAATC
>Ga0116210_1001719_pt1 | contig 15299 bp, 18 predicted proteins | sample TshhotsprinmetaG_FD_94483 | JGI IMG/M metagenome (GOLD analysis project Ga0116210, IMG submission 94483) | Hot spring microbial communities from South Africa to study Microbial Dark Matter (Phase II) - Tshipise hot spring metaG | ecosystem: Environmental > Aquatic > Thermal springs > Hot... | reverse complement strand
TCGAGTTCATCTATGACGCTGCTAAACAAAATATTCCCATTGATGTGATCAAAAAACAGCTCCATGTCGCCTAAGGGGTACCCTGTTTGTCTCTTGGGGATGGAAATTAATGTAATGAAAAATGCTCATCTACAGTATATAAAAATAAAAAGCTCACTCCGAATGGAATGAGCTGGAAACAACAAAAGACAATCGTCACCTTTGTCGTTTCGACGTCTCACTCCCCGAAGACGCGAATGACGATGCAAAAAGGCAGGTCTACTGACTTATGCGTCATCCTACTTTGAAGCCTTCCCATACGAATCGTACAGTGGCGTCCTTCATTTCGTCAGCATTTACAGTTGCGGGGACAGTTCTGGACTTGCACCAGATTCCCTATTAAGTCTACTAGGTTGCCCATTCGACACCTTTTTGCAACGAACGTATACAATTGTCGAACAATTTTCACGTTTCTATCATAGCCGAAAACGTCGCTTATGACAACAAAAATTTTCTATTTCAATGGAAGTGTGAACGTAAACGTCGTTCCCTCGCCGAGCTTACTATGAACGGCGATCGTTCCTTTATGCGCTTCAACGATGTTTTTTGCAATCGCAAGACCTAATCCTGTACCCGAGCGACCGCGTGTACGTGCTTTATCCGCTTTGTAAAAGCGCTCAAACACGAACGGCAAATCTTCTTCAGCAATGCCAGAGCCTGAGTCCCGAACAGAGATGCGCACCGCCTCTTCATCTCCATCGACTATGACGCGCACTTCCCCACCGTCATCTGTGTGACGAAGAGCATTATCAATTAAATTCGTCAACACTTGTTCGATACGGTCAGGATCAAGGAAAACGACAAATTCTTCATTCATATCAACGAGCAAACGAACCCCTTTTTCCTTCGCTAACGCTTGAAACTTATGAATGATGCGCTCGGTGTATGAACGAAGGGGTATGCGTTCTTTATGAAGCGTTAAATGCCCCGCTTCCATGCGCGCTAAATCAAGCAAGTCGTTAACGAGGCGACCCATGCGCAACGATTCATCATAAATAACTTTTGCCAATTCTTTCTTTTCTTCATCTGTCGCCGCGATGTCGTCGACAATGGCTTCGCTATACCCTTGCAACATGGCGATTGGCGTTCGTAACTCATGCGAGACGTTCGCAATAAAATCTTTGCGCAACTTATCGAGCCGGCGCTCTTCCGTCATATCTCGAAGCACGGCAACCGCCCCGCGAATGACTTTGCCGTTGTATAACGGCGTCATAACAATAACCCAATTCCGACCTTGTAAAGCAATTTCTGTTGCTTGTTCTTTCTCCTCCATGACAGCCTTTGTGAACAGCTCGTTCACTCGAGGAGGAAGCGGCAATAAGTCTTCACGATGCCCTTGTTCGTAGTACCATGCTTGCAAAAAGCGGTCGGCAGGCGGATTCGTAATAAGTACTTCCCCATTTCGATTGAGCGTAATCACACCATCTGCCATGCTACTTAAAATGCTCGCTAATTGCTCTTTTTCTTGATTTAACGCGTTGATATGAAATTGTAATTGCCGACCCATCTGGTTAAACGCCATGGCCAGCTCCCCAATCTCATCATGAGTAACAATCGGCACTTTGGAATCGAATTTCCCGCGCGCCATTTCAAACGCGACTTGTCTCATTTTTCTAAGCGGTGCTGTAATTCTTGTCGATAAGAAAAAGGCAAATACCGTCGTTAACACAATGGCAATAAATGCAGCAAGAAAAATAAACTTCGTCGTTTGTTTTGTCGTCTCTTCTACAGCTTTTAATGACTGATATACGAATACAGCACCATTCTCATCAGACGTACGTAGCGGGACACCGACAATAAACAGCTCGTTATAAGCATCGTTTCGCATCGTTTCGTTTGGCATCATCGTCCGTTTCACTACTTTTTTTCCTTCAAACACGCGCGATAACTGCTTATCTTGTTGGATAAACGAAAGCGGCAAATCGGCGAGCTGTTCATTTGGTGAGTACCAATAATGACGGTCGTCAATAATAATCATGAGCTTCGATACATCATCAACCATCGTCCATGCGATTGAACGAGCAAACTGCTCATCGTGCTCGGCGACGACGCGAGCAACTTTTACTGCTTGTTGCGTGAGTTGCTCTCCTGTTTTTTCTAAATAATATTTTTCAAAAAAACTTAGCAACAAAACGGTTAAAATAAAGAGGACAAAAGCAACAAGCAATAAAATGGTCAGCCATAATTTGCCGACTACACTACGCCATATTGCCATCATTCATTCACGACCTCAAATTTGTACCCAACGCCCCACACGGTGACAATCATTTTCGCTGCCGAAGGCGATACTTTATTTAACTTTTCGCGCAACCGTTTGACATGCGTATCAACTGTGCGTAAATCACCGAAAAATTCGTAATGCCATACTTCTTTTAACAATTGCTCGCGATCAAACACTTTATCTGGTGACTTCGCTAAAAAATGAAGCAACTCGTACTCTTTCGGAGTTAAGCTAACTTCATGCCCATCTGCTGTCACCCGATGCGCATCATGGTCAATTGTTAAATGAGGAAATACGAGCACATCCCGTGCTGTCGTATCCGTTGGCACATAAGGAGAGTTCGCTGTACGGCGAAGCAACGCTTTCACGCGGAGCACCACTTCACGCGGACTAAACGGCTTAACGATATAATCGTCCGTTCCTGCTTCAAATCCTTGCACGCGATTCGCTTCCTCTCCCTTCGCTGTTAACATAATAACGGGTGTCGCTTTTTTCTCACGCAACTGTTTGCACACTTCAATACCGTCTTTTCCAGGTAACATAAGGTCAAGCAAAATCAAGTCATAATCATTGTCAAGCGCTAATGCTAGCGCTTCTTCACCGTTTTCTGCCTCATCGATCATATATTGCTCACGTTCTAAATACATACGAAGCAAACGACGAATGCGCTCTTCGTCATCGACAACTAAAATTTTAATTTCCTTCTCCATGATGTCATTCCCTCCTCGTTCACTATTGTACAAAACTGCCATACTTTTTTCTACTCCTCATAAAAAAAACGCCTTCTTTATGAAGGCGTTAAGACGCAGCATAAGAGTGTAGGCCGGCAATCACTAAGTTTACCGCTATTAAGTTAAACATAATGATCGCAAATCCAATGACCGCAAGCCATGCGGAACGCTCGCCATGCCAACCTTTTGACAATCGTAAATGTAAAAACGCGGCATAAAACAGCCATGTGATGAGCGCCCATACTTCTTTCGGATCCCAACCCCAAAAGCGCGTCCATGCAATTTGTGCCCAAATCATCGCAAAAATAAGCGCACCAAGCGTAAATACAGGGAAGCCGATCGCCACAGAACGGTAACCAATTTCATCAACTAAGTCCAAATTTACGTTTTTCACAAGCGGCTGCAACGCGGCTGCGATGCGTTTACGTAAAAGAAGGCGAAGCAAACCGTATAACACACCACCTGCAAACAATGACCAAATTACTGTATTTAATTTGCGGGCATTAATGATCGCAGGCATATGAACGAACGGTTCCATCCGTCCTTCCGTTTTTAACACCCCTTCATGTGGGCCGACGAGCGCTGGCATATGGTACACCATTTCATCTTGCTTGCTGTTTTTATCAATCCATTCAAACGTAGCTTCATAACCAGCCATGCGAAACGATGTCGTTACGATAACAAAACCAAGCGTACTAATTAAGAAAAATAACACAAACTCCAACCAAAACGTACGTTTGCTCGGTTTCGACTGATCGACTACTCGAATTAAATAAATGAGCCCTGCCGCAAAACTGATTGCTAAAATCGCTTCCCCAGCTGCAGCTGTCGTGACGTGAATATGCAACCAATCGCTTTGTAAAGCTGGGATGAGCGGAGAAATGTCCCTTGGAAACATGCTCGCATACGCGATCACTAAAATGGCGATTGGCAAAGTAAATAAGCCGAGTAAACTCGTTTTATAAATAAAATAAATGACAATAAACGCGCCGACAAGCATCATACCAAAAAACGTCGTAAACTCAAATAAGTTGCTGACAGGTGCGTGCCCAGCGGCGATCCAGCGCGTGATGAAATAGCCAAGCTGGGCGAGAAAACCAATGATCGTCACAACGATCCCAAGCGTTGCCCAGCGGTCCATCCCTTCTTTCTTTTTCACACGAATCGCTCCGCCAAAAAAAAGCGTTGCAACTAAATAAAGAACAAATGCCACGTATAGTAACGTGCTGCTTAGCTGAACCACGATGTTCCCCCCTTATGACCGCTTGTCCACTTGATCGATTGGCATGACAAACGGTGTATCGTTAAATATGCCTTCAAGCTCTTTTTTTAATCCAAACCAGTTTTTGTTCGTATGCGCTGCAATGAGCACATCTTCGTTGATCCGTTGAACCCATACACGTCGATGGTTCCAATACATTCCTTGTATAAGACCAATCATGAAAATGGTGCCCCCGATACCTAAAATCCAGAGCGTAAAATCACGACGAACGGTTAACGCCGATACATGTCGTGTATCAACGCCAGCAAACGCCATTTTATACTTGTTATCACCGAACGGTTCGATCGTTTGACGAATAGCAGTAAAACTGACTTCCCCTTTCGGACGATCCGGAGCAAACATTTTAAATACAAACGCTGGGTTGTTTGGCACTTTCGAGCGTGTATTCGGATTTCCATTTTCATCAAAATAAAAATCTGGAAAGTAGCTTAATAGTTGTACTTTATAACCGTTGCCAAGATCATATTCTTTCTCCGGTTGGATTAAATCAACTGTAATCGTCCCAAAAGACTTGGCCGTTTGTTTATCTGTCAAATGGAACGACATACTTTTTAGCTCATTCAGTTTAAAGTCCACTTGGTACAATGCATAATGGTCGTGTTTGAGCGGCTCGTTGACACGAATGGAAAAGCTTTTTATTTTTTTTAACTTCGGCTCTTCACCGGCAACAACTGGGCCAACACGCTCATATAGCACCACATCTGTTTGATAGTTTTTCGCCATCATTCCGCTACCGACACGGTCAATGGCAGCTTGAAACGCCTCTTTTTCCTTTTCTTTCTCGTATACTTCCAAAATAAATGTTTTGTTTTCTAAAAAATATTTCCCATTCGTTCCCGGAATTTCTTTTATTTCACCTTCACGAATCCACATGTTTTCGTCGACATACATTCCCGGAACGAAGCGAAGCATCGCGCCAATTAAAAAAACGATAAGCCCAATATGGTTGACGTACGGTCCCCAACGAGAGAAGCGGCCTTTTTCGGCCAAAATATTTCCATTCTCTTCACGAATACGATAGCCCCGTTTCGTTAACCGATCGACCACGCGAGGTAAAGCATTTTCGTAGTCTTTCACTTGTGAACGGCTAAATAGACGTTGGCGTTGTAAAAATTGTTCATTTCTCGTCACCCGCTGATTGTTTAACGCCCGATATAGTGGCACGACACGGTCTAAACTACAAATGACGAGCGATACACCAATGAGCGCTATAAGCAACATATACCACCATGAGCTATATAAATCGTGAAATCCTAGCGCGTAATACCATTTCCCGAGCCAACCGTACTGCTCCTCATAATATTCAGCTGGCGACACTGTTGGCGGAATGTACATCTGTTGTGGATAAATTGTGCCGATGGCCGAAGCGACTAACGTAATAACGATAAGCCAAACCCCAACTTTAACAGACGAAAAGAAGTTCCATATTTTATCAACAATCGTTTGGTTGTACGTTTGCGAACGGCGAGCGCTTCCTTCATAACGCATGTCCAATAACATTGGCACTTCTTCTAACGGTTTACCACATGCTTCACAAAGAACTGTACCAATCGGATTCACGTGCCCGCATTCACATTTTACTTGTTCCATGTCGAAAACCCCTTACGGCTTAATTCGTTCCATATATTTTTTTACATCCTCTTCCGTCATCGCCCCTGTAATGATATCTACAATTTTGCCTTCTTTGTCAATTAAAAATGTCGCTGGCAACGGACCGATGTTGTATGCATTCATGACTTGATCTTGCTGATCGATGACGACTGGAAACGTCAGCTGAAAGCGATCAACGAACGTTTGTACTGTTACTTTCGCTTCCCCTACGTTAACCGCAATCACTTCTACTCCTTCATTTTTGTATACATTGTATTGGCTATTGATATACGGCATTTCTTTTTCACACGGTTTGCACCACGTTGCCCAAAAGTTTAAAAATACACCTTTTCCACGATAATCGGATAGTTGAATTTTGTTTCCGTTTAAGTCGGTAAGTACGAAGTCTGGCGCCGAATCGCCTACTTGAATTGCTCTTTTCTCGACAAAAACGTTCGAATAAATCGTATAACCAATAGCCGCGAGCATGATGGCTAAAATGACTGTTCGAAGCCAAAATCGCTTTCCTTTCATCGCCAACCCTCCTATAAACCGTTTTCATCAACCTCATTATACAAGTTACCACTATATAAATAATGAAAATTATTTGAACAAAATGTGACAAAATCATGATACGTACGGCGAACCAGCTAATGCAAGCGCACGCAATTGCTTCACTTCATGCGGCGACAGTTCTCGATAATCTCCCGGATTCATCCCTTTCAAGTCTAAAAACGCATAACGTTCCCGCTTTAACTTTAAAACAGGATGTCCGATCGCTTCGAACATGCGGCGCACTTGACGATTTCTCCCTTCATGAATGCGAAGTTCAACGATCGCCGTCTGTTTCCGTTTGTCAATTGACAATACTTTCGCTTTCGCTGGCGCTGTTACCCCATCTTCTAGCGCAACACCTTTTTCAAGCTGTTTCACTTTTTCACGTGCTGGGATGCCTTTTACTTTTGCAATGTACACTTTTTCAATTTCATAGCGCGGGTGCATTAATAAATTAGCAAACTCCCCATCGTTTGTCAGCAGCAACAATCCAGACGTATCGTAATCTAACCGTCCGATCGGATAAATGCGCTTGTTTACATGTTTGAAAAAGTCGGTCACTACTTTTCTTCCCTTTTCATCTTTTACGCTACAAATTACACCGCGCGGCTTGTATAACAAATAATATACCGGCTCTTCGCGTTCGAGCGGAATGCCATCCACTTCAATGCGATCTTGTGGACTCACTTTCACCCCAAGTTCCGTCACAACTTTTCCATTTACTTTCACTTTTCCTTCGACGATCAATTGCTCTGCTTTTCTTCGCGATGCGATGCCAGCATGAGCAATTACTTTCTGTAATCGTTCCATTTCATTCACCTCACTATATAGTTTTACCATATTCGGTACAGGAGTTCAAAAATAAGAAAGGAGAAAGACGCACGAGATGCGACTTTCTCCTAACTTTGCTTGTATACAGGAAAAGAAAGAATAACAAACGAAGCAAACAATAGCCAAACAATTTTCACTTGAAAAAGCATGTACAAAACGGACAATAAAAAAAAGCCAACAAAATAAAAAGCTATTACTTTACCTACAATTGAACCCGCCATTTTATTTATAAACAACATGTAATGTAGCCAAGAAGCAAATAGGTGAAACATGTATAAAATTAAAAACAAAGCTGTAAAAATGACAGCGCTCCCTGGGCTACTCATTTCGTTAGAAAAAAGATGATGTTCAATTGTCAGAAATAAAAAGCTATACACGAAACTTAAAAGAAGAGATATAACTGTAACATTTAAAATAAATCGCTTATTTATAATCATGATCCACATACCTCACACCACTCTGAAAATTACACCTTGTCATTCAAACCAGTCTATCCCATATACTCTCACCATATTCCCAATATATCTATCATGGGAAGGGGAACCATACCAATAAACTTTTTCATTTTTGACTACCCTCATCGAGGTCGAACCCGACCCATCTAATACAATCGATCTTACAGGATCAAAACCTATATTTTCAATGTATGTTTTTAAACCAGGTATATTAGCTGCGTTACCTTCTGTGACAATCATATACCCATATTCATCATCCCACGCCAAAACGGTTCTCCATGTAGCGAAATCGTATCCAATAACTATTAAGTCATCCCCCCAATTTTCCCTATTGTAGTCGTTCCCACCAATTACTGCCTTTGCGCTTGGATAGGCCTTAAGAACTTCATTGAGGTTTCTCGCGTACATGAAAGTCGCTCTCATATTGTTATTTTTATCAACATAAGAAACAAAGGTTTTCCTCCTAATTTGTTTATCTTTCGTTCCATTATATTCGTAGTATGAAGTATCTCCTTTCCAGTAGCTTATAGATCGTAACCCTGTTGGAGGATTATTGTAACCATTATCAGCAGCAAAAAAACCACCGTTTATACCGATATGGGGCTTTTGAGACATCTTGGCATTAATAATTTCAGGCTTTATATTCTCAATTTTTGTTTTAATTACAGCAAAATTAGGCTTTCCCATAGGCTGTACACTTCTCATCTCAAAGCTATATGGCAATCCTCTCATAAAGACTCTCCTCCTCAAAAATGGTGATATATCAGTCTTTTTCGCCATCCCTCTAAGATAAAACTAGCAACAATTCAAAGAGCCTCAGCAAACTCCTCACTCCAACTAATAACCACAGCCTCGCCTATTCGGATTGAGGAGGATAGCTCCGTTGCTTCCGTTCCATCTGTTGTCCTGTCGTCCATGCCACATGACGTGCCATCCCATCCGACCTACTTCGTATTCAACAGGGGGCTATAGTAAAATCTTTGTTGCACAGTATTAAATTAAATATTGTATCCACCAATGTCTCATGACCCGCACCTCTAAAAACTCGATCGCATGATAGATCAGGTGTTTTGAAAAAACGTAGGTGGATTTTCAATGTTTTTCTACTCGTCTAGCCATTCACTCGAGATTTTTTACCTTACATTAATTATAATTATACCCGTGGTGCTAGTTGAGCGCTAGTGCTCAACTAGCACGAGTGTTACAAGCGAATACACCAACAAGATGCCATCGAGTACCAATTCAAACCCTGAAATCGAATTCGCACGAATGTCTGTCATACAATACTGGTCAACGAGGACGGAGAATACCATTTCGATCACTTTTCGTTTTTGTTTGAGCCATTTCTTCCATGACTCCGATGGGCGGTGTTTCTGGTTTTTGCGAGATGGAGTCCAAAAAGCGATTTGGTACGCCTCATACAACTTTTTTTGCAATTCACTACTGATGAATCCTTTGTCACCCAAGTTATAGGGGTGAGGAACTTAAGTCATGACGGTTTCATCTGCAGTTCGATCGTGACAGGACGCCTCGGTTACCACGTATCCCATAGGTAGCCCTTGGTCTGTCACTTGAAGATGAAACTTAAACCCATAGTACCACTGCTTTTTCGATGCACAAAATCCAATGTCAGCAATGCCTTGAAATCGTTTGACACGGTACATTCTTGCGGCATGGCACAACTCAATTGGCATGCTATCTACGACCGCATAGGCATGGTGTTGCCCACGTTTCGCCAGTTCATGACGAATCCATTTGATCGCAAAGCGCAGCGCTCGGCAACGGCGATTGTATCGAGAACGTTCGAGAAAACGTCCATCCGTGAACAAGTTCCCAGTAACAAAACGATGCCATGCACGTTCGGAAGAGAAGCCAAGCAACTTTCCTAACAGATGAATGGCAATGATCACTGCGTCTTCTTGTTTCACCAAATGACGATTGCGGCGTTGAAGATAGCATTGAATGTGTGACAGCTGGGCAGAAACAAAAAAGAAAATGGCTGCATATTGTTTTTGAATTTTCGCTTTGTCTGTTGTAAAATGAAAGTGCTCTTGCACGGGGATTCTCCTTTCGAATGTTTGGTCGCACTTTCATTCTACAGGAAATCCTCAGGCAAGGGCTATTTTTATGCTTACTCGATTTTATCTAGCACCACGGGTCATATTCGGTACAGGAGTTCAAAAATAAGAAAAAGCGATCGCAATGGACCGCTTCACTTTCCAAACATCCATAATACAACAACAAATGATACAATAAAGCTAACAAAGTCAGCAAGCAGGCCGACTTTTAATGCATCGCCCATTTTGCGTATGCCGACAGCACCGAAGTAAACGGTGAGCACGTATAACGTCGTTTCTGTACTTCCTTGAATCGTAGAGGCTAATCGCCCGATAAATGAGTCTGGACCATACGTCGCGATTAAATCAGTAACGATTCCGAGCGAAGCGGTACCTGAGATCGGACGAATGAGCGCAAGCGGTACGACTTCAGGCGGCAAACCAATAGGCGCGATGAGCGGTTTCATGTACGACATGAAAAATTCAAGCGCACCGGAAGCGCGAAAAACAGAAACAGCAACGAGCATACCGACTAAATACGGAATGAGAGAAAAGGCGATTTGAATCCCTTCCTTTCCCCCTTCAACAAACGCTTCATACGTCGGTACACGCTTGTACGTTCCGTGCAACAAAATGCACGCAATTAACGTTGGAATGAGCCAAAACGACAAAAATTGAATAACGTGCATCACAACCCTCCTTTTTTGCGCCTCCGTATGTAAAATGCACGGTCGATCATAATGGCTGATATAGTCGCAATAAGCGAGGCAACAAACGTTGTGCCGATAATTTCCCCGGGAGAAGCGGATTGATATGTCATTCGAATCGATATGACCGTTGCCGGAATAAGTGTAATGCTTGCTGTATTTAAAGCAACAAACGTAATCATCGAACGGCTCGGTTCGTCTGTTTGACCGTTTAATTGCTTCAATTGCTCCATCGCTTTAATGCCAAGGGGAGTCGCAGCATTGCCGAGCCCAAACATATTTGCGATCATGTTCGATAATATATACCCGAGCGCAGGGTGGTCAGGTGGCACTTCCGGAAAAATTTTTTTGGCAATTGGTCGAAACAAACGGGCAAAAAACGAAAGTAGCCCAGACTGTTCGGCAATTTTCATTAAACCGAGCCAAAAAACGAGCACGCTAATAAGCCCAATGCTAATTGTCACCGCTTCTTTCGCCCCTTGAAACATCGCCTCATTCACATCTTTGATCGTGCCGTTTATCGTAGCGAATACGAGCCCAATGATTAAAAGCGCAACCCAAATGAGATTAACCATCGCTGTCCACCCCTAACAGCCAATCAAAAAAAGAACGCTTTTTCTTTTCCTGCTTATAAAAAATAGGGGTGTCGTCAACTTTTTCGTTTCCGATGTATAGCTCAGCCCTTCCAACGACAGACGGCACGCCTGTCTCTTTCCAGCGCTCTTGTGGACGAAGCAATTTTCGCTCTAAACGAAGCAACTGCCCCTCTTTTTTTGTAATCGGATATATAAAATCACGCACAACGAATAGATGATCACCATAGAAAGGATCTTTTATATCTTGAACGATCGTAGTTGCTTTAATCGTCACAAGTTCATAGTTCGCAAATCCGTGCTCATACATAGCAATATGATCGTTCCAATCATCCCCTGCGTTAATGGTGACTGCAATCAGTTCAAGACCATCTTTTGAAGCAGTTGTCACTAATGTGCGCTTCGCCCGCTTCGTATAGCCTGTTTTTCCACCTGTGCAATATTCGTATAAATGCGTCAATAGCTTATTTTTGTTACGCCAAACCCGATCCCAATCTTCCGTCGGATTTGGGGCACGATACAATTTCGTTCCCGACACTTCGCGAAATTGTTCATTTTGCATTGCATATCGCATGAGTAGAGCCATATCATACGCAGTGGAATAATGGTTTTCGGCATCGTCTAACCCGTGCGGATTCGCAAATTGTGTATTTGTCATCCCGATTTCCGCTGCTTTTTCGTTCATTAAAAAGACAAACCCTTCAACGCTGCCACCCACGTGCTCAGCGATCGCCACCGCTGCATCATTTCCAGAACGAAGCATAAGCCCATATACTAAATGTTTGAGCGCAATTTTCTCCCCTTGTTTCAAATAAATCGAAGACCCTTCCGTCCGAACCGCCCGTTCACTTACCGCCACAAGCTCTTCCCATTTTCCCGATTCGATTGCTAAAATGGCTGTCATAATTTTTGTAATGCTCGCAATGCGTCGTTTCGTATGGGCATCTTTTTCAAATAGCACTCGTCCTGTCGTTTGTTCCATTAAAATCGCGCTTTTCGCACTAACCGACATCGCTTTTGCTTCATTCGGAAAAAGCGAACAAAAAAAACAAAGCACGATCATCCATATGAACCATTGCCGTCGCATACACTCTCATCCCTTTGTCCGTTTTGTACAAGTGTATGCGCCAGTCAATGATGTATGACAAAAAGACCGCTACATGACGCGGTCTTTCGCTCTTGCCAATCGCCGTTGGACATCATCCCAGTTGACAACATTCCACCATTGTTGGACGTACGTCGCGCGATCGTTTTTATATTGCAAATAATATGCATGTTCCCATACATCTAATACGAGAAGCGGAACAGTCGTCCATTGTGTCCCATGTTGATGTTTTTCGGTTTGTAAAATTTCTAATCGCCCTGCAAACGGCGACCAAACGAGGAGCGCCCATCCGCTTCCTTCTACTTGTTTTGCCACTTCTGTAAAATGTCGTTGAAACGCTTCAAAGCTCCCAAAATCACGTTCGATTTGTTGAAGTAGTTCCCCTGTCGGGCGTCCGCCACCCCGAGGTTTCATATTGTTCCAAAAAATTGTGTGCAAATAATGTCCTGAACCATGAAACGCAGCTTCCCGTTCCCAATGTTTTAATAACGCATAGTCATTTTTTTCGCGCGCCTGTTGCATCATTTTCTCCGCACGATTTAAACCGTCAACATAACTTTGATGATGTTTTTCGTGATGCAAACGCATAATCTCTTCAGCAATATACGGCTCTAATGCGTTGTACGCATACGGTAACCTAGGTAGCGTATGTCCCCCAATGGGTACGCGCTTGCGCTGTAATTGTTCATATATGTTTGTTACTTGCTCATGAATGCGCGCGACATCTCCCCGTTCGAGTTCCACCTTTAATTGCTCAACCGCCTCTTCATTTACAAATGGCTTTACACGTTCAAGCCAGGCTTGCACGTTATAAATATATTGTCGCATACAAACACACCTCCTTCGGCATCATATGCAATAAAAAAGAAGCTGACACTCGCAGCTTCTTTATTGTGATTGAATCATTTTTGTTCGGTAGTCTGTTTCATAAAATTCAAGCTCTTCACGCATCGTTTGAAAGTCGGCTTCGATGGAATGAAGTAATTGTTGCAACGATTGAGGGGCACGTTGCCGCAATTTAATTGAATGTCTCCCCGTGTATGCAGAACGGCTATCTTCATACCATAAATCGCGTTTTGGCGTAAAAAATTCTGCCACACATGAATGATAAATTTTGTATAACGCTTGTTCCGCGGCAGCTTTTCGAAACGGCTCTTCTTGAAGGACGATGCGACATGCGTCAATCCCCTCTTCACCATATACGGCTAAACGGCGTAAATCCGAAAGCACCCCTTCATAATAATGACGATCGCCCGCACATTCCACCTGCATTTGTTCAATCGTCGTTTCGTTTAAATAACGAGTAATTTGCTTGACAATGCGACTCAACAATTGCTCGACTTGCTTCGTTTGATTCAAAACAATAGTGTTGCCCATATGCATCCTCCCTTTACGGTTGCGCAATAAATAAAAGCGGTGATTTCACATCGTACGCTTGTTGCTTCGCAAGCGACTCAAAAACTTCCGGCAGTTTGGCGAAGTCGATCGTTGAAAAATAGCGACGAAGCTCTTCTTCCTCACTTACATATACACGTTTTCGCGTCCGAAGTGATGGATCGACGAGCAAACAGACGAGCGCGACAATATCTTTAAAATATACATCTTTCCCGCTTGCTTGAAATACAGGATCTTGTTCATAAGGCGTCCATTCAAAAAAACGTTCATCAAAATAACGAACATATAGCACATGCAACGTTCGCTCTGTTCCATCGTCGTCAACAAACGTCACTTCCGAACGGTTAAAAAAATCTTCCGACGTATTCGGCTGTGCTTTTTGCAGTTCATAGCCATGACAAGAAATAATTTTCACAAACAATACACCCCTTTTTTTCAACAACGAAGCTACATTTATTTTACCATAAATTATGAATCATGCGAAAAATTTTATCATTCCTATAAAAAAGAAAAAACAGGCACACAAAGATACCTGTTTATTTTCCCGGAAAAATGCCGGTTTCGTATAAGAAGATGGATAAACATAACGCACCGAGCAAGCTTGGAAGCCATATGATCATTTTCACTTTTTTGTCTAGAAGACCGTAGCGCTTACTCACCTTGCCACTTAATATAAAAACAACAGCAACAAAAACTACGATAATTGCACTTTGTAAAATAGAGTGCAAAATATACATTTCTACATAATATTCAACTACTCTTCCAAAAACTAAAACAAAAAGAAGCCCAAAGAAAAAACGAAAACTCATCGTTACTCACCTTTTAAACCGCATTGATGCTGAAATACATTTAGAGTAGTCAAAGACATACTTTGAAGCGTCAATATCAACTTGACACTTGAAATGCTCCCTACCACTATAGTCAATAACACTTATCACTATAAATTTTAATCTCCGTAAAAGGTCAACCTCTTTAAAAAAATCCAAGCGTACTTTATGACTATAAGGGAATGGAATTAAACAATACTTATAATGCTGAAAAAATACAACTATTAAGAAATTTTTAATTACTGATAAATCATGAGTTTTATCTAAAGTAATTGTAATATATGGGTGAATGAGTGATATTTTTTTCTTATCTACGCTTAACATAAACCTATTCACTCACTCGTTTTTATTTTCTATTCATCATTGTTGTTGCCTTTTTCCCCGCTTCGCTAATGCGATTTATTTCGTTCTTAACATAGTTGATGACAGCACTGGTTCCTTTTTTCATTCCATTCAACATTTTGTCATCCATAGAATACACGTTATTAGCGACATCTACAATAAATCCAGATGCTAGCCCACACTTCTGTGCTATCGTTTCACTTGCTCCAGACTTTTTGCATGCTTGATATCCTACATTGTACCCAGCATAGTCAACAATTGCCCTTGCAGCTAGTGATTTTGTTGTTGCATCCAATACATTCAAAAGAATCATCTCCTTGTCATCTTTTATATCACATAATAAGTATATATTGTAAAAAAAAACAATACATTTCATATATTTTTCACTTTAATCGAGTAGGAGGAGGTGATTAACCTCCGTCCTCTCACACCACCGTACGTACGGTTCCGTATACGGCGGTTCAATCAAGATCAATGACGCAAGAATTCGTAACGTTCTTGTAGACTTTTGAGACCTTGGTCATTCCAGTAGGAGTTTCCAAGGGTTTTGTGTAAGATGGGGCTATTTG
>Ga0116210_1001705_pt1 | contig 15356 bp, 14 predicted proteins | sample TshhotsprinmetaG_FD_94483 | JGI IMG/M metagenome (GOLD analysis project Ga0116210, IMG submission 94483) | Hot spring microbial communities from South Africa to study Microbial Dark Matter (Phase II) - Tshipise hot spring metaG | ecosystem: Environmental > Aquatic > Thermal springs > Hot... | reverse complement strand
TGCCGCTCGCTTCCTTCAGATTCCGCGTCACCACGGACACCCTTGCGTTAAGCTAACTGCTACTTCTGCCTTCGCAGTTCGGGACTTTCACCCTAGAGATTGCACCCATGCCGAGCGCACGTATAATAAAAAGCTAACGGAAGCACCGTTAGCTTTTTTGTTAGTACAGGCTCATATATTGTTCACGTTCCCACGGATGTACTGCCGTACGGAACATATCCCATTCAATTTCTTTTGCCTCAACGAAGTGTTCAAATAAATGTCTGCCGAGGGCATTGACGATTACTTCATCAGATTTTAAGTTTTGCAACGCTTCTGCTAATGTTGAAGGTAAATCGACGATTCCTTCTTCTAGACGTTCTTCTTTCGTCATTACATAAATGTTGCGGTCAACTGGCGCAGGAGGCGTTAGTTTATTTTTAATTCCATCTAATCCAGCTGCCAACAATACAGCCATCGCTAAGTATGGATTAGCTGCTGGGTCTACGCTACGCACTTCAATGCGTGTACTCATGCCGCGTGACGCTGGGATACGAATAAGCGGGCTACGGTTGCGTGCCGACCACGCCACATAACAAGGTGCCTCATAGCCTGGAACAAGACGTTTGTATGAGTTTACCGTTGGATTCGTTACCGCTGTAAAGTTTGGAGCGTGCTTTAATACACCGGCAATAAACTGTAATGCGGTTTCACTTAGTTGTAGTTGACCGTTCGGATCAAAAAAGGCATTTTCACCATTTTTAAAGAGCGACAAATTACAATGCATACCTGAACCATTCACACCAAAGAGCGGCTTTGGCATAAATGTCGCATGCAAACCGTGTTTACGTGCGACTGTTTTAACAACAAGTTTAAATGTTTGGATGTCATCACACGCTTTTACTGCATTAGCATACTTAAAGTCAATTTCATGTTGTCCTGGCGCAACTTCGTGATGGGATGCTTCAATCTCAAATCCCATTTCTTCTAATTCTAATACGATATCGCGACGGCAATTTTCTCCTAAATCTGTTGGTGCTAAATCAAAGTAACCGCCATTATCATTTAATTCTAACGTCGGTTCACCTTTTTCGTCTAGCTTAAATAGGAAAAACTCCGGCTCTGGACCTAAGTTGAATTCTGTAAATCCGAGCGCCTCCATTTCTTTCAACACCCGCTTTAAGTTATAACGCGGGCATCCTTCGAATGGGGTACCATCTGGATTGTAAATGTCACAAATAAAACGAGCTACTTTTCCTTTTTCGGCTGTCCACGGGAAAATAACGAATGTATCCAAATCTGGATATAAATACATATCTGATTCTTCAATACGAACAAATCCTTCAATCGACGATCCATCAAACATCATTTTATTATCGAGCGCCTTTTGTAATTGGCTCACAGGAATTTCTACGTTTTTGATCGTACCGAGAATGTCTGTGAACTGTAAACGAATATACTTTACATTCTCTTCCTTTACAATACGAAAAATGTCTTCTTTTGTGTACTTAGCCATACATATTCCTCCCCCAGAATGAAAAAGATCATTTATGTTTATGTTAAAAACATAAATTTTTAATGGAAAAAGCGAGCGATGTCCCCTTGACGGAGCGATGCACGATTAAAACGGCCCGCTTGCATTAATTCGGCACGCAACAATTTGCGTAACTCTGCCTCTGACAAATCTTGCTTCATCACTTTTGGTGCAACGGATGGCGTTGTCTCAACGTGCTGTTGTTGACGTGAGGCAAAAATTTGTTTAATCCCCGCTAAATTAACCCCTTGCTCGATGAGGTCTTTAATTTCAAGCAAGCGATCTACATCATTAAATGAAAATAGCCGACGATTGCCTTCCGTACGAGCAGGTGAAACAAGACCGTGTTCCTCATAATAGCGGATTTGACGTGCTGACAAATCGGTTAACTGCATAACAATGCCAATTGGAAACAACGGCATGGAGCGACGAATTTGACTATTCATGTCGACCCCTCCTCACGTAATACATATTTTCATTTTATTCTATGTTATCTTATATGTCAATGACATGTTACGTTTCATTACATATTTTTTTCTGAAATATTTTATAATTGAATTAATCGTTTTTCAAGCAATCGGTCAACGGCCATACAAACAGCAATTTTCACGTGCGAATACGTGAGACCCCCTTGTACGTATGCAACATACGGTGGGCGAATTGGTCCATCGGCTGATAGCTCGATGCTTGCCCCTTGTACAAACGTCCCCGCCGCCATAATGACATCATCCTCATAACCCGGCATGTAATTCGGGTATGGAGTAAAATGCGAATTGACAGGGGAGGCGAATTGAATGGCTTGACAAAACGCAATCATTTGCTCTGCCCCATCAAATTGCACAGACTGAATCAAGTCCGTACGCTTCGCATCCCACGTCGGATACGTATTCATTCCGATTCGTTCAAGCATTGCTGCAGTAAACACGGCACCTTTCAACGCTTGTCCAACGATATGGGGGGCCAAGAAAAAGCCTTGATACATTTCTTGCAAACTGTACAAAGAGGCGCCTGCTTCCGCACCGATTCCCGGCGAGGTCATACGATAAGCACACATATTGATATATTCTTTTTTACCGACGAGATATCCTCCTGTTTTCGCCAATCCACCACCTGGATTTTTAATCAATGAGCCGGCGATTAAATCAGCACCAACATGACATGGTTCTTGCTCCTCAACGAATTCACCATAACAGTTATCAACAAAAACAACAACATCTTGTTTAATTGTTTTAACAACATCAATCATTTGTTTGATTTCAGCAATTGTAAACGAAGGTCGAGGATCATATCCTTTTGAACGTTGAATGCCGATCATCTTCGTCCGACCGTTGATTGCTCGTTCGACTGCTTCAAAATCAACTTTTCCTTCTGAAGTAAGCGGTACGCTGTTGTAACCAATATGAAACTCTTTTAACGAACCGATTCCTTCGCCGCGAATACCGACGATTTCTTCTAGCGTATCGTACGGTTTTCCAGTAATATACAACAACTCATCACCCGGACGTAACACACCAAACAGCGCGATCGTAATCGCATGTGTACCGGAAATGATTTGTGGGCGGACAAGCGCCGCTTCCCCACCGAATACGTCTGCATACACTTTTTCAAGCGTGTCACGTCCTATGTCATCATAGCCATACCCTGTAGATGGAATAAAATGTGCATCGCTCACTTGATGACGGCGAAAACTTTGCAGTACACGATATTGATTATAATCAATGCGAGCATCAATCGCCTGATGAATCGGTGCGATTTGTGCCTCAATTTCTTTGACAAGTGTAGAAATCGTCTCTCCATGTGTTAAATGCTCAAACATAACAAAACCCTTTCTATTTGTTGTATATTCTTAGTTGTAACAGTAATGGATGTTCCGACAATATGTAGCCGCTACATTCATACATGCCACTTTGTTCATTGTAATATATGTGCTGCACAATTGTTTCTGATTTTAGCTGTGCGAGCAGTTTCCCCTCAAATGCAGGAATCGCTACATCGTAACGTTCCATCGCTTCGATCATGTGTGTTTCAATAAATTGGCGCAGCTTTTGTACATCTTGTTCACTAAACGCACTTACTAATATATAGTCTGTTTTCGGGCTTGGAACAAAGCTTGGAAGGGTGATATCACGTTTGTTATATACAGTAGCGATTGGAATGGTCGTCGCCTCCAATTCTTCAAGTAAACGATAAACGGTTTGTTCATGTTGAATATAATCTGGATTCGATGAATCGACAATATGTAAAATAAAATCCGCTTCTTTCACCTCTTCTAACGTCGAACGAAACGCTGCCACAAGAGTAGTTGGCAAATCTTGGATGAAACCGACCGTATCCGTCAAAAGCGCCGCATAACCGCTTGGCAGCACTAATTTGCGCGTGAGCGGATCTAATGTAGCAAACAATAAATTTTCTTCAAAAGCATTGGCGTTCGTTAATCGGTTAAAAAGCGTCGATTTCCCTGCGTTTGTGTAACCAACTAACGCAATTTGAAACACCGCATTTTTCTTCCGACGCTCCCGATATCGCCCCCGATGTTCAACAATGGCTTTTAACTGTGCTTTAATTTCGTCAATTCGACGACGAATGTGACGACGGTCTGTTTCTAACTTTGTTTCCCCCGGTCCTCTCGTTCCGATTCCGCCGCCTAATCGAGAAAGTTCTGTTCCTTGTCCGCTTAGGCGTGGCAGTATGTATTGTAATTGGGCAAGCTCAACTTGCAATTTTCCTTCTTTTGAGCGCGCGCGACTTGCGAAAATATCTAAAATAAGCTGCGTTCGGTCAATGATGCGCACATTTAACAACTTTGTTAAGTTTCGATTTTGGCTTGGCGACAGTTCATCATTAAAAATAATGACGTCTGGCTCAAATTGTTCCACGAGACGCACTAGTTCCTCCACTTTTCCTTTTCCAATATAAGTAGCGGGATGAACTGTTTCTCGCTTCTGTGTCAAGCTGATGATGACCTCGCCGTTTGCTGTATGAACAAGGGAAGCAAGTTCTTCCATCGAATACGAAAATCGTTCATCGTCAACATGCGGTAATTGACACCCAACAATAATTACTCGTTCTTTTTGCATATTTTCCCTCTTTCCTGTTGAACATCTGTTCTCATCATAACAAATCTCGTTTAAAAGTGCTATGGCTGAAAAATGATCGTTGATTTTTTCATATTTTATACATAAAATTTTAACGTGATGTTACATAACAGAAAGGATTGCGATCATGACTTGGGAAGTATTAAGTATGATTGGCACAGTTGCTTTTGCGATTAGCGGAGCAATTGTCGCCATGGAAGAAGAATACGATATTTTAGGTGTGTACATCCTCGGAATTGTAACCGCATTCGGCGGCGGTGCTGTACGCAACGTATTAATCGGCGTGCCTGTATCCGTTCTATGGCAACAACAAACACTTTTTTTGATTGCTTTTATCGCGATGACGATTGTCTATTTATTCCCGCAAAAAATGTTGCCGCATTGGCAACGTTGGGGCAACTTTTTCGACGCCCTCGGACTTTCGGCCTTCGCCATTCAAGGGGCACTATATGCCGTTCAAATGAATCGACCATTAAGCGCAGTTATTGTTGCTGCTGTACTAACAGGGAGCGGAGGCGGAATGATTCGCGATGTATTAGCAGGAAGAAAGCCTCTTGTACTACGTGATGAAATTTATGCTGTTTGGGCCATTGTAGCTGGCGTTGCGGTTGGAACAGGCATTGCACACTCCTCAATTAGCCTGTATGTATTGTTTGTTGTCGTTGCCGCGTTGCGCATTTTATCGTACACATATAACTGGAAATTGCCGAATAAATCATTAAAAGCAGGGAATTAAAACAGGGGACCCAAATATCGTCCCCTGTTTTTTACTGTCCCCACCGCTCGACAATGGTCGCGGTTGCCATGCCGTGCCCGATACAAATCGTTAATAAGCCGTAGCGCCCCTTTCGTCGTTCGAGTTCGTGAACGAGCGACGTCATCAGTTTCACACCCGTTGCCCCAAGCGGATGACCTAACGCAATCGCACCACCGTTGACGTTTACTTTGGAAAGTGAAACACCAATTTCTTTTTGCCAAGCAAGGACGACAGACGCGAACGCTTCGTTAATTTCAATGAGGTCGATAGCGTCCATTGTGAGATTCGCTTTTTGTAATACTTTTTTCGTTGCCGGAATGACACCATCTAGCATGTACGTCGGATCAGAGCCAACAACTGTTTGAGCGACAATTTTTGCTTTCGGCCTCAAACCGAGTCGAATCGCTGTTTCCCGCTCCATGAGCAACACCGCCGCTGCGCCGTCGCTCATTTGGCTTGCGTTCCCAGCAGTAATTTTCCCGTTTTGTTTAAAGACCGGCTTCAATGCCGCCAGCGCTTCAAGCGATGTATCTTGGCGCGGCCCTTCATCGGCGGTTACGATGATGTCGTTGCCGTCTTTATCAAGTCCTTTGACTGCCACGATTTCTCGGCTGAAGCGACCTTCCGCTTGCGCTCGGAGCGCTCGTTGATGGCTTTCGTACGCATATTCGTCTAACTGTTCTCGTGTCAATCCGTATTTTTCAGCAATCAGTTCGGCAGAAACGCCTTGGTGGACGAATTCGTATTTTTCATGGAGCGACGGTGGAATCGTCCGCTCGTTTCCATCGCTTAAAATCGGCACTTTTGTCATACTTTCCACCCCAGTCGCAATCGCGATGTCCATATCGCCTGATTTAATTTCCTGCGCAGCGAAATGAAGCGCCTGCTGGCCTGAACCGCACATCCGGTTAATTTGCACCGCGGGAACTTCTATCGGAAAGCCTGCCTCAAGCGCTGCTAAACGCCCAATATTATACCCTTGCTCGCCAATCGGCGTCACACACCCCATCACAATATCTTCGATCAATTGCTTTTCCACCCCAGCACGCTTAACAACTTCCTCAAGCGCAATGGCCGCTAAATGAACCGGATGTTTGTCGCGAAACACCCCGTTTCGCTTGCCGACAGGAGTGCGTACCGCTTCGACAATGACTACTTCGCGCATGCTTTTCCCTTCTTTCACTCGTATGTGTAAAATCCTTTTCCTGTTTTTCGTCCGAGATGCCCCGCCTCGACGAGTTTACGGAGCGTTTGGGGCGGACGAAACCGATCGCCATATGCTTCTGTCATATTTTCACTGACAAACAACATCGTATCCAACCCGACTAAATCAGCCAGTTCCAGTGGTCCCATCGGATAGTTGAGTCCGAGCCGAATCGCTTTGTCGATATGCTCCGCAGAAGCGACCCCTTCTTCATACATGCGAATGCATTCGATCATATGTGCAGCTAGCGCCCTTGTTGTCACAAATCCTTGCATATCTTTTACGATGACGGTTTCTTTGCCGATGGATTCCGATAGCTGTTGAATCGCTTCAATCGTCTGTTCAGACGTCGCCACGCCCTTCACAATCTCAATGAGCTTCATCACTGGCGCTGGATTAAACCAATGCATGCCGACGACTTGGCTCGGACGCTTCGTCGCTGCGGCAATCGCGGTAACGCTTAATTCCGACGTATTTGTCGCTAAAATCGCTTCTTGTTTCGCGTAACTGTCAAGCTGTTCAAACACTTGTTTTTTGAGCGGGAAATGTTCTGGCACCGCTTCGACGATAACGTCCGCTTCTTTTACTGCTTCTTGCAAGCTCGTTTCCGTTTGAATGCGGGAAAGAATAGCCGACGCCTCTTGTTCTTGTAGTTTACCAGCCTTTACAAAACGAGAAAGGCTTTTTTGAATGGACTGCATTCCTTTTTCAAGTGCCGCATCAGAAATATCGTATAAATAAACCGTTTTTCCTCCCATCGCTAACGACTGGGCGATGCCGCTCCCCATTAAGCCAGCACCGATGACCGCAATAATTTCCATCGTTACTCCCCCTATTGAACGTTCGTAAAATAATCGCGCAGTTGTTCACGTAATTTCATTTTCAAAAATTTTCCTACACTCGTTTTCGGAATTTCGCTCATAAAGACGATGTCATCTGGCAGCCACCATTTCGCAAATTGCGGACGTAAAAAGTCGTATAGCTCCTCTTTTGTCACATGTTTTCCTTCCTTTACTACGACGCAAGCGATCGGGCGTTCTTGCCATTGTGGGTGCGGCACGGCAACAACCGCCGCTTCAAATACCGCTTCATGCGCCATGAGCGCATTTTCTAAATCGACAGACGAAATCCATTCCCCGCCGCTTTTAATGACGTCTTTCGTCCGATCGACAATTTTAATAAACCCTTCTTCGTCTACTGTCACGACATCGCCTGTATATAGCCACCCGTCGCGAAACGCGTCTTTGCTTCGCTCATCATTATAATATTCATCGGCAATCCACGGACCGCGCAAGCATAGTTCCCCCATTTCCGTTCCGTCCCACGCCACTTCGCCGTCTTTGCCAATCACTTTCATTTCCACCCCGGGCACAAGAAATCCTTGTTTCGCACGGATGTCCAATTTTTCTTCGTTCGATACGTGCTGCTGGTAGCTTTTGAGGCGCGACAAGACGACAAGCGGGCTCGTTTCCGTCATGCCGTAGGCGTGCACGAATGGAATACCATATTTTTCTTCAAAGGCGCGAATCATTCCTTTCGGTGCTGCTGAACCGCCGCATAAAATGCGCGTTACGCTGCGTAAATCGTACGTGCCTTTCTCCAACTCGCCCAATAACCCAAGCCAAACAGTCGGCACCCCAGCCGCAAGCGTCACTTTCTCTTGTTCCATCAGCTCGACTAATATTTTCGGCGTAAATGCCGCCCCCGGCATGACGAGCGTCGTCCCAAACCAAACCGCTGCAAACGGCAATCCCCACGCATTCGCATGAAACATCGGAACAACCGGTAGTGCTACATCCGATTCTGACAATGCCGCACTATCGGCAAGCCCAAGCGCCATGCTATGGAGAACGATGCCGCGATGGGAGTATAGCACACCCTTCGGATTTCCGGTTGTTGCGGACGTATAGCACATGCCAGCAGGGTGATGTTCGTCGATGTTTTTAACAAACGAAATCGGTTCGGCTTGTTGCAACAACTGTTCATAATGATAAACGGGCGCAAGCGTCGTCTCCGGAAGCGTCGGTTCATCAGTCATAATGATAAACGCCTCGACGTTTATTTCGTCTTTCACCCGTTCAATGAGCGGCAATAAATCGGCGTCAATCAATAGCACGCGGTCGTTGGCATGGTTAATAATATAGGCGATATGTTGCGGCGACAGGCGAATGTTAATCGTATGCAACACCGCCCCGATACCCGGAATGGCAAAATACGCTTCTAAATGGCGATGATGGTTCCACGCAAACGTACCGACGCGGTCCCCTATATTTACACCGAGCGTTTGCAATGCACTAGCAAGCTTTCTCGTCCGCTCGCCAATTTCTTTATACGTATGGCGGACAATCCCGTTCTTCATCCGCGAAATGACTTGTTTTTTCGGAAAAAACATTTCTGCCCGTTCAAGCATTGTCGCAATATTTAATGGAATGTTCATCATTTGCCACCACTCCTTTATGTTCGTTTAGTTTTGGGGCTCGTGTACGTTTCGTAAAAAACTGCTCATCGTAACGGGTCGCTACTTCGATTTGGTCGTTATCCATATGAATCATTTTTCGGTACGTATCGCTTGCAAACCACGTTTTCGCTTCATCGGTTTCTAATACCGGCGTTAAGCAACAATCGACTTGTTGCGAAAAAGCGATCCATTGTTGAAACGTCTTCGAGCGAAACAACTGCTTTATTTCTAGAAAAAGAGGATTGTCGTCGCAAGCTACTGATAAATGCCCTCCATACCATTCGGGCTTTTCGACTGCATTACAAAAATTGCGCCAAAAATGCGCTTCAAGCGCCGCAAGCGCCACGTACCGCCCGTCTTTCGTTTCGTACAGATGATACGACACAACCGTGCCAGCTAATACAGGAATCCCATTTTTTTGTCCTGTGTAATGTTCTAATACAAAATGATTCGTCATTATCGCAAGTAAACTGTCAACAAGCGCAACATCAATATAGCACCCTTTTCCCGTCCGCTCGCGCGCATACAACGCAGCGATAATTTGTTCGACTACATGCATGCTCCCGATGAGATCGGCAAGCGTGATCGTCGGATGAACCGGGTGACTGTTCGCTTTTAGCTGGGCTAAAACGCCTGAAAGCGCCATATAGTTTAAGTCATGACTTCCGAACGATGCATACCGGCTATGTTGACCGTAACCGCTAATTGAGCAATACACAATCGATGGGTTAAGAGCCACTGTTTCTTCATAGCCAAGTCCAAGCCGTTTCATCACACTAGGGCGAAAACTCTCAACGACAACATCGGCTTGGCGGATGAGCTGTTGCGCGATTTGAACATCTTGCTCGTTTTTCAAATCTAACGCTATGCTTTTTTTATTTTTATTGTTCGCGTCAAACAGGCAGTCGTCGGCTAGTCCACGCATCCGATCGCCTGTTTTTGGCTCGATTTTGATGACTTCCGCGCCTAAATCCGCTAAGCGAAGGCTAGCGAACGGACCAGGGAGGTAGTGGGAAAAATCAATGACTTTCACCCCTTCAAGCAACGAAATCCCCCTTATAATCCAAGATGTTTCGCAATGATCATTTTCATTACTTCATTCGTGCCTGCATAAATAGCGCTAACCGGAATGTCGCGATAACGTCTCGCGATCTCGTATTCTTCCATATAGCCATAGCCGCCATGAAGCTGCATTCCTTCCGAAGCTACACGCTTTGCCATTTCCGTCATCCACCATTTCGCCATGGATACGTTGGTCACGACGTCTTTCCCGGCGATATGTTGTTCGATGACATCGTCAAGAAACGCGCGCCCTAATGCAATTTCCGTCGCCATTTCCGCAAGCCGAAATTGGACGGTTTGAAATTGGCTAATCGTTTTCCTGAACGCCGTGCGCTCTTTCACATATCGCTTCGTTAAGTCAAACATCACTTCTGCTGCCGTTTGCGCGGCGATAGCGACAATAAGTCGCTCTTGTTGTAATTTTTCCATTAAATAGTAAAAACCTTTTCCCTCTTCGCCGAGCAAATTTTCTGCCGGAACTTTTGCATCGCTAAAAAATAACTCAGCTGTATCTTGGGCATGCAATCCCACCTTCTCTAGCTTCCGACCGCGTGTAAACCCTGGTGTTCCTCTTTCGACGACAAGGAGACTCATACCTTTGTGTGGCGGATTTGCCTGCGGATTTGTTTTGCAGACGACGATGACTAAATCGGCATGAATGCCGTTTGTAATAAACGTTTTTTGTCCGTTGACGATATAATGGTCGCCTTGTTTCACCGCCGTTGTTTTGATACCTGCTAAATCAGAACCTGCGCCTGGTTCGGTCATCGCGATGGCGGTGACGATTTCCCCAGACACACATTTTGGCAACCATTTTTTCTTCTGCTCGTCTGTTCCGTACGACGCGATGTACGGAACAACGATGTCGTTATGCAAGCCGATGCCGACAAGGCTTGATCCTACTTTTTCCAACTCTTCATTGATGACGACCGAATAGCCGAAATCGGCACCAAATCCACCGTATGTTTCGTCTACCCACGGACAAAGGAAGCCGTTCTCTCCCATTTTCCGCCAAAATTCCCGTGGAATGATTCCTTGTTTTTCCCACTCGTCATAAAATGAATACGCTTCTTTTTGTAAAAATTTTCGGAATGCTTCACGAAAGATGTGATGCTCTTCCTGCAAATACGTCGCTGCCATTTTCCCACCGTCCTATGACTGTGCCATTTTTTTCATTTGTTCGCGCAATAAAAACTTTTGAATTTTTCCGCTTGCATTACGTGGCAACGCCTCTACAAAATAGTACGTGCGCGGTCGTTTGTATGGGGCGAGCTTATCGCTTTGTTTGCAAAACGCCTCTAATTGTTCAGCGGTAAGCGATTTGTCTTTTTTCACAACAAACGCAACGACTTTTTCTCCCCATAGCGCATCCGGTTCGCCAAGCACCGCAACATCAAGCACTCCTTCATGTTCATAAAGCACGTCTTCTACTTCACGCGGATAGACGTTTTCGCCGCCGCTAATAATCATGTCATCGACTCGGTCGGCAACGTATAAATACCCGTCTTCATTCATATAACCTAAATCGCCAGAATGATACCAACCTTTATACATCGCTTTTTCCGTCGCATCTTCGCGATTGTAGTAGCCGACCATCATGCATGGACCTTTGACGATAATTTCGCCAACTTCCCCTGGCGGTAAAATGTCATCGGGGTCAGACGGTCCGTCTTCGCGCGGTTTGACGATGCGAATTTCATGGTTTAAACACGCGCGTCCAGCAGATCCGGCTTTCGTTAATTGCTCCTCTCCGTATAAGAAAGTTAACGCTGGTTCCATTTCTGTCATGCCGTACGCTTGAATTAAATCAATGCCTAACCGCTCTTTGAATTCTTTCACAAGCACTGGCGCCATCGGAGCAGCTCCGTACAAACCGATGCGAAGCGAAGATAAATCATAATCGGACAATTTTTCTTGCAACAGCATATTCCACATTGTCGGTGCAGCAAATAAGACAGTAATTCGTTCTTGTTCGATGACGGTTAATACTTGTTTCGGGTCGAAATGATGAACAATAACATTTGTTGCTCCAGCATGGACGCGCGGGAGGAAACAACAATGCAATTCAGCACAATGAAACATCGGCGCAGTGACAAGTCCCCGCTCTGTTTCGCGAATGCGCATCACAGAATTGCAAATCAAGCTTTGCTCGACCATGTCGCGATGTCGATGCATCACCCCTTTTGGCTGTCCTGTCGTTCCGCTTGTGTACATAATCGCATATAAGTCATGTTCGGAAACGTCGATGGCTGGAAGCTCGCTATTTGCACGTTGGATTTGTTCATGATAGGAAGCAGCGTACGCTGGCGCTTGCCCGTCAATGACCCAAAAAGAAATGTGCGGAAATTCATGATGAATGGCTGCGATTTGTGGTTCAACTGCTTGTTCAAATAAAACGATTTTTGGAGTGGCATCGGTTAAAATGTAAGCGATTTCTTTCGGTCGTAAACGAAAATTAATCGGGTTAAAAACAGCGCCGATTTTCGCGCACGCAAAAAGAGCGGTCGCAAGTTCTGCCGTATTAAATAACACGGTCGATACACGATCTCCTTTTCGGACTCCCGCTTCTAAGAGAGCGGTTGCAAGTTTGTTCACTTCTTTTTCCCATTGTTCGTACGTATAGCGAAGTCGTGTGCGGATATCGACAAGCGCTTCTTTTTTCGGGAATTTCCTTACCGACTGTGAAAATAGCTCTCCAATCGTAATGTACAAAAAAATCCCTCCTCACTTTTTATATTAATATAAATAATATTTATTATTTTCAGACTATATTCTACGAAATAAAGAAGAAACCCTTCTTTCGTACATAAAAAAATAAGGAAGGTTTCCCTTCCCTATTTATTCAACAACTAAATCACGTTCCCGTATGATCATAAGCTCCTTTTTGTCATAGCGTCCTTCATGTAATAAACGTACCGCTTGTTTTCGAATTGCTTTTTCAATCAAGTTTCGAATGTAACGACCATTACTAAACTTCCTTTGAAGTCCACCTTCCAATAGTTGCTCGATATGTTCACGAAGTTTTCGTTCTGCGTCGGAAGTGAGCTCATATTCCCTTATGTGAAGCATTTGTTTCGCAATTTGTACAAGCTCATCTGCTGTGTAATCAGGAAACTCGAGCATCAACGGAAAGCGTGACGGCAATCCTGGATTTAAGGATAAAAAATAATCCATTTCGGCTGGATATCCTGCTAAAATCACAACTAAATCATCAGAAAAATCCTCGATTCCTTTTACTAACGTATCAATCGCTTCTTTTCCAAAGTCCTTTTCTCCCCCGCGAGCAAGTGAATACGCTTCATCAATAAATAAAATCCCCCCGCGCGCTTTTTTAATTAAATCACGCGTTTTATTTGCTGTATGACCGATGTATTCACCAACTAAATCGGCACGTTCTGCTTCAATAAAGTGTCCTTTAGATAACACGTTCATTTCTAAAAATAACTTCCCAAGAATACGAGCAACTGTCGTTTTTCCTGTGCCTGGGTTCCCTTTAAAGATCATATGAAGCGATTGTTTATTTCCTTTTAATCCGTTTGCTTGACGTGCTTTATTAATATATAACCATGCGTAAATTTCCTTAATTAATTTTTTCACTTCACTTAGCCCAACTAGTTCATCTAGCTCTTTTTGAATCTCTTTCAACACTACATGTTGGTGATAGTCAATTCGATTTGGAGCTTCTTCTTTCGTCAAGTAATTGACGTTTTTTGCATTAAGCACGATATTAATTTGACTTTTCGTTTGCTTCATTGTCAACTCTGACAAGGCGACGTCACCTCTCCTTCATCGTTGCTTCTTTTACTAATATACGCTGTTTATACCCATTTCGTGACAAACGCCTAGCGAAAAAAAACCGCCCACCTCATCGGTGAGCGATTTTGCTTACTCAATTTCAATTTTTACATTCTTTTGTGGCGCAAATGTGGAAATCGCATGTTTATAAATTAATTGTTGTTTTCCATCAACTTCTAATAACACCGTAAAATTATCAAACCCTTTCACTAGACCGCGCAATTGAAATCCATTTAACAAGAATACGGTAACCGCCGTTCCTTCCTTGCGCAACTGGTTTAAAAACTGATCTTGAATATTTATTGTGTTTTTCATTGGCTCGTCCTCCTCTTTTTCTCTCTACATTACGTCTATATATTCGACTGAAGGCGAAACTTTCCTTCTATGCAACGCAAAATTTCATCTATTCGTATCGAAAACATCTTGTCATCTGTCATATCAAACCATTGAACAGGCATTTGGTTTCGAAACCATGTCAACTGGCGCTTCGCATAGCGACGGGAGTTTTGTTTCATTTGTTCAATGGCTTCTTCTAGTGTGATAAGCCCATCTAAATACGAATACAATTCTTTATAGCCGATCGCTTGAATGGCCTGACAATCGCGCACACCTTTTTCATGCAATCGTTTCACTTCTTCGATTAATCCTTGAGCAATCATTTGATCTACCCGCTTATTAATGCGCTCATATAATTTCTCACGTTCCATTGTCAATCCAATTAATGCTGTGTTATAAACGAGCTGCCGCTTCTGTTCTTTTAGCCATTCTGTCATCGTTTTCCCTGTACAATGGTAAATTTCTAATGCGCGAATGACGCGACGAACATTATTCGGATGAATACGCCCAGCACTTATCGGATCAATTTTTTTTAATTGCTCATAAAGTTCAATGGACGAACATCGCTCTAACGATTGACGATACAAATCGTTTGATGGAGCACTTGAAAATTGGTAATCATAGATAACAGATTGGATATATAGTCCTGTACCTCCAACGATGATTGGAAGTTTTCCCCGATGCGTAATCTGTTGAATAAGCGATCGGGCAAGGGTCTGGAACTCGGCAACAGAAAAAGATTCGTGTGGCTCTTTTATATCGAGCAAATGGTGCGGAATCCCTTCCATTTCTTCTCGGGGAATTTTTGCCGTTCCAATATCTAATCCTTTGTACACTTGCATGGAGTCACCATTAATAATTTCCCCGTCTAAACGCTTCGCCAACTCTATGCTCATTTTCGTCTTCCCTACAGCCGTTGGACCAATTAACACAACGACTTTCTCTCCCATAAAACACCACTACTTTCCACTCTAGTTCACATTCACTTATTATACTGTAGATGAGCATTTTTTATTACATTAATTTCCATCCCTAAAAGACAAACAGGGTACCCCTTAGGCGACATGGAGCTGTTTTTTGATCACATCAATGGGAATATTTTGTTTAGCAGCGTCATAGATGAACTCGACGACGCT
>Ga0116210_1001701_pt1 | contig 15376 bp, 14 predicted proteins | sample TshhotsprinmetaG_FD_94483 | JGI IMG/M metagenome (GOLD analysis project Ga0116210, IMG submission 94483) | Hot spring microbial communities from South Africa to study Microbial Dark Matter (Phase II) - Tshipise hot spring metaG | ecosystem: Environmental > Aquatic > Thermal springs > Hot... | reverse complement strand
GGATTTGTATCAGCTAGAAGAGAATCATACGCATTCTAGCGGCTTTAGTTGTACGATTAGCAGGGTTTTTTGATGCTATGATTCAAGCAGTGATGGAATCAGATGAGAAAAGAAAGTAAAATAAAAGGGAAAATAACGTTGAAAAACGCTAGGAGCAAGGTTTTTTCCTAGCGTTTTTTATATTAATCAAAAAGTTTATCGATCAAATGAGAAGAATCATGTTTTTGATCGGTAAACAAATCGTCGTCCGTATTTTTTTCGTGTTCAGATTCAATAAAACATGGGTTGTTTGTTATTTTTTTAAGAATACCCCGAACTTTTTCTTCTAAATCATCATGAGTTCCACTCGTTTTATTCATATCGTGTTCAATGAGGCGACATATATAATCACTGACATTTTCTCCATTATTCTTTTTTTCAAGAAGAAATTCATATACATGCTTGAATTTTTTGCGAAAACTAATACTGAAGCTTTTTCTTTGCATCCCACTTCACCTCGAGAATGTGTAAAAATGTTTTTACTGTTTCCCATATAGGATCATTGCTACATAATGCGTGTGGCAAAAAATGTGCAATGGTGTTTCGGAGTATTAAGCTACCTCCGCCGACTACGATAACTTTATCGTTTTCCAAAGCGATTTTTCGGCTACGCGCGAAGTTAATGATTTCTTTCATGTGAACCCCCATTTCCCTCTTGATGAGTTCATGGCTTTTTTCTTTTTTCTCTCCGTACATGTACAAATATTGATTTCGTAAAGCTTGTTCACTTACGTTATCAGAAATAATTGTTCCGTATTTTGTACCAAGAACTTCAGCAACTTTTGCTTTCAAAAAGCTGATTCCTAATTCACTAGATGTCATTTTATTGTATTGAGGAATGAGGTGATCAAATTCAATGAAAGTTGTATTTAAGCTACCGATATCCATGACAATGCAACGTTCGTTACCAAATTCGTTTGTTTGTCGGTACACAGGACCTAATCCTTCAGGTAAAACAAGGATAAATGAAATACGAAAAGTCAGTCGTTTATTGTTTAGTTCTAGTGAGATCGGTTCCCCATCATTTGAAATAAACGTCTTGAGTTCGTTTTTTCGTTGTTCGTTCTTATATATAAGAGCGGGCATATTGACAGCTAAATTGATTTCTACTTCTGTTTCATTTGCTGCAAGTTCCTGTATAATAGCTGCGATCGCAGTATAAATACATATTTTGTGTCCATTTGTTTGTTTAGTTAGTGTGAAATCAAGCATCTCTATTCCACATACATCCCCGATAAGATACTCTATTCCATCCATTTTGACATGTTTAACATGCGAACCTTTCTTCCACATATCCATATTTACATTTTCTGCTTCCTTTACTTTTGTAAGAAAAGAAAGGGAAACGATGCTCCCGCCTCTTTTTCCAATCACTTTTGTTGAGTGTTTTCCACTATCCACTGCAATAAAAATAGGCTGATCCATTCACTCTTTCCTCCTCTGATATTTTGTTGATAGAACATGATACAAGAAGGAAAAACATTTTATAACTCATTTTTGTCGTACCATGTCTTACATTTCCCGTTCTCATATCATAAAGAAAGTTTTCTGAAATCAAATTATGTGAATTTATTCGATTTCTTTAGAAAAACAAAAAAATGAGAAAAAACAAGAATCGAAAAACACATCGTAATTTGTCATACAATGTCGTGCAATGTCACGTCATGTTGTGCAAATTTGTCGTACATTGTCTTACTTGTCCTACAAAATCGGGCAATTTAACATACTCGAACAAGTGATGTTAAATTTTTTGTTATAAATCAAAACGCCCACGTGTATAAGAAAATAGCTAGTCATTCCATGTCGAACATTGTTCAGATTATTTTTTGTTATAAAACGAGATGCAGGTGAGTATAAGAAATCATCGACAAAAATTCCGATTATTCGAGTGATATATTTCAAACCAATTGTGTATAAGAAAACAAATATAAAAATTCGGGTTCAAACATGACTCGAACAAAAATAGAGATGTCACAAGAATTCGACATGAATACACCAAATGAGAATGGAGGAAAAGATGAATAAGCATAATCAGACTTCCTGTATGTATGTTCCAGTAAACGATGTTGTCATGGAGATTGTTGAGGGAATTGGGAAATTGGTTTATGACCCTAAATTTGTAGCCGATTCCGTTGTGAAAGGGGTGAGAGCTTATACACGACACAATAGTGAAATAAGTGTTGTAGTAAGAAAATTTGACAAATCTCTTTCTCCACAGGCTGTTCAACGGATTGTTCGACCTTCAACATTATTGGTGTTTATCTACATTTTGGCTTGTTGGAAAGAACAACAAAGTGATGTGATTGATGTCGATATAAAAAAGTATTTCCAATTGAAGGGGGTGAAGCGAAGAAAGGAAAACGTAGATCGCTTCATTGAGGACTTGAGGTTACTTGCTGCTATGGAGATAGGCGTTCACGGCAAAGTGAAAAGACAAACTTACGTCTTATCAAGCGAACTTCTGACGTTAGAAATGAAGGAACGCAAAGTGCAAGTTAGGTTAGGAGCTTGGGCTAAGAAAATCGATCCAAACAAAGTAACCATGTTACATTCAGCAATATTCAGTAAGCACTCGAAACATCAAATGTACTTGGTTATGCTCTCCTTAAAGTTTGCGCAATTATGCAAAGTTAACAGGAAAAAGGGGGACAAGCACGTGGTAAAGATGAACACGTTGCTACAGTTTATTGGTATTCCGCGCGAAAACGTCACTAAACGTGGATACACATACTATCTCAACCTATTCAATAGTGCTTTTGCGTATTTGCAACGAGTAGAGGGATACAGTATAGCAGTTAGTCCAGTGAAAAGTGCTGATGATTTTGCCAACGCAGTGATTGAATACAAACGATCGTTGTCATTGTACAAGAAATAGGAATAATTTCTATGTTTACAGCAACATGGGGAAACTTATACACCAAGTCATGACATTTCATACATTGAATTGTGTCATGGACAGTTAAAAGGTATTGATATTGAAGTATTCAACAACAACATCTTCTTTTTAATAGTTTTAATAAAACATTAATCGTTTTTTCATAGGTGCAAGGGCTCTGCTTTAAAGCCCGCCCTTGCACCTATTAGGGAACAGTTAAAAGTGAAACGGTTAAAAGAAAAAAACGATTAAAAGAAAAAATTCCTAGACTTTTAAAAATGTCCATACAAAAAAGCTATTGGAGGTTTTAATATGTACTACCCAAAAGAGAAAGTCAATGAGGCAAAGGCACAATTCAATTTGGCAGTTTATATTGAACAACGTACAGGCAGTCGAGCTGTTCGCGCTGGACAAGGGTACTTCATCAATCCATGCCCATTTTGCGGACATAAAAATCATTTCTTTGTTAATGAGGACAAAGGGTTGTTTCGTTCGTTTTCGCCTAACTGCGACTACGTGTCAGGGGACATCATTACGTTTATCGAGAAGTATGAACAAGTGTCGCGGAAGGAAGCACTTTATCGGTTCATGGAAATGGTGACAAGCAACATGTCGAAATCAATATAACATTTTGATGACCAAACGCTTTTACGAACAAGATGTGACGGATGTATATTGCGATCTTTTTCATATCTCTTGTGTTATTCCACTTAGACGAAAGAAGGGAGAATGAGCATTATGATAACGGTGTTTCAAAACATTCATGACATGATGGTTGAATTAAATAAAAATGTATCTCAAACAAATTATTATGCTGAACGAGGTCTGTCAGAAGATACAATTAATCGCCATATGCTGGGGTATCATCCGCAAGGCTTTAACGCAATCATTGATTCATGTGAAGATTTGAAGAATATTCAAAAGCGACCTAGTTACAAATTGTACAAATATGTTATCCCATGCATCAATGAAGAAGGTGTCATTGACTACTTTTTACTAAGGACCGACGCTCAGGGAGAGGAATTAGTGAAGGTGTTGAACTTGCCTAGTAGACCAGTTCAGTTTTTCAACTGGCGACATATAGCAGGTAACGAAGAAGTCGTTTTTGTAACTGAAGGGGCATTTGATGCATTATCAATCGAAGAGATTGGTTATCCTTCAATGGCTCTCAACAGCGCGGCATATTCTCAAAAGTTTATTGAAAACTTGGCAAATCATCCATCTGCGTCAAATCATATGTTTGTTTTTATACCTGATAATGATGAAGCAGGAAGGAAAATGGGAGAAAAAGTGGAGCAACTCGTATTACAACATGGTGTTAATGCAATAGTTGTTCAACTACCAGAAGGATACAAAGATCCAAATGAGTTTCTTATTAAAAATCGGGGTGATTTCGAGCAATTCATTAAGGAAGTCTATGAGAAAGCTAAGGAGGAGTTTTTAAAGAAACAATTATTATTTCCAGTAAGTTCGAGACTCGCTTCGTTTATTGCGAAAGTAGTGGGAAGTCCACAAAGAATTATTTCAACTGGAATTAGAGGGATAGATGATGCACTTGGAGGGGGGATTACGAAAGGTCTGTATGTTTTAGGGGGAACACCTTCTGTTGGAAAAACAGCACTACTTTTACAGATAGCTGATCACATGTTACGGAATGGTGTCTGTGTAGTTTATGTGTCGATGGAAATGGGAGAGGACGAAATCATAGCGAGAAGCATTGTGAGAAACGCTTTTCGAGAGACTGGGGAAATGCATACGGTTCAAGGTGTATTAACAGGTAAGATGAGAAAAGAAGATATATTGATGTATTTGAAACCGTACGAGGAGTATGCGAAGAACTTTTACATTGTAGAGAGTTCCACTAATTCAGATGTACACAGTATAAGGGACATTGTAAAGAAATTAGCGAAAAACAGGGAAGTAGTACTGATGGTCGATTATTTACAAATTATGCTACCTCCTGAAGGGAAGTTCTTGAGTGATAAACAGCTTGTTGATTACAATGTCACCCATTTGAAAAAAATTTCTCGAGATTTCCATATCCCTGTCGTTACAATTTCTTCATTCAACCGTTCAAACTATATGCAACCTGTTAATTTTGAAAGTTTTAAAGAATCGGGAGGTGTTGAATATTCGGCAGATGTCGTATGTGGTTTACAGTTTAGTGATTTCGTTCCGAAAAAAACTGACGAAAAAGCAAAGGAGACATTTCAGGAGTTGAGAGCAAGTAATGTAAGAAAGCTAGAGTTTGTGATTCTCAAACAGCGAAATGGTATTGGATATGCAAAGGTTCCGCTAACTTATCGTGCTCAATACGGTCATTTTGAATAAATATGTTTTAACAATGAAAGGAGGTGATGAAAGATGACTAAATTTAAAAAGGAACCTTCATATATGTTGGCAATCGAAGTAGCTGGAGAAATTTATAGAATTACTCGAAACATGTCAGAAAATGAAAGAAGTCTTGTTGATCAAGGAATTCGTGCAATCTGTAGTGTAGTTTTGAACATAGCGGAAGGTTATGGTCAAATCTATACGGGTAAAAGGATCAATCACTTCAATGACGCTCATGCAAGTGTCATGGAGGTGATGGCTTTTCTAGATATGGCATTCGAATGGGGTTTTATAACTAAAGAAGAATATCAATTGATCGATCTCAAGCTCCAGAATATTTCAGAAATGCTTAAGAATTTGAGAGATCGTGAGATTGCTAGAGCAGCAGAAGGGGAAAAGTATACTGAACTGATTGGAAGGAAATAAAGAGCTGTGGGAAGGATTGAAAGTTATGTATAGAGATTTATGCTCCTTATTTTGCAACGGGTATGCACTTTGCCTGCATATTTGTGTTGCAGAATAAGGGGCATTGTATACATAAGGGAAAGTTATGTATAAAGCCATATTCCGCATTAACAAATACCGCTCCGAATAAAAATCTCCTGTTAGAAAGATTCAACTTTCTAGTTTGTATTCTACATGTACTTGAACAGCTTTTACAACAACTTTTGTTATATATGATCGGCAAAGATATTAAAATATAAAAATTTGAAGATAAATAAGGATTCCTAAATGGAAAGAGAAGCAAGGGGTGAAAAAGAAATGGTAGATAAGGACGTGGTAGATAAGAACGGAAAAATAACGAGGAATATCGGGGAATTAATGAAAAGACAGAGGGAAAGAAAAGGTTATTCGATAAGAACATTGGCTAAGAGGGCGGGAGTAACTGCGAGCCATATTAGTCGATTGGAAGCTGGGAAAAGAGAATGGTTAGGCATTTCTGTTTCGAATTTACTCTCTATCTTGAGGGCATTAGATTTGGATATTACAATATTAGCTCCAGTAGGAGAGTCACGAACTTTACAGAATACCATTCTTTCTTCTGAAGTGGTAATTGGTAACAAAAAATTGAGCGAGGATATGAAAATGGCATTGTTAGATCTAATTGAGGCTATTTTTCAGGTAGAATGGAAACCAGAAACGAAGTTATTTGATTTAGCGGAAATCGGATACAAAATTGAAGGGTTAAGAGAAAAACTGAAAAGAGAAGCATAGTCAGAATTTTTGTAATAAAGTTATTGACAAAAAATAAAATTGTTTACTATAATCCTTGGTACAGAAAGTAAAAAACTCTGTTCTTTTTCAAAGTGAATCTGTTAACTTTCCTACAAGAAGGTCTATGACTTACATGGCAAAGTAACGTGTTAAAAAAAATTCGTTATGTCGCCTGTAGTCATCAGACCTTCTTTTGTTTTTTTGGTTTGTCAACACTTTCTTGGATTAGGGATGGGAGGTGAGTATGTGATTGAGTTTTTTCGTTATGAACTCGTACGAGAAGGAAGGAGTCCACATACTGTTCAAGCTTACTGTCATGATGTGCAACAATTCAAAGAGTGGCTTAAAGAAACTCTTGGATATGAAACAGAAGTGATCACAGAAACAGACATTCGTGAGTATCGACAATACCTAAACTTACAACAGAAGCTGAAGGTGACGAGCATTAATCGAAAGTTAAGAAGCATTTTACGCTTTCAACGATTTCTTTATGAACAGGGGATTTGCAAAGAACTTGTTCATGGTAAGCGAGTGATCTTAAAGCACGCAAATGATCTTGATTGTGAAGTAAAAGTAGTGGAAAAGCAAGATTTGTATCGCTTGAAACGTACAATTGAAGCCACAGGAAATAAAAGAGATATTTTGATCTATTATTTACTTTTTGCTACAGGGATCCGTTGTAGTGAACTCATTTCTATTGAACTGACCGACATTCATTTAACAGAACGAAATGGGAAGAACAATTACAGCCATATCATTGTGCGAATGGGGAAAGGGGGAAAAGTGAGAAAGGTAAATTTAAACGCTCAAGTCGTTCAAGTGTTGCGAGAGTATTTACAAGTGAGACCAAAAGTCGATTCTGCTAAGCTTTTGCAAGGGCAGCGGGGACCCCTTACTCGCATTGCTATTAACAAAATACTTGAAAAGTATAGCCAGAAGGCACAGCTAGGCTACATTGTCACGCCCCATATGGCTAGACACACATTTTGTACCACATTGATTAAAAACGGAGTGGACCCGAAAACGGTTTGTTTACTTACAGGGCACAGTTCTGTAAATGTCATTTATCGATTTTATGTAAATACAAGTGCCGAAGATAAACAAAAAGCTGTGGACAGTTTGCTTGTGTAAAGGAAGGGATGGGACTGATGGATTTTCGAGTATGGAAGCATCCTAAAATTCAACGTTTAATCAAAGAGGGGAGAGGACAAGGACGTGGGAAAGACTATATTCCATGGACAAAGACACATGAATTTTCATCTAAAGGAAGAGCAACGAGAGTTTTTGGATTGAAGACAGAGCGCATTCACCATTTGCATTCCGATAATCAATATCGAGCATTTCTTATATTTGAGTGGAGTGATCAAGTTATAGATATTCGGGAGACATTTCCATTACTTGATGTGATGGAGGTAATCGATACGAAAGAGGACCTCCGCTTTGATAGGTTCTGTGATAGGAAAACAAAAGAACCTTTAGTTGTTACGACGAGTTTTGTTTTGACTGTTCGAGATGAAGAGGGAAATGAATATGATATTGCCCGTGCTGTTAAAAACGCAACGGAGTTGGAAAAACGAATTACGTTTGAAAAATTAGAGATTGAGAGAAGATATTGGGAATCTAAAAAGATTGACTGGAAAGTGATTACGGACAAGCAATTACCAAGACAGTTGGCTAAAAATATCGAGTGGGTAAGAGAAACGGTTATTCAAGGAAATCAAGGAGGTTTAGATGTTGAACGGTTATCTTATGAACTACTTGCTTACTTGCTCAAATATATGGATGTTCCTTTAAAAGATGTTTTAAAAGCTTTTGAAAAGAAAGGAATGCTACCGAAAGGAACAGGATTATTTTTATTCCGTTATTTAATTGCTAAAAAACGTATTCGTGTTGATATGTTGCAGAAAGTGGACGTGTCGAAAAAGGTCGAAAATGTAGTTGGATGTTAGCGGGGGGATTAGGTTGATCATTAAAGAAAACATGATTTTACGTTGGCAAGATAGTGATCAAACAGTTCGTATACTACATGTCAATTGGCTTGCAAATATTGCGTATGTAATCAATCGAAGTGAAAAATGTAAACATTGGCCACATGCCGTCAGAATAGAGACACTTTTAGAAAAAGCTATAGAGGAGACTACAGAAGAGGTCATTTATAAATCAGAAAATTTAACAGAGGCAGAACGAGAATATCATGAGAGAGCGGTTCAAGTCGTTAAACGTGTGTTAGAAGCAGTTGAGCATAAAGAACAGCTGTTTATAAGCCAGTACAGGGCGAAGATCGTTCAGGAAGTTGCCCAAGAGTTCGGTGTGACGCCAACTACTGTAAAGAAATATCTTCTTACTTTTTGGAAGAGAGGACAACATTTTGGTGTGCTAGTTCCAAATTTTAAGAAGTGTGGGGGAAAGGATAAGGAAAGAAAAGCGGGAGAAAGCAAAAGAGGACGACCGCGATCAGACGGTAAAATAGGGATAAATGTAGATGATCGGGTGAAGAAAATATTCAAAACAGCGCTAAACCGTTACTATTACGGTTTGAAAAATCTTTGTTTGAAAGATGTGTATGAGTTAATGTTGAAAGACTTTTTTTCGGACACGATTCTAACAGCAGAAGAGGAAGAGATTAAAGTTTTGCAAGATAAACGCCCCACTATTTATCAATTTCGATATTGGTTTAAGAAAGAAAACAGCGTGAAAAAAGAAGTTTCTAAACGCCTAGGTGAAGAAGTATATCAGCAAAGATATCGTCCAATCACAGGAAATGCAACACAAGATGCAGGATTAGGACCAGCAACGTTATGGCAAGTGGATAGCACAATTTTTGATGTGTATTTGGTTTCCTCGTTAAATCGTAATTTGGTTATTGGTAGACCGATTCTTTATGTTGTTGTAGATATTTTCTCTCATCTGATTGTTGGTATTCATGTTAGTTTGGATAATTTCAACTCTTATAGTGGCGTGATGATGGCCTTATTCAATAGCATGACATCAAAGCAGAAATTTTGCCAAAAGTATGGTGTAAATATTCGTTCTGAGGAATGGGATGTTGCGTGCATTCCGCAACGAATTTTAGCCGATCGAGGAGAACTAAATAACACACTGATTGAAAGTGCTATTGAGAACTTAGGTATTACGATCCAAAACAATCCTCCATATCGTCCTGATTACAAAGGTCATGTTGAAAAAATGTTTGACATGATCAAGTCATCTATTGATTCAGTTGTGGATGGCGTGTTTGATAGTAAAACAGAAAATCAACGCTCTACTCGAAAGGATTGGCGATTAGAAGCTAACCTCACAGTTCAAGAGTTTACTAAGATCGTCATCCAATCAGTCATACATTACAACAATCATCATGTATTAAGTAATTATGTATTAACAAAGGAAATGTTAGAGGCAGGGGTGCAAAAAATACCTCGTCGCATTTGGGAATATGGAATAAACAATCAAAAAGGTGTTTTACGTACGTTGCATGAGGATGTAGTTAAGTTTTATTTATTTCCTTCTGCAGAGGCTGTTGTAACCCCAAAAGGTGTAATGTATAAAAATATGGCGTATGTTTCAGATTTTTGTTATGAACATAACTGGTTTGGAGAGGCAAGAACAAAAGGACATTGGAAAGTAAAAATATGGTACGATCCAACGGACCTTGGTCAAATTTATATTTTGCATAACGAAAAACCACAACGGCTATATTTAGCAGAGTACTTTGATCATTTTAATGAAAAAACGATTCATGAAATTGAACAGACAATGAAAAAGGTAAAGAAACAGGAAAAGCATGATAAGGAAGTGGAACAAAAAGAGCGGATTAACTTGATAAATGACATCGAAAAAATTGTTAATCAGGCACGGAAAGAGACGAAAAAACAACAGTCCATCAGCAAAAATCAACGTTTACAGGCAATGAAAGAAAATCGGGAACAAGAAAAGAAAGTTCAGCGTTCTTTCATGGAAAACAATCAAGCAATTGAGAAAGAAATGGATGACGAGCTTGATTTGTTTCGAAAACTAAGGAAATGAGGTGGAACAAGATGCAGGAAGAAGTCATTCTTCCGAGTGGCAGAAGCGCCATAAAGGCAGAATATGCACATATGCCGATTGAAGAGTATAACGAAAATCCGTACATTCAATGTTTGCCGATTTTAATAGACAAGCAAACGATGATTGAAAAGTTGATGGCAAAACCTGTTTATAATGAAGAGGAGAGGCAAATGAACGGCCTCTTCCGTCTTCACTTTACACAGCGTCTTTATAATTTTTTTCAGCCCCTCCCTATTCATATTGAGATTTGGGAAATGGTTTATTTTTTACTCATCCAAAGTTATTTAGCTAGAAACCCTTTTAACAAAGATTACAAACGGTATATACATGAAGCGGGGAAGAAAATCATTCAAAAAGATTATGATTTGTTTCATTTCCCATCGTTTCGTACAACAGCTAGTTGTGGAACATTGATTGGATTTAGTGGAATGGGAAAAACTACGTCATTTCAGCGCATTTTGCACAACATTCCACAAGTCATTGTGCATAACGAGTATAAAGGACAACGTTTTAGCCAAATCCAATTAACATGGCTAAAGCTAGAAGCACCACACAATTCATCATTAAAATCGCTTTGTTTGCAGTTTTTTATGAAGATTGATGAGATTTTGGGGACAAATAACTTCAAAAAGTACGTATCAAGAAACTTATCTGTTGATGCGATGCTTCCACTTATGGGACAAGTGGCGCAAAATATCGGATTAGGATTACTCGTTATTGATGAGATTCAACATTTGCGAAATCGCGGAGCAGAGCAAATGATGAATTTTTTTGTGACATTGATCAATTCATTTGGTGTGAGTATTGCTCTCATCGGAACGCCTGCTGCGTATGATATATTCGCTCATGAACTAAGAATTGCGAGGCGGTTAACAGGAAATGGAGAAATCATTTATAACAACATGGAGTACAACGATCAGTTTGAGTTCTTTTTAGAGTCGATGTGGGAATATCAATGGACATCTCATCGGACTCCACTAACGAAGGAACTTGTAAAAGCATTCTATGAGGAAACACAAGGAATATTAGATTTAGTTGTAAAGCTGTTCGTCACTGCGCAACAGAAAGCCATTATGACTCGGAAAGAGGAGTTAACAGTTTCCCTCGTTCGGAAAGTAGCAAAAGAACGTTTTAAGTTTATGAGCCCGATGTTGGAAGCGATACAGTCAGGGAATCCTCATAAGATAGCGAAATACGAAGATATTCGGAAAATCGAGTGGAAACAGAAAAATGAAATCAAAAAAGAAGAGGCAAAGGAAAGTAATACGGAAGAAAACCGTAGAGTTTGTAAGACGACAATAATGAAAGAAGAAACAAACATAGTACAAGAAAAAATAAAAGAAAGATCGCACAATCGCCCAACCTCATTTGAACAAGGGGACTTACGAAAATTACTACAAAGGGCAAAAAAAGAAGGGAGAACGGCGTACGAAATGCTTTTAGAGAACGGATATATAGATGATATGAATATATGGTGAAGAGGAGGGGGAGCATTGCTTAATTTCTTTCCTATGTTGTATGAGGATGAATTGTTGTTTAGTGGAATTGCTCGGTATAAGCAAATGTGTGGGATGATTAGTAATCAAGCATTATCGCGCGATTTGTTCGGATATTGTATGACTTATTCTTCTGCGTTATTTGGTTATCATCTCAATGCTTTCGTAAGCAATCTTCCTCCTTCATGTCAGGTAACTGTAGATGAGTTGATTTGGAATCATACAATGTTCCCATTTTTTACGGCTTTTCTTTCGCCAATTAAAACATCGGAAGTATATAAACTGATCACAGAAAAAGGAAAAACATTTGTCGAAAACATTGTAGGAATTTCAAGTGGTTCTGTGAAAACAGGTAGCTACTTAAAATATTGTCCTGTTTGCTTTTCTGAGGACATGAAAACGATCGGAGAGAGTTATTGGCGACGAATTCATCAAATTCCAGGGGCGTTATATTGCATAAAACATGAGGTTGTTTTGAAAACGAGCAATGTTTTGTCGGTGGATAGTCGTTTTCGTTATATATGTGCTGATCGAGAAGTTTGTAGTGGGGAAATGGAAGAGGATCTTTATTCAACAGAAATAAAGAAGCAAAACTTACAATATATTCGCAATGCACAAAAGTTGATGAAAATCAGAGAGAGAAAAGAGCGTGAATTTATTATTAGTTTTTACATTGACCAGTTGCGTGAAAAAGGTTTGGCATCAAAAAACGGCACGATATATATAAGCGAGTTACAAAATGCATTCTTAGATTTTTATTCGACAGATTACTTAGAGTTGATGCAAAGCACTATTGAGCGAGAAAAAATGTCCAATTGGCTCCGATTGTTTGTGAGGTATAGAGGAAAAAATCGAAGCCCTGTAAGACATCTGTTATTTTTACAATTTATAGGTTTGGATGTATCAGATTTGTATCGTTGTCAGGAGGTAATAGGCAAAAGAATAAAAAGAAAATTAAAAAAGCAACCAGTTTCTTTGATTTTGTTAGAACAAAAACGAAAACAATGGCTTGAAATTATTGAAAAACATCCACATGCAACAAGGAGCCAATTAAAGAAAATTGGTAAAGGCTTATATACATGGTTATATACGCATGATAAGGAATGGCATGATCGTGTAACTCCTAAAAAGGTGAATGGTAGCGCAAGACAGAAAATGATCAATTGGCAAGAAAAAGACGAACAGTGGCTACAATTAGCACAAGAAGCGGTACAACAGCTTTTGCGGCAGAAGGGAAAACCAATACGTATTACACCATCAAGTGTTAGACGACAACTTGGTGCGAAAGGCTCTTTTTTGAATAAAAAACTCGTGAAAACAAATGCATTTTTGAAAGAAGTAACAGAAGACATAGAGAGCTTTCGTGTTCGCAAAATTAAGTGGGCAATTAGAGAGTTAACGAACAAAAATAAGAAAATTACCCCATATAAAGTTCAGCTGTACGCAGGGTTTGGTGGGAAATCAGCATTACGTCCGCTAATAGAAAAAATATTGCGGGAAGATGGACATATTGATGAAGGTGAGAAGTTAATAAATTCTCATTCTGTCTGCATTTTTTGTTCATGTAATAAATTCTTGGAAGAGAGGAGAATATCTTGCCTTATAAATTCACCCCATTAGAACCAATTCAATATCATGAGTTTGATTTCAACAGGTTTATTGAAGATACTATTCATAATTCAGTTTTGCAGCAAATCACTTTTGTTCAAGAATGGAAAGCTTGTTGGCTATACGTCTTATTAGAAGAAGATGAGTATGTTAAGAAGTGCATTAAAATGCGTCCCGATACAAATCCATTACTCGAGAAAATAAATGCTAATCCCCAGCTACGGGGAATGGAAAATGAGATATTTGTATATGAGATGAACTCACTACATGGGGATACATTTTTATTCCATTTTGATGTTAATAAAATGAGAAATTTCACTCTAACTTATCGTCTTAACAAAATTACATTAAGTCCATCTGAATTTTTCTTGGACGACAGCACAACGTATATTCCTAGCAAAGTCAATGACAATCGGTTACCTTTTTTTGCTCGGATGTTTGGTATTCCACAACCTTTTATTGTTGCTGATGGAAACAAAAGAATCATGGCAAAAATGAAAAGCGGAGAAAAAAGATTCACAGGTTATGAATTTACCCCTGAATTAGTCGCTCATTCGCTCTTCTCACATTTAGAGTATTTGTTTTACAAGCTAATTGAAGAAATGAATACATTAGCAACCATGGTGATTAACAATGTGCCATCTGATCTGATGAAGAGATATTCTTTTGTTTTTAGACAATCTAAAGGTAATGTATAACTTAACTAAGAGAGGTTTGATATACAAGTGCAGATTGATAACATATATTATGAGATGTTTCAATTTTGCATTTGTAAAATCTCTCTTTATTTTTTACGGTTTCATTTAACTGGTCGATTTTTGCTCAGCTTTATTTATCAATTACAACAGTTTATCCCCCGCTCACATGGAGGTTAGATACAGTGATGAAAAATTAAAACGTTTCACATAAGTTACTCGATGAGGGGGACGTTTTTTGTTTTTCTAAAAACTTAAGAGAGTATTGAGGTGAGTTAATTGCTGAGACTAATTATTCATTCTTATTTCTATTTTATTTAGTAATTCACTTGAGTCTATGATTAAGCTAATATCGCTTATATCGCCTATTTCTAGGAAAAAAGCCTCTGTAATTTTCTTGTTTTCAATTGCGATTCGATATTCTGATTGATATTCATATTCGATTGGTTTTTTGAATACTCCCCATTCTCCTTGATGTTTATTGGGATCGATATACTCCACCAAACCCCTATGAAAATTGAAGTTCCATTTTCCCAAGACCTCGTCTAGTCTTTTTAAAAATCGTGGAGTGTCCGTAATAACAAGAGCTGTATCACCAAATTCTTTAGTTTTAGGGTGTACTACATATGATTTCTCCCCATTTAAAAAGTTTTTTATTGAAGACTCGGTAATGGAATACATACAAAAAACAGGTGTTTTCTCGAGATCATTCTTTGATAATCGAATAGGTCCCATAAGTTCTGAAGAATCAATTGTTTTTCCTGCTATATTTATAAGTGTTGTATCTGGAGAATACAGTGTCTGTGTCCCTTCGAACGGATCATAACGCAAGGGAGTGGAGTTTTGTGTTTCTGTTTCTAAATCTCTGTAAAAACTAAGAGGTGAAAAACGAAGACAACCTTTTTGCAACTGAATCATATGTTCATATTTCCCGAATTTTATAAGGATTACTGTAGATGAGCATTTTTTATTACATTAATTTCCATCCCCAAGAGACAAACAGGGTACCCCTTAGGCGACATGGAGCTGTTTTTTGATCACATCAATGGGAATATTTTGTTTAGCAGCGT
>Ga0116210_1001696_pt1 | contig 15405 bp, 15 predicted proteins | sample TshhotsprinmetaG_FD_94483 | JGI IMG/M metagenome (GOLD analysis project Ga0116210, IMG submission 94483) | Hot spring microbial communities from South Africa to study Microbial Dark Matter (Phase II) - Tshipise hot spring metaG | ecosystem: Environmental > Aquatic > Thermal springs > Hot... | reverse complement strand
TGAGACATGAACCTCCTTGTGAATGGTTTGTTAGCACATCTATTCTAACCAAGGAATCGGGTTCATGTCTCCTTTTTTGTTTAGTTGTAAATTTATGTTAGTAGATTTGCTCAACTACAGTTTCTTATATAAACAGAAAAAGAAGCCATGAGGATACTTCCTCTAGGCTTTACCGTTTCGTTCCAAAATAAACCCGAATCGTCGCTCCTTCTTTCACTTTCACTCCCGGCTTCGGTGCTTGTTCAATGACTGTATCGCCTTCGCCACTACCATCTAATTTTAAGTGAAAAAGTTGTCGTTGCAAATCTTTTTTTGTTAAACCGATTAAATTTGGCACTTCGACATACCGTGGGTCAAGCCATGTCGTTTCTTTTTCAATTTGCTCTTTTCGGGGCTTCACGCCAAGCGCACGTAAACTATCTTCCATAATATTTCCAACAATCGGAGCGGCGACGACACCTCCAAATTGCACCGTTCCTTTCGGGTTATCGACAGCAACATACACGACAATTTGAGGGTCATCTGCCGGCGCAAAGCCGATAAATGAAACGATATGATTATCTTTTAAATATTGACCGTCTTTCGCTTTTTGAGCCGTCCCTGTTTTTCCACCGACGCGGTAGCCATCGACAAACGCCCCTTTCCCCGTTCCTTGCGCGACAACACTTTCGAGCGCATAGCGAATTTGTTTGGACGTTTCCTCGGAAATAACCCTTCTTTTCGCTTGCGGCGCTTGACGGCGCACCACTTCTCCTGTAATCGGATCAAGCCACTCTTTGGCGATGTATGGTTGGTATAAAATTCCTCCGTTTACAGCGGCAGCGACCGCCACTACTTGTTGAATCGGTGTAACTGCTACCCCTTGTCCGAAGGCGGTTGTCGCCTGTTCCACCGGTCCGACGCGATGAAGGGGGAACAAAATTCCTTTTCCTTCCCCTTGCAAATCAATGCCTGTCTTTTCACCAAAACCAAATGCGCGAATGTATTCAAACAGCTTTTCTTTCCCAAGCCGTTCACCGAGTTCCACAAACCCTGGGTTGCACGAGTTTTGTACCACTTCTAAAAACGTTTGGTCACCATGTCCTCCTCGCTTCCAACAATGCAACGTCGCTCCTGCCACTTTCACATATCCCGGATCATAAAAATGCTCTTTCAATAAATCGACTTTTTTTTCTTCTAGTGCGGCAGCGAGCGTAATAATTTTAAATGTGGACCCCGGTTCATACGTGCTCCAAATCGGCAAGTTTCGGTTAAAAATTTCTGGAGGGACGTTTTGAAAATCAGCAGGATCAAACGTTGGACGGCTCGCCATCCCTAAAATTTCTCCGTTGTTTGGATTCATGGCAATCGCAATGATGCCATCCGGCCGATACGTCGCTTCCGCAATGGTCAGCTCCCTTTCTAAAATCGTCTGCACACGCGTATCAATCGTCAATTTTAAATCAAGCCCATCAACGGGTGGCGTGTACGCATCGGCCATGCCGGGCATGCGTTTCCCTTTCGCATCGGAATAAAATTGTACCGACCCAGGCTTGCCGCTTAATTGTTTATCGTAATACAACTCAAGCCCCATTAACCCTTGATTGTCGATGCCTGCAAATCCGAGCACGTGCGATAAATAGCTGCCAAACGGATAATACCGCTTCGAGTCTTCAGCGATGTATACTCCTTTCATCCCTAAATCGCGAATTTGTTTTGCCTGTTCGTTTGAAATTTTTCGCCCTTCAGGATGAATACGTTCAATAGACGTTTTTTTCGTCACATGTTTGTACGCTTTCTCTACCGGCATATGTAAAATATCGGCAAGCTGCTTCGCTACTTCGGCTGGATTTTCAATTTGTCTTGGGACGACGAGCACAGATGGGGCGCTTATGTTAGTCGCTAAAGGCACCCCGTTGCGATCGACAATTTGTCCGCGCTCTGGCTCAAACGGAATGTTTCGGCTCCATAAATCTTTCGCTCGTTCCGTTAACATATCCCCTAAAACGAATTGTACGTAACCGAGACGTATATCAATAATCGCAAAAATGACGAATCCGATCAACAAAAAAACAGTTAATCGCTTGCGAACGGTAACTGCACGCATATCGTAGAACCCCCTCATATGTTTCGGCTCGTTCCACTATATGCTTGTACCGTTTCATATAGAACTAGTCGATCGGACCATCCGTTTCTTGTTGTTCGCTTTCTTTGTTTTCTTTTTTCTCGCTAAGTTCGGACGGTTTGGCCAGCTCAACGATGACATAATCATTTTGTTTTATGACCGTTCCCGGAGCGATATTTTGCCTAAATACGTATCCGCTTCCGATAAAGCTCGGTTTCAGTTGTAACAATTCGGCAAGCTTCATCACATCGCGCAACGACCAACCAGTCAAATCTGGCATGATGGCATGACCGTCCGTTTGCAGCAACACGCGATCCGACGCAACGACATGTTCACCGGCTCGCGGGAATTGAGCATGTACTTGTTTTCCTTTTCCGACGACAGTCACGTGTAGTCCTTCGTTTTTCAACGACTGTACCGCTTGTTCAACCGACTGACCGACGTAAGACGGAAGCGGCGTGCTTTTTTCTTTTTTCTCCGATTTTTTCTCGGCGGTCGGTTGAATGTTTAAATATTGCAAACTGCTTTTCATGACGGAATTAAAAATCATTGATACAGGCGCGGCCCCTGTTTCCGTATATGAAATATTTGGCTGTTGTACCGCAACATACATAATTAAACGTGGATTTTCGCGCGGTGCCATCCCTAAAAACGAAAATATGTAGTTTTGATGACCCGTCAAATAGCCACCTTTCGGATCTGGAATTTGCGCAGTTCCCGTTTTTCCTGCTACGCGATAACCTTCAATTTGATAAGGACGCCCCGTCCCCTTTTCGGATGTAACGACCGTCTCTAAAATGTCTAACACCTTTTCGGCTGTTTCTTTTGAAATCGGTGTATCAACGACTTGCGGTTCATTTTTCACCACCGTTTTTCCGCTTTCCGAATCAACAATGCGATCAACGACGTATGGCTTCATCATTTTCCCGCCATTCGCAATGGCTGTTGCTGCTTGAATTTGTTGAATAGGGGTAACAGATGTTCCTTGCCCGAACCCTGTCGTTACTTTTTCAATCGGATAACGATACAAAATATTTCCCGCTTTTTCTCCTGGCAAATCAATACCCGTTGGCTCGTGGAAACGGAAGCGGTGCAAATATTGCAAAAAGCGATCTTCGCCTAATTTTTCGCGCACGATGATGGCGAAGGCGACGTTTGATGAGCGCTGTACCCCTTCAAGAAACGTAATTTTTCCCCAGCCGACTTTATTATGGTCGCGAATGCGATGGCTCCCTACTTGATACGAACCGGATAAATACGTTTCATTTGCTGGAAACACCCCTTCATTTACAGCGGCCGCAAGCGTAAATATTTTCATCGTCGAACCTGGTTCGTACGGATATGCGATCGCATCGTTCAAGTAGTTTTCAATATTTCGTTTGTTCGGATTAAAACTCGGGCGCGTGCTCATCGCTAAAATGGCGCCAGTTTTCGGATCCGCAACGATGGCGATCATTTTTTTCGGAGCATATTGTTTTTCAACCGCATTCATCGCATCTTCTAAAAACGTTTGAATGTTTTTATCGATCGTTAAATAAATATCTTTTCCGTTTTGTGGTGGAACGATTTTTTCATCTGCGTGGGGCAATTTAAACCCTTGTTGATCCCCTTCATAGACGACGTATCCGTCTTTTTCTTTTAATTGTTCATCAAACTGCTTTTCAATGCCCATTTTTCCTTCTACTTCATTCGTCCCTTCATTTTTTTGCGCATAGCCGACGACGTACGAAGCGAACGTGCCGTTCGGATAAAAACGTTTCGAATCCCGCAAAAAAATAATGCCTGGAAGTTGTAACGCTTCAATTTCTTTTTTCACCGTTTGGCTAATGCCGCGGCCGTTTGGACCGAACTCTACTTGCTTCGCCTTTTTTTTCAACATGCGTTCTACATCTGCCACATCCATGTTTAATAGTGGCGCTAGTTTGCGCGCTGTTGCTTCTGGATCGCTCACATGTTGCGGCATATTCGGGTCAAGAACAGCGGCAACGGTGTAAGAAGGGATGTCTTCTGCGATCACTTCCCCACGCCGATCGAAAATCGTTCCTCGCTTCGCTTCTAACACTTGTTTTTTCAAATAACGTTTTTGTGCCTCAACCGCTAATACTCGTCCATCTGCAACACCTGTTGCTTGCAAGTAAACGAAACGACCAAACAATATAAAAAAGAGCAAGCTAAAAATCCCAAAATATATAGCTGCTCCTCTATGTGTATGTTTATGCTTTCTCATTCGGCATCAATCCTGTACAACTTTTACGTTATTTTCGTTTAATGTTAGACCAAGCTCTTTCGCTTTTGCTAAAATGCGCTCGTATGTGCTTAGTTCTTGCACTTGTACGTATAAATCACGATTTTGTTTTTCTTGCTCTTGAATCGTCGCTTGTAATTGTTGCACTTCTTTATTCATGTGATAAATCGTAAATTGATTGGATACGATCATGATGCTGCTATATAGCGCAAATGCGACAAACGCAACGAAAACGATTTTCTCCCCGAGCGTCCAGCGCACACCACGTTTTTGTTTTTTCTTTGGCGCGCGTTGCACATGTTGTTCTTGCTGTTGCACTTTTTGTTGAATGCGGACAGCTGCCATACCTTTTCCCCCTTTTTACAATTTTTCAGCAATGCGCAATTTTGCAGATCGTGCGCGATGATTATGTTGCAATTCTTCTTCCGATGGAACGATCGGCTTTTTTGTAATGATTTTTAATTTCGGCTTATACTCATCTGGAACGATCGGCAATCCCGGCGGTAAGTGAGGCGTTTCACTTGCTTGTTTAAACGCTAGCTTACAAATGCGGTCTTCGAGTGAATGAAACGTAATGACGCTTATTCGTCCTCCCGGCTTTAATATATCAATGGCTTGTTCGATCGCTTCTTCAAACGCGCGCAATTCATCGTTTACAGCGATGCGAATCGCTTGAAAGATTCGTTTCGCTGGATGTCCTCCCGTTCGACGCGCGGGCGCTGGAATAGCTCCCTTAATGATGTCAGCGAGCTCCGTCGTCGTTTCAATCCGCTTTTGCTTGCGCGCTTGTTCAATTTTACGTGCGATCGCTTTTGAAAACTTTTCTTCACCGTATTGGAAAAAAATTTTTACAAGCTGTTCGTACGGCCATGTGTTAACAATGTCATATGCTGTTAACGTTTGCTCGCGATCCATGCGCATATCGAGCGGCGCTTCATGTTGATAACTAAAGCCGCGCTCCGGCATATCGAGCTGCGGGGACGATACACCGAGGTCGAATAAAATGCCGTCCACTTCATGCACGCCGTAAAGCGCCAACTGTTGTTTCATATAGCGGAAATTGCTTTTAATAATCGTAAACTGACCGCTATATCGTTCAAGTTTTTGCTTGGCATGATGAATGGCGATATCGTCTTGATCGAAGGCAAACAGTCTTCCTTCCGGCGATAATTGCGACAGTAAATATTCGCTATGTCCAGCTCCACCGAGCGTACAATCTACATATGTACCATCTTTTTTTATGTTCAATCCATCAACGGTCTCTTTTAACAATACAGTTACGTGATGAAACAACGATGTCACCTACCTTTTACAACTTTGCAATTGTATTGTACCATCATTTCACTAAATTCACTACTTACTTCCGAACTATTCTATTGTAATAAAAAAAAATCCTGTGCGCGACAGGATTTTTTTATCGACGAAAATAGTTACATATATACAATTTTATGCAGCCCATTCCACCGATAATCGACATGAAGAAGTCGAGAAACAACGTCTAAACCGTAACGATTCATATAGTAAAACATATTCCACACGCGCTCTTGCGGCATGCCGTTCGGACGCAACGCCAGCGCAATGCGCTCATACTTACGCACGTGCACATCATGCTTTTGCAACATGCGCCGTGCAATCAATTGTTGAAGATAATCGATTTCTGTCTCGATCCGTTCGGCATTTTTCAACATTACTCGTTCAAGGTGCGGATCGACTTGCATCCCAAGATGACGAAGTTGTTCATGTATGCGCGCCATTTCCTTTTTCGCTTCCCCAAACGCTTCATCGAACGCGATCGGCTCATTGTTGCGCAACCACTCCTCAAGCGCATCGTCCGTTCCGTTTACCAATGCTTGTTCGACCGTCATATGCACATCAGCTAAATCGGTTGCAATATGGCGTTCAACGAGCGTCAACGACAGGCGCGGCACAATCGGGGGCATGCGCAAGCCAACATGCTCGAACACTTGCTTTAATTCGGCCCAATAGGCGATTTCGCCTGGGCCGGCAATGAAAGCGAGCGTCGGAAATAACCATTCTTGCATGAGCGGCCTTGTTACGACGTTGTTGCTAAACGACTGCGGCTCCCTCTCCATTCGTTGTTTTAGCTCATCTAACGTGAAGCGATACACCCCATCTTTTGTGTAAAAACAACGTTGTCTATCATCATAATATAATAGCCGTCGTTGACCGTCATCGTAAAACAAATGCGCGCACATCGGCGACACATTAATCGTGCGCGCATAACCTAGCTTTTCAAGATGCCGTTGTTGTTCGTTTAGCGCGTTTGTCATCATATGATGATTGTGAGCGATCGTCATAAACCATTTGCTTTCGATCGCCCGTAAGTGTGGGTGGGCCGCATCTACAACAACGAGGCCTTCTTTTGCAAACAACGATAAAACAATGGCTGCAAAAAAGTCAGCGACCGTCTTTGATTTTGCGATACATTCGTATATGTATGCACGCAATTCGTTTGTTACATCTGTTTCACCGTACGTTTTCAGCACTTCATCTATCCATTGTTTGCAGTCGTCTTCATTGAGTTCAATACGGGCAGCCATCCGCTTCTCTCTCGCTAATGGCGGATATACGTATTTTTTCACTTTCCCTTCATCACACACGTGCACATGGTTAATTTCTGCCACGTCATGATCTTCCGATGCCATCCAAAACACCGGAACAACAGGCACGCCGAGCTCACGTTCTTGTTGCTTTGCTAATGTAATGATCGAGATGATTTTGTAAATCGTATATAACGGACCTGTTAATAGCCCAGCCTGTTGTCCGCCAATGACGACAACGCTCTTTGGATGGCGCAATTTTTTAATATTTGCCATCGTTTCATCGCTCGCCCCAAACTGCTCATGGTATGTAAGTAAATGATCGACGAGCGCTTCTCGTGCATACGTTCGCTCATGCACGTATGCGAGACGTTCTTCAAATGTAAAATGGTGAAACGCTTCATGAATCGGAAACGTCCCTTTCATATATTCTGTTGCTAAACGGTTCGTGGCTGGCAATGACAGCTCCATAACTTCCATCTTAAACTTCCTTTCCCATTCATGATGAAAACACGACCATGACGCGATGAATGATCCCGTATATCAATAGTCCCATATAAGCGGTTGTAAACAATAAAAATTGCACTTTCCAATATAATTTAAACGTTCGTGGCAACGACACGTCTCCTGTCTTTTTCCAATATAAGACGATACCGATCATAAATGTAACAATAAAGAAAATGAGCAGTTCAACGATGTACGACCGATGAAAAATAGCTTGTAACAATACGTGCACCGCAAAAATAAAAAACATGGTCGATCCGTTTACAGCGACGTGAAACGCACGCCTCCCTTTTCGTTTGAACACCGCTTTGGCGAGCGTGAAAATAAAAAAAAACGAAAGGAACGGCACGACAACCATGATGGCAATGAAAGAAGTTAATAACTCTTTCATCTTCCCTTTCCCCCCTCTAGTTCTTTCCCTTTCACAAGGGAGTATAAAAATGTGCTAATGGGGGCAGGAATGTGCTGCTCGTTTGCTCGCTCGATTACATACGATAAAATGGCGTCAATTTCCGTTCTTCTCCCTGACTCGATGTCGCGCAACATCGAAGAGCGGTTGGCGGCCGTTTGGCGACAAATCGTTTGGACGTGTTGCCATATGCGCTCCCGTTGTTCAATATGAAAAATGGAAGCGACTTCGTGAAACAATTGCTCCATCGCTTGCCGATACGGATCGTGCGCCACTAGCATACCGTTCGGGACGCGCAATAAAGCGGTAAGCGGGTTAATTAATACGTTCACCATTAATTTTTCAAGCAACATCGTTTCCCAATCGTCGACGTATTGAAACGGAAAGCGGGACGATGTGCGCAAAAGAAACGAGAACGCGTGCTGTTCCCCTCGCCATACGCTCCATTTCGTTTGGCCGACACCGGTATGAACAACGGTCGTATCGTCTACTTTCAGCGCGCCATGTTCGACGACGGCAAGCGCAATATGTTCGTGAGGCAAGCGCGATACATATCGAATATGCCCCATGCCGTTTTGCAAAAATATGATGGCGTTCGCTTGAAGCATATGTACATGCGTCGTCAATATGTTTGTTAAATCGTATTGCTTCACCGCCATAAACAACACATCGTCGTTCGTTTCGCAAACGAACGGCGTCGCTTGTACGCGATGCGTCGTTTTTTCGTCCCCACAAATGACCGTCAATCCATTCGCGCATAGCTTTTCCGCCTGCTCATGTCGCCGCGTGTAAATGGTGACATGAGCGCTTTGGCTCATGTAAGCAGCCGTCAACAAACCGACCGCACCGCCACCAACAATTCCGATTCGCACCGTACCTCCCCCTCTGTCTTTCCTATGCTTTATTGTATAAAAAAAAGTAGCTGACGTCTATCAGCTACTATACAGACAATTGGCGCGCACGCTCTAAAATATACATGATCGCTTTGTACTCTTGTTGCAACGCTTGCAGCTGCTTTTCCAGCTCTTCTTTTTCTTTTTGCAACGTACATACTTGCTGGCGCAACTGTTCGATTTCTTGTTTCCCTTCTCCGCGCTGTTGCAACGTTTGCAAAAACGAAATGACATCTTGCAACGTCATGTCGCGTTCGGACGGTTGCGGCTCTTTTTTCTTCTTTCGTTGCTGTTTCGCTAACTCTAACTCTCGTTCATATGTTTTGCGCACGTATGCATTCCATCGGAAACCGCAAGCGGCGGCTGTTCGCGATAGTTTTTTTCCTACTTCTTCAAACGCTCGTAATTGTGTGCTTCCTTCGCGCACGAAAGCTAACACCGTTTCAGCAAGCAATACGTCCTCCTCTTCTGTCCACGCATCTTGACGCATCATTTCTATCCCTCCTCGCTGCATTTACTATATCATTATGCAGCTAATAGAAAAGATAGAAGATTATTTGTTTCGTTTCGCTAAAAATGATTGTACCGCCTGCTCGTGCTCTTCGCTTTCCCATAAGCGAGCGCATTGTTCAATTTCAGCAAAAAAACGACGGCGAAACTCTTCCGTTTTCCAACGCCTGATCGTAGCCTCCTTATAGGCGCGCAACACATGAGTCGATTTATTCGTATAGCCGCTCATCTCTTTTTCACACTGTTCGCGCAACGAATGATGAAACGTACGGTGAACAAAGCCGATGCGCTCCGCTTCTTCCGCTGTTATCGTTTGCGCTTGAAGCAATAGATGAAGCGCTTTGTCATACGCCATTTTTTCAAATAACATCGTCGCTCCACCCCAGCCTGTCGTAATAGCTAAATTCGCTTGTACAAAACCGAGACGTGCGCCGGCGCGGGCAAAGCGAAAATCGCATGCTGTCGCCAATTCACAGCCGCCGCCAACCGCGGTGCCGTTAATGAGGGCAACCGTTGGCTTCGACAACGTCAATAAGCGATACAAAATATTTCCCATTTTCGCAAGCATAGCGTACGCTTCCTCTTTTGTTTTTAGCTTGTGAAACACTTGTAAGTCGCCGCCGGCACAAAAGGCGTCTTCGCCAGCGCCGGTAATGACGAGCACTTTCACTTCATCATCTTGTTCAGCAAGCTCGATCGCTTCGTGCAGTTCTTCCATCACCGTATAGTCGATCGCATTTCGTCTCGTCGGACGACAAATTGTAAACCATGCGATGCCTTGTTGTTTTTCAATCATGTCTCCCTCTCCCCTTTGCCGTATGTACATGCTTTGTATTCGCTATGCGATCCGTTTTTCCTCTATCAAATAAGAAAAGCGCAAGGGGATGGCCCTTACGCTTTTCTTATTTGTTTACAACGTCTTTTCCTTTGTATGTTCCACAAACTTTACATACGCGATGAGCAAGTTTCATTTCACCGCAGTTTGGGCATTCTACCATACCAGGTACGCGCAATTTGAAGTGCGTACGACGTAGTCTCTTTTTCATTTTTGATGTTCTTCTAAAAGGTACTGCCATCATTTCCACCTCCTTAAATGGATTTAGGCAAATATGGAGGCCGGTGTAGTTCCGGATCTTCCCTTATGATTCATTTTTGTTTTCGAAAAACTTGGCTAACTTCGCAAGGCGCGGATCAATTTTGTTTTCATGTTCTTCTTCCGAAATGACCGCCCAATCTTTTCCTGATTGCGGAGCGGCATCAGGATGATCCGGCTGCTCGCTAAAAATTTGCATTGGAATTTCAAGAAGAATAAGCTCTTTTACGATCGGCATTAAGTCGATCGCCTCTCCTTGAACAACATGCGACTCTTCATCTGTTGCATCATAATCGTTTAAAAAGAACGTTTCTGTGCTTTCAATGGCGAATGGATACGATACGTCCACGAGCGTACGGGAACACGGTAACGTCATCGTCCCTTCAATCGTTAAGTGGAACGTAAACTTTTTCGCGCTCACATCTGCTCGTCCATGAACACGGACAGGAGAAATGTCACGAATGGACGCATCCACTTCTTTTAGCTCGGACACATCAGCCATTTCGTCAATCGACAGTCCTTTATGCTGCAACTGATGAAGTTGATGAATAGACCATCTCAATGATAATCACCTCAAGACAACAAAGAAAATTATACGTTTGAACAACGTTTTTGTCAATATTTTTTCTTTACACTACTTCCATTATAATCAGCTTATACTCACTGTATCACGTTTTCAACAAAAAAGAAAGGTGGACAACAGATGAAAGCGGCTGGAATCGTTGTCGAATACAATCCGTTTCATAACGGACATGCATATCATGTGCAACAAACGAGAAAAAAAACAGGGGCCGATTGCATAATCGCCGTCATGAGCAGCTCCTTTACACAACGGGGTGAGCCGGCAATCGTGCCGAAATGGCAACGTGCTAGCATGGCGCTAGCAGGCGGCGTCGATCTCGTCGTCGAGCTCCCTTATCCATTTGCGGTGCAAACAGCTGAGCTTTTCGCTCATGGGGCGATTTCGATTCTTGATGCCCTCCACTGCGAGCAATTATGTTTTGGAAGCGAACATGGAAATATCGAATCGTTTTTACAGACGGCACAACGGCTAATCGATGAACAAGAAAGACATAACGAGCGAGTAAAGCATTATATGCAACAAGGAATGAGCTATGCGAAAGCGTATGCCCTTGCGCTTGGCGACATCAGTCGTGACGTGCTCGACATATCGCAGCCGAACAATATTTTAGGATTGCATTACGTTAAAGCGATACGAGAACAGCGAAGTCAGATGAAGCCGGAAACGATTTCGCGCATCGTTGCCCATTATCATGACGAAACGCTCCCGACGAATGAGCAAATCGCTAGCGCAACGAGCATTCGCCGCTTTTTGCAATCTGGTCGCGCTGAAGACATCGTGCGCTACGTTCCACACATCACATATGAGACGCTTCAAACGTATCGAATGTGGCACGACTGGGAGTCGTATTTTCCGCTTCTCAAATATCGCCTACTGACGATGGAAATAGATGATATTCGACGCATCGTAGAAGTGGAAGAAGGAATTGAACATCGGTTAAAACGAGCGATTGTACATGCTACATCGTTTCACGCATTTCTTTCAGCTGTCAAAACGAAGCGATATACGTGGACGAGATTGCAACGTATATGTACGCATATTTTGACGAATGTAACGAAAAAAGAAATGGCGCAAGCGATCGAACAGAAGCGTGCGACATACATTCGTCTGCTCGCAATGAACGACAAAGGAAGAGCGTATTTACAAACCGTCAAAAAACGAACGGCATTGCCGCTTATAACGAACGTAAAACATATACAACACGACCCGATATATCATATTGAAAAAAAAGCGACGCAAGCATATTTATCCGTGTTGCCTGAGCCGCTTTTGACGGAAGCGTTGCGCAACGAATACGCAACGCCGCCGTTACGATAGTTTTTGTAAAAATTGAACAGCGTCATCGAACGTATCAACAGGAACAATTTTCATGTTTGTGCCGATATCTTTTGCCGTTTTTGCAGCTTCCTTATAGTTTGAATGTGTCGCTCCGCGCTCGTTCGGAGCGAAAAAAATGTCCGCCCCCGCTTTATGAGCGGCGATCACTTTTTGAGAAATGCCACCGATCGGACCGACTTCTCCGTCGCTGTTAATCGTGCCGGTTCCAGCAATGCGATATCCTTTCGTTAAATCTTCGGGAACGAGCTGGTTGTACACTTCAAGAGCGAACATGAGACCGGCGGACGGTCCACCAATTTGATCGGATTCAATACGAACTGGTGGATCGGTGACGATATCGCGGTCGGTCATGACGGAAACGCCGAGACCGACACGCTCTTTATCTTTCGGAAACGGTACGAGCGTCAATGTTACCGTTTTCTCTTTTCCTTCTCGTTTATATGTAATATGAACGCGATCGCCTTTTTTCTTTCCGCTCACGTATTGAATAAATTCATCAGCTTCATTGATTCGTTGCCCGTCAATCGCTGTTAATTGATCGCCGCTTTTTAATTGTTTCGAAGCCGGCATCTCATCCATGACATAAAGTACATATACCCCTTTATTTTTGTAGGAAAACGGCTTATTTGCTTTTTTGTATGCAACGGCAATCGCCGTTTCTTTCGAGTTTTCCATCATTTTTAATTGGCGATGTGTATATTCTTCGTCGCTTTCTCCTTCTTGGCGCACTTCGTCCATCCGATATAGCTCGTTATATTTACTCACGTGCGCGAGGATAAAAGAAAAAAGGTTTGCCTGCCCCATTCGAACCGTCGTTAACATCAATTCCCCTTCTTCTTTGTAGCCGCCTTTTACTTCAACGAGCGGACGCAACGGTTCAGCCGTCCCGGGCATCGTCACGTAATATGGCAAATGAAAAAAAGTCGCAAAAGCAAACAATATCGCTATGATAATCGTCGTTTGAATATACCGTTTTTTCTTCATTGTTTAAACCCCTTCTTTGCAAGCAATTGGCGAATCGTCGGAAGCTGTTGGCGCGCCGCTTCTTCCCCGATGCGAATCATTTCTTTCGCATGAGTGAATGCATACGAACTATACCGCTCAAGCGGCGGGCGGATGACGATATCAGCTTGAGCGATGCGGTGGGACGCGAGCTCCGCTTGAATAATATCTAAACTTTGTAAAATAACATCAACCATCGATGTAATGGCACCGTTCGTTTTCACAGAAGCGACATCGACAGCGATGACGACATCCGCTCCCATGTCACGAACGACGGTAGCTGGCACGCGATCGATTACCCCTCCGTCGACAAGAAGACGGCCGTTCCATCGTTCTGGCACAAAAATGCCGGGAATAGAAATGCTTGCCCGCACCGCATCGGCTATGCTTCCGCTGCGAAAGACGACCTTTTCCCCTTTTTGCAAATCCGTTGCCACGATCGCGAGCGGAATGTGCGTGTCTTCGATTCGTTGTTGCTTTGTCATAACCGAAATGAATTGTTTTATGTCATTTCCAGCAATAAGCCCCATTTTCGGAACGGTCCAATCGATATAGTCGTTGCGTCGAAATACGGATGCTAATCGGTATAATCGCTCCGTCGATATCCCCGATGCATACAACGCTCCAACGAGGGCACCGATGCTACTTCCGGCGATCATATGAATCGGAATGTGTCCTTCTTCCAACACTTTAATTACTCCAGCATGCGCAAAGCCTCGTGCTCCACCAGAACCTAACGCCAACCCGATTTTCATTCTCGTTCCCCCTTCCTGTTCAATACTATGGTCTAAAATGTCCACATATACTCGTATATTAAAACGAGTACGATCGGCAAACGAGGAGGCTTATGAACGATGAAAGAGAAATGGAAAACATTAGTGCTATCGTCTATCATTATTTGTTTATGTATCGCCTTGCTTCGCTATCCACAGCAATCATTTGAAGCGGCTGTGCGCGGATTACATATGTGGTGGGACGTCGTCTTTCCTTCCCTTCTCCCTTTTTTTGTTGTATCAGAAATTTTAATCGGATTTGGCGTCGTTCATTTTCTCGGTGTATTGCTTGAGCCGTTCATGCGACCGCTTTTTAAAGTGCCTGGCATCGGCGGGTTCGTTTGGGCGATGGGCATGGCTTCTGGCTATCCTGCTGGGGCGAAACTGACGGCACGATTAAAGCAACAGCAACAGCTTTCCGCCGTTGAAGCAGAACGGCTCGTTTCGTTTACAAATTCATCAAATCCGCTTTTTATTTTCGGGGCTATTTCTGTCGGTTTTTTTCACAATCCGAATATCGGCATCATTCTCGCCTTATCCCATTATCTCGGCAACATTTGCGTCGGAATGATGATGCGCTTCCACGGAAAAGACGACGCCGCTCATGTCGCCAAGCAAAAAAAAGGCATTTTCCGTCAAGCGTTTCGCGCCATGCATGAAACGCGCTTAAAACATAGACAAGCGGTCGGTAAACTGCTTGGAGATGCCGTCCGCTCCTCCATTCAGACGCTTTTTATGATCGGGGGGTTCATTATTTTATTTTCCGTTTTAAATAAACTGCTTTATATGACAAATATGACGAACGTGCTCGCAAACATCGTGCAGCACGGTTTAGCTATTTTTCAATTGCCGAGCGAGTTGAGCGTGCCGCTTATTGCAGGAATGTTCGAAATTACTTTAGGTAGCCAAATGGCGAGCGAAGCGACGAACGCAACACTGTTACAAAAAGTGATCGTCACAAGCTTCATTCTCGCCTTTGGCGGCTTTTCTGTACAAGCACAAGTTGCCAGCATATTAGCTGAAGCAAATATTCGCTTCCAACCTTTTTTCATTGCGCGCATATGTCACGGGCTATTTGCTGCTTTTTTCGCATCGCTTCTTTGGAAACCGCTTTATGTTGAGCCGTTTGAGGCAGGAGAAACATGGCCTGTATGGCTTCCGCAAACAGGGGTACAATGGTCGATTACGTACGTGCATTGGCTTGAGCAGTACGGTTTTTTCATCACCGCTACGGCGTGTCTCGTTTATTTGCTCATCATTTTTCGACATCGAGTAGGAGGAGGTGATTAACCTCCGTCCTCTCACACCACCGTACGTACGGATCCGTATACGGCGGTTCAATCAAGATCAATGACGCAAGAATTCGTAACGTTCTTGTAGACTTTTGAGA
>Ga0116210_1001695_pt1 | contig 15408 bp, 15 predicted proteins | sample TshhotsprinmetaG_FD_94483 | JGI IMG/M metagenome (GOLD analysis project Ga0116210, IMG submission 94483) | Hot spring microbial communities from South Africa to study Microbial Dark Matter (Phase II) - Tshipise hot spring metaG | ecosystem: Environmental > Aquatic > Thermal springs > Hot... | reverse complement strand
GCGCTCTTCCATTTGCGTGAACGGCGATACGTGCATCTGCTTCACCCCGTTGCCAAATAAAAAGTGGGCTCCAGCCCACTCGGCTCCCGCGTTGCGTTCTATTGGTTAAATTATAACAAAGGTAGTCCGCGCGGGCAACGCAATACCAGAATTTTCGCCGCGGAGCAGGACGCCATACGCGGCAGCTCGCAGGCAGGGCCCTACCGCCGCCGTGCACGTTTTCCGGCAAGGCGGCGAAGCGGAAGCCCTCGTTTGCGCTATAGCCTCCATGGTTGACGGTGCATATAATATTTACGTCGTCGAAGGAGCGAGAGAAGGACGGGGATTTACATGGAGAAGTTCGCTATGGAAAAGGTCCGCAATGTTGCCCTCTTCGGACATAACGACGCGGGTAAGACCTCCCTTGCCGAGGCCATACTCTTCAACGCCGGCGTGGTCAAGCGCCTGGGGCGGGTGGACGAGGGCAACACGGCGAGCGACTTCGACCCCGACGAGCACAAGCGCGGCATTTCCGTGAACACCACCCCCCTCACCTTCGATTGGAGGGGGTACAAGATAAACCTCTTGGACACGCCGGGTTTCGCCGACTTCATCGGCGAGGTCATCTCCACGCTGCGGGTCATCGACGGCGCCGTCTTCGTCATCTCCGCCGTCGCCGGCGTGGAAGTCCAGACGGAGATCGTATGGAAGATGGCCGACCAATACGCTTATCCGCGCATCGTTTACATCAACAAGATGGACCGCGAAAACGCTAGTTTCCAGCGTTGCCTGGACCAGCTTGCGGCCCTCTACGGAAGCCGGGTGATACCTTTTCAGCTGCCCATCGGCGAGGAACACCAGTTCCGCGGCGTCGTGGACCTCATCGCCAACAAGGCATACGTCTACGGCGACGACGGCAAGCCGGAGGAGGCTGACGTGCCCGCGGACATGGCCGACGCGGTGCGCGCCGCGAGGGAGAAGGTCATCGAGGGCGCAGCGGAAGCCAGCGACGAGCTCATGGAGAGGTACCTCGAGGGGGAGGAGCTCGCCGACGAGGAGGTTCTCTCCGCCCTGCTCGCGGGGGTTTCCAGCGGATCCCTGGTGCCGGTGCTGTGCGGCAGCGCCACCCACAACATCGCGGTCGACCTTTTGACCACGGCCATCGTCAACACCCTCCCCTCCCCCGCCCGCCTCACCGAAATCCGCGGCCACAAGAAGGGCTCGCATGACGAGATCTCCTTTCCCGCCGCCCCGGACGCTCCCCTTGCCGCCCTGGTCTTCAAGACCATCTCCGACCCCTACGTGGGAAAGCTCTCATACTTCCGGGTCTTTGCGGGGACCTTCAAATCCGACAGCACGGTCTACAACCCGCTGCGGGACAAGGAGGAACGCGTGGGCCAGGTCTTCCTGGTGCGCGGCAAGAACCAGATCGCTACGCGCGAGATACCGGCCGGGGACATCGGCGGCGTGGCCAAGCTCACCGACACCTCCACGGGCGACACGCTGTGCGACCGCGATAACCCCATCGTCCTGCCGCCCATCGCCTTTCCCGAGCCCATCATGTCCCTGGCCGTGGAGCCCATGACCAAGGGCGACGAGGATAAGCTATCCGTGGCCCTCACCCGCCTCAGCGAGGAGGACCCCACATTTTCGGTGCGGCGCGACAGCGAGGTGAAGCAGACCATCATCTCGGGCATGGGCGAAGCGCACCTGGACATCATGATGGAGCGCATGTCCCGAAAATTCGGGGTGAACGTGCACACGGAGCCGCCGCGCGTACCCTACAAGGAGACCGTGCGCCGACAGGCCCGGGCCGAGGGCAAACACAAGAAACAGACCGGTGGCCACGGGCAGTTCGGCATCGCCTGGCTGGAGATCGAGCCCATGGAGAGGGGCTCCGGCTTCGAGTTCGTGGACAAGATCGTGGGCGGCGTCATCCCCAAGCAGTTCATTCCCTCGGTGGAAAAGGGCGTGCGCAAGGCGATGGAGGAGGGTTACCTGGCCGGGTACCCCGTCGTGGATCTGCGGGCTACGGTGTATGACGGCAAGTACCACCCGGTGGACTCCTCAGACATTTCCTTCCAGATCGCCGGCTCGCTTGCCCTGAAGAACGCCATGGCCGAGGCGGAACCCTACCTTCTGGAGCCCATCGTTAACGTGGAAATCCTGGTTCCCGAGGCCTACATGGGGGATGTCATCGGGGACCTGAACGCCAAGCGGGGACGCATCATGGGCATGGAGGCGGAGGGCGGCCTGCAGCGCATCCGTGCCCAGGTGCCGCTAGCGGAGATGCTCCGTTACTCCATAGACCTGCGCTCCATCACCGGCGGCCGCGGAACCTTCCGTATGGAGTTCTCGCATTACGAGGAGGTTCCCTCGCACATAGCATCCAGGATCATCGAGGCCGCGAAGGCGGAGAAGAAGGACTGAAGGGGCCGCCGGCTCCGCTCCTGCCGGCGTCCCGCTCTCCTCAAGCGCCTGCGGCCCTTGGCGGCGGTCGTGAGGGGTCCGGCAGCGCCGCCATCCCGCGCGGGCGAGCGATTGCGGCGGCGTGAGGCCGGGAGGGCCGCTATCCCTTTGCCCCCTCTTCCAGCCTCTGCAGGGATTCCCGCAGGCGGAGGTAGTTTTCCTCGACGGACTCGGGCATGACCTTGCTCCCCGCCAGCACGGTCATGAAATTCGCGTCTCCCTGCCAGCGGGGCACCACGTGCAGGTGCAGGTGCTCGTCGTAACCGGCGCCGGCTGACTTGCCCAGGTTCATGCCCAGGTTGAAGCCATGGGGGTGCATGGCCTCCTTTATGGCCCGCACCGCCAGCGCGGCCAGCCGCATCAGCTCCTCCCGCTCCCTATCCGCCAGCTCCTCGAGCTCGGCCACATGCCGGTAGGGGCTGACCATCACGTGCCCCGTATTGTACGGGTAGAGGTTCATGATGATGAAGCAGTTGGCGCCACGGTGGAGTATGAGGCTGCTCCGGTCATCCTCTCCCGGCTTGCTGCAGAAGATGCACTCGGCCTCCCTGTTCTCCTCCACCCGGCTGATATAGCCCATGCGCCAGGGTCGCCACAGCCTTTCGAAGATCATTCCCATTCCGCCTTCGCGCTACGCTCTTCCACCATGCCGCGCACGCGCTCCAGGAAATCGCGCACGGGAACGCCGCGCACGTCGCGTCCGGAGCGGTCCCTCACCGCCACCGTCCTCTCCTCGACCTCGCGGTCCCCCACCACGAGGGCGAAGGGGACCTTCATCGTCTGCGAGCGCCTTATCTTCATGTTTACCGTGTCCCGTTCGCCGTCCACATCCACCCGCAAGCCCCCTTCCTCCAGTAGCTCGCGCACCTTCTCCGCGTAAGGGAGGTGGCGGTCGGCTATGGGTATCACCACCGCCTGCACCGGCGCAAGCCAGGGGGGAAACTCTCCCGCGTAATGCTCGAGGAGCACGCCGTAGAACCTCTCGATGCCGGCCAGCACCACGCGGTGTATCATGACGGGCCGGTGAGGCCGGTTGTCCGGTCCCGTGTAGGTGAGGTCGAAACGCTCGGGGAGGTTGAAATCCGCCTGCACCGTCGGCCCCTGCCACGACCGGCCGATGGCGTCCTTGAGCTTCACGTCGATTTTCGGCCCGTAGAAGACCCCCTCCCCCGGGTCCATCGTGTAGTCTATCCCCATTTCCTGCAGGGACGCCTGCAGCGCTTCAGTGGCCTTCTCCCAGAGCTCTTCGCTTCCTACCGACTTCTCCGGCCTGGTGCTCAGGTAAACCTCGAATTCCGTGAAACCGAAGGTCCGCAGGGAATAGAAGGCGAAGTCCAGGCATTCCTCCACCTGCCCGCGCAGTTGCTCCTCGCTGCAGAAGATGTGCGCATCGTCCTGGGTAAAGCCCCGCACGCGCATCAGACCGTGCAATACCCCCGACCTCTCGTAGCGGTATACCGTGCCCAGCTCGAAGTACTTGAGGGGCAGATCGCGGTAAGAGCGCGGGCGCGTCTTGTAGATGAGCACGTGCCCGGGGCAGTTCATGGGCTTGACCACGTACTCCATGCCGTCTTTCTCGAAGGCGTACATGTTCTCGCTGTAATAGTCCATGTGCCCCGAGGTTCGCCATAGCTTCCCGCGGAAGAGGTGGGGGGTGACCACCAGCTGGTAACCGCGGCGGCGATGCTCGTCCTTGAGGAAATCCTCGATGACCCCCCTCAGCACCGCCCCCTTAGGGTGGTAGAAGACGACGCCCGGCCCCGCCTCCTCGTGGAAACTGAAGAGGTCCAGCTCCTTTCCCAGCCTGCGGTGATCCCTCCTCTCCGCCTCCTCGCGAAAATGCAGGAATTCGTCGAGCTCTTCCTGGCTTTCGAATGCGGTCCCGTATACGCGCTGCAACATGGGCCGGCTCTCATCGCCCCTCCAGTACGCCCCCGCCAAGCTGAGCAGCTTGAAGTGGCGCAGGCGGCCGGTGGAGGGCAGGTGCGGCCCCCGGCAGAGGTCCACGAAATCCCCCTGGCGGTGCACGGTGACCTCTTCCTCCTCCATGTCCTCCAGGAGCTCGACCTTGTAGGGTTGACCCAGCTCGCGGAAGAGCTGCAGGGCTTCCTCCCTGCGCCATCTCTCCCTGCGCAGGGGGAGTGCCCTTTTCACGATGTCCCGCATGCGCTCCTCTATCTGCGCGAGGTCTTCGGTGGTCAGGCTGCGCGGCAGGTCGAAATCGTAGTAGAAGCCGTCGCTCGTGGCCGGTCCTATGGCCAGCTTCCCCCTTGGGAAAAGCTCCATGACCGCATGGGCCATAACGTGGGATGCGGTGTGGCGGTAGACCTCCTTCCCCTCCTCGTCTTCCCAGGTGACCGGCTCCAGCTCCCCTTCCTCGACGGGTTCCTCCAGGCCCAGCAGCCTGCCGTTCAAGCGGGCGGCGAGTAACCTCTCATCCGCCCCCTTCATCACCTCGTGCAGAAAGTCCCGCAGGGTGGTCCCTTCCGCGACCTCGTAGATGCCACCCTCATACGTGACCTTCAAAGCGCCCTCCTATTCGCCCTTGACGATTATGTCCAGCTCCAGGTCATCGAGGTCCTTCACCGCCTCGTCGCTCAACATCTGCACGCGCATCACGACGTCCTGCCCCTTCTTGCGCAGGTCTTCCCCGAGGAGGGCGACCACCTTCATGGCCTGCGTTATGCCCACGCGCCCGCGCGCGCGCAAGCGGGCTCTGTCTCCCGAGGAGATGATGCCCTCCAGCCGGCGCAAGGCCTCCGCGCCTCCCTCGGTATCCAGTATCTCTATGGGGCTCGCGTGTATGGACTCCACCTCGCGGCGGATCTCCTCCGCTTTCTCGCTCTCCTGGCGACGCCATTCCTCCTCGCTGACCAGCAGGGCTTCCAGCTCCTCGAACTGGAAGCCGCAGCGCAGGCAGAACGAGGAAGCCACGGGGCTCAATTCCCCGCAGTTGGGGCAGCGGAGCTTCCAGCCTTGATGCTCCTTCCTTAAGCGCTCCGCTTCCTCCTCCGCCTTGCGTGATGTCTTCGGAACCGCAAAGCGCGCGTAGCACAGCGAACAATATGTGGCGTCATCCGGGTTTTCCGCCTGGCAGTGAGGGCATTTCATCTCCGTACTCCCATCTTCCTGTGACGGCCGCCCGCGCGACCTCCCGACCGCGTCCAGCCAAGCATAAATTGATTGCGCGGTCCCGCGCAGTCACTGCAGACCCGCGGTTCCGCGCCACTGCTCTCCCTCTTTACTTGCCAGCCTCGCTGCGGCAAGCCCGACGGCTTTACTCTGGTGGGCGCGGAGGGGATTGAACCCACGACCTCTTCCGCGTCAAGGAAGCGCTCTCCCTCTGAGCTACGCGCCCGCAACGCTAATATTTTGCTGTATTTTCGTGCTCTTCGCAACAGCATCCGGCAGCTGCCCCTCACCCCGTGTCCTGGCCACGTCGCCGCCTTCCTCCTCTCCCTCCCGCCTTCGCCCCACCCTCCGTCCTCTCCCGCATCATCGCCGCGGGAACGGGCTGCGGGCCGGTAAACATTACCGGCTTTCCTGCCGATTTCTTGACCATGAACGGTCGCGGAAGGATGAATATATACGAGAGCGTTTCCCGCAACCGCCTTCGTCTGGCGGCGATAATCTCCACCTTCTCCCTGGCCATCATGGCCCTTTCCGCGGGAGGCTGCTACCTGGTCTACCGCTTCGCCGGCCTGCGCTATTCCTTCTGGCTGGTGCTGTTGCTCTTCTGGCTCCTCTACTTGCTTTACGCCGTTCTGCGCTACGCGCTCTGCGGGCTGTGGGTGTTCCGGTCCATCAACGTCCTCCCCCCGCGGGAGAACGATCCGCGCCTGGAGGACGCCGTGGCAGCGGTGAAGCTGGGGTGCGGCTTGACCGCGAAGGTAAGGCTCTTCGAGATCCCCAACTCCGACATCAACTCCTTCTCCATCGCCTTTCCCGACGGCTCTCACGGCGTCTTCGCCACCCGCGGCGTGGCGGAGAAGCTGCCCGCCCGCGAGAGAGAGGCCGTCATAGCCCACGAGCTTGCCCACGTCATGGCGGGGGACTCTCTCCTCTATACCGTCATGATACGCCTGGTGGGACCCGGCTCCATGCGCAGGATGCTCTCCGGCTTGTGGGGAAGCTCCGGCAGGTACTCCCTCGGGGAGGTGGGCCCTACCTCGCTTTTCGCTATCACCTTCGCCGTACTGATCTCCAACGCCCTGAGAAAGTCATATACGCCTCAATCAGCGCAAGCCCTGCCCCTCGCCGCCGTGCTGCTTCTTTTCCTCTCCCTCGCCTCCCTGTTGCCCTTGATGATGCACTTGCTGCTGCGCCTCTTCTTCGACCGGGAACGCGAGTACGCGGCGGATATGCAGGCGGCCTTCATGACCCGCGACCCCGAGGCCGTGTACCTCGCGCTCAAGGATGCTGCCGAAGACGTGCGCGACCTCCTGCTCCTGCCCGCGCGCCTGGACGCGCTGCTCTTTCACCCCGTGGTGGACTACGCCAGTTACCGGCCGTTCCGTACCCAACCCACCATGGCGGAACGCATGCAGCGCCTGCACCGGTCTTTCCCCGCCCTGGCGACATGACGGGGCATCATGTGCGGCCTTCGGTGAACGTGACCTATGGAAAATAATGGAGCCCTCTTGCGGGCTCCGCGTTCTTGGAGGCGGCGACCGGATTTGAACCGGTGATCAAGGTTTTGCAGACCTTTGCCTTACCACTTGGCCACGCCGCCCCTGCGTTCCCTCCGGTATAAAGGGTAGGCCCGAACGCGCCTACCCCCTAAGCCTGGAGCGGAAGACGGGACTCGAACCCGCGACCCTCACCTTGGCAAGGTGATGCTCTACCAACTGAGCCACTTCCGCATTCCTGACGTCACTAATTCTATCAAAGCCCCTGCGGGCCGCTCAAGGTTCCCTCCGCCCTGCCTGCTCAGCGCTTGGCTTCCTTCTGGAGCACCTTGCTCACGATGATGAGACGGCTGGCGCGGTCTCTCAGCGCCCGCTTGAACTCGACGACCATCCTCTCGAAATCGGGCTCGGGCCGGTATGCGTAGATGGTCTCCGACCCGTCCCCCGTCCTCAGCTCCCGCACCAACACCCCCTTTTCGGCCAGCTTCTCAAGGTAAGGCTCGATGTCCGAGCCCAACCTGCCGATGCTCATGGCTATGCTGGTGGGCGAACCGACGGTATACGGGTTCTCGTGGAAGAAGAGGATGAGATCCCAGCTGATGAAGGAGTCTATATATTCCTCCACAAAAACGCCGATCTGCGGGTCGAGATTCTCGAAGTCAAGCATCTGCGCCTACACCTCTCCCCCCTGAGCTCCCGCCCTTCCTCACTTGAAGAACTCCTCGGCTTTCCTCACCCGGCGCGTCACGTAGGGGTTTCCGCTGAGTATGCCCTCCCGTCCTTCGAAAACGGATTCCACCTTAACGCCCGTGGGGGTGATGAGCATGCGCCGTATCCTCTTGTCGTGGTCGGATGCCCTGTGCTTGAGGACGAACAGGGCCCGGTCGATGCTCGAGTTGATCTCAACGTAACGTAGCTGAATGATGGTGTCCACGATATAGGAAAGGCCCGCTTCGGCCACGGACATGTTGCCGGTTATATAGGCGTCTTCCTGTGTGACCATGGCCGTTATGTCGTAGCGCAGGAGCCCGTTGAGGAAAGTGTACATGATCTCCCTCAGCTCCACCGCATCCTGCGTGATGCGCTCCAGTTGGGTCATGGAGTCCACGAAGACGCGCCGCGCCGAGATCTCCTCGATGGTGCGGTCGAATATCCCTCCCGGCTGCTGTATCTCCCTCAGGAAGACCGCGGGAGTGGTGAAGATGGTGCGCAGCTTGTCCTCGCGCTCGTAATCGCGCAGGTCGAAACCGAGGGAGATGGCATCCCGGTAAAGCTGGCGGGGGAACTCCTCGAAGGTTATGATCAATCCCGGTTCGCCGTACTCGCTTATCCCCTTGGAGATGAACTCCATACCCAGGCAGCTCTTCCCCGTCCCGGGAGCGCCCTTGATCACCGCCACGGAGTTGAACAGCAACCCGCCGCCGAGCATCTCGTCAAGGCCTGCGATCCCGGTGGGTACCCTCTGGGCTTCCTTCCCGGAGCCTTGCTCATCGACCATCTCTTACGCCCGCCCCCTTTCGGTCCGGTCCGGCACGATTATTTTACAACAGAACCCTCCGCGGCGTCCCGCCCCGCGGACGCGCCCCTCCCGCCATCGAACCGCGTCGCAGCCGCCCTCCGCGCAAGAGGAAGCCGCGCCCGAATCCCACATAGGTGTCGGGGCGGCCCGATACCGCCCCGACCGGTTGAAGGACGAGATGCGATGAGGCAGCCTATTTTAGAAAACAGTGGTGGCAGAAGGAATCGTCGATGTCCTTCCCCAGCTTGCTGCAGTAGGCCTTGAAGCCCCTCAGCTCGAAGCTCTCGCTGTCCCTCAGCTCCCGCAACACGTGCAGGTTGTCACACCAGTAGAAATCGTCCAGACTCAGCTCCGGCTTCCCTCTCATGCGCATCACCTCGTTACTATTGTTAAACAAATTTATATAATTTTCACATTGTTAACTTTAATATAATTGAAAAACAAGATTTGTCAAGACTTTTTTTTGATGGGCCTGCCGGGGGCCCGTGGCCGGCCCTCCTTGTGGGCTTTCGGCCGATTTCCTATAATCGGTTTCGATTCACGTAAGGAGGGAAAAATGGCCAAGAACCTTGATAAGATCTTCAAGCCGGAATCCATAGCCATGGTGGGTGCCTCCAACGTCCCCGCCAAGTGGGGGTCCTTCCTGCTGGTAAACCTGCTTGCCGGCGGTTACCCCAGGGAAAGGATCTTCCCCGTCAACCCCAGGGAGAAGGCCATACACGGCCTCCCCGCCTACCCCTCCGTTTCGGCGCTTCCCGAGGCACCCGACCTCGCCGTCGTCACCACGCCCGCCGCGGCGGTGGGGGGCGTCCTGGAAGAATGCGCGCGCAGGGGCATCCGCAACGCGGTGGTCATCTCCTCCAACTTCTCCGAGGTGGGAGAGGAGGGCGCTTCCCTGGAGCGCGGGCTGGTGGATATCGGCAGGCGCCACGGGCTCACCGTCGTGGGGCCCAACACCATGGGGGTGGTGAACGCCGGGCACCGCCTGTACGCGGTGGGCGCGCCGGTGCAGCTCCGCCCGGGAACCATCTCCTTCGTTTCCCAGAGCGGCAACGTGGGCGCCAACATGCTGGGCTGGACCATGAACCAAGGGATAGGTTTCGGGAAATTCGTGGGAAGCGGCAACGAGGCTCTCCTCGATGCGTCGGATTTCATCGACTACTTCGGGGAGGACGAGGAAACCTCCCTCATACTGGCCTACCTGGAGGGCGTGGAGGACGGGCGCGCGCTCATGGAGGTGATCTCCCGCACCGCCCGCAGGAAACCGGTCGTCGTGCTCAAGTCGGGCCGCAGCGAGGAGGGGAGCAGGGCGGCCATGTCGCATACCGGCTCGCTGGCCGGTCGCGATGAGATATACGATGCCGCTTTCACGCAGGCCGGGGCCGTGCGCGTCGACACCTCCCAGGAGATGCTCGACCTGGCCAAGTCATTCACCAGGTTGCCCCTTCCTTCCGGCGACCGCCTGGGCATCATCACCCTGGGAGGCGGCTGGGGGGTGCTGGCCACCGACGCCGCCGCCATGGCGGGGCTGCGCCTGGCCAAGCTGGACGACGGCGTGAGGGAGGTGTGCGACCGCCTGCTTCCTCCTTACTGGAGCCACAGCAACCCCGTGGACCTGGTGGGCAACATCTACATGGAAACGCACCTGGCCATCATGGAGGCCATGGCCGCCTCCCCCCAGGTGGACGCCCTGGTGGTGCTGGGCTCACTGGGAACGGGCACTATCATCGGCCTCAACGTCCTGGTCTCCCAGCAGTTGATCATGGAGATGAGCATGGACGCCATGAAGAGCTTCTTCATGGAGCTTAGGGAGCGCAACCTGCGCCTGCTCGCCCGGGCAAAGGAGCTCATGAACGCCTACCACAAGCCCATACTGTTCGTGGAGATGCAGTTCATAGGGGAGGAGAACCTGCGCGACCTGGAGGCCGGGGAAACGGTCATCTTCACCGCCCCCGAGAAGGCGGCCACCATCCTCGCTAAGATGCTGCGTTACCGCCGCTACCTGGAGAGGGACGGCACGACAAAGCAATAAGCCCCTCGCGGGGCTTACGCAAGTCGCTGAAAGGTGGCTCTCAGATGCTTTCCACGAAACGCGGCTTCATCCTCTCCAGGTTCCAAACGGTGTATATGCCCTCGCTGGGGCAATCGGGCAGCGGCTCGTTCTCGTCCTTGTGCTCGTACTCGTATCCGCACTTGTCACAATAGTACTTCCCTGCCGGGGCTTTTTCTCCCGTCGTTAGTATCTCTCCGTGCTCCGTCATCTGGTTCACCTCCGTACCTTGTCTTACGGGAAAAGCCCGCCTCTCTCGGATCGGGCCATCCCCATTTTGTTCCCTTCCCCCGCGTTAGTCAACCCCGCCGATCACGCGGTTCACCGTCTCCAGCAACTCCCCGATGGTGAAGGGCTTCACCAGGCAGGCCTCCACCTTTACCTCGCCCTCCTTCTCGATCTCCTCCACCGCCCTCTTCATGGCGGATATGATGATCACCGGGACTCCGGACATCTTCTCGCGGCTCTTTATCTCCCTGTAGACCTCGATCCCGTCCACGTGCGGCATCATCAGATCCAGAAGGATGAGCTCAGGCTTGAGCGACTCCAGCTTGGGGACGATCTCGCGGCTCTCGGTGAAACCGGCCACGCGATAGCCGTGCTTCTGGAGGATGATGGACACGAGATCGATCATGTCCGGATCGTCCTCAATGTAGGCTATCGTCTTCATTTTTGCATGCTCCATTTGTCTGCAACGGCCTCACTTAATATATCGTTCGCCTCGCCGCGCGCCTTGAGGAAAACCGGTAAAAAATTACAGGTGAACATCGAGTTTCCCCCATCAAGCGCTCAAAGACCCCGCATGTATTCGGGTCGCAATACCTGCGGCCTCTGGATACCCTCGTCTATGCACCGCAGCAACCTCTCTCTGTCCCTGGAAAGGATGCCCTTCAATGGTAAATAATTGGAAGCGTGATTGGTGCGGAACACACAGCCTTCCACGCGGCAGCAACGGATGAACTCCCGCAGCTCCTGCAGCAGTTCCCTCTGGTCCGGCAGGGTGAAGTCCCCCTTTTCCTGTTGCGCGTAGAGCGGGGTCCCCGGAACCACCATGAGGGTGAGGGCGCTCAGGTAGTCGGGCTTCATCCTGCTTACCGCCTCGGCACTGAGGCGCGCGTGCCGCAGGGAGCCCTCCTTCCCGGCCAGCCCCAGCAGCACGATGACCGAGGTGCGCAGGCCGCATTCCCTGGCCTTGACCACCGCCTGCACCATCTCCTCGCTTCCGTCCGCCTTGCGCACGCGCCTCAGGACCTCGTCATCGCCGCTCTCCAGCCCGAGGTACACGATGCCCAGCCCCAGCGCGGCCAGCTGCCTCAGCTCGTCGCGCGTCTTCTCGTTTATGTCCCTGCCGTTGGCGTAAATGCCGGCCCTCTCCAGCCGCGGGAAAGCATCCCGGAGCCACGAGAGTATGCGCGCGAGGCGGCCGGCCGGAAGGCAGAGGGCGTTCCCGTCCGCCAGGAACACGCGGCGCGTCAGGGGCATGAGGCGCCCCGCGGCGGCGATGTCCTCCCTCACTTCCTCCAGGGGCCTCGCCTGGAAGCGCGTCCCTTTGTAGGTAGGGCAAAAGGTACAGGCATTATGGGAACATCCATAGGTTACCTGCAGGATGTAGCTGTCCGCCTCGCTGGGCGGCCTTATGACCAGGCCCCGGTATCGCATCCCTCACCTTCAACCCGTAGCGGATTTCCTCCGCTTTTTCAAAAAAGTATACCACGAGTCGCCCCGCAGGCTACCGCCGGTCAATTTTCCTTTCCCGGCTGCAAGCCCGACGCGCCCTCGCCGAGCACCTCGCTGATGGTGCGGGGCTGGCCGCGGAATTCCGCCCAGCCGGCGTCCCTGAAGAGCAGGTCCTCGAAGCGGCGGTAGAGCTCCCCGCTCACCCTGGGGCCGATGCGCGCGGTGAAGAAATTGGCCGCATCCAGGCCAACATTGGGCTCATCCGTCTCGTAGTACATGAAACCGGCCTTCTGCAGGTAACGGAGGAGCATGCGCCGGTAGTCGTCCTTGCTCAGCCCGGAGGAGTCCAGGTCCCAGTGCCAGGTATAGCCGGTACAGATCACTATCTTGTCGTCTATGGAGGGGTCGCGCAGCCCGCACTCCATCATCTTGTCGGCTATCCCCAGGGATCTCCAGTTACGGCTCACCTCTATGGCCATGGCCTCCACCAGCCCCTGCCCCGATAGTTGGCCCCACCGTTCCGCCGGGCTGGGAGGGGCGATGACCACGAAGCCCACGATGGTCCCGTCATCGGTATAGGCGATGATGATGTTGCTGTCCTCCCGGGCGGCGATGCGCTCCAGCGCCTTCTTCTCCCGCGAGGAGGGGTAATGGGGCGCGGCGAAGATGCCCATGCCCTCTTCCAGTCGCAGGGAAGCGATGAAGGTGGGGTCGGCCCGCGTCCTCACCCAGACCCTGCCGCGCGGAGTATCCAGGTAATCGTCGTCCCTGTGATCAAGCCCCATTACGTTTTCCTTCAACAACAAGCCGCCAAGCGGCCCCGAGCCACCGGAAAACCACCCCGCCTCTAATCCCCGCGTACTACGCGCATACCCGGGTGTTATTTTCAACGTCGCCCCTGAGCGCGTGCTCCGGCTTATCCTATAATATACAAGTATCGCGGTGCGCAAACCCGCGTGAGGGACAGGGAGCAGCCATGCAGAAGAGCGGCACGCGAGGAGTGGAGGAAGAGCTTGCGGCGCTGGCCGGCGAGGCCCCCCGCCACAGCATACACGCCATCAACCAGCTGGACCCCGAGGTCAAGGAGAAGGTCTACTCCCTGCTGATACCGGAACGTGTCTTCCGCATGTTTTCCATCGACGCCACCACCTTCCGAAACCCCGCGGGAGAGCGCGTGGTCAACGTCATCGCCCCGCGCCAGGCCGGCTTCGCCATCATCGAGGTGCGGGAACACCCCGATGACCGCGACTGCATTTTTTTCCTGGAGATGGCGGACACCGCGTTCTTCAAGGTGGAGATCACTTTTCTCATCGTCAACGACCCCCGTTCTCCGCGTTTCAACACGGACATAGACGACGCCGGGAGGCGGACCAAGTTCGGCACCGCGCGCCGCAACATCCCGGAGGAGATAAGGGCCATGCAGGCGGGCTTGGCGCCGGGCCAGGTGAGGCGCGGCCTGCACCTGCTCAGGGACTTCCTCCCCCTCGCCCTCCAGTTCGTCTCGGCCATGGGCCAGGAGATGCTGGTGGCGGAACCCCTCGCCTACCACGACGCCATCATCTTCGAGAAGTACGGGTTCAACTACATGCGAGGCAGGAAGAAGATGGAGGACATCCACCAGCGCTTCCAGCCCGGGGGCGACCTTCTCGCGAAGCTCGACGGGAGCAGCCCCTTCCGCATGCCCGGGATGGAAAAGACGGTGCGGGGAAGGAGCTGGGCCATCCACGACGGTATCCTCGGGGAGCCATGGAAGGACCTGGAAATGTACCGCTCCGTGGAGGGCACGGTGGAGGTATGCACCTTTCCCGGATGGGTATATTGAGGCGCGGCGAGTTATAATGTCTGCTTAGAGGGCACGCGTGCAGCAATCCCGCGCCCGGAAGGAGGAGGCGATGCTGGTCAGAGAGCGCATGAGCAGCAACCCCGTGGTCCTGCACCCGGACGACACCCTTCGCGACGCGAGACGGCTCATAAACGAGCACGGGCTGCGCCGCTTCCCCGTCGTGGAGGAGGGCAAGCTGGTAGGCATCGTCACCGACCGCGACGTGCGCCAGGCGGATACCAGCTCCGCGGTCGTCCACGAGCGGCGGTACGTGGACTATATCCTCGACCGCATCCAGGTAAGGGGGATCATGACGCCCGATCCCTTCACCGTAACCCCCGACGCCCCCCTGGAGGAGGCCGCACGCCTCATCCTCGAGCACAAGATAGGAGGGCTGCCGGTGGTGGAAGGGGACAAGCTCGTGGGCATCATCACGGAAACCGACCTCATCAAGACCCTCACGGAGATGCTCCAGGCCGGCTGACGCGCCCGCCTGGCAGCGAAGCCCCCCGATTGACACCCCGGTGGCGCGGTGGTAATTTTCTCTGCAAACAACGCTGAGAGGTGGGCACCATGATCGTCGTCATGTCCCAGGACGCAACCCGCGAACAGATAGAAGCGGTGATGCGCAAGATCGAGGAGTTCGGCCTCAAGACCCACCCCATCTACGGCGTTCTGAAAACGGTCATCGGGGTTATCGGCGACGACAAGACCAAGGTCGTCGAGACCATGGCCGGCTATCCCGGCGTGGAACAGATCATCCCCATCCTCAAGCCCTACAAGTTCGCCTCGCGCGAGACGCATCCCCAGGACACGGTCATCGAGGTCGCGGGGGTGCGCATCGGCGGCGACAAGGTGGTGGTGATGGCCGGGCCCTGCGCCGTGGAAAGCCGCGAGCAGATCCTCAACACCGCGCGGCTGGTAAAGCTGGCCGGGGGGTCGGTCCTGCGCGGGGGCGCCTTCAAGCCCCGCACCTCTCCCTACAGCTTCCAGGGCCTGGGCGAGGAAGGCCTGCGCTACCTGGCCGAGGCGCGCGCGGAGACGGGGCTTCCGGTTGTCACCGAGCTCACCGACCCGCGCATGATCGACGTCTTCTGCGAGTATGCCGACATTATCCAGGTGGGGGCCCGCAACATGCAGAACTTCGTCCTCCTCACCGAGATCGGGAGGAGCGGCCATCCCGTGCTGCTCAAGCGCGGTCCCAGCTCCAAGTCCCGCACATCAAGGAGCTCGGTTACTATAGGAAGCCCCGTCTCCTCCCGCG
>Ga0116210_1001691_pt1 | contig 15427 bp, 14 predicted proteins | sample TshhotsprinmetaG_FD_94483 | JGI IMG/M metagenome (GOLD analysis project Ga0116210, IMG submission 94483) | Hot spring microbial communities from South Africa to study Microbial Dark Matter (Phase II) - Tshipise hot spring metaG | ecosystem: Environmental > Aquatic > Thermal springs > Hot... | reverse complement strand
TTTGGGAAGCTTTGAAGGCGTTGGCTTTGGCTTAATCCCACAGTTTCATAGGGAATTACTTGTTCTTGTCTAAGACGGAGATCTTCTTTTTCTCGAAACTCCAACAGTGTCTTGACACTATCACTTTTGGAGAAATGATTGACAGCGGGAAGCAATAGTCCTTAAACTTACCGTAAGGAGTTTGGGGGGAGCTGTGCTCCATCTTGGAAGTGCTCGGAAGCGAAAAATAAGGAAAAGGAGGGTTTTTATGTTTCTTCAGAGCTCTGGCGAGAAGAAGTGTACAGATTGTCATGGAACCGGCCGATGTCGCCACTGCAAGGGGTCGGGGATTCACAATTATCCCGGTTATGGTCCTCCACGGAGTGAACGTCCTTGTCCGTGGTGTCACGGAACGGGAGTGTGCCAGCGCTGCCATGGGGAAGGGGTACGGTGGTAGGAACCTGGGGTGAGCGAGGGGATTCGAACCCCCAACCCCTGGAGCCACAGTCCAGTGCTCTGACCGTTGAGCCACGCTCACCACCGAAACATAAAAATTATACACTGAATGGAATGGGGAATCAAGGTACATGCGCTTATCTCTTTGAGGGGCGTGTAACTCGTAACTCTATCTCTACTTTTCGGGAGATCATGAAAGAGAGGTTTTTGGGTATGTTTCCTCTGGGTCATGGGTTATTTTGGATCACAGTTTTAGGATGGGTTAGTTTCGAAACGTATCTTTGGCTCTTTCGGAGTCACCGAAAAGCAGGAGAAATGGAGAGGACCAATAAATATCTCGTTCTTGCCGCTCTATGTATGGGTTTTTTCGGAGGACCTTTACTTTTTCCCCAGAGTGTTGAGCGATTTTTGCGTCCTTTTTCCTCCCTACGTCTCTTTGTTTTTGCCTTTCTCTTTGGAGGACTCTTGATTCGCATTTTGGCTGTCCGTGAACTGGGTTCATATTTTTCGTTGGATTTAGGAGTACATTCTGCGCAGAAACTCTGTGCTCGGGGATTATATGCGCATATTCGCCATCCGGGGTACTTAGGAATACTGCTCATTTGTTTGGGAATCGCACTGGCGCTCTCTCATTGGCCCGCGGCGATGGTGGCTTTTACTCTTCCACTTTGTGCCCTTCTCTATCGTATTCACCTTGAGGAAAAGATTCTCGTCCGGGCTTGGGGCGAAACCTATCTCCAATACCAAAGGGTGACGTATCGTCTCATTCCCTATCTCTATTGAAGAGGCTTCCTCTTCTCTTCTTTTTGAAGCTCGGAGTGGTACGATGAGAGTGTGCTTTTCTCGGACAGGGAATATTGAGAAATTGGATTGTCATGGTATATGACTGAAGATGCCCTTCTATCATTCATTGGGAGGTATGTTTATGGACAGAGAAGACATAAAACGCGTGGTCAGAAAGTACTACGGAGAGATAACCAAAGGTCAAGGATGTTGTTGCGGTTGCAATTGTGGTCCCCAGAATACTCCTGCATCTATAGCGAAAAGTATCGGCTATTCTGAAGAAGAAGTCCGTTTGTTCTCCGATGCAAACCTGGGGCTCGGTTGTGGTAAGCCGACCGAGCTTGGGGAAATCAGGGAGGGAGAAACTGTTTTAGACCTCGGTTCGGGTGCGGGATTCGATTGTTTTTTGGCGGCGCAAAAAGTCGGAACGCGTGGTAAGGTTATCGGTGTTGATATCACCGAAGAGATGGTCAATCGAGCGCGGGCCAATGCCAAAAAATATGCTTATACCAATGTCGAATTTCATCTCGGAGATATCGAACAATTACCCGTTCAAGATAACTCTTGCGATGTGGTCATCAGTAATTGTGTCATCAATCTGGTGCCGGATAAATGCAAAGCCTTTCAAGAAATTTATCGGGTTCTCAAAAACGGTGGAAGGGTATACCTCTCCGATATCGTTTTGCTCAAAGAGCTCACGGAAGCTGAAAGAAACGACGAAAAACTCATCGCCGGTTGTGTCGGCGGAGCACTCCTGCGAGACGACTACGTGAAGATGATTGAGGACCTCAGTTTTGAAATCGTCTTCTTACAGGAAGACCGAGAAATAAGTGAAAAACAGTACCAAAGGTTACCAGTCGCAAGTCTCAAAATAGGGGCGGTCAAAAAATAACCTTTCCTTATACACACTTTGGCGGAGAGGGTGGGATTCGAACCCACGAGGCAAGCTCTCACTTGCCTACTCGATTTCGAGTCGAGCGCCTTCAACCAACTCGGCCACCTCTCCCCTTTTTATTTTAAAGTATTGACGGAGGATTTGGCTACACTCTTCAAGAAGAATTCCTCCGATTATGGTGACTCTGTGGTTGAGAAAGGGAAAATCGAAGACGTTGACAGTACTTCCTGCCACTCCCCCCTTGGGGTCATACGCCCCGAAAACGAGGTAAGGAATGCGAGCTTGAATGATAGCACCAGCACACATGAGGCAGGGTTCCAAGGTGACGTAGAGAGTGCAATTCTCTAAGCGCCAGCTCTTGAGTGCTTGGGAAGCTTTTGCGATAGCTTCGATTTCGGCGTGGAGGAGAGGATTGTGTTTTCGTTCTCGCCGGTTGTGGGCACTGGCGATAATGGTGTCGTGAGAAACGATGCACGCACCGACAGGTACTTCGTCTTCTCGAAAAGCTTTCTGTGCTTCACGAAGGGCGTAGCGCATGAAATGAATATGTCTTTCCTTCTCCATGGTTTTATTATACTCCCTCTCGGTTTCTCTCCGAAGGGAAATGATACAATAAGAACGAATTTGGAGAAAGGGGTTCGAGACATGGCGATATTGGAAAAGCTCGAGAAAGCGTCTCTACGAGAAATCATGCAGGTTGCCTTTCGGGAGCATATTTTAGTCCCTGCTTTCAACGTGGCGTATCTTCCTATGGTGGCAGGGATTGTAGAAGTGTTAAGGGAATGTCAGACCTTTGCCTTGCTTGAAGTATCTCGTCCGGATATTACTCGTTTTGGGGCAGAGAGCTTCCGCGCGGTGAAAGAAGAGTATGACCGTTTCGGCGATCCGAAATTGACCCGCCTCCATCAGGATCACGTGCCGGTGATCGACGAAGAAGGTGCCATGGTGGATTGGCGAGCCTTGATCGAAGAGGCATTGCAGCTCGGATACCATTCGGTCATGATTGACGGTTCGAGACTGTCGTTTGCCGAGAATGTGAGGGTAACCAAGGAGGTGGGAGAGAAAGCTCATAAGCTTGGAGTGTGTGTGGAGGCGGAATTGGGAGCGGTGTTAGGCCATGAGGCTGGTCCTTTGCCTCCTTATGAGGAACTCTTTGCCAGTGGCAAGGGTTTTACCAGCCCCGAGGAGGCAGCTCAGTTCGTTCGGGAGACGGGAGTAGATTGGCTTTCGATAGCGGTGGGGAATATTCACGGTGCCATAAGTGGGGTGGCCAAGGATGCTAAAAAAGTAGAGGCACGGCTCAATATTGAACATTTGCAAAAAATTCAGAGTCTCACCGGAATCCCCCTCGTTCTCCATGGTGGTTCAGGAATCAAGAAGCAATACGTCTTAGAGGCGATTCGCAACGGAATCACCAAAATCAACGTGGGTACCGAAATTCGACAGGCTTATGAGCAGGGATGGAGAGAGAGTGGTACAGTTTTAGGAGCACAAAAAGTTTTGCGACAGCGACTTCGAGAGCTCATTCAAGATTACTATGGAATCCAAGGTTCGGCACTCCGTTTAGCGGAAAAGCTCTAAGCAAGAGGAGGGAAAAGTGCATGGGGTATCCCCATCTTTTGCGTAGCGGGAAAATCGGTTCTCTGGAGATGAAAAACCGGGTAGTTATGCCTCCCATGGCTACCAATTTGGGGAGTGCTTTTGGGGAGGTCACTCCAGAGCTTATCGCCTACTATCGGCGTCGGGCGCAAGGAGGTGTAGGGCTTATCGTCGTAGAGAATGCCCAGGTCGATATGTACCAGGGGAGAAGCTTGACCTCGCAACTTGCGGTGGATAGCGATAAGTTTCTCGCCGGGTTGCGAGACTTGGCAGAAGCCATTCATCTCGAAGGGGCCAAGGCGTTTTTGCAGATTCAACATGGGGGAAGGCAGACAACCCCTTCTACGACCGATGGTCTTCCTCCGGTAGCTCCCTCTGAAGTGCCGTGTAAGTTTTTGCAGGTGGTCCCTCGAGCCCTCACCTTAGAAGAAATTCAGGAGTTAGTGGAAAAGTTTGCCCAAGCGGCGCTCCGGGCTCGTTTAGCCGGTTTCGACGGAGCGGAAATTCACGCCGCTCATGGGTACCTCATTAATGAGTTTCTCTCTCCCTACACCAATAAGAGAACCGATGAATATGGGGGGAGTTTTGAGAACCGGATGCGGTTTCTCCTTGAAATCATCGAGAGAACCCGTGTACTCGTGGGTGAAGACTTTGTGGTAGGGGTGCGGCTCAGCGTAGACGAGTTTGTTCCCGGAGGATTACGGAAAGAGGAGTCGCAAGAAATCGCGCGGGTTCTCGTGGAACGAGGTGTGGACTATTTGAGTGCGAGTTGCGGCATCTACGAGTCGATGAGTACCATCATTGAGCCGATCAATTTTCAAGAAGGTTGGAGAGCCTATCTTGCCGGTGCACTCAAAGAGGTGGTCTCTTGTCCGGTGATCGCGGTAGGGGTGATTCGTCATCCGGAGGTGGCGGAGCAGATTCTTGCCGAGGGGCAAGCCGACTTTGTAGCCATCGGTCGGGGATTAATCGCCGATCCCGATTGGGTGGAGAAGGTGCGTGAAGGGAGAGAAGGAGAAATCAACTTCTGTATCAGTTGCAACGTGGGTTGTATCGGTGAGCTCTTCGCAAACGGCAAAGTCCGCTGTGCGGTCAATCCTTGGGCCGGTCGGGAACTCCTGATCAGAGAGAAGGGGAGAGCGCCTGAAGGAAAGAGAGTGGTCGTGGTCGGAGGAGGTCCAGCAGGAATGCAGGCCGCTCTTCTTGCCGCACATCGGGGGCACGAGGTGTATCTCCTCGAAAAGGAAAAAGAGTTAGGAGGACAATTGCGCCTTGCCGCAAGCGCTCCCCATAAGGAGAAAATCCTATGGTTCCGTGATTACCTCGTTCAGGCGCTGGAACGAGAAAAGATCGAGGTGATCATGGGTGAAGAAGCTACCGCAGAAACAGTGCTCCGGTATGAACCCGAGGCAGTAATTGTGGCTACTGGTGGAACTCCTGCCGTTCCCCCTTTCGCTTCCTTGGATCCGGCGTTCTCTGCAACCGCGTGGGAGGTCTTATCACAGCGGGTCGTGATCGAGAATAAGCAGGTGACGGTGATCGGGGGAGGAGTAGTGGGGTGCGAGGTGAGCCTTTTCCTCGCCGAGCGAGACAATTGGGTCACCTTGGTGGAAATGCTCCCTCAGCTTGCCTATGATGCCGAACTCATCACCCGGATGGAATTACTCAAGGAACTCAATCAGGAGAATATCAAGATTATGACTCAAGCGCAGTGTATGGAAGTACAGAGAGGGCGGGTGGTCTACCTCTGTGACGCTGCTTCGACCGCTTCTGAACTCAAGAACGATTTTGTGGTTTTTGCCTTGGGGACAACCCCCAACCGAAGCCTCTATGAGGCCTTGCAAGGGAAGGTCAAGAAGCTGTTCCTGGTAGGTGATGCTCGTACTCCACGGAAGATCTACCAGGCGGTTTTGGAGGGAGCGATGGCGGTGGAACGGTTGTGAGGAGGAAAAGATGAAAGGGCGGGTTCTCTTGTGGAATCCCTGGATTTACGATTTTACTGCCTTCGACCTGTGGGCAAAGCCCTTGGGTCTTCTCTACTTAGGAGCCCACCTCAAACGCCGTGGATGGGAAATTACCCTCCTCGATTGTTTGCATCGTCTCGATAGGGAGATGCCCCAAAAGTTGGGTGGATCGAGGCGATTGCGAGCTTACGGTTGTGGCGGATATTGGAAAGAGGTAGTTCCCAAACCGTCTTTTTTCCAAGGGATTCCTCGTCACTTTGGACGCTACGGTATTCCCTTCGAGCGAGTTGTCGCTCGGTTACGCACCATGGAAGCGCCTGACCTCATTCTCATCACCTGCGGGATGACTTACTGGTACCTGGGGGCAGTACTTGCCTTAGAGCTAGCCCGTTCCTTTTTCCCCCGTGCTCGGGTGTGCTTGGGAGGAGTATATCCTGCGCTCTGTCCGGAACACGCTCGGCAGTGGGGATTTGATCTCGTAGTGGATACCACCGATCCCCTATCGGTGTTAGCCAAAGTCGGCACGGTAGTTGGAGAGGATCTAGTGCTCGGGGAAATCGGCGACTTTTTCACCGTGTTTCCCCTCTTTACCCTCTATGAGCGCGTGGCTTACGGAGTGGTCCTCACCTCTTTGGGATGTCCTTTCCGTTGCACCTACTGTGCCTCGCGGAATCTCTATCCGCAATGGTGGCGAAGACCGTGGCAGGCGGTCCTTGAAGAAATTCTCTTCGGTTTCTATATCCTTGGACTCCGTCACTTCGCTTTCTATGACGATGCGCTCCTCTATGAGGGAGAAGAGGGATTGGTACCCCTTATGCAGGAGATCATCCGCCTCAATCTTCCTCTCTCCTTTCATCTCCCTAACGGTATCCATGCCCGGTATGTCACCAAGGAAATTGCCCAATTCATGTACCGGGCGCGTTTTTCCACCATTCGCCTGAGCCTGGAAACCAACTCTCCTCTCTGGCAGCGCAAAACCGGGGGGAAGGTCTCGAACCAGGAATTTGAGAAAGCGGTGAGGTATCTCGAAGAAGCCGGTTTCTCTCCGGAGAGCCTCGAGGTCTATCTCCTCTTCGGTTGGCCGGGGAGTACCGAAGAGGAACTTTGGCAAGCGGTTGAGTATGTATGCAGTTTCCATTTAGTACCGCGTTTGGCTCTCTATTCCCCTGTTCCCCATACGTCTCTTTTTCGGCAACTTCCCGAGGACATGCAAAAAGAACCGCTTTGGCATAATAAAATTGCTTATTTGTATGCGTCGGGGAATAATGTGCTCTATGAAGCATTGCAAAAAAGAGGGGGTGGAATGATATGCAGGTGAAATGGTTTGGTCATGCCTTTTTTCTCGTGACGAGCGGTACGGGGATGCAGATCGCTTTTGATCCTTTCGCCGATACGGTGGGATACCCCTTGCCGGAGGTGCGAGCTGAGCTTGTGATCGTAAGTCACGATCACTACGATCACAACAACGTTCAGTTGGTCAAAGGGTATCGGGAAGTTTTGAAGCGTGCCGGAAGTTACCCTCAAGAAGGAGCAAAAATCGACCTTTTTGCCACCTACCAGGATGAGGAAAAGGGGAAAAAGCGGGGGGGCAATTTGGTGGCTCGGGTGGAAATGGAAGGCCTGGTAGTTATGCACTGTGGAGATTTGGGGCTTGTTCCCCCCGAGGAAGAGTGGCGTAAGTGGATGCCGGTAGATATTTTGATGGTGCCGGTGGGAGGAGTGTATACCATCGACCACCGTGGTGCCCGTAAACTCGTAGAGGCTCTCCGTCCTCGGATCGTCATTCCCATGCATTACAAGACTCGTTATTTGCAATTCGAACTTGCCGGTGTTGAACCCTTTTTACAGGAATTCGAAGCTGCGAGAGTCAAGAAATTGCGGGAGTCGGGTTTTGAGGTTACCGGGGAAAAACTTCCCCCGCAGACTGAAGTATGGGTGTTGGGAGCATGAAATTGTGTTATAATACTCAGCTTGGAAAAGGGGAGGGACATCCCCTTTTCCATTTTTGTTTGGGAGCGTGAAAATGGTCACGATTTCGGTGTGTGTCGGGAGTTCTTGTCATCTCAAGGGAGCGTATCAAATCATTCAGGCGTGTGAGGAGTTCATCGAGCGTTTGAATCTCAAGGGCGAGGTGGAGCTCAAGGGGACTTTTTGTCTGGGGCAGTGTGCCGAGGAGGGAGTAACAGTCGTGATCGACGAAGAGATTTTACACGGTGTTTCTCCAGAGAATTTCGCCGAGGTTTTTCATACCAAGGTTTTAGCGCGTTTGAAGGAGCATAACGGTGGGAATCATTAGTACCGTCCGAACCAGTTGTCGAGATTGTTACAAATGCGTGCGCCATTGTCCGGTGAAGGCGATCCGCATCAACCTGAGTCATGCCGAGATTGTCGAGGAGCGTTGTATTCAAGATGGACGGTGCGTGCTCATTTGTCCTCAAGGGGCAAAACACGTTCGGGATGACCTCCCCGTGGCGAAAGAACTCCTCTCTCAGGGGAAGAGAGTAGTAGCGAGCCTCGCTCCCTCTTTTGTAGCGGCTTTTCCCGATGTTTCGCCGGGACAGATGGTCAGCGCCTTGAAGCGTTTAGGTTTTCATGCGGTGCGGGAAACCGCCGAGGGAGCGGAGTGGGTAACCCGGGAACACCTGCACCTTTTGCATGAAGGGAGGACCAATCTCATTTCCAGTGCCTGTCCGGCCATCAATAACCTCATCCGTCGTTACTTTCCGGAGTTACTCGAGAATCTTGCTCCGTGTGTTTCCCCCATGGTTGCCCATGCTCGTTTACTTCACGAGGAGGATCCAGAGAGTAAAGTGGTTTTCATCGGTCCGTGTATTGCCAAAAAGGGGGAGAGAGAAGAGCCTGAAGTCGCTGAAGAGGTTGCGGTGGCTTTGACCTTTGTGGAACTCAAAAATTGGTTGCGCGAAGAGGGTATTGAGCCTGCTTCTTTGGAAGAAGCGGAATTTGATCCCTCTCGGTGTGGTTGGGCGCGAAGTTTTCCGGTCGAGGGTGGACTTTTGCAGAGTGCTTCGCTCACTTGTGACCTTCTCTCCCGGGAGGTGATCGTGATTACCGGGATAGAGCGGGCGAAGCAATTCTTGCAAGAGCTCAAAGAGAAAAAGGTTGATTTTCGCTTGGTAGAGATGATGGCTTGCGAGGGAGGATGTATCGACGGCCCGGTGCTTCGCTCATCGCTTTCTTTTTACGAACGCAGGAACAGAGTGTTGACCTATACCGAAGAATACGAGAAACGGAGTATGTGTGAGGGAGCATCGTGTTATGATCCGCCTTCTCTGCGGCGTACTTTCTCACCCCAACCAGTTGAGAATCCTCCGGTACCGGAGGAGGAGCTCCGCAAAATTTTGGCCCTCACCGGGAAATTCACTCCTCAAGATGAACTGAATTGTGGAGCTTGTGGTTACGATACTTGCCGAGAGAAGGCTCAGGCAGTGTACTATGGGATGGCCGAAGCGGAGATGTGTATTCCTTTCATGCGAGCAAAGGCAGAGTCATTCTCGAGTTTCCTCATTGCTGTTACTCCGAACGGCATTGTGTTAGTCGATGAAGAACTGCGTATTGTGGACATGAACCCGGCTCTGCGGAGGATGTTGGAACTCACCGGCAAATTGGTGGTGGGAAAGCGGGTGGACGAGTTTTTCGATTCCTCGCCTTTTGTGGAGGTTTTGCGCACCAAAAAGGCGGTGACGCGAGAATTCCACTATCCCCAGCACCATGATCTCTTCGTGCAGGTTTCCGTTTTCTACCTGGAGAAACCGAGACTGCTCATGGGGGTGTTTATCGATTTAACCCGGGAGAAAGAACAGGAAGAGACCATGCAGAAGATGCGGGAGAAGACCTTAGAGAAGGCCCAACAGGTGATCAATAACCAAATGCGGGTAGCGCAGGAAATTGCCAGCCTCCTTGGGGAAACCACCGCGGAAACCAAGGTTTTACTGGGGAAACTGATGCGGATTTTACGAGGAGAAGAAGTGAGCGATGAGTGAATTGTTTGTAGAATTTGCCTACGCACAACTCCCCAAATGGGGGGAAGAACTCTGTGGTGACAGCGTCAGTTATGCACGGGGGAAGCAAGGGACCATATTTTCCTGGTCAGACGGCTTAGGAAGTGGGGTCAAGGCGAACATTCTCTCTACGCTCACCTCGCGGATTATTGTTTCCATGCTCATGAAAGAGGCTCCCCTTGAAGAAGCCATCGAGACCATCGTGGAAACCCTCCCGGTATGTAAGTCGCGCAAAATCGCCTATAGCACTTTTTCAGTGGTTCAAGTGACGTCTACAGGGGAAGCGTATGTGGCCGAATTCGATAACCCCCCCCTTTTTTGGGTACGTAATGGCCGGGTTATGCATGTCGAACGCCACAAGCATGAAATCGGGAAAAAGGTGGTGCTCGATTTTCAAGCTCGCTTGCAAAAGAACGATTGGATTGTGGGTATTACCGATGGTGTAGTTCACGCCGGGATCGGAGGATTGTGGAATTTAGGATGGAGGTGGGAGAAGATCGCTTCTTTCTTGGAGAGCACGGTCAACGAACACATGGATGCTGAAATTTTGGCGAACAAGATTATCGATACCACGCAGAGACTGTATCAGGGGCGCTTGGGTGATGATGCCACCTGTATTGTGGCCAAAATTCGTTTACCGCGCAGGTTGGTGTTATGGGCTGGTCCGCCTGAAGACCCTTCTCGGGATGAGGAAATCGTGGAGAGAGTGCTCCAGTTTCCGGGGAGAAAAGTGGTGAGCGGAGGAACTACGGGGAACATTCTCGCGCGAGTGCTTAAAAAAGATATTCGGGTCGATTTGACCTCTCTTGCTCCGGATGTCCCTCCGGTGGGGATCATCGAAGGTGTGGATCTTCTCACCGAGGGTATTTTAACCCTTTCTACGGCTTTGAGAAAGTTACGAAGCATGAGCGATGGTGAGAGAAATATTCGGGGTCACGATGGCGCCAGTCGTCTTCTTCAGTTTCTCTTAGAGGCGGATGAAATCTCCATTCTTGGCGGTCGAGCCATTAATCCTGCCCATCAGAACCCCAAGCTCTCAGGAGAGTTGTCGCTCAAAGCGCGGATTCTTGAGGAACTGAGTGAGGAGCTCCGGCGGAGAGGGAAGATCGTCATCTTGGAATACTATTGAGTAAGGAATTTGACGGGGGTGAGAGAATGCCAGAGGTTGATCAGGAAGTTGTGTTGAGTCGAAGCTTTGAAAAAGTCAACGCCATTTTACAGAAACACCAGCATAACCCTTCCAATTTGGTGGGTATTTTGCAGGAGGTTCAGGAAGAATACCGTTATCTCCCGGAGGAAATTTTGACCTATATCGCCACTGCTTTGGGAGTTTCTCCGGCCTATGTGTACGGAGTAGCAACCTTCTACGCTCAGTTTTCCCTGAAGCCCAAGGGGAAGTACATCATCCGCGTGTGTGATGGGACTGCGTGTCACGTGAAGGGTTCCATGGGGGTACTCAAAGCCGTTCGTGAGTACTTAGGGCTCAAGGAAGGAGAAGATACTACCCCTGACCTCCTCTTTACCGTGGAAACCGTGGCATGCATTGGGGCATGCGCCTTGGCCCCTGCAATGATGGTGAATGAGGAAGTGTACGGACTACTGGACGAAGAAAAGGTGAAGACCATTTTGGAGCGGTATGAAGAAGGGAGAGAATAGAGCATGTTCTTTACGGATCGCTCGAGTTTGGAAGCGAAGGTGCGAGAACTCAAGGAGACCTTGCCTTGTAAGCGGGTTTTAGTGTGTGGAGGTTTGGGGTGTTTAGCGAAGGGATCGCAGAAGGTTTTTGACCGTTTCAAAGAGTGTTTGGAACGGGAGAAGATCGCTACTCAAGCAAAACATCTCACCGAAGAACGGCACTATGCGGTGAAAACCGGCTGTATCGGTTTGTGTGAGGCGGGCCCCTTGGTGATGATTGAGCCACAAGGCATTCTCTACCTCCGGGTGCAGCCGGAAGACGTTGAGGAAATTGTGGAGGAAACGCTCAAAAAGGGAAAGATCGTAGATCGGTTGGTCTACCAAGAGGAGCAAGATGGGCGAAAGGTCCTTTGGCCGCTCATGAAAGATGTTCCCTTCTATCGCAAACAGGTGAAATTGGTGTTACGGAATTGTGGGAGCATTGATCCGGAGAGCTTAGAAGAGTACTTGGCACGTGATGGATATTTAGGGTTAGCCAAAGTGCTCACCGAGATGATTCCTGATACGGTCATTGGGGAAATCACCAAGTCAGGACTGCGAGGTCGTGGGGGTGGAGGATTCCCCACCGGTCGGAAGTGGCAATTCGCTCGAGTGGTGAAAGCAGACCGGAAGTACATCATTTGCAATGGTGACGAGGGAGACCCGGGAGCATTCATGGACAGGAGTGTTATGGAAGGAGATCCCCACTCGGTCATTGAAGGTATGGCCATTGCCGGGTATGCCATCGGAGCCCAGGAAGGGTACATTTATGTGCGGGCAGAATATCCCTTGGCGGTCAAGCGCCTGAAAAAGGCGATTCAAGATGCTCGTTCGGCGGGGCTTTTGGGTGAGAATATTTTGGGAACTTCCTTTTCTTTTGACATCGTCATTCGGGAAGGAGCGGGAGCATTCGTCTGCGGTGAAGAAACCGCTCTCATTGCTTCCATCGAAGGAAAGCGAGGCATGCCCAATCCCCGTCCTCCCTATCCGGCCAATCGAGGTCTGTGGGGGAAACCCACGGTAATCAATAACGTAGAGACCTTAGCCAATGTTCCCGTGATCATCCTCCGAGGGGCAGATTGGTTCCGTTCCTTTGGTACGCTCACCAGTCCCGGTACCAAAACCTTCGCCCTGGCAGGAAAGGTCAAGAATACCGGTTTAGTGGAGATCCCCATGGGGATTACCATTCGGGAACTGGTGTTTGAAATCGGTGGGGGTATTCAAAACGATCGGGCCTTCAAGGCTGTACAGGTGGGAGGTCCTTCGGGAGGGTGTTTGACGGAGAGTCATCTCGACCTTCCGATTGATTACGATTCCTTATGTGGTGCAGGGGCGATTATGGGTTCGGGAGGACTCATCGTCCTCGATGAAGATACCTGCATTGTTGAAGTAGCTCGGTTCTTCATGAGTTTTACCCAGAACGAATCCTGTGGAAAGTGCGTACCCTGTCGTGAGGGAACCAAACACATGTTGGACATTTTAGGGCGCATTGTCGCCGGAAAATCCACCGTTCAAGAGACAGAACTCTTGCAAGAGACGGCATTCGTGGTGAAGGATGCCTCACTGTGTGGGTTGGGGAAAACGGCGCCGAATCCGGTGTTGACTACTTTGCGCTATTTCCGCGATGAATATATGGACCACGTTTTGCACCACGTCTGCCCTGCGCATGTGTGTCAAGCGATGAAGGAGTATTGGATCGATCCCGAGAAGTGCCGTTCGTGTGGAAAGTGCGCTCGAGTGTGCCCGGTGAGTTGTATTTCCGGGCGCCCTAAGGTGCCTTACCTCATCGATCAAGAGAAGTGCATCAAATGTGGTTCTTGTTTTGAAGCTTGTCCCTTTGATGCCATTGTAGTGAGTTGGAGGAGGAAGAATGATGAGTGAAATGGTTCAAGAGAAAGCGCTGATGATCGATGGTCAGAAGGTGATCTTAAACGGTGAAAAGAACATTTTAGAAGTGGCGAAAAAGGCGAACATTGATATTCCCACCTTCTGCTACCATTCGGATTTGAGTGTGTATGGAGCGTGCCGGATGTGTCTTGTGGAAGTGGAAGGTCGGGGACTTATGCCTTCTTGTTCTACTCCTCCTGAACCGGGTATGGTCATTCACACCAATACCAAACGGGTTCTTGAAGCACGGCGGATGATTTTGGAGCTCTACTTAGCCAATCACGATCGAGACTGCACAGTGTGCGAACGGAATCTCAATTGTCGTCTCCAAGAGATGTCCGCCCGCATGGGGGTCACGGAAATTCGCTTTGGAGAGCGAAAGAATAAGGTACCCAAAGATACCTCCACCTTCTCTTTGGTGCGGGACCCCAATCGTTGTATTCTCTGCGGTGATTGTGTACGCGCCTGTCGAGAAATCGAAGGGATTGGCATTTATGACTTTACCTTGCGGGGGGCGAAAGCCCAGGTGGAACCGGCTTTCGGGAAGAAGCTGAGTGAAGTGGAATGTGTCTACTGTGGACAGTGTGCGATTCGCTGTCCGACTGCAGCGTTAGTGGTTCGTTCGGAAGTAGACAAAGCTTGGGAGGCGGTTCTTTCCCCAGATACCTTTGTCGTGGCTCAAATTGCTCCCGCAGTTCGGGTGGCCATCGGGGAAGCGTTTGGACTCCCACCCGGAGAGATCACCACGGGGAAAATTGTCGCTGCTCTCAAGAAAATCGGTTTCGACCGGGTGTACGATACCAGTTTCAGTGCTGACCTCACCGTGATTGAGGAAGCAGAAGAATTCTTCAAGCGTTTGCAGAAAAATGAGCGCCTCCCTCAGTTCACCTCTTGTTGTCCTTCTTGGGTAGTGTTCGCCGAACGCAATTACCCCTTCTACCTCCACCACCTCTCCTCGGTTCGTTCGCCGCAGCAAATGTTCGGCTCGGTCATTAAAAATTTTGTGGCCCGCTTAGAGAATGTTCCTGCGGAGAAAATTGTTTCCGTATCCATTATGCCCTGTGTAGCGAAGAAATTCGAAGCGCGACGGGATGAATATACTCGTGAGGGAATAAAAGACGTGGACGTTGTGCTCTCGGCGCAAGAGACCATTCGCATGATTAAGTCGGCCAATATCGATTTTCGAGAACTTGAGCCGATGGCCTTTGATGTACCCCTCAGTGCTGGAAGCGGTGCGGGGGTACTCTTTGGGGTAACCGGAGGAGTGACCGAAGCAGTTCTCCGCTACGCCTATGAACGCCTCACTGGAAAAGAACTGAAGGATGTTGAATTCCGGAGCGTCCGAGGATTTGAAGTGGTACGCGAGGCGGAGGTCGATTTCAACGGTCGCCTGGTAAGGGTAGCCGTTGTGCATGGTTTGGCCCAAGCGCAACAGTTGATCCGGGAGATTCGCCAAGGGAAGCGTTACTATGATTTCGTGGAAATCATGAACTGTCCCGGGGGATGTATCGGTGGTGGGGGAATGCCCCTTGGATACCCTGACTACAGAGCGGTGCTCCGCAAACGTGCCGAAGGTCTCTACAATGCGGATCGTCTGAGTCCGGTCCGCAAAGCCCAGGACAATCCGGCCATCAAGTTTCTCTACGAACAGTGGTTGGGGAGCCCGGGGAGTGAGCTTGCTGAGAAGTACTTGCACACCCACTATCGCTCCAGGCGTCGTATCAGTGATGAGGTCATTCGCATTCAAGAAGCAAAGAGCGTGAGGAAAGTGGATGTAGCAGTATGTGTAGGAACGAGCTGCTATCTCAAGGGTTCTTACAACCTCCTCCAGGGACTTTTAAGGCTCATTAAAGAGCACAAGGTAGAAGATAGAGTGAGCGTCGGTGCGACCTTCTGTTTAGAGCGATGTTCTCAGGGACCAAATATTCGGGTCAATGAGGACATCATTTCCGGAGTGACCGAGGAAACGCTACCAACCATCTTTCAGCGAAATATTTTATCCCAGCTCAAAGAGGTATAATAAAAAGGCCAGGGTTATTCCCTGGCCAAAAGGTTAGTGTAAAGTTATTGTAGGAATTTTTGAGATAAAAAGAGAAGATATCACCGTCCTAGCACGGACGAGTAATCAAAAAAAGACTACTCGAGAGGTGATATCTTCATGGAAATAATTC
>Ga0116210_1001671_pt1 | contig 15560 bp, 18 predicted proteins | sample TshhotsprinmetaG_FD_94483 | JGI IMG/M metagenome (GOLD analysis project Ga0116210, IMG submission 94483) | Hot spring microbial communities from South Africa to study Microbial Dark Matter (Phase II) - Tshipise hot spring metaG | ecosystem: Environmental > Aquatic > Thermal springs > Hot... | reverse complement strand
TTACTCACCCGTTCGCCACTTTCACCTCGACCGAAATCAAGGCTCACGTCCGACTTGCATGTATTAGGCACGCCGCCAGCGTTCATCCTGAGCCAGGATCAAACTCTCCGTACTTCCTTCCAGCCCCTCCTCAGGGACCGCTCTCCTTCCGCACGTCGGCTTCCTGTCACTATGCTGTTGTTAAGGTGCGCTGTTTTCCAAACCAGTGTTTGGCATTCTAACAAAAGCTACCGTCTCTGACAAGGGTGAATTTGCCAAACCCGGGTCTTTTTTGCCGCTTCCAGGTCATTCCACCCTACCCCACAGCAAAGTTTTAGCGCAAGCTTGCCCCGTCCAACAAACACAAACGGCACACGGTATCCCCGCGTGCCGTCTGTACAATATCAATTACTGACAGGGCCAGCCGTCAGCCGATGGGCAGGATATCCCCCAGCAGACGGTTATAGGACGGATCTTCTGGCACACGTTCAAGCCAGTCATCGCGCCGTTCGATCTTCGCCGCCGCCTTGCGCTCGTCCAGCCAGTCCTGGAACTTCTGCTGACGGCGCGTGCTCAGTTCGCCCGCCGAAAGTGGACGCACCTCGCGGGCGTGTACCTGGATGATGTGATAGCCGTACTCGGTCTCGATCGGTCCGACAATCTCACCGATCGTGGCATTCAACACTGCATCCTTGAAGGCCGCCACGTATTTGTCCGGACTGGCCCAGCCCAGTTCGCCGCCGTGCGTTGCGCTGCTGTCGTCCGACACCGCCTTCGCCAGGTCGGCGAACGGCTCGCCGTCCTGCAAGGCCTTCATCACTTCCTCAGCGCGCGCCAATGCAGCAGCCTTTTGCTCGTCGGTAGGCGGCGGGGCCTGACCAGCCGGCAGATCCGGATTGAACGAGATCAGAATATGGCGTGCGTTGACCTGCAACTCTTCCTGCGGCAAGTCCTTGGTCAGCTCCTCCAGCAGAGCCGTGCGCAAGGCGTCGTAGTAGAACAACTCCCGCACTGCGCTGCGGCTGACTTCCACCGCATCCTGAGCGCTCTTGTAGAAATCGTTTGCCTCGCTCTGCAACGTTGCCATTACTACTGCCGGTTCCAGAGTAGCCGTAGGCGACGGGATCGGCGTCTCTGTGGGGGGAACGGTAGGCGTCGGCGAAGGGCCAGGGGTAGCAGTATTGGCAGGCGTAGCTGTCGGCACCGGCGTCGAAGTCTCAGTGGGCACAGGTGTATTGCTGGGCGTCGGCGAAACCAACGGCGTCGGGGTGATCGTCGGCGTCAGCGTCGGGGTAGGCGTCTCGTCCGAGGGAACGGTCATCCCCAGGCGCTGAGCCATGTAGCGATTCACCTGCTCATCAACGGCGGCCTCATCCACCGTCACGCCCAGTTCTCTGGCCGCTTGGCGAAGGATCGCTTCCTCCTCCATGTCGTCCAGCACCTGGCTGCCGACGATCTGCGGACGGCGCAGGTCGGTGATCTGCTGGCCCGCATATTGCTGGATCGTGTCAACGTTGCCGCCCGTCAGATAGTACAACTCGCGGATCTGCTCCGCTGTCAGCCAGCGAATCAGACGCACGCGATCCTGAAAGTCGCGCGTGGTGATTTCTTCGCCGTTGACGGTAGAGATCGCTTCTCTGGGGCGGACGACCTGTTCGTAGAACAAAGCCGCAATCAACACCAGCACGCTGATCGCCACCAACCCTACTGTGGCGTACAGGACACGCCGCTGCCACAATCGGTCACGCTCGGCCCGCGACCTGTATTCCCGACGGCGCTTGACGTCTGCCTCGGTAATACGGTGAGGACGGGGACCGCCAGTGGTGCCTTTCTTGGCCATAAAGATTATTCTCCTCCAATGACGGTTAATTCTGCAAAGCCATCTGGCACATAGTGGCCTGGCGCGCATCACAAGCAGACGCGCAGCCAGGCCAATACAACCAAGCCATCAAGAGCGCACAGGGCGCTCGTTGTCGGGCAGGCCCCTACCGACGTGTCTGCTCATCGGTGAAGGGCAGCAGCGCTAGATGGCGTGCACGCTTGATCTGGCGCGCAAGCAACCGCTGATTCTTGGAACTCAGACCGGTCTGGCGGCGCGGGCGAATCTTGGCGCGTTCGGTCAGGAAGCGCTTGAGCGTTTCCACATCTTTGTAATCCGGCACCGTGTTGCTGGCCGCAAAGATATCTTCCTTGCGCCGCATTCCGCGACGACGCAGGCCTTGCTCAGAGGCAGCCCCTTCTTCCGCCTGATCGAGTTCTACAGCTTCTTCCTCTTCGATGCCGTTATCCAGGTCCTCAATGTCGCTCACCTGAATGTCTCCTTGTCTGATCGTGCTTCAGAGCGGACAGGCATGTCCTCCGTCCGCTTAAAACGGGAAGTTGTCCTTGTCTTCGTCTTCCGGAGCGTCACCGTCGTGCATTTCCTGCGCCGGGTGACGGTCGCCCAACAGGATCATCTCGCTGGCAACCAACTCGGTGCGAAAATGACGGGTGCCGTGTTCGTCTTCCCAACCGCGCGTTTGCAGTCGCCCTTCAACATAGACCTGCTGTCCCTTGCTCAGGTGCGTCTTGCAGATCTCGGCCAGGTTGCCCCAGGCGACCACATTGAACCACTCAGTTTCTTCGCGGCGATCCCCTTCCGCCGAAGTCCAGGTGCGACTGGTAGCTACGCTGAAACTGGCTACGGGGCGGCCACTGGGGGTATAGCGCAATTCAGGATCGCGGCCCAGGTAACCGATGATCATCACTTTGTTCAATCCGCGGCCCATGTCCCCCTCTTCCTCCAGCCATCGCTCACGCGGCACCTGGCACAGCGGTTGCCCTCGGCGAAGAAGGCTCAGTTGTCCAGCCGCACCACCAGGTGTCGGATGATCTTATCGCTGAGCAACAGGTTGCGCTCCAACTCGCTCACCTTGTTTGGCGGCATGTCCATGCGCAGGAAGACGTAATACCCCTCGCGATAGTCATCAATGGGATATGCCAGCCGACGCCGTCCCCACTTATCTGTATCGGTGACTGCGCCGCCGAACCCCTCGATCCATCCCCTGACCATCTCGATGACGGAATCCGTATCCGCTTCCGTCACGTTGCTGGGGATGATGAATCCCAACTCATACGCACGATTCATGTGTGGAAGTGTCTCCTTTCCCTGGGATTGCCCCCTGGCCCCGACGGGCGTCGTGCCAGCGAGCGGAAAGCCTCCCCCTGCCTGTGAGGGGGAACGAGTAAGCGACCAGAATAGTACCGCAGGCAAACCTATTTGACAAGGCCGGAATCGCCCGGGGGGATCGCATCAAACCGCTTGCCGCTTTACCTCACCCCCAGCCTCGCTTCGCTCGGCTTGCCCCCTCCCCGACGCAGGGCTATGCATTACCCACAAGTCTCCCCTCACCCCTCAATCCCCTCTCCCAATGCTGTGGGCGAGGGGACTTACTGTCTCTCGCCCAGGCACTCCCCTTCGCCCGTAGCGCAGGAGAAGAGGCCGGGGGTTGAGGGCCATCGGCTCAGAATGTGGATAATGATGAAGGATTCAGAGGTGAGAGGCAGCAGACTGCAGCAAAATGGCCCCATGCTTTTGCCCCACAAACCCGCCTCTTGCTTGGCCGTCAAACGCTCAGGTATAATCGGTGATAGCTGCACAGAGTATCCCCGCAGGTTACGTCTGCTCATTTGTTCACGAATACCCACCATGTGAAATGGGAAAGGTCTGAGAATGTCTGGGCACAGCAAGTGGTCTACGATCAAGCGGAAGAAGAGCGCCGAAGACGCAAAGCGAGGCAAGATATTCACCAAGATCGCGCGTGAAATCACCATGGCTGCCAAGCGGGGCGGGCCAGACCCAGAAGCCAACCCCCTGCTCCGTCTGGCCATTGACAAGGCGCGCGCGGCCAACATGCCCAAAGACAACATCGAGCGGGCCATCAACCGCGGCGCGGGCATTGGCGACGACACCGAAGCCATGGAGGAGATCGTCTACGAGGGATACGGCCCGCATGGCGTGGCCCTGATCATTGACGTGCTCACCGACAACCGCAACCGCACCCTGGCCGATCTCAAGTACGTGCTCAGCCGCAACAACGGCAGCCTGGCCACCTCCGGCTCGGTGACCTGGCAGTTCAACCAGAAGGGCTATGTAGCTGTGGATGCGGAAGGGGCCGACTTCGAGGAAGTCTTCATGATCGCTGCCGACGCCGGTGCCGACGATGTGCAGCAAGAAGACGAGATTTTCGCCATCTATACCCCTCGTGAAGCCCTGGCCGCAGTCGCCAATGCCCTGGAAAAAGCAGGGTACCGGGTTCAGGAACGCGAACTGATCTGGATGCCGCAGAACGAAGTCGAGCTGCCCACTGAAGAGGCGCTCCAGGTCATGAGCCTGATCGAGAAGCTTGAAGACCTGGATGATGTGCAGCGCGTTGCCTCGAACCTGAGCCTGACGGATGAGGTGGCCGAGGCACTCAGCGCAGCCTGATCGCCGCCTCCACCGACGGGGATCGCAGAGATATGCGCGGCACCGCGCGCCAGGTCGGTTCGCGGGCCGCTTGTTGTTTCTGGAGAGCGCCCATGCTCGTCCTCGGCATTGATCCAGGCACGGCCACTACCGGCTACGGCCTGGTGCGCGAGCTGCCCAATGGTGATCTGGAGATGGTGGACTTTGGCGTGATCACCACTCCCGCCCGGATGCCCATGCCGGATCGCCTGCAGCAACTCTACGAGCAGATTGTGGCGCTCATTGCGCGTCACCGGCCCGACGCAGCCGCGGTCGAGGCGCTCTACTTCGGCAAAAACGTCACTACGGCCATCACCGTCGCGCAAGGGCGCGGCGTGATCCTGCTGGCGCTGGCGCAGGCCGGACTGCCCGTGCGCGAGTACAAGCCCGCCGAAGTCAAGCAGACCATCGCCGGCTACGGCAACGCGGAGAAAGAACAGGTGCAGGAGATGATTCGCCAGCTATTGCACCTCGACGAACTGCCCCACCCAGACGACGCGGCAGATGGGTTGGGCCTGGCCATCACCGATCTCAACGCCAGCCGCTTCGAGCGCCTGTCGGCAGAATAAAGCAGGTGAAGGAACGATGATTGACCGCATTACCGGACAGGTCGTCGCCTTGGGCCAGCATCACGTGGTGATTATGGTCGGCGGGGTGGGTCTGCGCGTGCAGATACCGCCCACGGTGCGCGATATTCTGGACGGCATCGGGCAGACGATCACGCTCTACACCCACCTGCAGGTGCGCGAAGACGACCTGACCCTCTACGGGTTTCCCACGCCGGAGGAGCGCGCCCTGTTCGAAACGCTGCTGACCATCAGTGGGGTGGGTCCGCGCATTGCCCTGGCCGTGATCGGCACCCTGACCGTGGAACATGTACACAATGCGGTAGCCCGCGAAGACGCGGATATCCTCACCCGTGTGCCCGGTGTCGGCAAGAAGCTGGCTCAAAAACTCATTTTCGAACTCAAAGATAAACTGGTGATCGAGCCGTTGCCCGGCGTGTCCGCCCTCAGCGAACTCGACACAGACGTGCTGGCCGCGCTCACAGCGCTGGGGTACAGCGTGGTAGAGGCCCAGGCCGCCTTGCAATCCATCCCGCGCGACGCGCCCGCCGATGTGGAAGAGCGAGTGCGGCTCGCCCTGCAATACTTCGCCTGATCCCTGGCAGGTCTCCAGGAGGGGATGTCCCATGACTGAGCGCTCTTCTCCCCGCGAAACGCTGGTCGGCAAGCGCGTGCCCGTGCTCGACCAGGGCTGGATCGAGTTGCAGGACATGATGGGCGACGATCTGGCGATCGTCAGCGCGGCGCGGGTCTCCTTCCTGGGCGAGAGCAAAGGGGCAGAGCGCGACAAGAAGCTGCTCTTCTATCTGTTGCAGCACCGCCACACCTCCCCCTTCGAGCAGGTAGAGTTCCGCTTCCGGGTGCGCGCCCCGCTGGTGGTGTGGTGGCAGTGGGTGCGTCACCGCACCTGGCATGTCAACGCGCAGTCGGGCCGATACACTTCTTTCGAAGAGGGCGATTTTTACGTCCCCGCCGCCTGGCGACTGCAGGCCGCCGACAATAAGCAGGCCAGCGAAGGCGAGTTGACCGGCCCCCAAGCCGAGGCCCTAACCGAGGCGCTGCGCCAGCACTACGAACGCAGCTATGCGCTCTACCGTCAGGCGCTCGACGCCGGCGTGGCCCGCGAACTGGCGCGTATGTTCCTGCCTGGGTTCGCTGTGTATTACACCTGGGTGGTCAAGGTAGATGCACACAACCTGATGCACTTCCTGCGGCTGCGCATGGCCCCCGACGCTCAATACGAAATCCGGCAATACGCGCTGGCACTGTATGAGCATTTCTTCAAGCCCGCCCTGCCCTGGACGGCGGAAGCGTTCGAGAAATACGTCGCACCGGAGTTCTCACGGGCCGATCAGGTAGAGCACATGTCTGGCGCTGAAGAGCAGCAGCCCTGAGGTCAGCCCTAACAGACAGATCAGGCGCAGGCGCTGCGACGGGATGCTGCGCAGTTTATCCGCTAGCAGGATGGTCAGCGGGAACAGCACCAGCGTATAGCGCCCGAAGCTCTGGCTGTAGGTGACTTCTCCGGTGAAATGATCCTGATTGATCTTGCTGAGAAACAACAGCAGATGCAGCCAGGTGTAGCTGAGCAGCGGAAGCTGACGGAGACGCGGGTGGCGCAACTGAAGCACGCCCAGCGTCAGGCTGACGATGAGCGCCAGCAGATCGGCATCGTACAGGCAGTGAGGCCACTGGCGCACGAAGTGACGGGCGTTGAGGTACACCCCTCGCAACGGATTGGTGTAGAAGTGGTGGGAGAAATTGGCGTAAACATCGGCTAGCGGGGGCAACCCATGACTCGCACGGAAAGCGGAGAAGACGAGCGCGCCTGTTGGAATGAGCAGCAATACCCATCCCCGGCAAATCCCTTCGCGCAGCCGGTTGGGACGAGGTTGTATGGCGGTCCACAGCATCAGTGCGGCTACGACGGTCAGCAGTATCCCCTGAGTGCGCGCGAGGGTGGCCAGCCACCCGCACAAGGCCGCAACCAGCCAGCGTCCGCGGCGCGCTGCGTATACAGAACCCAGAGCCAGTGCCAGGTAGGCTGATTCCGAGAGCGGAGCCGCGAACATGTAGGAAAGAGGCAGCAACGCTGTCAGCCCCACGGCCCAGCGAGCCAGTGCTTCGTCGTCGAAATCGGCTGCGCACAGACGGAACAGGAGAGTCAGCGCCAGCCCAAAGACAAGCGTCTCGAAGACCATCGCGCTCAGGTCTACCGGTCCAGGCAGAAGCGGGTCGAGAGCGCGGAACGCCAGAGGGGTCAACGGGCCGAACACCGTCGGGCCGGGATTATCGGCCTGGTAGCCATGGACGGCCAGATGCAGATAGTGGTTGGCATCCCATCTGCGCCATACTCCGAAAATGAGCTGCACGACGGGAGTGGTCAGGCGCGGAAGACCATGCTTGGCAACTGCGTCGAAATCGGCGGGGTACGTGGTCCAGGGACTGATCACCAGCCAGACCAGGGCCATCCACAGTCCCAGAAACACCCTGTGGACGAAGGCGACCCCAAAGCCCCATCTAAACGCCACTTTCCAGTCGGAGAGGGTCTGCTGGGTCTCAGTCTGCGCCTGAATACTCAGCGGCAATGCGAGGCGACGCAGTTTAGCCGTTGGCTGAAGGAGGCGCTGCATATGCTCTGCATTCCTGGCGTGGCGCGAAAGGTCTCTTCGGCGTTACCTCAGGGGCGCGGCGCGATCCGCCGCAGGATGCGCTGCGTCGGCAAGGGAGCCTGGCAAAGCCACTACCTTGCCAATCAGCTAAGCCATGCTGTCAGCGGAAACTGACCACGATCTCACCGCCCGCCGGGAAACAGGTGCGCTCGCCCTGTTCGTTCAACGGCCAGATTTCCCAGCCATACGCCCCGGCCACCCGGAAGACCTCGCCGGGCACAGTATGCTCAGTCCCTCTGACGGTCTGCTGATAGGTAACACCTCCTCCTGGCACGTATACCAGCAACAGATAGTCGCTGAAACCGCTGATGGGCGTCCAGCGCAGGGTAATACTCGTGCCGGTGCGGATATCCGTGTCTCCGCCAATAACGGTCAGTTCATAACAGTAATCGGGCAAGGCCGTCCAGGTCGGCGCTGGCGGCAGCGTCGGCGGCGGAGTGACCGTGGCCGCCCTGGGGGTGCTGGTCGGCGGCTTGCCTGGCGTCCAGGTTGGTGGGAACGGCGTCCCACCGACCAGTGAGCCGCCAACGGGGCTGGGTTGCAGCGTGACTGTGGGGGTAGCAGTGGGTGGCGCTGGCTTCTTCTTGTCGCCACAGGCAGCCAACAAGGCCATCAGCACCAACACCAGGAGCACACCAATCCACCATTGCCGTTGTCTGTGCATGGGCCAACCTCACTCACCGATTCCGTTCAGACCAACAGATAGCCGAACAGCAGGCCGTATAGTGCTAACACCATGAGCACGATCAACGCGGCTGCTCCGATCACAGTGAAGAGCACCGCGCCCTTGCCCGCGCGCCAGGGCTGCCCTGGATTCCAGTCGAAGCCCACCAGCGCCCACCAGCCAATGATATAGACGATCACACCGGTTCCCGCGGCGATCCAGGCGGGAGCCGATCGCGACAGATCGCCGGCGATCACACGATCTACCAGCAAGCGATCAACCACTACCGAGACCAAAATCACCAGTTCGACCGTGATCGCCAGGCTGAGCACCACACGCCGCCCGCGCGATTGACGGTCGAGCCACACTGCCCATCGCTCCAATCGGTCCGTCGTGGCAGTCCCTTTTCTGGCCATGTCGCCCCCTTTGCCTACCGCTGGCTGATACCACCTGCCTGGAGTGCCTGCTTCTGCTGCGGTATTATAGCACGCAGTATCCACACGGGTGCGCACGGCACGCTACCCCCTTTGCTTCGCGAGCGAGACTATTCGATGCCCGACGATCGTCCTCATGTCACTATCTACACCGACGGCAGCTGCTCGCCCAACCCCGGCCCTGGCGGCTGGGGCGCGCTGCTGATCGCCGCGAACGGTGCGACTAAAGAACTGAGCGGAGCCGAACTGCACACCACCAACAACCGTATGGAACTGACCGCAGCCATCGAAGCGCTGCGCGCGCTCAAGCGTCCCTACCAGGTGACATTGCGCACGGACTCGGAATACCTGCGCCGGGGCATTAGCGAATGGCTGCCCGCCTGGATCGCCCACAACTGGCAGCGCAAGGGCAACAAGCCGGTCGAGAACGAAGACCTGTGGCGAGCGCTGCACCAAGCCACCCAACGACACGAGATCCAATGGGAATGGGTGCGCGGGCACGCTGGTGACGAATACAATGAGCGCGTCCATACCCTGGCCACCCGTGCCCGCGAGCGTCTGCTTGCTGCAGGCGGGCGCGCTGCCCCTCCCCCAGCCGATTACGAAGTGGCTCTGCGCATCTCGCTACCCAAAGGTTCTGCAACCGGCGGCTGGGCCGTGCGTATTGTAAAGAGAGACGCAGCGGCACCAGAACTGATCACCGGGCAGGTGCGTGCCGACTCCAGCAATCAGCTCTGGCTGATGGCAGCGCGGGCAGTGCTGGAACATCTGCCAGCGGGCGCTACTGTGCGTTTTCACGCACCGGATAACTATCTCATCCAGGGGATCACCCGCTGGGTGAAAGGCTGGCAGGCGCACGGCTGGCAGACGAAGGACGGTTCGCCCGTCCGACACCGCGCTGCCTGGGAAGCGCTGGCAGCCGCAGCCTCGCAGCGTACGGTGCACTGGTCGCAGGACGAAGGGCCAGCCGACCTAGCTGACGGTCTGGCGGCTTTGGCCGCACAGGCGGCCCGAGGCGACGGCTAGATCGGTCATATTGTGAAGTTATTCATTAACACGAGCCTGTTTCGTGGTAGAATCCACGCCATGCCAGAGACTCACACTGCTGTGGATCACCACACACGCGAAGTACGGCGCGTGCTCTGGGTGGTGCTGTTGCTGAACGTAGCTGTCGCCGCCGCTAAGCTGTTCATGGGGCTGTTCACCGGCGCGGTATCTATGATCGCCGACGGCTTCCACTCCTCGCTCGACGCCTCATCGAATGTGATCGGCCTGGTGGGGCTGCGCATGGCCGCCCTGCCCCCCGACGAAGATCACCCCTACGGCCATCGCCGTTTTGAGACGCTCGCCACACTGGGCATCGGCGGGATGATGCTGGTGGCCGCCTGGGAAATCCTGCAGACCATGTTCGACCGTCTGCTCAATGGCGGTAGCCCAGAGGTGCTCCCCGCCAGCTTCGCCATCATGATCGGCACCATGATCATCAACGTGCTGGTGAGCTTCTACGAGCGGCAGCAAGGCCGCGCCCTGCGCTCCGATATCCTGCTGGCCGATGCTTCGCACACCGCCAGCGATTTCCTGGTGTCCCTGTCCGTGCTGGTGAGCCTTGCCGTGGTCGAGCTAGGCTATCCCTGGATCGACCCCATCGCTGCGCTGCTCATCGTCATCATCATCGCGCGTATGGGCGTGCGCATCATCCGTCAGACCAGCGATACTCTGGCCGATCGCCAGATGATCGATCCCCAGGAAGTGATACGGCTGCTGGCCGACGTGCCCGGCCTGGAAGAAACTTCGCGCGTGCGCAGCCGTGGCCCCGCCGATGCCATTCACGTGGACATAGACACGCGCGTCAAGCCCGCCGTCACCACGGATCACGCCTATGCCATTGCCCGGACGATCAAAGAGCGCATTCGCGCCGCCTACCCGGCAGTCAGCGAGGTGCAGGTGCATTTCGCCCCGCAGCGCAACGCCGCCCTGGATTGGACGCTAGAAGCGCGGGCGGTCGCCGACGGCCTGGGGCTGGCCGTGCACGAAGTCATCCCCGTGCCCTCGCGCGACGGCACTTCCCTGGAAATGCATGTCGAGGTACGCCCTGGCCTCAGCCTGGGCGAAGCACACCGTCAGGTGAGCGAACTGGAACGCCGCCTGAAAGAGCGTCAACCGGGCCTGCGCGAGGTATTGACCCATATCGAGCCAGCCAATCAGCTTGGCGCGCCGATCACGCAGACGCAGACCGCGCTCGATCTGCGCGACCGCGCCCTGGAGATCGCCTATCGTCTCTATCCGGCAGCGGACTGGCATCACACGACCATTCGTCTGGCCCCCGGCGGCTACGCGCTGACCATGCACTGTCACTTGCCCGCCTCGGTGAGCGTGGAAGAGGCGCACACCATCGCCGAACACGTCGAAACAGCCATCCGCAACGAGCTGCCCCTGGTACAGCGCGTGACCATTCACACTGAACCGCCGGAGAAAGAGAAATAGCGTGCGTCAAGGAGAGCCACAGGTGACCGCCACAATGCACAACCATCGCTATCCGTTCGACCTGTCGGTGGTGCTGCCTGTCTACAACGAAGAAGACAATATCCGCCTGGTGCACGAAGAACTGAAAAGCGTGCTGGACGCGCTGCCCTTGCGCTATGAGATCATCTATGTGGACGACGGCAGCCGCGACTCCAGCCGTCAGCAAATCATCGCCCTGGCCGAGGCCGAGCCGGAGATCGTGCGGGCGGTGCTCTTGCGCCGCAATTTCGGCCAGACGGCGGCCATCCAGGCCGGTATTGATCATGCCAACGGCGCGATCATCGCCCTGATGGATGCCGACCTGCAAAACGATCCGCACGACATCCCGCTGATGCTCGAACAGATGGAAAAGGAAGGCTACGACCTGGTGAGCGGCTGGCGCAAGAACCGCCAGGACCGCGCCCTGTCTCGCCGCCTGCCCTCGAAGGTCGCCAACCGCATCATCTCGCTGGTGACCGGTGTGTCGCTGCACGACTATGGCTGCACGCTGAAGACCTACCGCCGCGAAGTGCTCGACCACGTGCGGCTGTACGGCGAAATGCACCGCTTCATCCCTGTGCTCGCCAACGCCGCCGGAGCAAACATCGTCGAGCGCGTGGTCAATCACCGCCCTCGCCTGCACGGCAAGTCAAAATACGGCCTGTGGCGCACCATCAAAGTCGTGCTCGACCTGATGACGGTGACCTTCCTCACCAAATACAACACGCGCCCCATGTACATCTTTGGGGGCGTGGGCTTCATGCTCTCGATGCTGGCAATGATCAGCCTGGGGGTGATGGCCGTCAGCGGGATAGTCTACGGCGACCTGCGCTGGAATTCGCCCTGGCCGGTGCTGACCGCCCTGTTCGGCGTGTTGGCGATCCAGTCTATCCTGCTGGGGCTGATGATGGAGATGCTGATGCGCACCTACTACGAATCGCAGGGCAAAGGCCCCTATGCCATTCAGCGCGTGATCAATGGGCACCGCCATGTGCCCGTCGCCGCCAGCACTCCTCACGACGCGGCAGGTCACGCTTGAAAGCCCCGACAGCCCTTCGCTGCTTCGGCTATGTCATGCGGGAGACTCTGGCACCGATCAGGTCATCAAAAAAGGAATCTTGAGCTTGCGACAAAGCGCCTCGGCCTCGGTCGCGATGAGGACGCGGTAGGCGGGGCGATACGCCTGACAATAGGCTGGAGAGTGGTGCACCGCCGGCCAGTTTTCCTGCGCCCTCACCCGCCCGAAGAGTATCGCCTCGCGCTGTTCGCACACCCGGCTGCATAGTTCTCCCTGGGCGCACAGCACCTGAAAAAGACCCCACCAGCGCGCCATGGTGTCCGGGTCGCCCTGCACCCGCTCAGCAGAGCGCACGAACGCATCCAACAACGCCGACAGGCTGCCTCTGTGTGCCAGATAGGGGCGCAGGTGCACGCGCACCATCAGCCCGTCCGGGTGCACGCTCTCGATCAGCATCTCGTCGGCGGCGGGAGTCTGTTGACCGGCCTCGTGTTCCAGCCACTCCCGCGTCGCTTTCTTGCTGACAATGGCATGCCCCGGCCCAAAGACTCCCTGGTGCAACAGCTTGTACATATCGGCAATCTGCGCTTCTGGATAGCGTTGCAGATGCGCGCGGATCAGCGCGACAACGCGCTCTTCGCTCATACTTGCTCCTCGCTCAGGTGCTCCGGCAGCGCCTCCCCATACCCGCGCGCACGCGCTTTCTCGCGCAGGCCCAATTGCTCCACTAAAGCCTCGCGCCCCGGCCATTCCTCACGCAGCAGGCCATACATGGCCATGTTGCGATAGGCTCCTCCATAGTACACCCATCGCTGCCGCAATCCCTCAAACACATAGCCGCATTTTTCTACCTGACGGCGGGCGCGGACGTTGTCCTCGCGCGTGGTGAGCCACAGGCGACGCAAGTCGAGCCAGCGAAAGGCGTAGTCGGTAATCAGCAGCATGGCATCCGAGCCGAAACCGCCACCCCAGTAAGCCGGTTCGCCGATCCCCGCCCCCACTTCGGCAATGCGGTGCACCGGGTCAATCTGATTTAACGAAAATAGACCGATCGGCACCCTGTCCTTGGTCTGAACTCCGAAGCGCAGATGACGCTGCCGCACGCTCTCCGGCTGAGCCGCCCACTCCTCGTTACGCCGCCGTTGCGCCGCCTGGCTCCACAGGCCAACCTGCCCCCACCACTCACCCATCGGCCCGTTGAGCCAGTCTACCATACGCGACTCGAAACGCGCATCGAAGGGGACGAGGTCTACCAGCACACCTTCCAGACGCATGATATCCTTCCTGGGTGATCGCGGCACACCGCCATTATACTCGCAGCCGAACGCCCGCGCAGCCCCTCACGCACTGGGCATTCGCCGCCGGTATAGGTATAGTAAGTCATTGTAGAGAGGCTATGTCCCCGTAACACCGGGTAGGAGGTTTCCGATGCCGCGCCTAGCATCTGTCAAAGAAGTTTTCGAGCACATTCGCGAGGGATTCAATCCCGCCAAAGCCGAAGGGGTTAATGCCATCTTCCAGTTCAATCTCACGGGCGAGGACGGCGGGCAGTACTGGATCAGGGTAGCCAACCAACAGGCAGAAGTGCACGAGGGCACGCATGAAGCGCCCACCATGGTCATCACTGCTGCAGCAAACGACTACCTGGCCGTAGTAAACGGCGAGATGAACGCCATGACCGCTTTCATGCAGGGCAAGATCAAGGTCAAGGGCGATATGGGCCTGGCTCTCAAACTGCAAGCCATGTTCGGCCTGGTCTGACGGTCTTTATCACCAAAGGCGCGGGCGTGATCGGCACAGGGGATCACGCCCACGCTCTTTTGCCGACAGCGCTCAGGGGATGGGCACATTCACCTGCAGTTGCCGCAGCGTGCGCAGGGCCAGCAGCGAGCGCAACGGCACGCCGTATTGATCGCGCACATCGTCCGTCAGTAGATCGTTAGCCCCCGGTGACGTAGGCCGTAGCGCGCCATCTACGCCCGCCGCGCCCAGGTTGCGCTGAATGGGTCGCCAGAAGTTCGCCAACGGCAGATGGTAGCGCTCGGCTACGCGCACGATGGCGCTGTTGTAGGCGTTGAGCGGCGGATACTGATCGGGCGGGCCGGGGATGGTGGTCAGCACCGGAATAGCGCCGAATTGCCCGATTGTGCGCACGATCTCATCTACCTGCGCCTCGAATTGATCCACTGGCGTGCCGCCGAGCACATCGTTGCGCCCGATCACTACGAAGACCACCGCTGGCCGGTTGACCCGCAGCTCACAGGCGAGCGGCGTCTCGCCCGCGCAGAAATTGCCCCACGCCAGCGCTGGATTGAGCAGATCGCCAGCGCGCCAGTTGGGGTCGCTCGCCAACACTCCGCCGCCATCGAAGCTGTTGCGCCCGGTAGCCAGCGGCGTGCTGCTGTAGTAGAACACAACCTCGCTCAACTCGGCGGCATCCTTGAGCGTCCCGAAATCACCCTGCCCGTCGGCGAAATCGCCCAGGAACTCGGCAGGCGGCGTGTCACCAACCACGCTGAACACGCCAGGATTCATGCCCTGGTTCAGGCCCCGGCCATACAGGTCGCGTGCCGTTTTGAGCACATCACCTTCCACTGGCGACACGTTGGGCAGCGCGTCCAGGTCTATCTCGCTGGGCGGCGGCGGTGGCACCGGTGTATCGGTCGGCACTTCCGGAGGCGGGTTGACCGTCACCCCAAAGACCGCCGCCGCATAGCCCCCGCGTCCGTCCTCCACCGACACCGTCACATTGGCCGTCCCCACGCCAACCGCCGATAGCGTCACCACCCCCGGCGCTGCGCTGAACGCCGTCACCACGCCCCCGTTGTCCGACACCGCCACCGCGTTGACCAGAACATCCCCGTCCGGGTCAGACACCACATAGTACACCTCGCGCGTCTCACCCACCGTCAGCGTCACTCCCCCGATCGGCTCGATCACCGGCTCGCGGTTCGGAATCTCCGTCGGAGTTGGCGACGGTGTGTCAGTAGGCGTCCAGGTTGCCGTCGGCGTCTCCGTTGGCGTCCAGGTCGCCGTCGGCGTCTCGGTAGGCGTCCAGGTCGCTGTCGGGGTCGCCGTCGGTGTCCAGGTCGCCGTCGGCGTCTCGGTAGGTGTCCACGTCGCCGTTGGAGTCTCGGTAGGCGTCCACGTCGCTGTTGGAGTCTCCGTTGGCGTCCAGGTCGCTGTCGGGGTCTCGGTAGGTGTCCACGTCGCCGTTGGAGTCTCGGTAGGCGTCCACG
>Ga0116210_1001670_pt1 | contig 15577 bp, 15 predicted proteins | sample TshhotsprinmetaG_FD_94483 | JGI IMG/M metagenome (GOLD analysis project Ga0116210, IMG submission 94483) | Hot spring microbial communities from South Africa to study Microbial Dark Matter (Phase II) - Tshipise hot spring metaG | ecosystem: Environmental > Aquatic > Thermal springs > Hot... | reverse complement strand
CACACAGGTGCTGCATGGCTGTCGTCAGCTCGTGCCGTGAGGTGTTGGGTTAAGTCCCGCAACGAGCGCAACCCCTATCTCTAGTTGCCAACAGGTTACGCTGGGGACTCTAGAGAGACTGCCGGTGACAAACCGGAGGAAGGTGGGGATGACGTCAAGTCATCATGGCCCTTATGTCCTGGGCTACACACGTACTACAATGGTCGGTACAAAGCGAGGCGAACCCGCGAGGGGGAGCGAACCGCAGAAAGCCGGCCTCAGTTCGGATTGGAGTCTGAAACCCGACTCCATGAAGGTGGAATCGCTAGTAATCGCGCATCAGCATGGCGCGGTGAATACGTTCCCGGGCCTTGTACACACCGCCCGTCACACCACCCGAGTTGGGGGTACCCGAAGTCGGTAGTCTAACCTGCGAGGGGGGACGCCGCCGAAGGTACGCCTGGTGAGGGGGGTGAAGTCGTAACAAGGTAGCCGTACCGGAAGGTGCGGCTGGATCACCTCCTTTCTAAGAGAAAGTATCCCACCCCCACTTCCTTCCTTTCCTTCCCCGTTCTTGGGCCTGTAGCTCAGTTGGTTAGAGCACTTCTCTGATAAGGAAGGGGTCACTAGTTCGACTCTAGTCAGGCCCAAAAACGAAACTGAGTGAAAAAATAAATTTGTTCTTTGACAAGTAGTAGAGAGGGGAGAAGGAACCTTGCATGGGCGGGGTCCTGGGGTTAGGGGTAGCTTAGGAGGCTACGGGTAGCTCTGGGGTCCTGAGGCATGCGAGGAGGAGAGAGAAGAGAGAACCGAGCGAGCGAATTAGAAGAACGATAGGCGGAGTGGGCCATAGGAGCCGAGTAGCCGACTGGGGAGCTCACCGTGGGGGTGAGGGGCCTGGGGGGTGAAAGGGGAATATGGTCAAGCGAATACGGGTCTATGGGGGATGCCTAGGAGCTCTCTGGCGAGGAAGGCCGTGGTAAGCTGCGAAAAGCTTGGGGGAGGAGCACACATCCTGAGATCCCGAGGTGGCCGAATGGGGTAACCTGGCAGGTTGGATACCTGTCGGCTGCAGATGAATTCATAGTCTGCAGTAGCGAGACCCAGGGAACTGAACCATCTCAGTACCTGGAGGAAAAGAAATCAAGAAGAGATTCCCTTAGTAGTGGCGAGCGAACGGGGAGGAGCCTAAACCTGGTGCGTGTACAAGCCGTGTGGTGTTGCGCGACTGGGGGTTGTAAGACTGTGCTGGGCCTGGCACACGACGGGCCGCGGGGTTGGAGAAAACTCACGGGTAGGGGAAGCCTACTGGGAAGGGGCACCGGAGAAGGTGAGAGTCCTGTACCCGAAACCTGTGAGTCCCCGTGGGCACAGTTCTTGAGTACGACGGGGCACGAGGAACCCTGTCGGAAGCTGGGTCGACCACGATCCAAGGCTAAATACGGGGGAGCTACCGATAGAGAAGAGTACCGTGAGGGAACGGTGAAAAGAACCCCGGTGAGGGGAGTGAAAGAGAACCTGAAACCATAGACCTACAAGCTGTCAGAGCCCTCCGATGAGGGGGGTGATGGCGTGCCTTTTGTAGAATGAGCCTGCGAGTTACGGTACGTAGCGAGGTTAAGGGATGGGAGTCCCGGAGCCGTAGGGAAACCGAGTCTGAACAGGGCGAATAGTTGCGTGCCGTAGACCCGAAGCCGAGTGATCTAGGTATGGCCAGGCTGAAGCGTGGGTAACACCATGTGGAGGGCCGAACTCTAATCCGTTAAAAAGGGTAGGGATGAGCTGTGCCTAGGAGTGAAAGGCTAAACAAACTCGGAGATAGCTGGTACTCGCCGAAATAGCTTTAGGGCTAGCCTCTGCTGGACTGTATAGGAGGTAAAGCACTGGATGGACTAGGGGGCTTCACCGTCTACCAAACCCAACCAAACTCTGAATGCCTATACAGGGTAGCGGGGAGTCAGACTACGGGCGACAAGGTTCGTGGTCGAGAGGGGGACAGCCCAGACCGTTGGCTAAGGTCTCGAAACTGAGCTCAGTGGGAAAGGAAGTGCCACTGCGAAGACAGCCAGGAGGTTGGCTTAGAAGCAGCCATCCCTTGAAAGAGTGCGTAACAGCTCACTGGTCGAGTAGTGGTGCGCCGATAATGTAACGGGGCTAAGCTCAGTACCGAAGCCACGGGATAGGAGGGAACTTCTATCGGTAGGCGAGCATTCCGCGGGCCGGAGAAGGGGAGGTGAGAGCCTCTCTGGAGGGGGCGGAAGGGAGAATGCAGGCATGAGTAACGAAAAGAGGGGTGAGAGTCCCCTCCGCCGAAAACCCGAGGGTTCCTGGGTAAAGGTCGTCTGCCCAGGGTTAGTCGGCCCCTAAGGTGAGGCCGAAAGGCGTAGCTGATGGGAAACGGGTTCATATTCCCGTACCTCTTACAACTTCGAGGGGATGACGCAAGGGGCGAAGCCCGGCCGGAGACTGGTAGATCCGGTCTAAGTGCCTGAGCCGAAGAAGGGAGCAGGGAAATCCGCTTCTGGAGGTGAGGGGCGAAGGCGAGCGGAGCGATGAGCGAAGCGAAGCGGGTGGAGTCTGGGTGCCGAGAAATAATCTCTAAGGCTAAGTTGTAAGGGACCGTACCGCAAACCGACACAGGTGGGTGGGATGAGGATTCTAAGGCGCTCGAGAGAACTCGCGTTAAGGAACTCGGCAACATGCACACGTAACTTCGGGAGAAGTGTGGCCCTCTGGGGGGGAGACCTTCTGGGGGGTTGCAGAGAAATGGCCCAAGCGACTGTTTATCAAAAACACAGGTCTCTGCGAACTCGTAAGAGGAGGTATAGGGACTGACACCTGCCCGGTGCCGGAAGGTTAAGAGGAGGGGTTAGCGCAAGCGAAGCCCTGAATTGAAGCCCCGGTAAACGGCGGCCGTAACTATAACGGTCCTAAGGTAGCGAAATTCCTTGTCGGGTAAGTTCCGACCCGCACGAATGGTGTAACGACTTGGGCGCTGTCTCAACGCGAGGCTCGGTGAAATTAAAGTACCAGTGAAGATGCTGGTTACCCGTGGTTAGACGGAAAGACCCCGTGAACCTTTACTGTAACTTGGCATGGAGACTTGGCCCGGGATGTGTAGGATAGGTGGGAGACTGGGAAGCGTGGGCGTCAGCCTGCGTGGAGTCGTCGGTGAAATACCACCCTTTTCGGGTTAGGTTTCTAACGGGTGTGCGGGAGCGCGCATCTGGACAGTGTCAGGCGGGCAGTTTGACTGGGGCGGTCGCCTCCTAAAGAGTAACGGAGGTGCGCGAAGGTTCCCTTGCGCTGGTCGGAAATCAGCGTGTACGTGCAAAGGCAAAAGGGAGCTTGACTGCGAGACCCACAAGTCGAGCAGGGACGAAAGTCGGTCTTAGTGATCTGGCGGTGGCGAGTGGAAGCGCCGTCACTTAACGGACAAAAGGTACTCCGGGGATAACAGGCTGATCTTGCCCAAGAGTTCATATCGACGGCAAGGTTTGGCACCTCGATGTCGGCTCATCGCATCCTGGGGCTGGAGCAGGTCCCAAGGGTTTGGCTGTTCGCCAATTAAAGCGGTACGTGAGCTGGGTTCAGAACGTCGCGAGACAGTTCGGTCCCTATCTGCCACGGGCGTTGGATGGTTGAGAGGAGCTGCTTTTAGTACGAGAGGACCGAAGTGGACGAACCTCTGGTGTACCAGTTATCCTGCCAAGGGTAAGTGCTGGGTAGCTAAGTTCGGACGGGATAACCGCTGAAGGCATCTAAGTGGGAAGCCCCCCTCAAGATGAACCATCCCTGGCGCACAAGCGCCCTGAAGGAACGAGACAGAAGATCTCGTGGATAGGCGGGAGGTGTAAGCGGGGTAACTCGTGTAGCCGACCCGTACTAATCATCCGTGAGGCTTGACCATATTCTCCGTTCATCCCCCGAGGAGCACGGAGAGCCGCAATTCGATGGAATCGCCTCGTTCGGTGGCTCAATGTCTCTCCCAGACCTTCTCTACTACGTATGAATACAAAGCCTGGTGATCATAGCGAAGAGGTCCCACCCGTTCCCATTCCGAACACGGAAGTTAAGCTCTTCAGCGCCGATGGTACTGCCTCAGGTGGAGGCGGGAGAGTAGGTCGTCGCCAGGCTTTTTTATTTTCTTTAGAACCTATTTTCGAACCATTCCTTCGCTTTCTCCACAAGAATCAAACTTGCTAAAAAAGAAGTTTCCTAGTATTCTGTAGTTAGCTTGGAGGAAACATGGCAGAACATGAAAACCAGTTACAACTCGTAACATTCCAGTTAGGAAAAGAAACCTATGGTATCGATATAATGGACGTAAAAGAAATACAAAGATTACAAGAGACTCGTCCGATTCCAAACGCTCCATCCTATGTAGAAGGAATCTTCAAGCTAAGAAATGATATCATCCCAGTAGTAAATTTGCACAAACGATTTCATATCAAGAAAGCAGAGACTTCCGAAGAAGATTCAATCCTCAGTGGGATAATCATCTTGGATATCGATGGAATGCGAATAGGTATTATTATAGATAGAGTTGCCAGGGTAGTAACTGTTGAATATGATCAAATTCAACCTCCCCCTCAAATTATTTCCGGCATTGGAGCTGAATATATCCAGGGCGTTGTCCGTCAAGAAGAAGGGTATTTGATCATCTTGAACATTCGAAAGCTATTCAGTGCCAAAGAGCTTCAACAGATAGATAAACTATCCACTGTCGGAAAGTAACAACCATGCAGATTCCAATTTCTCGTCCCTCTATTAAACGAAGCGATATGGACTCCGTTCTATCCTGTATGGTAACGGACAGTATAGGGCCAGGGATCCTTTCAAACCGATTGGCACGCCTTGTTGCGGAGTACATAGGAGTAGCCGGGGGGGTGGCTATCCGTGAGTATCCGAGAGCAATAAAAATCGTATTTGAGGCTATGGGGCTTAGCAAGGGAGATAAGGTGCTATTGACTCCTTTGCATCCTTCAGTCTATGCCAAAGTGGCACGGGAGATGGATCTAGATCCTGTCTATGTGGACGTGGCATTGGAGAATGGATGTATCTCCTTGAAAGAACTTGCGAAACAAGATCTAACTACTATAAAAGCCATTGTTTCATTTGCCCCCTTGGGGTTCGTACCTCCCGTGGAGAAACTTCTTGAGACAGGAATTCCCTTGATAGAGGATGTGTCTCAAGCGATTGGCGCGAATACCGCGAACCGCCGTCTGGGTACTTTTGGGTCCTATACACTGATTTCTTTAGAACCGGACGGAATTATTACCTCCGGTGGAGGAATCATGATATTAGGCAAAGGAAGAAAGGAGGTGAACATTCTACAGAAGATAGTGGAATCCTATCAGTATGAAATTTTACTTCCCGATTTCAATGCTGCGCTGGGCATTACTCAGATACAAAGTATAGAAAGATTCCTTTCTAAACGAAAAGATATTGCCCAACTATTTTCTCAAGCTCTTCTTCGTACCCGGCATAAACTCCTTTTCCAGCCAGATGAAGCGGAGAACGTGTACTATTCGTTTCCTATATTGGTGGCTTCTGGACTTAAAGAAGTACAAGCGTACTGTAAGAAACAAGGGATCGAAACAGTGCCTGCCTTTGATCGTTCTATTTTAGGGATGGGTTTTGAGCAGGAAAAGGATTTTCCTGCAGCACAAGCCCTATACTTACGCTGTCTTCTGTACCCTCTATACCCTTCGTTGACGAAATCGTCGATTGAACATATGCAGAAAGTGCTCACCTCTCTTCCTTAATAAGGGCGGGGATCCCTGACTGTTCTAAAAAGAGCGCTCCTTTACAATCAAAGGGTGAAACATTATAGTAAAAAAGATCATGAAGGTTCATCGTGCAGTTCAGCGTATTCTTATCATTGCCAATCTATTGAAGAATGATGCTGAATCCTTAGTGGCTACCATAACGGATTACTTACGTACAAAAGGATACTATGTAACGGTTCTCAGCTTCAGAGGGAAGCCTCCCCAGTTTGACATGGAGCCCTTTGACTTGGCTTTTTCATTGGGAGGAGATGGCACGGTCCTTTTTTCTGCCCGTCTTTTAGCAGAACAGGGAGTCCCGATTCTTCCCATAAATTTAGGGAATTTCGGATTTATCACTGAAATAGCAAAAGATGAATGGCAGGAAGCTTTCGAAAAATACTTGGATGGAACCCTTCGTATCGCTGAACGAATGATGATTCGGGTCAAGGTATACCGGGAGGGGATCTGTGTGCATAACCAGACAGCTTTGAACGACATGGTGATAGGTTCTGCGGGAATTTCAAAGATTGTGAACCTCTCTGTTTGTTTATCCACGCTCCCGATAGTGCGGTATCGCGCGGATGGTGTGATCGTCTCCACGCCTACAGGATCTACCGCTTATTCAGCTGCGGCGGGAGGTCCCATTCTACATCCTGAAATGGAAGCCATGATCTTGATTCCCATCTGCCCTTTCACTTTGTCCCATCGCCCCCTTGTGATTCCCACCACGGAATACATTGCCATCACAGTAGATGCAAAACAACGAACCGAAATTATTTTGACCACAGACGGACAAGTAGTGGTACCCCTGAAACCGCTGGACCGAATAACCATCGAAGCGGCAGACGTTCGAGTTCGATTAGTGCAAACCAATAAGCGATCTTTCTATACCGTGTTGAAAGAGAAACTAAATTGGGCTGGAGGGCCCGATGCTTGAGGAATTGCACATCCGTAACTATGCTTTGATCGATACCTTAACCGTTCATTTTACCGAAGGTCTGACGATCCTCAGTGGGGAAACAGGGGCTGGTAAGTCCATCCTGGTAGGAGCATTAGGGATGGTATTGGGTGCAAAAGTATCTTCGGATGTGATTCGAACGGGTGCAGAGGAAGCGGAAGTTACGGCCATCATCCGAATTACGGGTAACCGGGATGCGGAGGAATGGCTACGTCAAAAAGAGATCTCACCTGATGAAGGGTCGATTATCCTTCGGAGGATCCTACGCAAGAACGGAAGAACTGCAAGTTATATTCAGAATGTCCCAGTTACCGTAGGTGATTTGCAAGAGTTTACTTCCTTCCTAGTAGATCTCCATGGCCAACATGAACATCAGTCCCTTTTCCACGAGGAAAACCATCGGAGATTCCTAGATCGATTTGCCGGTATTTCCGACAGGGTAGAAGCGTTCTATACGAAGTTTCAAGAATTAGCTCAGCTGCGCAAGAAAAAAGATGAACTCACCAGAACCGAGAAGGAGCGACTCCGGGAATTGGAGTATCTACGGTTCGCAGTGGAAGAGATTGAACAAGCGAAATTGCGCGAAGAGGAAGAAGAGGAGCTCTCGCAGGAGAAGAAGATCCTTCTTTCTCACGAAAAACTGGTGAAAACGCTGAATGAAGTAATTAGTGAACTTTCTGCGGGAAGAGAAGGTGTCGCTTTAGGTATACGACGAGGTCTGAATCTCCTCCAATCTTTGGTGCCCATCGATGGATCCCTCGAGGCATACCAAAAACGATTGGAAGCGGTGTATTACGAGTTACTGGATATTGCGGAATCTTTGAAAGCCAACGCGGAAAAAAGGGTGTTCCATCCCGAACGATTGGAAAAAATAGAAGAACGGTTAGGAATTCTCTATAAACTAGAGAAAAAATATGGCCCTACATTGAAAGATGTCTTTCGGTTCAAAGAAAAAGCAGCGGAACGAATCCGAGAATTGGAAGCCACTACTTCAGAGATGGAAAGCATCGATAGGGCAGTTTCCGATACAGAAAAACAGTTGTTGGAAGAAGCAGATAAAATTTCAGAACTTCGGAAGCAAGAAGCTGCCCGACTTCAAAACCTAATTACAGAGGCTCTCATTCGATTGGGAATGAAGAAAATCCGATTCGAGGTGTCCCTATCCCGCAAAGAATCAAGTCCAGGCGTTATTCTTTGCGGACCCTATGGATACGATGCGGTGAGCTTTCTTATTTCTCCCAATCCAGGGGAGCCTTTGAAACCTTTGAAAGATATAGCTTCGGGGGGGGAAGTTTCCCGCATCATGCTGGCTATCAAGACTGTTCTTGCCGAAGCAGATTCCATTGGGTGTTTGATTTTCGATGAGGTGGATGCAGGTATAGGGGGAGAGGCAGCCGTGGTAGTAGGAGACTATCTACATAATCTTTCTCGTTCAAAACAAGTATTGGTCATCACCCATCTAGCTTCTTTGGCAGCTCGTGGAGATCAACATTTTAGAGTAATGAAAGTAGTGGAAGGAGAGCGAACTCGAACCGATATTAAAAGTATTAAAGATGAAGAACGGATCAGGGAAATCGCCCGAATGCTTTCAGGTGAACCGGAAGGGAAGGTTTCTTTGATCCATGCGGAAGAGCTATTAATGAAGTACAACAGAGGCTGAGTTTTAACTCGGAGTTTATATGGGAAAGATCAGTGTAGAGGCAAAGAAACGGTATTTTGAAAAAGTGAAAGAGTACAAAACCGTTCTAGAACAAATCATGCAGAGAGAAAAGAATCTTCTGAAACTTATAGAAAAAGGAGATGCGAACTCAGCCTATGTGAAGATTAACCTGGCGGAAGAAAGCTTGAATCTTGCCTCTTACTATCTACTGTTAAATGAAATATCTGTTTCTCTGTTGTCCGTGAAGAACGACTCATATCTTAATGAAGCTCGCAAGAGTTGCTACAAATGTATTATTTATCTGGAAGACGTAGTGTCTAATCTTATCGATGCACCTTATTCGGATTATAAAGAGAAAGTCGAACAGATCGAAGGGATGGAAGATGAAAAGAGATACGCTCTCATAAGAAAACTTGGATTTACCATTCAATCGGTCATGGAAGCCTTTGGAGAGAACTCGAAATGGAAATGGTCTTTTGTGGAACTAGAGGGCAGGTTTGCCACGGTAGCGAAGAATATTTTCAATTTCAAGAACCTTGCCGAGGGATTAGACCCTCGTTCAGAGGGGTACCAATTTAGGACCGCTCACCTGAATTTAGTGAAAGATCTATTACAGAAGGCCGCTGACCGATATCGGGAAAAGTACGAACTATCCACTCTGAGGATTGATGATTTCAAGCTAGCGATCCATTACCTAGGAGCCCTTCGAAGGCTGTACATGCTTTTAGGGGATGGAACCAACGCCGAGACAATACGGAAAAAGATAGAGGTATGGACCCAAAAAATGGAGGACGATGAACGACGGGCGGATACGAAACGGACTCCATCGATCAAATCAGGAGAAAACTAGCCGTTCTTCCCCAACTCGTGTAGCGCATCATACGGATACAAGGTTTCCATAGAGGTAGTCACGAAATCCCCTGTGCCCCCTGCGAAAACAATGGGGAAATCCTTGGAAACGAATTCGGAAATAACCTGTCTACAGGCTCCACAGGGAGACACTGGATAGTTGGCGTCCAAACAAACAACGGCTAAAGCCGAGAACTCTTGTTTCCCTTGGGCAAGGGCAGTAAAGACTGCTACCCGTTCAGCACACACGGTAAGTCCAAAGGACCGGTTTTCGATATTGATACCTGTAACAATAGAACCATCTTTACAGAGTAGAGCCGCCCCAACCCGGAAACGAGAATAGGGGGCATACGCCAGTTCGGCCGCTTTCCTAGCCTTCTCTATTAGATCCGTAACCGGAACATTCGAGGACATTTCGTTGACATCCCTCCAGACTGTATTATAAGCTACGGATGGAATGAACGACAAGCCACATAGGTATGGTCTTTTAATCTTCTTCATGATACTGGTTGGCTACATTGCTCTGTTTCCTATCCCTTTGGGAAAGGAACTCCTGTTGGTTTTACAATGGATTCGCTCTGTCGACGATCCTATTTCGACACTTGGACAAAGTTCTCAATCCTCGAAAGAGAAGGTTACTGGTTTTTTGTTGGGGAAGACGATCGGATATCTCTCAGAAGCAGGGGATCTGATTTATAGAGAATCTGTACTCTATTCTGCCCTAGTGACTGATCGAGGATTTATCAATTACTCCGCAATTCCTAAAACCCTGGTAGTTAAGGATCCAAGGGGGAATTTCCTTTCGACTTTGAGGATAGAAGGGTATCCTTTCGCGCGGAAGAATCGACTTTTCGTGCTTTTAACAGATGGATGCGGATTGGCCGAGGTAAATCTTGAGGGAGAGATTCTTTGGAAAAAAGATTTCAACCAGTTAATCACTTCGATGGATGCAGGAGCGACCGCAACTGCGATAGGCTTTTGGGATGGGACTCTACTCTTATTAGGATCCAAAGGGGAGGTGGTTTTCCAAGAGAAACTATCCCAAGACCCCTATGGTGTAGTCTATCTGACATCCTTAACGAAGGATGATCGGATGATGGGTGTTGTGTTTGGACTCAACCCCCAACGGGGGATTCTATGGGAAAGAACACCCGGAGGGTATAAACGAGTGCGGAGTTTCCAATTAAGCAGTAATTTTAGACGACCGATACAAGGGCTTTTCGACCCCAAAACAGAGAGGTTCGTGATCGAAGATGCGGAAGGGATTTCTATAGTTGGGAAGGCAAAAGAGGAAGACGTACGGGTTCCCTTGAAAGATAGAATAGGAACTATTACTTCCTGCTCAATCGATAAACTGTTACTCCTCTGTACCCAACAGAGTGAAGGACGGAAGGTAATGGGCATCACTGACAAGGGGAAAAGGGTTTTTTTAAAATCTTTAGTTGGGGAGGGGCCTTTGTGGTTTCAGAGTGAAGAAGGTTCATTCTTTTTGGGATTCAAGAAGAGAATCATTAAGTATCGGGTGATGTTGGAATGAGAAAAAGGCAGCTTTTCTGGGTGCTTGCTCTCCTCTGCATCTGGGGAGGGGATAGGATTGCATGGTCTTACCAGTGGCCTATAGAGCCTAGGATTCTTTCAGTTTTTGCGCAGGGAGGAGCTGATGGGTTTGAGAGAAGTATTCGTATTTCCGCAAACAACACCGAAGTAAAACCTATCGAAGAAGGTGAGCTTATCTTTTTTTGTTCCGAAGGATCCCCTTCTTCTCTGCCATACCCATTGGGTTCTTTTGCGGTACTGCAACATGGACGTACTCTTCGATCCCTCTATGCTCACTTGGAACTTTCCGACTCAGTACAACGAATGGAAAAAACGAATTACCAAAAAGGGGATGTGATAGGAAAGACAGGGTTAACCGGAGCATCCTCTATGGTAGGCTTAAGTCTTTTTACCTACGATCTAGAGGCAAAACAATTCGTAAATCCTCTCCTTCTTCTCCCCCCCGTAAAGGATACATCCCGGCCTATCATTCGGAATGCTCAGCTGGAAAAGAAAGATAGAATCATTCCTCTTCCCACAGCGGAACCCGTACCCAAGGGCATGTGGGAAGTCACCGCCGAAGTGTTTGATTTAAGCTCAGCGGTTCCGACGTTCTGGCCAATGGGGGTATATAAGGTTAGCCTATATCTGAATGGGCAGGAACGATTCATGGTTACGATGGATACCTTGAAAGAACAGGGGGGTGTTACGCGAGTCTCTCCCTCGGAAGGGCTTGCATACGATCAACTCTATTCTAAAGAAGGGTTCCGAATGAAACTAGGTACCGTAAACCTGAATCCGGGGGTTTTGAACTTGGAGATTGTAGCACGAGATTTTGCGGGCAATGAAAAGAATCAGTTGTATCGATTTCGGGTGGAGTGATTTCATTGTACACCTACTCTAGCAGTATCCCTAAAAACGAGAAATTCGTATATATCTCTTGTCCTATCTGCGGGTCATCGGAATCACGACCTTATTGGCAAATACCTAGAGCTCGATTCGTTCTCTGCTCCCATTGCTCCCATGTGTACCAGAATCCTCAGCCTGTATTCGATGATCTGAAAACCCGGTATCAAGAAGAGTATTTCCATTACGAACTGGAAAACGAAGCCAATTTTTTCAATCTCATGCGGTTGGGGTTAGAGGATATTCAATTCTCTCGATGGGAGCCTCTTCTGCGAGAGGAGGGGTATTTCCTGGACATTGGATGTGCCACAGGGATGCTCCTATCCTACATGCAGGAAAGGGGATGGCGGGTACAGGGGGTTGAAATCTGCGAAGCATCGGCGAAATATGGGATGGCCCAAAGGCATGTTCCCATCTTTGTAGGAACATTGGAGGAAGCACCATTTGCAAAAGAAACTTTTTCGTTTGTTCATGCTTCGCATTTAATTGAACATCTCACTGATCCTGTGGGGTTTCTTGTGCGAGTATATGCCCTTCTTAAGAAGGGAGGGCATTTCGTTTTGGTGACTCCTAACCGGTCTGGATTCCAAGCGAAACTATTAGCAAATCGATGGCGATCTTGCATTCCGGATCATCTACATCTGTTTTCAAAAGACACCCTGCATCGGTTAGTCCGAAATAGCGGGTTCAGAGTATTACACATTCAGACCTGGGGAGGAATTGCAAAAGGATTGGCTCCTCGATCGATCAAGTGGGTACTGGACAGGCTCGCAAAGAGGTATGGCTTCGGGGATGTGATGCTCTTCCATCTGGAAAAGGTCTAGGGATCGCGACTCTTGACATGCAAGGAAGGTTTTCCTAGGATGGGGAAGCCTTGGATGTTAGGAGGCCGAAATGAATCGAGAGCGATTGGAAGCCCTCACGGATGAAGCCCTACGCAAACTTGCCGCCCTCGAAGGTCTGGATGTCCCTGACGATGTGGAGCGGATCCTTCTAATAGACGCTATTTTGGAAGTATTAGAAGAAAAGCAGGAAGAACAAGAACTCCAGAACAACAACCTCATGCAGGTCTCCCAGAAGAAGTACGATCTAACACTCCTCGATATAGAGAGTATACCTGAAGAAAACATCGAAACGATGCTCCCCGTGTCCTACCATGAAACAAAGATCCAATTTCTCCTTCGCGATCCATATTGGGCATACGTATATTGGGACGTAAAAGGAGGTTCCCTGTCCGCCCTTAAGAGGGAACTGGAAGCCGAGAAAGTAGTTTTGCGGGTTCTAAGGCATCGAAGCATGCCCAAAGGGGCACAGTATTCTTCATCCGAAGTGGTGGATTCCTTCGATATCGATCTCGGTTGTAAAGATTACTCTTGGTATGTGAATCTGCCTGTTCAAGATACCTATTACTCTGTTGAGCTAGTTTTTACTTCCAAGCAACATGAACTCATCGTCAGTCAATCGGAGGTGCAGTACGTCCCCCCAGTATACTCTTTCGAAGAACTGCTGAATTCTTCCGATACGCAACAGAATTCTCTCTATCTTCTCATGGAACTAGACAAATTGGATATTCTTTACACCAAACCTACAATGCCGGACCGGCTTGGTCTAAGCGATGAAGCGTTACAGTCTCTCTGAAAAGGGTCGGACATCATGCAGAAAGGTTTTTTGATTCTAGCTTTACACGCCCATCTTCCCTACGTGCGTCACTTGGAATATGAGGATTTTTTCGAAGAGCATTGGTTGTTCGAGGCGATTGCGGAAACGTATATGCCTCTTTTACGGGTATTCAACCGATTAGAACAGGACGGGATTCCGTGGAAAATCGCAATGTCCATCTCCCCCACGTTAATTACCATGCTAGAGGATGGGGAATTGCAACGGAGATATATTCGGTATACAGAGCGATTGTTGGACTTGATAGGGAAGGAAGAAGAACGAACCAAGGGGAATCCAGAGTATAAAACTATTTTGGCAATGTATCGGGATCTATACCAAGCCAATTTAAGGGAGTTCACCACCCTTTATGATCAACATATTCTAAAGGGTATCGAGTATTATAGTAAAAAAGGCCGTATCGAACTCCTGTTGACCAGTGCAACCCATGCTTATCTTCCTTTATACTCTTCCTACCCAGAAGCAGTCCATGCCCAGCTAATTACGGCTTTGGAAACTGTGCAGGGAGTGTTCGGGAAAACTCCCAAAGGATTCTGGCTTCCGGAAATGGGGTACTATCCAGGGGTAGAATCCTTTTTGAAAGATATTGGAATCAAGTATTTCTTTACCGCTACTCATGGGATTCTTTTCATGAAAAACCGTCCCAAATATGGGATTTTTGCTCCGGTCGAATGCCCGAATGGTTTGCTTGCCTTTGGGAGGGACCCGGCAGCTTCTCATTCTGTTTGGTCCGCTAACGAAGGATATCCGGGCGATTTTGTGTATCGGGATTTCTATCGAGATATTGGGTTAGATCTCCCTCTCGATTATATTGGTAGCTATTTACCCGATGGACATAGCCGCTGTTTTACTGGACTGAAATACTATGCCATTACCGGGAAGGAGGGGGAAAAACAGCTCTACAACCCCGTAGCAGCTTCGAAGAAAGTGATAGAACACGCGGAAAACTTTATCTACACTCGCTCCAAAGTGTTGAATAAATTGGATTCCCTGATGGATACTCCTCCTGTGTTTGTATGTCCCTTCGATGCGGAATTGTTCGGGCACTGGTGGTTTGAGGGTCCCCAATGGATCGAAGCGTTGTTCCGCGCTCTAAGTCAACAGGATCAGTTGGAAAGCATTCATCCTTCCCAGTACATCAAGGAGTACGGCGCTGTTCAGAAGGGGCAACCAGTCTTCTCTAGTTGGGGAAACCAAGGATACTCCGAAGTATGGCTCGACGGAGGAACCGATTGGTTGTATCGACATACCCATAAGGCCATCGAACGTATGGTGGATCTAACGGAACGCTACCCAGATGAAAAGGGGTTAAAAGCAAGGGCCTTGAATCAAGCAGCCAGAGAAGTGCTATTAAGCCAAGCTTCAGATTGGCCTTTCATCATCCATGCGGGCACTACGGTTTCGTACGCGAAACGTCGAGTGTTGGAGCATCTTCAAAATTTCACCCGGATTTATGATGCCCTTTGTTCTGGGGTGGTCAGCACAGAATGGTTGACGAAATTGGAAAAGAAGAACATCGTATTCCCTAAGATCGATTATCGTATCTTTCGCCGGCAAAACCGATCCCATTAGGGTCTGATTTCTCTAATATCATATTTTAATCTATTCGTTGCTTAAAGTCCAAATTTCTGCTTAACAAAGATGTACTCATTTTCTCTTGCTGAATGAAAATCGTGATATTTCAATTTTACTACCGTTGACAATAGGAAAAGATAGGATAGTATAAATATCGGTGGGAAAAAGTGGTAAACTTTAGGAAAAAGTGGGTAAATTAGGATGCTTACGGGAGAATTCCGCAATTCAGTGGATGAAAAGGGGAGGCTTATGATTCCTTCGAAAATCCGGGGAGAAATTGCGGGCAATATTCTCATTCTAACCCGTGGGATCGACACCTGTTTATGGTTATTCCCACCCGAGGAATGGAAAAAGATCTCGGATAATTTGATGGAGTCCACCTCCCCTTTCAATGCAAAAGCTCGTCTGATTCAGCGAAGAATTGTTGCTCCCGCGCAAGAGGTGGAGGTAGACAAGGCGGGGCGGATAAATATCCCCGTAAGCTTAAGGGAATATGCGGGGCTGAAAAAGGAAGCGGTCATCCTAGGCATCAAGAAGTACATAGAGATCTGGGATGTGGACATATACGAAGCGTACTGGAAAGAGAACGAAAAGGTTTTCCAGGACGCGGCAGAGGAACTGGGGGGACTAGTTTCTTTCTAAAACTGGGAGAAGTTTGAGAGGGAT
>Ga0116210_1001650_pt1 | contig 15732 bp, 14 predicted proteins | sample TshhotsprinmetaG_FD_94483 | JGI IMG/M metagenome (GOLD analysis project Ga0116210, IMG submission 94483) | Hot spring microbial communities from South Africa to study Microbial Dark Matter (Phase II) - Tshipise hot spring metaG | ecosystem: Environmental > Aquatic > Thermal springs > Hot... | reverse complement strand
CGGGTATTCCCCTGCCCGCTGCATCCACGGCTGCTTCTCGAACATACTTCCTCCTCCCGACCATTCTTTACAGAGGTCATCCGGCTGCGTCACCCGGTCGCTTGCCGGCCAAGGAGACACAGCTCTAGGAAGACATGGTAGGTAAGAGGACCCCAAGAGCCCTACAACAGAGGTTGAATCTTGGCAAGCCAGGCACGCGCCACGGCCGCCCGGTCAGAAAGTTCCACTTCCCGCAGGTCGCGTTCCGGCGTCAGCTCCAAGAGACGGTCCGCCAACTGCAGAGCCTCCAGCAGTTCATGGGTGACGTACACCACGGTGGTGCCCAGTTGCCTGATGAGCCGCTGCAGAAGAACCAGAAGTGAGGCTTTGAGCTCCACGTCCATGTTGCTGAAAGGCTCGTCCATCAGTAAGATGCGCGGTTGCACTGCGAACGCGCGAGCGATGGAGACACGCTGAGCCATCCCGCCGCTCAGTTCGGCCGGATGGTAATGCTCGAAACCTGCCAGTTCCACCCGCGCCAGCCAGTCAGCAGCAAGGCTACGCGCTTGCCGTTTACTGCATCCCTGAGCACGCAGGGGCGCTGCCACATTGTCGAGAGCCGTCCGCCAGGGCAGAAGCCGGGGTTCTTGGAAGACATAGCCCTGCACTGCGTCTACCACTTCTACCCTTCCCTCGTCGGGCTGGATTAGACCGGCGATGAGTCGCAGGATGGTAGTCTTACCCACCCCGGACGGACCCACTATGGAGACGATCTCCCCCTGGGCCACCTGGAAGGAGATCTCACGCAATACCTGCAGGGAATCGAACCACTTGCTGACAGCAGCGAAGGTGATCATTCTGTCGCCTTCCGCCAGCGCAGCGCCCGTCGTTTCACCGGCCGTAGGAAGCCGAACTCGATGACTGCCATAAGGGCCAGAAGCACCACCACCCACGCGTACAGCTTGGGAGTCTCAAGGTAGCTCATCGCCCGCGAGAAAGCATGTCCCACCCCGCTCATAGCTGCGAGCACCTCCGCCAGCACCACCGCCCGTACGCCGATGCCGGTGGCCAGCGTGAGGCCTGCCAGCGCCGGCGAAGCCACCCCGGGTAGATAGATCTCGGTCAAGAGCAGACGCCGGGGAAATCGGTACACGTGGCCCATCTCCACCAGCTTTTGGTCGATGGCCAGCACCCCTGCCATGGTGTTCACATACATGGTGGGAAGCACGATGAGGGCCACGATGAACATCACAGTGAAGTCCCCCAGACCGAACCAGAGCATGGCCAGCACCGCAATGACCACAGCGGGAATGGTCATACCCACCCAGCGAAAAGGTTCGAAGAACGACCGCAACCGCGGCTCCAGTCCAGCCACTACGCCCAGGGTCGCTCCCGCGGCCGCGCCCACAGCCAGCCCGATCACTAGACGCCGAAGGGTGATGAGTACCTGTATCCACAACGTGCTACCCGAGGCCAGTTCCCCCAGCGCAATGGCCGTCTGGACCGGAGAGGCCAGAATGGCCGGATTGACAACCACGGAGAGGAGCTGCCAACCGACCAGGATGGCGACCCCTCCCGCGACGCCGAAAAGCAAGCGCCGCCGGCGACCCCTGGGGCCAGGCCCGCGGCCTGACCCCCTGGGGCCCGACCCCCTGGCATCCGACCCCTTGGGGACCGACTCCCTAGCGGCTGTAGTAGAAGCCATCGTCGGGAAGCTTGCCTCCTATGACTTCCGGTGACAGTCCGGACAGTGCAGTGTAGAAGGCTTCGAGACTAGAGCGAGCTTCAGCGGCCGGTGTGAACTTCCAGGTGATGTGCTTGAGCGCCTCCGTCATGACGGGAGCTTTCAGTCCTAGCTGGGGCAACTGGGTCTCGACAAGCTGGCCGGCCTCTTCCGGATGTGCAAGCATCCAAGCCACGGCCGCCTGGTACTCCCGTAGGAACACGGAGATGATCTCCGGCTGGTCAAAGACAGTCTCCGTAGCCACCGTGCCCGCGATCGGGGTGGCCGCCTCCACGCCCACTGCCTCGGCCCAGGCCTGGTCGAACGCCAGGGAGCGATAGAGGGGTCTCTGGCTGTTCTGGCTCTGCAGGATCACCGCCGTGGTGAGGGCCTCGCTGAGCACTGCGTTCTCCACTTGACCGGAGAGCAGGAGCTGCGAGGCCTGAGTAGGATCAGCAGCGTAGCGCAGGTCAAAGTCTTTCTGCGGATCGAGACCTTCCGCCTTGGCCAGATACTGGAACATCACGTCAGGGACACTGCCCTGGAAAGGCACCACCAGCGATTTCCCCTTGATGTCAGCGAAGCTGCGCGCCTGGGGGTCAGGGGTCACCAGATAAGTGATGTTCCACACTGAGATGTCGAGTAACCGGAGCGGTAACCCCCGGTTGTAGAGGATGGCCGAGGTGTTGGACGGCACAGTCACCAGGTCTCCCTGCTTTCCAGCCACGATCGCCTTAAGCTGCTCTACATTCTCCCAGATCATGAGCTCGGTGCGCTTGGCCACCTCTGCCAACTTGTCGTTGACTAGCAAGTAGGCCAAAGGGATGGCCATGGGCCCGGGCGGAGCGACCAACACCAGCTTTTCGCGCTCAGGCAGAGAGGCTGAGGTCGTGGTCTCCTTGGCACTGCAACCTGCGATGAAAACCACTCCTACAAGCGCGAGTGACACCGCCAGCCACAACCCTAGGGGGAGCGCCGAACACGCCCCCTGCCCCAGACCTCTGGGTCTAGTGCGATGAAGACGCGACATGGTTCTCCGCCTCCTTATCCCCTTTTCAGTCTTCAAAATCCATCCTCTTGACGGTGACGCCCTTGAGCGTCTGCAACTCGTCGTAAAAGTCTTCCACCTCCGGGCCGATGACGTCGACCAATACCAGTCCGCTGGGTGAGCACTGGGTGGCATCCGCGTCATGGATGCCCAGCCGGGTGCGGATGTTGCACCCGTACTTGGTGAGACAGGCCTGTACGGCCGGTACGTTCTCGGTGCGGTGAGTGATATGGATGCCGAAAATGGTGTGTTTCATGACCTCTCCCTCCCGCGGTTCCTTTAGGCAAGACCTATTCGGGAACCTCGTTGCTAAAGATACCCGTAAAGATACCCGACCTGACCTCAAACGCGCTGCCAAGACCTTGACTCTTTCGCTACTCCGGCGTAAATTGTGAATTGGGTAACGGTGTGATAACGGTAACGACGCGGGCGGGGAAATGGCAGACACTGTTCGACCCTCGGTCTCCCCTAAGACGGTGGCGCGTATCAGTCTCTATCGCCGGCTGCTTTCCGACCTTAGTCGGTCGGGTGCGGTCAACGTCTACTCCCACCAGCTGGCACATCTGGCCGGAGTGAGCGCGGCGCAAGTACGTCGCGACTTCATGGTGATCGGCTATTCGGGTAGTCCCAACCGGGGTTACCAGATTGAAAGCTGTCTGGCTAGCATCGACAGTTTTCTCGACGGGCACACTCGCCAAGACCTGGCCCTCGTCGGTGTGGGGCGTCTAGGCCGGGCGGTGCTCGCCCACTTTGCCGGACGCCGTCCCCTGCTCCACATCTCTGCCGCGTTCGATCTCGATCCAGCCCTGATCGGCACCGAGGTGGATGGGTGTCCGGTACACGACGTTGGCGAGCTGGAGCGAGTGATCAAAGAGAAGGCCATCCGGGTCGCTATCTTGGCCGTTCCTCCGGAACACGCTCAGGCTCTGGCCGAGCGCCTGGTCGCGGCCGGGGTGCGCAGCATCGTTGATTTCACCGCAATGCCGCTGCGGGTGCCCGACGAGGTCTACGTTCACTATATGGACATCACTTCGGCTCTGGAGTCGGCTGCCTTCTTTGCTCGCCAGGAGGCTCCTGAAGAACCCGAGACCGAAGCCGCCGACGCTCCCGAGGTCGAGATGCGACCCATGATGCATACCATCGACTCCCTGCTGGAAGGCGCACCTGTGAAGCTGGAGGAGCTGGCCCACAACATCGGCGCCCGGGTGCTGACTCCGGGACCTGCGGAAGGCGTGGCGATCACTCGCATCTACGCTGGTGACCGTGTAAGCGATCTGCTAACCGAGGCCTCCAGTCAGACCCTGCTCATCACCAACCTGGCTAATCTACAGATGGTGCGGGTGGCTGAATTGATGGAGGTGCCCGGCATCTGTTTCGTCGATGACATCCAACCCGACCCGGAGATAGTCGAGCTGGCGACCGCTAACCGCACCCTGCTGATGGTCTCTCCCGCCGGGGTCTTCGAGACTTGCGGACTCATCTATCAGTACCTGGCGACCGCCCGAGGCACACCGCCGGGCGAACAGACCCCCTTCGCAGCCGACCGGAGCCCCCGGGCCGGGAGGAAGAGGACATAAGCCCGGAGACCTGAGCCTGGAGACCTAAGCCCGAAGTGAAGCCGGAAAGTAGAACGTCGTGGAGTTCTTGTCCTTCGACATAGAGAGCAACGACTTCCGCCGAGGCGGCGCCGCCTCGCGAGCCATCAAGGAACGCCTCAAACGGATCGGCGCCGAGGCTGAGGCAGTACGGCGCGCGATGATCGCCGCCTATGAGGCCGAGATGAACGTGGTGATCCACTCCGTTGGTGGTCGCCTGGAGGCAGCGCTTAACGAGTACCGCCTCGATGTCAATGTGATAGACGAAGGTCCTGGAATCCCCGACGTGGAGCTGGCCTTGACCGAAGGCTACTCGACCGCGGGCCCGGAAGCGCGCGCTCTTGGCTTCGGAGCGGGAATGGGACTGCCGAACATCAAACGGAGCAGTGACCGCCTTCGTATCACCTCGCGGCCGGGAGAAGGTACCCGGGTGAGCTTCACCATCTTCTTGCGCCCGGAGGCCCAAAGCGGGCAGGAGCGCTTAGCGCCGATTCTCTCCCTTTACGCCTCCGCCGACCGCTGTCGTGAGTGCCGGGCCTGCCTGACCGCCTGTCCCACCCAAGCCCTGAGGGTACGAGAGGGAGCGCCCACCCTCTTGGAGCACCTGTGTATCGACTGCACAGAGTGCATCGCGGTCTGCACCAGCCAGGCCCTTGGGATCGTGCCTGACTGCACGTCCGTGGCCGACCTGGGTGCTCTCGAGAAGACGACCCTGGTGGTGCCAGCCGCCCTCCTAGCCGGGTGTGGCCCTGGCTACTCGCCCGAGCAAGTCCTCAGTGCTCTGTACGGCCTGGGTTTCGCCGAGGTGGTATTGATCGAACCCTTCCTGGAAGCCTTGCGTCACCAGGGGCTCATCAAAGCCGAGACCGCCGGGCGACTAGACCAGGAATCCGCCGAAGGTGCCCACGTGGCGCCTCTCCCCTTGATCTTGCCCACGTGTCCTGCCGTCAAGAACCTGCTCGAACTGCGGTTCCCCTCGCTACTACCCGCCCTCGCCCCGTTTGTGTCCCCCTGGGAGGCGGTGGTCGCCGCTTGGAGCGAGACTCATCCCGAGGGACGGCTTGCGTTCGTAGTGGCTTGCCCTGCCCAGCGCTCGGTCGTCCTCGAACACGTCAGTCAGTGGGGCGAGGCAGTGGCCGCCCTGCAGACCGGGGCGGGGACACTGAGTAGGACGGAGGGTCCTAGAGCGAGCTCTTCTTGGTCGGTGGAGTTTCTTCCCCCTGAGGCGGTGCGACAAGCCGTCCTAAGTGTGCTGACCAGCGCTCGCGTTGCCACCGGCTCCAATGGTGCACCTGGGGCAGCCCGCGTAGCGCAGGCGGTGCGACCGGCTGCGACCACCGGGTCAGAGTCGCCGCCACTCTTGCCGGGAGCCGAATCGGCAGCCAACCTAGGATTTCTTCGCGTGTCCGGCATCCGCCACGTCTTAGCCGTGTTGGAGCAGATCGAAGATGGTCTGTTTCCCGAGGTGACCGTCTTGGAACCCTACGCTTGCGCGGGCGGCTGCTTCGGTTCACCGCTTCTTGCCCTTGATCATCATGTGTCTCGGTACCGCTGGCAGCGGTCTCTGACCCTTGCCGGGCCACTACCAGAGGCCGCTCTTGAGCCCGGTGGCCGGGCAGCCCTTCAACCGCGGGTGGTCGGCCGAACCCGTCCCCCTTCCCCACGGCCGGGCATCCGCCTGGACCCGCACATGGGCCGGGCCATCCGCAAACTCGGTCAGCTTCAGGCCCTCATCCACAGCCTGCCCGGCAAGGACTGCGGTGCCTGCGGAGCTCCCACCTGTGCGGCCTTGGCGGAGGACATCGTCATGGGACGCGTCGACCAGGCCTCGTGCCCCTACCTCGCGAGCGACAGAGAGGACGTTGACCCATGAGACTCGACGAAATGGCCAAGCTCCTCGAACTCGAAGCCCTAACCCCCACCTGCGCCGAAAGTCTCGCTTCCGAGGACATCACGCAGGGCTACGCCTCCGACCTCCTGAGCGACGTGCTGGCTCACGCGCCGGCAGGCGGCGTCTTGGTGACACTGCAGGTGCACCTCAACGTGATCGCCGTCGCCAGCCACGCTGGTTTACGAGCGGTCATCTTCTCGAGTGGCCGCACCCCCGAGCCGGACGTCGTGGAACGGGCTGCAGAGGAGGGCCTGGCCCTTTTCGGAGCCCGGGCCGACACCTTCGAGATCGTGGGTCGCCTTTACCAGTTCGGTCTGCGGGGCTCCACCGGCACACTGGGCTCCACCGGAGCGTGCGGCCATGACGGACCCGAGAAGCTCGGCCCCTAAGCCAGGACTGATGAGCCTAGGAGTGCAAAGACCACATGCTTGGACGACGGAATGAGGAACAGGGACCGGCAGCTACGACCTTTCCGGATGGACCTCCATGTCCACACGGCCCTCTCCCCTTGTGCTTCGGAGGAGATGACGCCACCCGCAATAACCGCCGCCGCCCGCGAGAAAGGACTCGACGTGATCGCCGTGTGTGACCACAACACAGCCGGTAATGTGGCCGCAGTGCGGGAGGCGGCCGACGCAGCGGGCGGGCAGCCGTTCGTCATTGCCGGCATAGAGATCTCTACGGCCGAGGAGGTCCACGTGCTGGGCCTTTTCCCTAACGTGGCCGCCGCCGAGAGAGCAGCCGCGCGGGTTACCGCGCTCCTACCTCGCACTGTCGACCTCTTCCCTGGCCACCGGCGCCGCTACCAGACTTATTTCGGAGAGCAGACCCTCCTTGACGCCAGAGGTCGAGCGCGGGGCGAGGAGAGGGCCGCCCTGGCTCTCGCCACCAGTCTGAGCCTGGCCGCCGCTGTTGCCCTCATCCACCACGAGAAAGGCGTAGCAGTGGCCGCTCACATCGATCGGCCCTCGTACAGCGTTTACTCCCAGCTCGGTCTGTTCCCCAAGGAGGCGGGCTTCGACGGAGCCGAGGTCTCCCGGCATCTGGAGGAAGGTTCTCCCCGCTCAGAGGAGTTCGCGGCTCTAGGTCTGCCCTTGCTGCGGGGTTCCGACAGTCACTTTCTGGCGGAGCTGGGGACGGTCTTTTCGCTCGCCTGGATGGCCGAGCCGAGTTTCACAGAGTTCGTGTTGTGCCTGGCCGGTACCGGAGGCCGACGTCTGGAAAGCCCACTCGCAGCGCGTGAACAGGGGAAGCACGACCATGCATGACCTCTCTCTATACCTGCTCGAGATCCTCGAGAATTCGGTGCGAGCCGAGGCTAGCCGCGTCCACATCGTGCTCACCGTCGACCAAGAGGCTGACGAGGTCCGGTTGACAGTCGACGATGACGGACAGGGGCTGCCTGCGGCGCCAGAAGAGGTTCTTGACCCCTTCTTCACCACCAAGCCCGGCAAGAAAACGGGGCTCGGTCTCAGTCTCCTGCGGTCCGAGGCCCAGACGACCGGCGGAGACCTCACCATCGGTCCCTCGCCCAGTCTGGGCGGGACCCGGGTGGCGGTGTCCATGCGACTGAGCCACATAGACTGCCCACCTCTGGGAGATATGGGCGCCAGTCTGGTCGTGGCTGCGGCTACCAATCCCCAGGTGGAGTTCACTGTGACCTTCGACGGGGATCGGTTCTCGCCCCCGCTGCTGCAGGCAGCCCCGGCTGTAGCGGCCCAGTACTGGCAACAAGCGTGCTCCGAGAAGCACAAGAACCAAGAGAAGGCGGGGACAAACTCACGACGAGGCCGCGGCGTGAGTGTGAACACAAACCTACGACTGACAGGGGAGCATGAATGATGGCGGAGCAAGCAAAAGAACGCAACCCGGGCTGCACCGGCTGTGAGGAAGCCAGTGAGGAAGAGCTCCTCAGGCGGCTGGACGAGGTCATCGCTAACTACAAGACCCGGCCCGGCGCGCTTATCCCGGTCTTGCAGATGGCCCAGGGGATCTTCGGCTATCTGCCCGAGGTAGCCCTCAAGCGCATCGCTAGGGGCCTAGGCAAGTCCTACAGCGAGGTCGCCGGGGTGGTGAGCTTCTACTCCTTCTTCTCCACGGTACCCCGGGGCCGGAATCTTATCCGGGTGTGTCTGGGAACAGCTTGTTATGTGCGGGGCGGGATGAAGGTGCTAGAAGCCTTGAAGAAGCACCTTGGTATCGACGTGGGCGAGACCACCCCCGACCGCGAGTTCTCGCTTGAGGTAGCCCGCTGTTTTGGCGCCTGCGGACTGTCGCCGGTCATTACTATCAACGACAACGTTCACCATCGGGTGAAGCCGACCCGGGTCGCCGAGGTGCTGGCCCAGTACGCCTCGAACGACGGACCCCAAGACCAGGTGGTCCGGGCCGACGAAGTCCAGGCCACCACCGAGGGACTTGAAGTTCCTCGCCCCGGAGGCGAGGTGATCGCGGACGAGGCCCCGGTGGGCCCTTCCGAGGCTGTTTCTGCCGGAGCCGGTGAAAGGAGGGTCTGACGATGGCTGACAAGATAAAGAGTCCGGTCGATCTGCTCGCTTTGGCCGAGAAGGCGAAGGCAGAAGTCGAGCTCCGCTCCGGAGCCAAAGACATCAAGGTGACCGTACACATGGGGACCTGCGGCATCGCCGCCGGTGCCCGGGAGGTCGTGATGGCCTTTCTCTCCGAGGTAAGCAACGCAGGCTTGGAGAACGTGACCGTGCACCAGGCAGGCTGCGCCGGGCTGTGCGAGATGGAGCCCATGGCCACCGTACGGACCGCGGATGGCTCGCTATATCACTACGGACACCTGGAGGACCGCAGCAGAGTGCGCGAGATAGTGCGCTCCCACTTGGCCGGCGGGACCCCGGTGACCGAATACCTGATCAAGACGCCACAGGCGTGACGTCCCCCCGAGTGAAGGAACGATGATGGACAAGGTCAGGACCGACGTACTAGTTTGCACAGGAGGCGGCTGCATCGCCTCCGGGGCCCTCGAAGTAAGTGCCGCTTTCAGCAAAGAACTGGAAGACCTGGAACTCGACGAAGAGGTCCGCGTCATCGAGACGGGTTGTCTCGGACCGTGCGCCGTGGGGCCCGTGGTGCTCGTCTATCCCGACGGCGTCTTCTACCAGAACGTGAAACTGGAAGACGTCCACGAGATCGTGGAGGAGCACCTGCTCAAGGGCCGCGTGGTGCAAAGGCTGGTCAGCCAGGCCCCGGGGACCGACCGCACCGTGGCCGAGATCAGCGATGTGGAGTTCTTCAACCGCCAGGTGAAGATAGTCCTCCGCAACTCGGGCCTCATCGATCCCCTGAAGATAGAGGAGTACATCGCCCGTGGCGGTTACCAAGCATTGGCCAAGGTGCTCACGGAGATGACCCCCGAGCAGGTGATCGACGAGGTGACGCTCAGCGGCTTACGTGGCCGCGGCGGCGCCGGCTTCCCCACCGGACTCAAGTGGAAATTCGCCCGCCAGACTCCCTCGGAGGTTAAGTACATCATCTGCAACGCCGACGAAGGGGACCCCGGCGCTTTCATGGACCGCTCGGTGCTGGAGGGCGACCCGCACAGCGTGATTGAAGGCATGGCCATAGGAGCCTACGCCATCGGTGCCAAGCAGGGTTACGTCTATCTGCGGGCGGAGTATCCCTTGGCCGTTGAACGCCTCCAATACGCCATCGACCAAGCCCGGGAAAGAGGGCTTCTTGGCCCTGACATCCTGAGCACCGGTTTCGACTTCGACCTGGAGATCCGCATGGGTTCCGGCGCCTTCGTGTGCGGAGAAGAGACCGCCCTTATGCGCTCCATCGAAGGCGGCCGCGGCGAGCCGCGGCCGCGGCCTCCCTTCCCGGCAGTCAAGGGTCTGTGGGACAAGCCGAGCGTGCTCAACAACGTGGAGACCTTCGCCAACATCGCCCCCATCATCATGAAAGGAGCGGAGTGGTTCGCCAGCACCGGCACTGAAAAGAGCAAAGGCACCAAGGTCTTTGCCCTGGGTGGCGCCATCCAACACGCAGGACTGGTCGAAGTCCCTATAGGCATCCAGTTGGGCGAGATCGTTTACGAGATCGGGGGCGGCATCCCCGACGGCAAGCAACTCAAAGCAGTGCAATTGGGAGGACCGTCCGGGGGCTGTATCCCCAAGACCGATCTCAACGTGCCCATCGACTACGAGACCTTGCAGGACCTGGGAGCCATCATGGGCTCCGGCGGCTGTATCGTCATGGACGAGGACTCCTGCATGGTGGACGTGGCCCGCTATTTCCTGGATTTCATCCAGGACGAAAGCTGCGGCAAGTGTCCGCCTTGTCGAGTAGGCACCAAGCGCATGCTGGAGATCGTCACCCGCATCTGCAACGGAGAAGGTCGAGAGGGTGACATCGAACGGCTGGAGGAGCTCGGCCAGATAATCAAGGACACCGCTCTCTGCGGCTTGGGCCAGACAGCCCCCAACCCAGTACTCTCCACCATCCGTCATTTCCGGCATGAATACGAGGCCCACATCCGCGACCACTACTGTGAAGCCGGCGTCTGCACCAGTCTGTTCACGGCCCGCTGTACCAACGCCTGTCCCGCCTCGGTCAACGTGCCTGGATTCGTCAGCCTCATCGGCGAGAAACGCTTCCACGAGGCCCTGCGTCTGCACCGGGAGCGCAACCCCTTGGCCAGCATCTGCGGTCGGGTGTGCTTCCATCCCTGCGAGAGCAAGTGCCAGCGAGGAGCCCTCGATGCCCCCGTGGCCATCCGCAGCCTCAAACGCTTCATGACCGAGCAAGAGACCGAGATCGAGCTGCCGGAGGTCAGGGTCGACCCGTCCAACGCCGCCCGCAAGATAGCCATCATAGGGAGCGGCCCCGCTGGACTCTCCTGCGCCTACTTCCTGGCCCGTCTGGGCTACAAACCGATCATCTTCGAGAAGGAATCCAGTCCGGGGGGGATGCTAGTACAGGCTATCCCTGCCTACCGCCTACCCCGCGAGGAGGTCGGTCGGGAGATCAGCATGATAGAGAGCATGGGAGTCACCATCCAGACCGGTACCGCTCTCGGCCGCGACTTCACCTGGGCCGACCTGCGGGCGCAGGGTTATGAGGCAGTCTTCCTAGCCGTGGGCGCGCCGCAAGGCATTCGACTCGGTATCCCCGGAGAGCGGGGCGAGGGGGTCATGGAAGCTCTTACCTTCCTCCGCGACTACAACCTGACCGGCACGGCTCGGGTAGGCGAGGAAGTGGTCGTGGTAGGTGGCGGCAACTCTGCCATCGACGCCGCGCGGACAGCCCGGCGCCTGGGCGCCAGACACGTGACCATCCTCTATCGGCGGCAACGTAACCAGATGCCGGCTTGGACTGAGGAAGTCGTCGCTGCGGATGAGGAAGGCATCACCATCCTGGAACTGACCGCCCCCAAACAGATCCTGCGTGACGCCCAAAAGCGCGTCGTCGGAGTACTTTGCGAGCGCATGGCTCTCGGCGACTACGACCGGAGTGGTCGGCGGCGGCCGGTGGCGGGACGGAATCCGGACTTCACCGTCCGTTGTGATCAAGTGATCGTGGCCATCGGGCAGTCGCTCGACGCCTCTGCGCTCCTCGATGGGCTCCCAGTCGGGCTCGAGCACGGCTGGGTCAAGGCTGATCCCCGTACCGGCGCCACCAGCATCGAGTGGCTGTTCGCGGGTGGTGACGCAGTCAGCGGACCAGCCTCTGTGGTGGAAGCCGTCGCCGCTGGCGAACGGGCTGCTGTCGGCATCGACCAGTACTTGACTGGGGCCAACCACGCCTTCTGGCGCAGAGAAGTAGCCGTTGATGTTCCCTTCGATCCCGACGCCGATCCCGTAGCGACACCCCGAGCGCCCGTGGTATGCCTCGACCCCGAACTGCGAGCTTGCACGTTCGCCGAAGTGGAGCTGCCCTGGAGCCTGGAGACAGCAGTGGCCGAAGCCAAACGTTGTCTGCGGTGCGACTACGGCAAGGTGAGCGCCATAGCTGCTGAGGCGGAAGCCATCGTGCAACGGGCGGCCGAGCAGGAAGCCGGGCTCGTAGCCGCGCACGGAGCCGGACTCGTGACTTCCCACGTGGCAGGTGTCGCCCAGACTGAAGGAGAGGTGGACTGATGCCGATCTTGACCATCGATGACACTAGAATCGAAGTCCCCGAAGGGACTTCGTTGCTGGACGCCTGCCGCCAGGCCGGCGCCCGCATCCCCACCCTTTGTTACCTGGAAGGAGTGCAAGCCATAGGGGCCTGCCGTCTATGTTTGGTCGAGGTGGAGGGAGCCCGTACACTGGTGGCTTCCTGCGTCCATCCCGCTACGGACGGTATGGTCGTGCACACCAGCACGCCGCGAGTGCGCAGAAGCCGCCGGTCCGTTCTCGAACTCATCCTGTCTGAGCATGACGGTGACTGTCAATCCTGCGTGCGCAATGGTGATTGTGAACTCCGCACCCTGGCCCAAGAACTGGGAATTGACAGCCTGACTTACGAGGGCGACAAGACCCGGCGCATCCTCGACGCCTCCACGCCTGCCCTCATGCGCGACAGCGGCAAGTGCGTGATGTGCCGGCGCTGCGTCACTGTGTGCGGAGAGGTCCAGGGTGTAGCCGGGCTTTTCCCCCAGTATCGCGGCTTCTCCACCGTCATCGGACCGGCGTTCGCCCATGACCTGGCCGAGGTCGTCTGCGTGCAGTGCGGACAATGCGCTGCGGTCTGCCCAGTGGGAGCCATCATCGAGAACAGCGCCATCGACCAGGTATGGGCAGCCCTTGACGACCCCGATAAGCACGTGGTAGTGCAGACGGCCCCGGCTATCCGGGCCGCACTGGGCGAGGAGTTCGGTTATGAGCCCGGCACCTTGGTGACCGGCAAGATGGTATCAGCCTTGCGTCGCCTGGGGTTTGATGCAGTCTTCGACACTAACTTCGCTGCCGACCTCACTATCATGGAAGAAGGCACTGAGCTTCTCTCCCGGCTGCGGAGGGCGTTAGTCGAAAAGGAGCCGGTGGCCCTGCCCATGTTCACCAGCTGCTCCCCGGGTTGGATCAAGTACATGGAGCACTACAACCCCGACCTGCTGCCCAACCTGTCCACCTGCAAGTCGCCGCAGCAGATGTTCGGAGCTTTGGCCAAGACTTACTACGCCGAGAAGAAAGGCATCGACCCCAAGGACATGGTGGTGGTCTCGGTCATGCCCTGCACCGCCAAGAAATTCGAGTCCACCCGGCCAGAGATGTCGGCCAGTGGCTACCAAGACGTGGACTACGTGCTCACTACTCGGGAACTCGCTCGCATGATCAAGCAGGCGGGCATCAACTTTGACAGACTGCCAGATGGCAAGATGGACCGGCCCCTGGGACTGTCTACCGGCGCTGCCGACATCTTCGCCGTCACCGGGGGCGTGATGGAGGCCGCGCTCCGGACCGCTTACGAGATAGTGACCGGCCATCCTCTCCCCTTCCCCAATCTCCATGTGCAACCCATCGTGGGATTGGAAGGGGTGAAGGAGGCGGCCATCACGATCGAGTACACCCTACCGGAGTGGGACTTCCTGAGGGGGGCCACCCTGCGCGTAGCGGTAGCTCACGGCCTGGCTAATGCCCAGAAGATTGTCGACCGTATCCGCTCGGGCCAGGGGGAGTACCATTTCGTGGAGGTCATGACCTGTCCGGGTGGATGCATCGGCGGAGGCGGACAGCCGCGACTCACCTCCGATGCCGTGCGCCAGGCTCGCATCCAGGCCATCTACGCCGAGGATGAACACAAAGAGTTGCGGGAGTCGCACGAGAATCCCGACATACGGAAGCTCTACGAAGAATACCTGGGACGGCCGCTGGGCGAGTTGTCCCACAAGCTGCTCCACACCAAGTACGTGGAAAGAGAACGGGTGTAGGAGAGAAGCGCTGAATCCGCCGATGCGTGCACCAGCCGAAGCAGTGGTAAGGTGAAGGAGTGATGGTCGAGATTAGGTCCGCACTCATACTCTTGGTCGATGACGACTACGACTTCCTTGAGGTTAACCGCCTAATCCTCGAGCGGGCGGGCTACCGCGTGGCAACGGCGGCAGACCCTACCCAGGCCTTACGCAAGATGCAGGAAGAGAAGCCCGACCTGGTGATCACCGATCTCATGATGACCAGCCTGGATTCCGGCTTTTCTTTTGCTCGTGCACTCAAACAAGACCCGGTTTTCGGCCAGATCCCCGTTATCATGACCACCTCGGTCTCGTCCACCTTGGGTCTCGACTTCCGCCCGCGCACCGCCGAAGAACAGGCCCAGATGCACGTGGACGCCTATTTCGACAAGCCGCTTGATGCCAGGCTCCTTCTTGCCAAGATAGAGGAGCTGCTGACTACGGCCCAAGGAAATGAGGAGTGATGCCCCCTCCCGAGAACCCCCTGGTCACCATCATCGGCGAGCGTTGCCGGATGTGCTACGCCTGTATCCGGGAATGTCCGGCGCGGGCTATCCGGGTTGTGGACGGCCAGGCCAGTGTCATCCCCGAGCGCTGCATCGGCTGCGGAAACTGCCTGCGGGTGTGCAACCAGAACGCCAAGCACGTGCGCGACGACACCGAAAAGGCCTTCGTCTTACTTGACTCCGGGGAGCGCACCGCGGCCATTGTCGCCCCCAGCTTCCCGGCCGAGTTCACCGACATTGAGACCGGGCGCCTGGTGACCATGCTGCGCAAACTGGGATTCTCTTCGGTCCACGAGCTCTCCTTGGGAGCCGACTTGGTGGCTCATGCTTATACCAAGCTGCTCAAGCAGAATCCCGAAGGCCGCTACATAGCCACGCCGTGTCCGGTGGTCCACTCCTATGTGCGCAAGTACCGCCCCGATCTGATCAAGTACCTGGCCCCCGTCGTTCCCCCGATGGTAGCCATGGCCAGGGCCCTCCGTCATGACCTGGGCGAAGATATCCATGTCGTATTCATCGGACCGTGCATCGCCAAGAAACGAGCCTCTATCGATACCACTCATGTGGAGATCGAGGCAGTGCTCACCTTCGCCGAGCTCAGAGAGATGTTCAGCCTCCGGGGCATCACCCCAGAGAGTGTGAGCGCAGATGACGACTTCGACCCTCCTCACGGAGGAGTGGGCGCCGTCTTCCCGATCTCTGGGGGATTGATACAGACCGCCGGCTTGCAGGCCGATCTGCTGGAGGGGGACATAATCGTCGCCGAAGGTAAAGACGAGTTCCTCGATGCCATCGCCGAGTTCGACGTCTCCCACACTAACGCCCGCCTGCTTGACATACTCGCCTGCCAAGGCTGCTTCGCCGGCGTGGGCATGACCAGCAAAGAAACCAACATGCAGAGGCGGGCGCGCATCTCCAGCTATGCCAAGAGCCGCCTAGATAGCTTCAGCGAAACCGAGCGGGAAGAGATACTACGAGCTTGGGAACGCTACCAGGACCTCGATTTCTCGCGCGAGTTCGAACCCGATCCCCAGATACTGGAGGGGCCGGAGTCACCGGAGGAACTCAAGGAGATCCTCGAGCGGATGGG
>Ga0116210_1001646_pt1 | contig 15754 bp, 11 predicted proteins | sample TshhotsprinmetaG_FD_94483 | JGI IMG/M metagenome (GOLD analysis project Ga0116210, IMG submission 94483) | Hot spring microbial communities from South Africa to study Microbial Dark Matter (Phase II) - Tshipise hot spring metaG | ecosystem: Environmental > Aquatic > Thermal springs > Hot... | reverse complement strand
TTTCGGTTCGGAGAACCGCCTGTCCCAGCCTGGCCCGCTCCATTCCGAACTTGACAAAGTAGCTCTCGTCCAACTGTGACCAGCCACTCTCCGGTCCCACCCAGAGCGCCACGGGAGGCCGTCCGCCGTCCGGGACTGAGTCGGGCTGGGGGCACACAATCTCGCCAAGAGTGTCTAAGACCTCACCAAGACTACGCGGGGCCTCAGGATCGAGCACCACGGAGCGGGCTCTCTTCCTTTCCAGCCACTCTTGCGCCGCCTCCAAAGAGGGAAGACACTCGACGGCAGGCACGCTGGTCTGCTTGCTCTGCTTGGCAGCCTCCCTGGCAATGCGTTGCCAGCGGGCGGAACGCTGGCTCGACCCCCGACCTGCACTCACTCCCTTGAGTCCGACGAAGAGAAAGAAACTGGCTCCTGCTTCGGTACCTTTTTCCACCACGTAGTCCAGGAGCGACGGTCTCTCCACCCTCTGGACCAATCCTACCGCGATCTGGTAGGAGGCTCCTGCAGCCCGGCCATATAGAGGGGAGTCGAGTCGGACTATGCACGGAATGGTGCTGGAAGCTACTGTCGCCGAGTAAACCGATCCCGTCATCACCACTTCGCAGAGGTCACCAGGGGCAAGTCGTAGCACCCGGACAGCATGATGAGAATCTTCCGGGGAAAGCTCGAGCAGACCACCAGTCTCAGGAGAAGCACCCCAGTGCCCGGGGCCCTCCACGAAGAAGCGGGGACGAAACCCTGCCATGACCAGAGCTCAGGGTCGGGTCTCTACCGCCGCTCCGCCCCCCGCTATGAGCTCGAGAGCAGCCTCTACCGTCTCGTCCCTGTCTTCGGTCAAAGGATCATCAGGAGCGACGACGTCGGGAGCGATCCCCTTCTTGTTGATATCCCGGCCCTTGGGGGTAAGGTAGACGGCGGTCGTGACTTTGAGCGCACCGTGGTTGGATAGATCGAGGACGGTCTGCACCAGGCCTTTGCCGAACGTGGTCTCACCGATCAAGACCGCGCGACCATAGTCCTGCAACGCACCCGCCACGATTTCGGAGGCACTCGCCGTATAGCGGTCAGTGAGCACGTAGAGGGGGATGCTCGGATAAGCCCCGCCACTGGCCTTGTAGACATGCTTGGGCGAGTGCAGGCCTTCGGTGCTCACCACCACGTCCTCTGCGGAGAGGAAGAGGCTGGCCACATTCACAGCCTCGTCGAGTAGGCCCCCACCGTTGCTGCGCAGGTCGAGTATGAGAGCGTCCACTCGATCGATGTTGACGGCCTGCTCTAACTCGGCTCTGAGTTTTTGGGAGGAGCCGACCGAGAAGGTGAAGAACCAGATGTGCGCGACCTTCTGGCCATCGGGCGCCGTTAGGATCTCGCGGTCGGTGACGGGTATAGCAATGGTCTTGCGCACCAGAGTGAAAGTCAGTGTCTCCCCACCCGGCGGCAAATACGAGAGATCAGCCCCCAAGGGTTCTGTGGTCACGGTAGTGGGCGGTGACTCCGTGGTAAGGGTAGTAGCAGTCACGGGGGGCCTGTAGATCTCGAGCACCACCGTGGTGCCCTCCGGGCCCTTGATGGCCCCTACCACCACATCCAGGCTTTTGCCGGCCACCGATTCGCCGTCGACCGAAACGATGATGTCGCCCGCCTTGATACCAGCCTGTTCGGCAGGACTGCCCCGGAAGGTGGAGACGATGGTCACGAGCCTGTCTTTCATCTCCACCACCATGCCCACCCCGGAATACGAGCCAGCAGCGTCTTCTTGAAAGGCAGCGTACTCCTCGGGATCCATGTACACGGTGTAGGGATCACCCAGTCCCGCCACCATCCCCTTGACAGCCGCCTGCTCAAGAGCAGCCGGGTCAATCTCGCGGTAGAAGCTCTGCCCGAGTTTCTCGAGTACCTCTCGCTGAAGGGCGAAGTCCCCTGCAGGCTGAGCGGTGGTCGTCGTCCCCGAGAATAGGTTGCGCAGGCTCCCGCCCACGTCGGGGCTCACTCCTAGGAAGAACCCCGCTGCGAAAATGAGGGCAGCGGCGACTATCCCCCCGACGGCGAGAAGTGCAGCTTGCGTCCTACGTCGCATGAATCAGACCTTGAGGAACCGCCGTAAGCCGAGCGCAGAACCCAGCGCCCCGATGACCACCCCTACCGCCAGGAGAACCAGACTCACAAAAAGCGTCGGCACTGCGTCCAAGGGGATGGCCATGAAGGGCATGCTCTCCCTGATCCTGCCTACCAGGAAGCTGTTGCCAAGGAGAACAACGACCACTGCCGCTGCCGCTCCGATGAGGCCGACCGCCACCCCCTCGATGATGAATGGCCAGCGGATGAACCAGTTGGTCGCCCCCACAAGCTTCATGATCTCGACCTCGCGTTTGCGAGCGAAGATGGAGAGACGAATGGTATTGGAGATGAGAAGGATGGATACCACCCCCAGCAGCACGATGAAGATGACCAGGAAGTTCCGGGCCTGGTTCGTGAAGTTGAAAAGCCTCTCGGCGACGTCTTTTCCGTAACGGACATCATCCACTATGGGCAGGCCCTCGAAACGAGAAGCCACCGTCTCCACCGTCTGGGGGTCGTTCAAGGTGATCTCGAAAGAAGCGGGGAGAGGATTGCCGCTGATGCTTTCGATAACCTCGGGACTGTCCTTGAAGTCCTCTTTTAGCCGCTCCCACGCGTCTTCTTTGCTTACGTAGAGGGCGGTCTTGACCTCCGGCCAGCTAAGTATCTCCGTCTGCAATTCCTGCACTTCGTCCATACTGGGGTCGGGATCGGTCTTCAAGTAGACGCTTATATTCACCTTCTGCTCGACTTCTTTGAGCAGAGCGTTTGTCGTGTATACGAACACGAGGACACCGCCCAGCACCAAGATGGAAAGGAAGACCGTCACCAACGCGGCGATGGTCATGAAGTAGTTCCGGCGTAGAGATCCGAGCGCTTCGGTGAGGAAGAAGTCAATCTTCCCCATAGCCGCCCCGCTTCTGGTCCCGCACTACTCTGCCCGCATCCAACGCGATAACCCTGCGGCGCATCCGGTCGACCATCTCGCGGTCGTGGGTAGCCATTATGACCGTGGTGCCCGTCTTGTTGATGCGATAGAGCAGCTGCATGATGCCCATCGAGGTCTCGGGATCGAGGTTCCCCGTGGGTTCATCCGCTATCAAGAGCGGGGGATGGTTCACAAAGGCCCGCGCAATGGACACCCGCTGTTGCTCACCGCCGGAAAGCTCGTGCGGATAACTGTCCGCCTTGTGACCAAGGCCAACCAGGTTGAGGATTTCGGCCGCTTTCTTCTTGGATGTACTGGTGGCGTTACCGGTCACGGTCAGGGCATACATCACGTTCTCGAAAGCCGTCTTGTTGGGCAGCAACTTGAAGTCCTGGAACACGCACCCAATGTTCCGCCGCAAGTAGGGAACCTTCCAACTCCGCAGGGTGGCAAGGTCCCGGCCTCCCACAATGATCCGACCGCGGTCGGGTTGTATCTCGCGGATGACTAGACGGATGAAGGTGGATTTGCCCGACCCTGAGGGGCCCACTAGAAACACGAACTCGCCCTTGTCGATATGCAGGGTCACCCTTTCCAGACCAACAGTGCTGGGAGGGTAGATCTTGGTCACCTCTTCGAACGTGATCACGGTCTCTCGCTAACCTCCGACTAACGGCACCTCGACTCTATTCTAGGAACTGGCGCAGATACCTTCCGCCCCTAGACACCACCGGCTCCTCACCCGGTTCGGCGGCCGAGCCTGCCTGTGGACCGCTGCCATACGTACTCACGAATGAAATCATCAATAGCGCCGTCTAACACAGCTTCGACGTTGCCTTTCTCCAGATTGGTTCGGTGATCCTTGACCAGCGTGTAAGGAGCAAGCACATAGGAGCGGATCTGGTTGCCCCAGGCGATCTCCTTCTGCTCACCTTTCTCCCGTGCCAGCTCCTGTTGCCTTTTCTCGTGTTCGAGCAGCAACAGCTTGCTGCGCAGCATCCGCATGGCTGTCTCCCGATTCTGGATCTGGGACCGTTCATTCTGGCACTGGACCACCGTCTTGGTGGGCAGGTGAGTGATCCGCACGGCCGAGTCAGTCTTGTTCACGTGCTGGCCCCCTGCTCCCGACGAACGGTAGGTCTCGATCCTCAAGTCCTTCTCGTCTATGTCAACCTGCACGTCGTCTGCAATCAGTGGGGTGACGTCCACTGAGGCAAAGGAGGTGTGACGTCGACTAGCTGCATCAAAAGGGGAGATACGGACCAGCCGGTGCACGCCCCGTTCAGTAGAAAGGAGCCCGTAAGCGTTCGGACCGTGCACGGTGAAGGTGACACTCTTGATGCCGGCCTCTTCACCCTCGGTGGCTTCGTTCATCTCCACCGTGAAGCCTCGCCGTTGAGCCCAGCGTAAGTACATACGCAGCAGCATCTCGGCCCAATCCTGGCTTTCCGTGCCGCCGGCCCCCGGATGGATGCTGACGATGGCATCACCCGCATCGAATTCCCCGGTGAAGAGGCTTTCCTCCTCCAACCGCTCGATGGCAGCGCCGAACTCGGCCGCAAGACGCTCAGCCTCCTCACCCAATTCCTCAGGGATCATCTCGTCCTCGCTTTCCTCGTCGGCGATCTCGAGCAGGGCAGTGAGATCGTCGAACTGCGAGGCCAGCTCTCCGTAGGCTTCCAGACGGCTCCGAAACCGACTGTAACGCGTGCTCAATTCCTGGGCTCGACTCTGATCATCCCAAAAATCAGGAGCATGCATCTGCTCCTCGAGCAAAGCGATATCCCGCTTGAGCGAATCCGGGTCAAAGATACTCCCTTGCCCAAAGGAGCTTCTCTCGGTAGACGTCCAAGAGCTCTCTAAACTGGGGAAGGGTGGGGATCTGCTTTTCAGTCTTCTCAATCATGTGCACGCGAGTATACCCTACACTGAGCGGGGACGGCATTCCGCCCACGCTACCGGTCAATGGCTTCCCACCCGGTGCCGAGCGTCGCCGAATCAGGCTCGGCGTCGACCCAGGCCCGGCGCTGACTTAGGTTTGACGTCGACTCAGGCCCCACAACAGCGCTTGTACTTCTTTCCACTGCCACACGGGCAGGGGTCGTTGCGCCCGACTTTGGTGACAGTCCGGGGAGTCACCACCGTGCGTGTAGCGGTCTGGGCGGCTTCATATGCTGCCGCTGAGCTATCGGTCAGCACCCCTGTGCGCCTGGCCGCAGCAGCTGTGCCGGCGAAATCCTGGGCCAGGCTGGCATCGCCGCCGCCAGAATAAGACAGTTGGCGAGCAGGGACAGCCTCCGAAGCAGGCTCCTCTCTCACGATCTCCAGGTGATAGAGATAACGCACAAAGTCGACCTGGATAGACTCCATCATCTCCTGGAACAGTTTGTAACCTTCGTTCTTGTACTCCACTAGAGGATCCCGTTGGGCCAGGGCGCGCAAGCCGATGCCCTCGCGGAGGTAGTCCATCTCGTACAGGTGATCACGCCACTTGGAATCCACGGTCCGCAGGAGGACCCAGTTGGCCAGTTGACTCATAGCTTCCCGCCCGAAGCGCTGCTCCTTGGCCTCGTAGACCTTGATGGCGTCTTCTACGACCATGTCCGCCAGGGTCTCCGCGTCCAGCTCCGCAGGATCGCCGAGGCTCTCGAGGGTCAGCGTAGTGGGGTAGAAGCTCCGCAGGGTGACGAGCAGCTCCTCGAGGTCCCAGTCCTCTGGGTAGCGGGAGACCCCGGTGAAGACAGCCAACTGGCTTCTCAGCACCCGCTCGATGATGCCAAGGACGTCCGCTCGCAGGTCTTCTCCACTCAAGATGCGTTGGCGCTGGCTGTATATGACCTCCCGCTGCTTGTTCATGACGTCGTCGTACTCAAGCACCCGCTTGCGGATCTGGAAGTTCTGCTCTTCGACCTTCCGCTGCGCCGCCTCCACCGACCGGGAGATCAGGTTATGCTCGATAGGAGTGTCCTCATCGATTCCAAGCCGGTCCATGAGACGATGGATGCGCTCGCCACCGAATATCCGCAGGAGATCGTCCTCGAGAGAGATGACGAACTGGCTGACACCGGGGTCACCCTGACGACCGGACCGGCCGCGCAACTGGTTGTCTACGCGACGCGCCTCGTGCCGTTCTGTGCCTAGTACGAACAGTCCGCCTTTCTCCACCACTCCCGGACCCAGCTTGATGTCGACCCCGCGACCGGCCATGTTGGTGGCGATGGTCACCGCTCCCGGCTGACCGGCTTGGGCCACGATGGCCGCCTCGCGCGCATGGTGCTTGGCGTTCAACACCTCATGAGGGATCCCCCGCCGCTTGAGCATCTCCGAAAGACGCTCTGATTTCTCCACCGAGATGGTACCCACCAAGATAGGCTGCCCCCGCTGGTAGCAGTCGGCGATAATCTCGACAGCCGCTTTGAACTTGGCCCTTTCCGTCTTGAAGATGAGGTCGTTCCGGTCTTCGCGGATCATGGGCGCATTGGTAGGGATGACCACCACCTCCATGCCATAGATCTCCCGGAACTCGTCGGCCTCGGTAGCGGCCGTGCCCGTCATACCGGCTATCTTCTCGTACATCCGGAAGTAGTTTTGCAGGGTGATGGTGGCAAGGGTCTGGTTTTCCTCTCTGATGCGCACGCCCTCTTTGGCCTCGATGGCCTGATGCAGACCTTCGGAGTAACGCCTTCCCTCCAGGATGCGGCCGGTAAACTCATCTATGATCTTGACCTCACCGTCCTGGACCAGGTAGTCCACATCACGCTTGAAGAGAGCCTGGGCGCGTAGTGCCTGCATAAGGTGGTTGACCAACTGCCCGGATAGGTCCTCATAGATGTTGTCGATGCCGAGCTCCCGCTCCACTTTGGCCAGGCCCTTCTCGGTGATGGCCACGGTGCGCTTCTTCTCGTCGACCTCGTAGTCTTCGTCCGCTCCTGGCTTCAATCGGCGGGCGATGCGAGCGAAGTCGTAGTAGACCTTGGCCGCTCGTTCTCCCGGGCCGGAGATGATGAGAGGCGTGCGCGCTTCGTCGATCAGGATGGAGTCCACTTCGTCGACGATGCAGTAGTAGTGACCCCGCTGCACTTGCTGGTCCAGCCGCAGGACCATGTTGTCCCGCAGATAGTCGAAGCCGAACTCGGTGTTGGTGCCGTAGGTGACGTCGGCTTGATAGGCCCGCCGCCGTTCTTCGGAGTCCATGCTGTTCTGAAGAGCAGCCACGGTCAGGCCCAGGAACTCGTAGACCGGCCCCATCCAGGCAGCATCCCGCCCAGCCAGGTAATCGTTCACGGTGACCACGTGCACACCGCGTCCTGTGAGGGCGTTCAGATACACCGGCATCGTGGCCACCAAGGTCTTGCCTTCGCCTGTCTTCATCTCGGCGATGGCGCCCTGGTGCAGCACGATAGCGCCCATCACCTGCACATCGAACGGTCGCATGCCCAGGGTGCGCCTAGCGGCTTCACGCACTACCGCGAAAGCCTCCGGCAGTAGGTCGTCTAGAGTCTCGCCTCGGGCAAGGCGTTCCTTGAACTCGTCGGTCTTGCTCCGCAGCGCCGCATCGGAAAGGCTGCTCACGCTAGGTTCCAGAGCGGACACCCGCGCCACCGTCTCCTGCAGCGCCTTGAGTTTCTTGCCCTCTCCGAAATGGAGGACCTTGTCGACTACCTTGAACATCAGCGACACCTAGAGTTCGGGGGCCGCGCCTTCGGCGCGGCCCCACAAGACATCACGACTCAGCTCTGAGCTTCGATCAAGCCGTAATTCCCGTCCCGACGTTTGTAGATGACCGCCGTCTCGCCGGTCTCCGAATTGACGAATACGAAGAAATCATGCCCGACCAGCTCTAGCTGCAGCGCAGCCTCTTCGGGCGTCATAGGCTTCACCAGGAACTGCTTTGTCTTGACGATGCGAGGGGCAACGTTCTCTTCCTCCACCACCTCGGGCTCTTCCAAGACTTGGAAGCCTTCGGCCATCAGGGTTTCCTTGTGCGCACCCTGCGACCGCGCGATCAACTTACCTCTGTATTTCTTGACTTGCCGCTCAAGCTTCTCGAAGACCAAGTCGATGGAGGCGTAGATGTCGGGGGAAGCCTCTCGGGCCCTGATGACCGGTCCCCTGGTGAAGATCGTGGCTTCGACCACCTGGTTATCGGCAATACTCGGGTTCTTCTCGGTCCACAACTCGACTTCGCACCGAGACCCGTTGGCGAGATACTTTCCTAGCTTGCCCAACTTCTCGCGGGCATATGTGTTGATAGCGTCTGTAAGTACGATGTTTCTGCCCTTGACCGTGAGTTCCACGCCGGTCCTACTCCTTGAACTCGTCTACTTAACGATCCCGGCCACTCCGGTAGCAGGCGGCCGCATCCTTGCTGAGAACAAAGAACGATACCACATGTACCCTCCCTAATCGTGGGTTTCCTCCCGGCCGCTCACCGCACGCGAGAAGGTGAACACATAGACCGGCAACCGTGTCCCTTCCGTGAGTACCTTGGCCACCTCCTCCACCGTCGCCCCCGTGGTAAGAACATCATCCACCAGTACCAACGCACGGAGCTGACCTTCGCGAGCCGCCCAGGCCCGCCTGACCAGCGAGAACGCTCCGCGTAGATTGCTCTGGCGCGCCGCCTTGTCCAGCGCCTTCTGCTCGCGAGTAGGCACCCGCTTCTCCAACAGCCCGGCTGTCGCCAAACCCGGCGGCTCAGCCGCCAGCTCGCGCGCCAGCAGCTCGGCCTGGTTGTAACCACGCCTTCTCAGAACCGCCGGATGCGAAGGTACCCAGGTCACCAAGGTTTCCGCGACCCCGGGTGTGCTAGCCAAGAGATCGGCGAAGGCCGGCCTCGCCAGACCGGCCATAGTACGAGCCAATACCTTCTGGCCGCCCGACTTGAGCTCCAAGACCAGACGTTGCGCGGCACCACTGTGTACGAAGGCGCTTCGCGCCCGAACATAGGAGACCTCCGTACCCAGACAGGCCGAGCAACGCCCGCCGAGCAACGGCCGCGGCCCTGGCTCACCGCAGCGCGGACAAGCCTCAGGCCCTATGCTCTCCAGCGCATCCCTACACTTATCGCACAAGTGAGTCTCGAAATCACCGCAGCCCACGCAGCGCGGAGGGAACAGCACGCTCAGGAGCGGGTCTACCAGAGTGGTCCACCAGCGACCGAACAACCCCCCTTCTTGCGTCCGCGGGGGACCAAAGTCTTCAGGGTGGGGCCGGCCAGCCGGCCTTTCAACAGCCGGCAACCGCGGCACCCCCTTGGCACTGCCAGCACAGCCCGTAAGGAAGGTCGGCTTCATGGCTTCTGGGCAACAACACCTTCGACCAGAACAGCCCCGTTCGGCACTGTACATCCGGGCAACAGCAGCGTGCGCATGAGATGCGCTCCAGCGCCCACTTTACAGCTACCTCCGATGACCACCGGCCCTTCTACAACCGCTCCGTCACCGAGCGTGCTGCCCCGCCCCACGATCACAGGCGGCTCCAAACGTGCCGAATCGGGTACCTGAGCCCCCTCTTCCACCCAGATCCCGGGGCGTACTTCTTCGCCCGGCAACTCCACCTGTACGCGGCGACTAAGGGCATCTATGTTGCCCCGGACATACTCGGCCAAGTTCCCCACGTCGCTCCAGTAGGCGTCGATGCGGTGAGCATGGAAGGGGATGTGCTGGCGCACGAGGGCAGGGAAAACACGACTGCCGAAATCATCGAACTGGCCCGCCAGGATGTGCGAGAAGATTTCGGGCTCGAAGACATAGATCCCGCAGTTGCATAGCCGGGACAGGGCTTCTTCCCGGGGCGGCTTCTCCTGGAAACCGACCACGCGACCGTCATCATCGACGACCAGCACTCCGTAGAGGCTTGGGTCAGCCACCTCTTTGACGGCGACAGTGGCGATAGAGCCGTTGCGACGATGTGCGGCGATCAAACCGGTGAGATCGATGTCGGTGAGGGCATCCCCGCTCATGACCAAGAATGTGTCTCCGCGAAGGAAAGCCTCATTGTTCTTGACCCCCCCGGCGGTACCCAACAGCTCGGGTTCGTAGGAATAGGTCAGCTCCATCCCCAGTTGGGTCCCCTCACCGAGGTATGAGGTGATGGCGTCCGCCATATGGTGCAGATTGAGCACGACTTCCCGGAAGCCATGGCGTCTGAGCAACCGCAAGATGTGATAGAGCGCAGGCCGGTTAGCAATGGGGACCATCGGCTTGGGCAAGAGATCGGTGAGCGGCCGCAGCCGCGTCCCCTTCCCGGCCGCCATGATCATGGCCCTCATGGACTCACCTCCTACTTGTTGAGCGCAGCAAGACTTCGCTCGAAGGGCGGAGTCGCCACTCCCCGCTCGGTTATGATGGCCGTGACGTGGGCCGCCGGCGTGACGTCAAAAGCCGGGTTGCGCACTCTGACTCCGAGCGGGGCCCACCGCACCCCCCCGAATCCAGTGACTTCGCTCTCGTCCCGCTCTTCGATGGGTATGGAGTCTCCGCTGACCAGGGAGAGATCTACCGTGGAGAAGGGGGCAGCCACGAAGAAGGGCAGCCCGTGCTCACGGGCCAGCACTGAGAGCGAGTAGGTCCCGATCTTGTTGGCGAAATCGCCGCTGGCGGTTATGCGATCAGCCCCCACAACCACGTGAGTGATCTCTCCCTGCCGCATGAACCACCCAGCCATGTTGTCGGTGATCAGCTCGCAAGAGATACCTTCCCGCATAAGCTCCCAGGCGGTCAGTCGGGCTCCCTGGAGAAGAGGTCTTGTCTCATCGACGAACACATGGAGTCTGGGATTCCGCCTATGGACCGAGCGTATTACCCCCAAGGCCGTGCCATACCCGGCTGTGGCCAAAGCTCCGGCGTTGCAGTGAGTCAGTATCACTGGTCGTTTGTCCTTGATCAATTCCGCCCCGTATTCTCCGATAGCCCGGCAGGCCGCAAGGTCCTGCTCCAGAATGGCCAGCGCTCGCTTCTCCATGGCCGTCACGATCTCCCCAAGATCGAGAGCGTCGACTTTCCACACGAGCTCCATCTCTCTGAGAGCCCAGGGCAGGTTATAGGCCGTCGGCCGAGTCGCGAATAAGCCCTTGGTCGCATCTTGAAGAGCAGCGCGGAAACGGCCTCTATCCCCCGCGCTCTCGCTCAGAGCCCTGCGAGCCGCTAGCACCATCCCCAGGGCAGCCGTCACCCCCAAGGCTGGCGCGCCCCTCACCGTCATGTCCTGGATACAGGCGGCGACTTCCTGCCAGGTGTGACAACGAACATGCACCTCCTGCAGAGGAAGTAGACGCTGATCGATCAGGACGACTGCTCCGTCTTCCCACTTTACAGGGCGTATGGCGTCCCCGGAGCCATTACCACTTGCCTGGTCGATGCTGTTCACCTTGCTCATAGCTCGGGATCCCCGCTTCAAGTCCCCAAGTGCCAGCTGGCCAGATACGCCTCCTGTTCGGGTGTGAGAGCGTCGATCCCGACCCCCAACGCAGCCAGCTTCAAGCGAGCGATCTCTGCATCGATCTGTGGCGGCACTGGATACACCTTCTTCTCAAGAGTGGCTGCGTTCTTAACCATGTACTCCGCAGCCAGGGCCTGATTGGCGAAGCTCATGTCCATCACGCTAGACGGGTGTCCTTCGGCGGCGGCCAGGTTGATCAGCCGGCCTTCTGCCAACAAGTAGATGCGCTTTCCTCCCGCCAGAGTGAACTCTTCCACGAACTCTCTGACCCGACGCCTTGACATCGACAGTGACTCCAGCGCCGGGATATCGATCTCTACGTTGAAGTGCCCCGTGTTGGCGACGATGGCCCCGTCCTTCATCGCCTCGAAATGCTCCTTGCGGATGACGTGGATGTCGCCTGTGGCGGTTACAAAGATGTCTCCGACCAGAGCAGCCTCGGCCATGGGCATGACGCGGAAGCCGTCCATGATGGCCTCGAGGGCACGCAAGGGGTCGACCTCGGTGACCACCACGTCGGCCCCCAGACCTTTGGCCCGCATGGCGACTCCTCGTCCACACCAGCCATACCCCGCGACCACAAAGACCTTGCCAGCGATCATGCGGTTGGTCGCTCGGATAACCCCGTCCACAGTCGACTGCCCAGTGCCGTACCGGTTGTCGAACATGTGCTTGGTCATGGCCTCGTTCACGGCGACGATGGGATAGCGGAGCACCCCGTTCTGCTCCATAGCCTTCAGCCGGATGACCCCCGTGGTGGTCTCTTCGGTACCCCCTATCACGCCCGCTGCCACCTCGGCCCGCTCAGAGTGCAGCATTCCGACCACGTCGGCGCCATCGTCCATGGTGATGTGGGGACGGAAGTCTATGACGCTCTGGATATGCCGGTAATAGGTATCGCGGTCCTCGCCCTTTATGGCGTACGTGTGGACCCCGTATTCGACTACCAAAGCCGCAGCCACGTCGTCTTGAGTCGAAAGCGGGTTGGACGCGCACAGCGCTACCTCAGCGCCTCCTGCCTGCAGGGTCCGCATCAGGCTGGCGGTCTCGGTAGTCACGTGCAGGCAAGCGCCCACCCTCACCCCCTCGAGCGGCTTCTCGCGAGCGAAGCGCTCACGAATGAGGGCAAGGACCGGCATCTCCTTTTCTGCCCACTCTATGCGAAGAAGACCAGCCGCAGCCAGACTCCTGTCTCTTATGTCGTGCCCCATCACTCGTCGTCTCCTTTTTCCTTCTTCCTTCGGATGTTCGTCTTGGTCCGTCACCACGACGGCTGCGACCCGCAGACCCAGGTGGGCGGCCACGATCACCGGGACTACCAACTCGGCGCTGGCCACTGACCAACCCAGCTCCACCATTACCTGCGCCTCAAAGGGCAAGAGTAGAAGATGGTCGCGTACTCCTGCCACCACGTCACGGCGCACTATCATACCTTCATATCCCTCCAGCCGAGCCGCGGCTGTTTCCGGCGCGTAGGCCCGGGCCAGGCTAGGAAAGCGGGGCCCGAGAGAGTCATCGTTCGGTCCCCGCAGGGGTGAGCGCCAGGCCAGATCGGCGTGATCGGTGACCACCACGAGCAGAGGCCTACCGCAGGCGATCTCGGCGCCAGCCCCCCGCATCCTCGCCCCACGGCACACGTATCCGACCAGCGGCCTTTCCGCAGCAAGGCTGTCGCGCAAGCAGACCAGCTCGGCCGCCGTGAGCGGGCGCGTGACGTCACGGATCTTAAGTTGGTCAAGAGGCACCACCTCGGCGCTGCTTCCGGCCAGTCGCTCCGCTACTGCCATCACCAGATGGTCTCGGACAGGGTCAGACCGCGGTGCAACCAGAACCTTCATCCCGGCGGAATAGCGATCGTCGAGAAGGCCACAGCCAGCATCTGTTCCTCGCTCAGCCAATAGGTGACCGTATTGGATACCCAGTAGAGCACTCCATCAGCCTTCCACCAGACCCTTTCCACCTTGTCGTGAGAGCCCACCACGGTGAAGACGGTGCCCTTATGCTCCACTCGGCGCCCCTTGCTGGCAGCGGGAGCTTCCGTCCAGGTGGTAGCTGTGATGCCCATGTAACTGTCGGTGCGCACACCCTCGGAGGTGACCCTCCGATACATGACCCGGAAGGCCGGCTTGGTACCGCTTCCGACCTTGATGTCATATGTCCCCCCGTCAGCAGGTCGGCGACCGGCATACTCAAACTCGGGAGGCAGGTAGGCTGGGGCCCGCACAGCAAAGGGCACCTTGTTGGCGATTTCGCGCCAGACAGAAGCGTCGGGAATCGTTGAGGGCGAGGCGTCGGCCGGAATAATGGGAATAGCGGCAGGAGTCGTCGACGAGGTCTCTCCGGATTGGCCATCAGTCGTTGCCAAGCTCTCCCCTGGGGTCGGGGCGGTCAAGAATTTGGAAACGGCCTTCTTGATCACCGCGTCTTCGAGCACCACGTAAGAGGAGCCACCGATCAGCTGGGAATCACCGAATACCGTGACTTGGCGGATGCGCTCTCCCTCCAGACCCACGGCCCAGTACGCCAGCTTGATCAGCTCGTTGGCTCCCAGATCGGTAGTGACATTATCGAACAGGGCTGAGACCAGACCGGGGATCTTCAGGGGCAGATTCCAACCCATGGCCTGCTCCCGTACAGCACTCAGAAACCGCTGCTGGCGGGCCATCCTACCCAAATCACCGTTGCGGTCGTGCCGGAAGCGCACATAATCCAGAGCATCAGCTCCGTGCAGCAGCTGATAACCGGCGGGCAGATCGATCTTCTCCCATTCTTGATTGTCGTTGAAATAGGTGCGGTCCACGTCGATGTACACCCCGCCAAGAGCATCCGTGAGATCCTCGAAAGCACTGAAACCGATCTCGAGGTAGTGGTCGAGGTCCACGCCCGTGAGCTTCTCTACTACCCTGATGGCCAGCGCCGGCCCCCCGAACGCATACGCCGCGTTGAGCCTGTTGAACCCGTGTCCAGGAATCTCGACGCGCAAATCACGGGGGAGAGAGAGGAGTGAGAGGTAGTCATGGTCGGGATCGATATGGACCAGCATAAGCGTGTCCGAACGGCCGAAGACGGCGTCGTCGTTGTTCCTACGGTCAGAGCCCAAGAGCAGTAGGTTCATGCCAGTGGGCAGCTCCTGGTCCTCGGTCAGAGTCTGGGACCCAGAATCCAGGTCGGCGGAAAGCGCCGTCCTCACCTCAGCCGACACCCGTCGATTGGCGTCAGACACCTGAGCGCAGAACCAGAGGTACGATCCGCCGAGCACTGCGACCACCACTACGACTAGCCCCAGGCCAGTCCACAATGCCGCCTGCAGCCAGCGGCGACGACGAACGGGCCGACCCTCGGATGGCTCCGGGGCTCCAGATACCTGGTAGACCGTGTAGCGCTTCTCAGAGCTCACTCTTCACCGCAATCGGGCCGTGGTCGATACGCTGCTGACTATGCTACCCCCTTCTGACCGGCAGTCGCGGCCCAAAGCCGGAGACGTCCCCAGAAGGACCACGGAACTCAGTAAGGCGCACTGGCCGGAGCCAGCACTCGCTCGACATCGGCATTAAGACTGCGCATCTTATCTTCGAGCCGCTCGTACCCCCGGTCGATATGGTAGATGTCGCGCAGCTCGGTGCAGCCCTCGGCCACCAATCCGGCGATAACAAGCGCCGCTCCCGCCCTGAGGTCCGGGCAGCGAACGATAGCGCCACTCAGCCTACGTCCACCATTCACCACCGCGTGATTGCCATCCACCCGGATGTCGGCCCCTAAACGAGCCAGCTCATCCACGAAACCGAAGCGATTCTCGAAGACGTTCTCGGTCACCATGGAGACCCCTCTGGCCAGGCAGAGAAGTACCATCATCTGTGCCTGCAGATCGGTCGGGAAGCCCGGGTAGGGAAGAGTGGCCACATCTACCCCCACGTAGGTGGAAGGATTACCGGTCGCTCTAATGGAACGAGTACCCTCTTGCACCTGTACCCCGACCGCTCGCAGTTTGGAAAGAAACAGATCCAAAGCGTGCGGGCTGATGCCGGTGACCTCCACCTCGCCGCCGGTCACCGCACCCATGATGAGGAATGTGCCCGCTTCAATGCGATCACCTATGACCGTGTGTTCGGCAGGATGTAGTTCCTTGACCCCTCTGATCCGCAGAGTAGAGCTCCCTGCACCCTCTATGTCCGCCCCCATGCTCATGAGGAACTTGCAGAGATCCACCACCTCAGGCTCCCGCGCGACGTTCTCGAGGGTCGTGGTCCCCTCAGCCAGCACGGCCGCCATCAGCAGGTTCTCGGTAGCCCCCACACTAGGGTAGTCCAGGAACATGTCGATGCC
>Ga0116210_1001644_pt1 | contig 15784 bp, 10 predicted proteins | sample TshhotsprinmetaG_FD_94483 | JGI IMG/M metagenome (GOLD analysis project Ga0116210, IMG submission 94483) | Hot spring microbial communities from South Africa to study Microbial Dark Matter (Phase II) - Tshipise hot spring metaG | ecosystem: Environmental > Aquatic > Thermal springs > Hot... | reverse complement strand
CTGATTAAAAAACAGATAAAAGAGTTAACTGAGCAAGTAAAAAGAGAGATTGAAACAATTAAAAAAACTGACAAATCACTTTTGGCTGAAGTAAAAGAAGTTGAAAAATTAACAATTAATGATCTACCTGAAAAACCAGGTGTTTATCATATTAGATTTTTAGAAATAGTTTTAAGTATCTTGCGGGCTGTTCGGGCTAAAGTTAGTGAATCAAAAACTTGGCTTCAGGCTTTAATTTCTAAAAAGAAAAAACGAGGTTCTCTTTTTGCCATTCGCACTAAAGAAAAAGGCACTCAATACTCTTTATCTCAAGAGTTACAAGTAACTAGATCAATCCAGTAAAAAGTATTGTATCAACCAAATAATAACTAACGAAATATAACTAAAAAAAACAGGTAGAAAAGCGATTCTGAAATAATTAGCAAAATTTAGTCTTTTTATTATTCCCATTACTACTACTCCGGCAACACTACCAACTAATGAAAATGAACCTCCAGTACCAACAGTTAAAGCTAATAACACCCACAATCTTGAATCAGTAGTTTTAATAATATCTATAGCTATTGCTGTTAACGGTACATTATCGATGATTGAGGATAAAACACCCAAAATAATATTACCGGTTATAATTCTATTAATTTGTTGCTCATGACCAAATAAAATAATTGATAGATTTTCTAATATCCCTAAAGTATTTAATGCAGAAATAGAAAGCAAAATTCCAATAAAAAATTTTAAAGTACTAATATCAATTTTTTTAACTAATTTATCAATATCTCCTTCTAAATGGGTTTTTACTTGTGATTTTAATTGTAATAATTCAATAATTATCCAAACTAATCCTAAACCAAAAAGAAGACCAATATATGGCTGAAGACCAAATTGATTCATTAATAATGGAAATATAAATGAAATTAATGTTGTAAAAATAACTAATTTTTCTCCTCGAGTTAATGTTATATTATTATTTTTTTCAATTATATCCTGTGAATTAGATTGAATTTTTTTAGATAGAAATAAGATTGAAATTAAACCAAAAACCAATGAAGGTAAAATACCCCATCTAATTACATCAAAAGTAGAAAATTTGCCCGATAACCAAATCATAATAGTTGTTACATCTCCTAAAGGCGACCAAGCTCCGCCAGCATTAGCTAAAATAATAATTCCTGAAGCGGCAATTAAAAGATTATTTTTTTTGAAAAAACGCCTAGCAATCTGAGTCATAACAATGCTAATAGTTAAATTATCAAGTAAGGCTGATAAAAAGAATGTAATAATACCAATAATAATAAATTGAAATTTATCTTTTAACTTTAACTTTATTAAGTTTAATCTAATTAAATCAAAAAAATTATAATTGATTAATATCTCAACTAAGGTCATAGCAGCAAGAAGAAAAATAACAATATTAAAAATTTCTGATCCTGCTATTTCTAAATTATGAATTATTTTTTCCTTTGATTTTAGTGTTAAACCAACTACTACCCATAAAAACCCAGCGGTAAATAATGAAATAGCAGATTTATTAAGTTTAATTTTATGCTCAAGACTAATTAATAAGTAAGAAAGTAAAAAAAATATTATTGATATGATTTTAAAAAATTCCACGTTTAATAAAAAAATTTAAAAAAAATATTATATATAATCTTTTTTATTTATTCAAGGATTTTTAAAAAAGTATTAACTCCATGAGCCCAACTACCTTGAGATGAAGGAGTATATTTTTTCATAATCGCTGAAGCTGTAATTAGACCTTTATCAATATAATGAGTTTTTAAACCTTTGGCAACAGTCTCAATTGCTTCATCATATGAGGAGAATTTTAAAACCTGGTTTCCATAAATTCCCCAACCCCAACAATTATGAGAGTTTTCGGGAATGTATTTACAAAGATTTGATTCTTGCATAGCAATAGCGGGAATTAATCGATAATCAAACTGATATTTATCTGAAACCTCAACAATTTTTTCAGCGTAATTATATAATGGTGAGTTATATTTTCTAAAAAAAGCCTTTAAATTAGCTATTCGACCATCCTTAACTGAAATTTCTGAAACAATGTTATTGTTTAAATCTTCATAACCTGCCTTAACTATTGCTGATAATATTGTTTCTAATTGATTAAATTTTAGATTATATTGATAAAGAATTAATGATAGATTAATATTAACAATTGAAAATAATAAAATAAGAAATAAATAAAATAATCCTTTTTTAAATAGCAAATCCAAATCCATATAAATTAATTATATGATATATGATATAAAAAAATATTTAAACAATCTCTTCTTTCCTTTTACGAACGAAATTAATCCATTCTTCTATGATCTCAAAAAAAAATTTAAACGGCGCTTCAATAATAAAGTCAAAGATAAAAATAAAAAAGTTAAGTTTTGCAATTTCTTGAGAGAAAAATTTTCCTAACGATAATATTGGCATAAAGAAAAAATCAATTATCGGAGTAAAAATACCTTCCTTTTCTTCTAATAATAACTCTTTAGTTACTTGACGAATTCGAAAAGAGAAAAATGTTACTACACTAACAAAAAAAATAAAAATTAATTGACTAATTAAGTTAAAATTTAGATAATTTAAAATTCCATATATTAAACTTAAAGTCACTATAAAAGTAATCGAATAAAAAACAGTAAAACCAAAAATTAATAAAGAATTTTTTGGCTTTGTTTTTTTTGATATAAAAGCAATTTTTGTTTCAAATGACTTGTCTTTATTAGTAATCTCAATTATTCTTTGATAAATTTTTTTTGTATTTTCTTCACCTGGAATTTTAAAAAACATTAAAATTAACGTCATTAGTGCTGGAGGAAAAAGAGTATTAATTATGATTGAGCGAAAATCAGCATAACCATAAAGATAATTAGATAATGGGAACTCTAAAATTAACGCAAAAATCATCTTAGTTAATAAAATATAAATAAAACTTTTGATAGCCAAATTTTTAACTCTATCTTTAAGTTTTTGATACTTTTCTCGACACAATTGATCAATTTCTATCCACAGTTTTTCTTTATTAGTAATAACATTATCAATATCTTTCAATCTAGTTTTTATTAAATCAAATAAAATAATAAAAGGTGGAAGTTGTTTTTTTAAAAATTTAACAAGACTATCAACATATAAATTATTAGTAATTTCATCTATTTTTCTAAAAATCTTTGGTAACTCAACTAAAAGTTTTTCTAATTCTTTTTTATTATAACTAACTAATGGTTTATAAAAAGTATTAAAAAGATGGTAATGAATATAAGCTTTATCACTTTTTCTAAAAACTTTTTCAATGGCTACTAAAAAATAAACATCTTTTTTCTCCTCATTTATTTCTTCTAATTTAATTTTATTTTTTAAAACTTGAAAAATAAAAAAACTTAAATATTCTTGAATTTGCGCTGAAGATGAATTTAAATATTCTTCAATTTCACAAGTCAATATATCAAGTAAAAACTGATTTAAATAAGCTCGAGTTTCTTCTGGTCGACCAACAATTAATCTATTTCTTAAAAAAACATATCTATCAATTAAATTTTGAGTTTTTATAATATCTTCTCCTCCTAATGTACTATTATCAAAATATCTTGCCCATAAAAGTTCTCTTAAAAGATTCTCACCTTCACCTTTTCCTTCCGGATTAATAGAAAATCTTCTTTTTAAAATTCTTTCTATAGCTGCTCTTAAAATTAAATGATCCTCTCTAAATTCAACCGCATTTCTTACTTTTTCATATATCAAAGCAAAAAGGGAGACCGTTTGAGAGACTGATAAAGCAGAAATATCATCAGGTCGTGGTCTTGATTTTATACTGTTTAAAGCACTCAATAATGCTTGAGTATATTCTGAAAGAAGAATTTCGTTCCGATCTGTCATATTAATATTATACCATTATCTAATGATTTTTTTAATTTTTTAAAATTTTCTAATATAATTAGATAATATTATGTTAATTATTTATTGTGGTGAAAACTCAATAAGTTCTTATCAAGCCTATTTTGAACTGAAAAAAAATTACCAAAATAAAAACTATCAAATATTAAACATTAATTTTGATGATTTAGAAAACATTCATTGTTGGCTTGGTGAAAACCAGTCTTTATTTGCTGAGAAAAAAGTTTTTTTTAGTCAAAATCTATTAAAAAAATTTAATAATAAAAATCCTAAAATAAAAAAAATTATCGATCAATTAATCAGAGAAAGACAAGTTGAAATTGTAGATTGGGAAGAGGAAACAACTGCAAAAAATTTAACAATCTCTAAAAATAAAAATGTTATCATTAAAGAATTTAAACTAAAAGAAAATATTTTTAAATTAGCTGAATCTTTATACCCGGGTAATCTTAAATCCTTTATTTATCTTTTAAATCAATTATCAGATAATATTTCAGAATATCTAATTTTTACTATCATTATCAAACAAATCAGAAACCTAATCCTCATAAAACTTAACCAATTAGACAAAAAATTAGCTTCTTGGCAAATATATAAATTAAAATTTCAATCGAAAAAATGGTCTCTTGATAAACTAATTAACTTCTATCAATCTCTATATAATCTGGAAATCAAAGAAAAAACTTCTAACAATCCTTTAGGTATAATTAAATCATTACAAATTATTACCAGTTATTATTTAAACTTACTATGATTAATCCAAAAATTTTCAAAGCTTACGATATTCGAGGAATTTATCCTAAAGAAATTAATGAAAATAATATTGAAACCATTACCAAAGCAATTTTAAAACTTTTTCAAGATAAACTAAATAAAAAAAATCTTCAGATTGTTTTAGGTCGTGATATGAGATTATCTTCTCCTGTTTTACATAAAATAGTTAAAAAAACTTTAATTAAGTATGGTCAAACAGTAATTGATATTGGGTTATCTTCTACGCCCTCAGTTTATTTTGCTGTTTATCACTTTAAATATGATGCTGGTATTCAAATCTCTGCTTCTCACAATCCAAAGCAATATAACGGCATTAAGTTATTATATATTAAAGACAATAAACTCATCAAGGTTTCTAAAGATCAGGGAATGGAAGAAATAAGACAATTAGCTTTAGAAAATAAGTTTAACTTAGAAGAATCTCAAGGTCAATTAATTGAAAAATCAACTTTAAAAGATGAGGTTAATTTCATTTATAACTTAGTTAAACCGCAAATAAAAAAATTTAAAATCGTCACCGATACTGCCAATGCTGTTGGCAGTCTTTTTATTGAAGAGATCTTCAAAAGAACTGATTGTCAACTTATTAAACTAAATTGGCAACTTGATGGTACTTTTCCTGCTCATGAAGCTAATCCATTAAAATTTGAAACTCTAAAAAAACTTCAAGAAAAGATTATTAAAGAAAAAGCTGACTTTGGTATTGCTACCGATGGTGATGGTGACCGAATTTTTTTTATTGATGAAAATGGAAAGATTGTTCCCTCGACCTTAATTTCTTCAGTAATTGCTCAAGAGATTTTATTAAAAAATCCTAACGAAACTATATTAGTTGATATTCGTTACATAAAAAATGTTTCAAATCTAGTAAAAAAACTTGGTGGTCAGGTTGTTTATAATGTTGTTGGTCACTCATTAATTACTAAAAAACTCAATGAGGTTAATGGTGCTTTTTCTGGTGAATCTTCAGGTCATTATTTTTTTAGAGAAACCGGTGGAGCAGAAAGCACTATAAAAGTTATCTATTATATATTAGATGTCCTAACCAAAAAAAACAAACCTTTATCAGAAATTGTCAATGAACTAATGACAGCTTATGAATCTGGTGAATATAACTTTGTTTTATCAGAAAACTTAAATTATCAACAACTATTCAAAAAAATTGCTCGTATTTATCAAAACGCTGATATTAATTATCTTGACGGTATTTCAGTGTCATATAATAACTGGCGATTTAATATCAGAGCTTCAAACACCGAACCATTAATAAGACTTAATCTCGAAGCTGACGATAAAAAGTTAATGAAAGAAAAACTAAAAGAAGTTAAAAATAAAATTTTAGAATTTATTAAGTAAGTAAGCTTGTTTTGATCTTTTAAATTAACTAATACGAAATTTTTTTTGAATTTTAATATAAAATATCTAACCAGCAAATTTAAACTAAAATTATAACTAACTTTTTAGTATATTTCTTTGTTTTTTTAATTATTTTACTTTTTTTTCTTAGTTAATTATAATATTGAAATAAATGTAAAATTTAAATAAATAAGAATGGGCGCATAGCTCAGTTGGCTAGAGCGTTACGTTGACATCGTAAAGGTCTCAGGTTCAAGTCCTGATGCGCCCACCATTAATATGAATAACAATCTTGATAAATTGCGTCACTCAACTGCTCATCTTTTAGCTGCCGCTGTTTTAAAACTCTATCCTCATGCTAAAATCACCTTAGGTCCAGCAATTGAAAATGGTTTTTACTATGATATTGATTTTGGAAATATAAAAATCTCTGATATCGACTTACCAAAAATTGAAAAAGAAATGAAAAAAATCATTAAGACCTGGCATAAAATTGAAAAAATTGAGTTATCAGAACAACAAGCGAAAAAAAAGTTTAAAGATAATCCATATAAACTAGAGTTAATTGAAGAAATTGTCAAAAAAGAAGAAAAAATCACTATTTATAAATCAGGAGATTTTGAAGACTTATGTAAAGGTGGTCATATTGAAAAACCAAATGAAGAGATTAAATACTTTAAATTACTCTCAATTGCCGGTGCATATTGGCGAGGAGATGAAAAAAATAAGATGTTAACTCGAATCTATGGAATAGTTTTTCCTACTGAAAAAGAACTAAATAGTTATTTAAAAATGCTTGAAGAAGCAAAAAAACGTGAACATAAAAAATTAGGTCTTCAGCTTGGTTTATATTTACTAACCAATGAGGTTGGTCAAGGACTTTTACTTTGGTCAGCAAAAGGAGCGACAATAAGGCGAGAAATTGAAAAACTAATTTATAAAGAACAGACAAGGCGAGGCTATCAACACGTTTATACTCCCCATATCGGCCGAAAACAACTCTGGCAGACATCAGGACATTGGGATTTATATCGAGATAAGATGTACTCATCAATGTGTATAGACGATGATGAATATTTAGTCAAACCAATGAACTGTCCATTTCATATGATGATTTATAAGTCAACCCCAAAAAGTTATCGTGATCTACCATTGCGGATTGCCGAAATTGCTACAGTTTACCGTTATGAAAAACCAGGCGAGCTATCAGGGATGCTTAGAGTCAGACATATCACCCAAGATGATTCTCATATTTTCTGCACTGAAGATCAAGCTGTTGATGAGTTTTTAGGTGTTTTTGACTATATGGCTTATCTTTTAAAAGTTTTTAAAATTGATAACTACTATTTAAGATTAGGACTTCGGTCTCCAAAAGAAAAATACTTAGGAAACGATAAAACTTGGAAAAAAGCAGAAAAAGAGATTATCAAAGCTATAAATAACAAAAACCTAAACTTTGTTAAAAGTGAAGGTGATGCGGCTTTTTATGGTCCAAAACTTGATGTCATTATTAAAGATGCTTTGTCAAGAGAGTGGCAATGCGGGACAATTCAACTTGATTTTATGTTACCTGAACGATTTAAGCTTGAATATATTGATAAAAATAATCAAATTAAAAGACCAATTTTAATTCATCGAGCTCCTCTTGGATCATTAGAACGTTGGGTAGCCATATTAATTGAGCATTATGCTGGTGCTTTTCCTTTATGGCTGGCGCCAATCCAGATAATTACTCTACCAATTTCCGAAAAGCATACTCAATATGCTCAAAAAATCACTAATAAATTAAAAGATAATGGTCTTAGAGTTGAAATTAATTTTGATAATGAAACTCTTGCCAAAAAAATTCGTTTAGCTACTTTGCAAAAAATTCCTTACTTAATTATAATAGGAGATAAGGAAGTAAAATCTGACAAAATTACTGTCAGGACAAGAACTGGAATTGATTTAGGCCAGTTAACAGTTAATCAGTTTTTAAATAAAATTAAATCTGAAATTGAGAACTTTTCATAAACAACAAAAATCAACCCACAATAAGTTTTATCTAATAAATTATCGAATTAACTCTTCTAAACTTAGAGTAATTAGTGATCAAGGCGATCAGATTGGAATCTTATCAAAAGATGAAGCTTTAAAAAAAGCTCAAGAAGCAAATCTTGATCTAGTTTTAATTGCTCCTAACGCTAATCCACCAGTGGCAAAAATTATTGATTTTAAAAAGTTCTTATATCAAGAAAACAAAAAAGTTAAAGAAGCAAAAAAAGGAATTAAAAAAAGCATCACTAAGGATATTAATCTAGGATTATTTATTGCTCAAGCAGACTTAGAAAGATTAGTTAATAAAGCTAAAGAGTTTATTGCTAATGGTAATCAAGTGAGAGTTAATCTCACTTTAAAAGGAAGACAGATTACCAAAAAAAATATGGGTTTTGAGTTAATAAATAAATTTATTGATTTAATCGGTGAAGTCAATATTTCTAAAGAACCTCGATTAGAGGGAAGAGTTATCAGAGTAGTTATTTCAAAAAAGAAAAAATAATAAATATTTAATTATATCTATCTTTTATTCCATCTTGTTATAATTATTCTATGCAATATCTATTAGAGTTTAAATATAAATACAAAAAACAGAAGTTAATCACTAGCCTTGTTATTTTTATAATCATTATAATAACCGTAGCCTTTATTTTTAGTCTAATTCTTTTCGCTTGGTATTCAAAAGATCTACCTTCACCTAGTAAACTTTCTAAAATTTCTCAAGCATCAACAATTTTTTATGATCGAAATGGAAAAATCATTTACGATATGTTTCAAGATAAAAACAGAATTCCAGTTAAACTAAATGATCTACCTGATTATTTAAAAAAAGCTACCATTGCTATTGAGGATAAAAATTTTTATAAACATCAAGGTTTTTCTCAATCAGGAATTATTCGTGCTTTTTTTAATATTCTTATTGGAAAAGGTATTCAAGGAGGCTCAACAATCACTCAACAATTAATAAAAAATACTCTTTTATCTTCAAAAAGAACTTTATCAAGAAAAATTCAAGAAATAATTCTTGCTTACCAAGTAGAAAAACGTTATTCAAAAGATGAAATCTTACTTATGTATCTTAATGAATCTCCATATGGAGGAACATATTGGGGAGTAGGAACAGCAGCTAGAGCTTATTTTAATAAAGAAGTTAAAGATCTAAATCTTATTGAGACAGCAATTTTAGCGGGTTTACCTCAATCTCCATCAGTTTATTCACCTTTTATTGGAAAAAAAGATGCCTGGAAAAAACGAACAACCGATGTTTTAAGACGAATGCGAGAAGATGGTTATATAACTAAAATCCAAGAAAAGCAAGCATTAAAACAACTAGATAAAATTACTTTTTCAAAACAAAACATCACCTTTTCTGCTCCTCATTTTGTTTTTTATGTTAAAAATAAAATTGAAGATGAATATTCTCCAAAAATAATTGATCAAGGAATAAAAATAAAAACCACCTTAGATTTAGAAATTCAAAAAATCACTGAAAAGATTGTTAAAGAAGAAATTAATAAACTTAAAAAGTACAATGTTACCAATGCTGCCGTAGTTATTTTAGATTCAAAAACTGGTGATATTTTAACAATGGTAGGAAGCTATGACTATAATAACGATGAATTTGGAAAGTTTAATGCTGCTTTAGGACTAAGACAACCTGGTTCAACTGTAAAACCAATTACCTATGCCATTGCTTTTGAAAAAGGATATACACCTGCTATGGTTTTAATGGATTTAAAAACTGAGTTTACCACTGGATTATCAAATGATAAACCATATATTCCAGTAAACTATGACGGAAAATATCGAGGACCAATGCAAATAAGATTTGCTTTAGGTAATTCTGAAAATATTCCCGCTGTTAAGATGCTTGCTATAATTGGTATTAAAGATTTTTTACAAAAAGCATATAGCATGGGCCTGGTTCAATTTGCTCCCACCGAGGAAAATTTAAAAAGATTTGGTTTATCAATTACTTTGGGTGGGGGAGAAACTACTCTTTTAGATTTAACTGCCGCTTTTTCTGTTTTCGCCAATGGTGGAATAAAGAAACCAATAAATAATATTTTAGAAATCAAAGATTATCAAGATAAAAAAATTTTTCAACCAAAAAAATATCAAGAAAAAAAAATTTTTTCTAAAGAAATTGCCTTTTTAATTTCTCATATTTTATCTGATAACAATGCCCGTTTAGAGGTTTTCGGCCCTCATTCTTATCTAAACATTCCCGGAAAAACTGTCGCTGTTAAAACTGGTACAACTGACGATAAAAGAGATAACTGGGTAATTGGTTATACAAAATCAATTACTGTTGGTGTTTGGGTAGGGAATAATGATAATTCACCAATGAATCCAGCAATTGCTTCTGGTACTACTGGCGCCTCACCAATTTTTTATCGCCTAATGAAAGAAGTATTAAAAAAATATGAAGATGGTATTGTTGAAAAACCAAATAAAGTAAAAGCAGTTATTATTGATGCTTTCTTAGGTGGTCTGCCAAAAGACGGTTATCCAACTAGAAGCGAGTACTTTATTGAGGGTAGCGAACCCAAAGATATCTCACCATTTTATAAAAAAATAAAAATTTCCAAAATTACTGGAAAAATTGCTAATGAAGTCGAGATTAAAACTGGTAATTTTGAGGAGAAAGAATTTATTATTATCATAGAAAATGATCCTTTATCTCAAGACGGAGTTAATCGTTGGCAAGAGGCAATTAATAAATGGGTCAATGAACAAACCGATCAGAAATTTAAACCTCCTAAAGAAATCTCTGATGCTTCATCAAACGAAGTAATGGTTTCTATAAAAAATCCTATGGGAAATACTACGGTAAATAATAATAGTTTCAATATTAATGCTAAAATTATTTCTTTATTAAAAATTAAAAATATTAAAATAAAATTAAATGGTAATGAAATTAAATCAATCAATGAAGATAAAAAAGAAATATCAGAACCAATTACCTTATCAGACGGTATCTATGAACTGCAAATTATTGCCACTAATGAAAAAGATAAATCTGGAGAATCAACTATTAAGTTTGGCGTTAATAAACCTTGGGACTATCAAGAATCTAGTTATACTATTACTCCAAACTTCAATTTTACTCCAACACTTTAAAAATAATAATTCTATACTAATTTTTAACTTAACTTATTTTTAAGTTAAATTTAATCATTGGTAATCTCTCCGATTCGATATTGATTTAATCTTTTTTTTAACTGATAAAAATTATCTAATTGATAATGTTCTAAAAAATAACTAACCATTTTTTTTGATTTTTCAATTAAAGAATAATCATTAAACGAAGCAATTTTTAACTCACTTATTCCATGTTGTTTAGCTCCATATATTTCTCCTGGTCCGCGTATCTTTAAATCTTCTTCCGCCAATCTTTGTCCACTAGTTGTTTTAGCAAAAAAGTTTAATCGAGATACGATTGCTGAATTTTCACTTTCTGTAAATAAAAAACAATAAGACTGTTTATCACTTCTACCCACTCGACCTCTTAATTGATGAAGTTGAGCTAAACCAAATCTTTCCGCTCCTTCGATAATCATAATAGTTGCCTGAGGAATATCAACACCTACCTCAACTACTGAAGTTGTCACTAAAATATCTAATTGATGATTTCTAAATTCATTAATTACTTTATCTTTCACTTTATTTTTTAATTTACCATGAAGAAGGCCTAACTCAAATTCAAAAAAAATTTTTTTTAAATTTTCAAACTCTTTTTTTACTGCTCTTACTGATTTTAAAGTTTCCACACTTGACTCATCAATAAGCGGACACACTATAAAAACCTGGGTATTTTTTTCAATAATTTGTTTTTTAATCCACTGATAACAATCACTTCTTTTGGTTTTCGAAACAAAAAATGTTTTCACTGGTAATCGTCCTTTTGGCATCTCATCAATTATCGATAAATCTAACTCTCCATATAAAGTTAGCATCACGGTTCTTGGAATTGGTGTCGCTGTCATTGTCAACAAATGAGGATTAATCCCTTTCTTCTTTAGTTCATTTCTTTGACCTACACCGAAGCGATGCTGTTCATCAATAACCACCAATCCTACTCGTGAAAAAACCGTTTTTTTTGAAATAAGAGCATGAGTACCAATAATAATATCTAAATTATCAATATTAATTTTTTTTATTGAAAAATTATTTGTTTTAATTGAGCTTGTTATTAAACCAATCTTTATTGGGTAATTCTTAAATAAATTAGTAATTGTTTGATAATGTTGTTGTGCCAAAATCTCTGTTGGTGCCATTATTAAAGTTTGAAATTTATTTAAATAACTGACAAAGGAAGCTAAACCAGCAATTACTGTTTTTCCTGAACCAACATCTCCTTGTAATAAACGATTCATTGGTTTGTTCTGATTTAAATCTGTTAAAATTTCTTGCCAAACTCTTTTTTGAGCATTAGTTAACTCAAAAGGAAGTGATTTAATAAGTTGGTTAATTTCTTTTTCAAAATCTTTAATAATAAAACAATAGCCAGTTTTTTCTTTTGCCCATTTTTTTTTAATTAACTGAGAAGATAATTGGATTAAAAAAAACTCATCGAAACCTAATCTTTCCTTAGCTTTTTCTGCTAAGACTTTTGATTGAGGAAAATGAATTTCTCGATAAGCTTCTTTTTCTAATAATAACCGATTTGAGACAACAATTTCAGAGGGTAAAAAATCTTCAATTTTATCTAAATAGTTGGTAATTATATAATTAATTTTTTCTCGAAATATCCTTGAAGATAAACCATATTTTTCCTGATAAATTGGTACTAGTTTACCCGTGTGTATCTTTGGCCAATCAATCTCATATTCCTTTGCTAAAAAAACTTTTTTTTTACCAAAATAATCAACTTTTCCTGCTACTGAAAGTTGACTACCAATTCTTATTAAGTTAAGTAAATAAGGTTGATTGTAAAAAACTATCTCAATTTGTCCTGTATCATCTTCTAAAATAAAAGTAATTATTTTAATTCCTGTTTTTGCTATTTGTAATTTTCTAGCTTTCACTATACCAGTAATTGTTACTTGCTCTCCTAATTGACAAAGATTAATTTTAGAAATTATTGAATAATCTTGATAACGAAATGGAAAGTAGTTGAGTAACTCAAAATAAGTTTTTATTTTTAATCTCTTAAACTTTCTTATAGTTAAAAAACTTGTTCCTGGCAGACTCTCAATAAAAAAATTATCTATCATTTAAAGTAAAACAAAATTGGTGCTAATGACGATAAAATTAATAATATTGAGGTAATAAAAATAATTATTTTAATAATTTGCTCTTTTTTTATCTTTGTATTGATTAATTTCATTTTTTAAGATTTAAAAAATTATTAATTTTATTTTCAATCTCTTTTTTTAATTCAATTGCTTCATAAAAATCTTTTTTTAAACTTAAAGTTTCCCTTATAATTCTTAGTGTTTTATTGTAAAAATCATATTTTTTTGCTTCATCTTCCTCAGATTCAATTAACAAACTATAAAATAAAGCTTCAGTGTAATAAATTTTTGGATCAGTAGGAAATAAGTTTTTAATTTTATTCAGATACTCAATTCCTCTATATAGATAATGAAAATTTCCGGTAGCTAAATAATAATAATATTGATTTTTTATCTTCGTCTTCCAATAAAAAATATTATATGGTGAACCCTTAATTGTTTGATTATTTAAATCTTCACTTTTTGATATTAACTCCTTAACTAAAATTTTATTATTTTCATAAGAAGATAAAAAAGACAAGCTAGCCAAAATAGATGAATATTTATCTAAATAAATTGGTTCTTTTTTTAAATTAATTGCTTTATTAAGATAAAAAGCAGTTTTTTGATAATCATTTATCTTCAAATAATTTAAAGCTTTTGAGTAATTCACATCAGCTAACCAATATCTTAAAATTAATAAAAACAAATAAGAAAAAAATAAGACTAAAATTATTGATAAGATTAATTGATTTTTAGAAATATCAAAATTGATTTTTCTTTCTTTTTGTTTTTGTTCGTTTTCAAGAGTTTTTATAACTAAAAAACCAGGAATTATATAAAAAAATAAATTAATTGTAGTTGTTGAAAAACCAAAAAAATTAGTAATCAAAATCCCTAAATAAATTATTAATAGAAAAATATAAATATCTTTATTAATATTTTCATTTTTTATAAAAAAAATATTCTTAAAAAACTGATAAATAACGATAAAAATTAAAATCAGATAGCTAAAAAAACCAACAAAACCAGTTGTCGCTAAATAATTTAAGAATTCATTATGAGCTTTATTATAAACAAAATCCCATTCAGACGTTAAATTATGCTCTTTTGGACGAACAAAATAATAACTATAACCAAATGTCTCGACTCCTGTACCAAATAAAGGATATTTTTTTCCTAGCTCAATCGCTCCTTCCCAAACTATTCTTCTTATTACTCCAGAATCCGTAATCTTAATTGATGTTTGACTATCTCGATTATTATTAATTTTTCTATTTTCTACTATCTTATTTTTTAAAACTAAATTTTTGAAGTTAAGTAAATAATCTAATTTATCAATACCGGTTTTAAATAAAATAATCGAAAAACTAATTATTAAAAAAAGACTAATAAAAGCTTTCTTTAATTTTTTTATTTTCTTAAGATAAAAAATAACAAAAATAATTAATCCAATAATTAATGCTAAAAAGGATGATTTTGATCTTGAAAAAAGAATAAAACTAAAGTTTAAAAATAAATAACTTAAATAAATAAAAAATTGTTTTTTTTTATTTAGATTATTTAAAAAAAAGTATAAGCCAATAAAAAAATTAACTACTAAAAATGCACCAAACCAATTAGGTTGACCTAAAGTAGAAAAAGCTCTAATTGCTGGATTAAAAACGTTTATTTCAGTTGACCAACAACTATTGTCTATAATCTTTCCTTGACTAACCAAAATACAAGTCAAATCATGATTGAGTTTTCCTGGAAGAGCATAAATTATTGAAATAAATGATGATAATAAACTAACTTTTAAAAGTGATAAAAAATTTACCTTATTAGAAACTGCAGCATAAAATAAAAAAATATAAACGAAAATTGAAATTAAACCACCATTAAAACGACCATAATAACCAAATAAGGAAACATTTTTATCTATAGAAAATATTGTTGATATAATCTGAATAATAAAAAACAAAAATAAAGGAATATCTAAAAACGTCTTTTTAAAGATAATCTTTTTTGTTAAAATCATTTTAAGAAGCCAAAAAAAACCTATTAAAACTGATATTAAATATATGAGAATAATCTTATTAAATTCAAAAAGCTCTGAAGTAAAAGGGAAAAAAAATAATGGAACTATAAAAAATAATAATGAATATAAAAATTGAATTATTTTTTCTAAAACCATGATAAATAATTATAAAGATTTATTAAGAAAAATTAAACCTCCATTTTTTAACTCTCTTGAAGTTTTTTTTGATATTGGAACAACAGAAACCAAAATAGCCATTAAAGATAAAGGGGTAATCCTTCGTGAACCAACTGTGATTGGTTTTAATGAAAAAATTAATGAATACATTTTTTTTGGAACTGAGGCTAAATCAATAATTGGTAAGGTGCCAGATTATATTAAAATTATTAAACCAGTTGTTAACGGTGTTATTACTGACTTTGACGGAGCTACAGCTTTAATTTCTAAATATCTTGAAAAATCAGTTAATCTCTAT
>Ga0116210_1001640_pt1 | contig 15835 bp, 16 predicted proteins | sample TshhotsprinmetaG_FD_94483 | JGI IMG/M metagenome (GOLD analysis project Ga0116210, IMG submission 94483) | Hot spring microbial communities from South Africa to study Microbial Dark Matter (Phase II) - Tshipise hot spring metaG | ecosystem: Environmental > Aquatic > Thermal springs > Hot... | reverse complement strand
GCCCCGACGACGCCGCGGCCCCGGTTCTGCTGCCGGACGATTGGGGCCGGCTGCCGCCACAGATGGCTCGCGAACTGAAGGAGACGCAGCGGGAGGCCGTGCCGGAGGAGTACCGGACCATGGTCGAACTGTATTTCAAGGCGATCTCGCGGGAGGCCCAGGATGCGCGCCGCTGATCCGCCATGCCGCTGGATCCCCGCGGCCCTGCTGTTGGCGACGCTGGCCGGCACGGCGCGGCCCCAGTCGCCCCCTCCCGGCGCCGAACGGGTCGACGAGGCCATTCAGCGCGGCATCGCGTTTCTCATCGGCCAGCAGAAAGACTCTGGCATGGTGTCCGACTCCGGCAACCCCAACGCGATGACCGCGCTCGCGCTGCTGGCCGCCTCCGCGGTCGGCCACACCGCGGCCGATCCTACGCCGGCCGGCGGCATGATCCGCAAGGGCTTGGAGTATCTCCTTGCCGACGCCCGCCAGCGCGACAACGGCTACTACGGCGGCGACGGATCGCGGATGTACGGCCATGGCATCGTCACCCTCACCCTTGCCGAGCTGCTCGGCATGGGGACGGACGACGAGACGGACCGGCGCATCCGCAAGAAACTCGAACGGGCACTCCAGTTGATCCTCTGGTCCCAGGATCGAAAGAATGCCGATGATCCCAACAACTTGGGCGGCTGGCGCTACGAACCCGACTCTTGCGATTCGGACCTCTCGGTGACCATCTGGCATTTGATGGCGCTGCGCGCCGCGCACAACGCCAGCGTCGACGTGCCGAAGACAGCGATCGAGACGGCGGTTCAATACCTGCGCCGGACCTATCGTCCCGACACCCGCGGCCGCGAACGGGTCTGTGGCGCCTGCAGCTACCAGCCGGGGCAATCGCCGAGCTACGCCTCGGCCGCCGCCGGCCTTCTCGCGATGCAGGTCTGCGGCCTCTACGACGCGCCGGAGGTGCGGGGCGCCGCCGACTGGCTCAAGGCCCGCCGGCTCGACTGGGACGACCGGTTCTTTCTGTACGGGACCTACTACTATGCGCAGGGCATGTACCAGCGGGGCGGCGAGTACGCAGATCACGCGCGCCGCGAGGTCGAGACGATCCTCCTGCCGAAACAGCAGGACGATGGCTCCTGGCCGGCGGCCGACGGCCAGGAGCGCCACGCCGGCCGGGTCTACAGCACGTCCATGGCCATCCTGAGCCTCGCCGTGAATCACCACTACCTGCCCATTTATCAACGGTGATCCTCCGGTCCGCGGCCGCATCCGCGCCGGGGAAACGGCCCATTAGGGTGCGGCCCCGGCTCCGTCGGGGGGGGGTCGGCGATTGACTTCGAGGCGGCGCAACGATAGGAATGATGGTTTGAGGTGCAAGTATGGCGAAGATCCTGACGCAGCGGACCTTGCGCAACAAGAACCGCTATCGGCCCAAGAAGTCCCCCGCCGAGCGGCGGCGTCGCGTGGCGGTTCAGCGCCGCCGGCTGGTGGCGCTGGGGATGCCGGCCGACGTCGTGGCGAAACTGGATCCCGTCACGGTTCGCGCGTTGCTGCGCCGTCCGGAACGGCTGCGCCGGAAGTTGGCGGCGGCCGGCTGACGTCCCCGCCCCGCTGCCGCGCCAGCCGCGCGGCCCGCCGGCGCCGGTGCGCCCGCACCGTGGCCAGCGCGACGTAGTACGATCCGGTCGCCAGCACGCCGCCGACGATCAAACTACCGATCCACATCGCCAGCCAAAGGTCCCATCCCAGCCGGGCCAGGTCGCGCCAGTGTTCGAGATAACCGTGGAATCCGCGGCTGGCGATCGCCTCCCGAAGCAGACCCCAGCGGTCGAGCATCTCGCCGGTGTGGGTGTTGGGCAGCAGCGCGGCGCCCAGCCAGCACTCGAGGCCGTAGATCGGTCCGGCGGTCAGCGCGTTCGTGATCGCCAGCGGCGGCAGGGCGGCCAGCCGGTTGGCGCGCAGGGCGGAGGCGGCCAGCAGCGCCAGGACGACCTGGACGCCGAGCGTCGGGGTGAAGGCGATGAACACCCCGAGGGCCACGCCCAGCGCGATGCTCTCCGGCGCGTCGCGCTGCAGGAAGAGGTAGCGCAGCGTGTCGCGCCAGTCGCGTCGCGGCCGGCTTCGCGGAGGCGGCATGCGGGCCATTCTACGGAGCGCCGACTTGGGCGCAACCGAACGACGGCGCGGTTCCCGCCACGACGCCCGCGGGGTATAGTTGGGCCGTGAGCCAGTTCGACCGGGCCTGGTATTGGGAGTCGCGGCATGGCAGCCGGGCCGTCCTCGGGACGCTGCTGATCACGTGCGCGATGTTTGTGGCGCAGGTGTTTCTGCATGCCTCCGGGCGGGGCGGCTGGATGATTCGCGCACTGGCCCTGTCGGCGGACGGCATCCGTCACGGCCGCATCTGGCAAGTGGTCACGTACCTCCTGCTGCACGGCGGCTTCGGCCACCTGCTGATGAACATGGTCGGCCTCGCGATGCTGGGACCGGAGGTGGAACGCCGGCTGGGCACCGTCCACTTCGTCGCCCTCTACCTGGGCAGCGGCGTATTGGGAGGGATCGGATACCTCCTGATCGAACCCCGGTTTCCGTGCGTGGGGGCCTCGGGCAGCGTCTTCGGCGTCATGGCGGCCTTCGCGGCGCTCTATCCGCGCCGGCCAATGATGCTGGTGTTCCTACCGTTCTTTTCCCTACCCGCCTGGCTGATGGTGCTGGCGATCGTGGCGCTGGAGCTCGCATACCTCGCCCAGGGTGTCCAGGGCGGAATTGCCCATGCGGCCCATCTGGCCGGCGCCGCCGCAGGCATCGTCTATGCCCGGACGGCGACAGGTGCCCTCGACGGCCTCAACCCCCTGCGCCGCTTGGCCGCCGCGCGGCCTCGCCGCGCCGGTCCACCCGCCGACGGCCGTGCGCTCGATGAACTCCTGGACAAGATCTCTCGATCCGGTCTGCACTCGCTCACCCCCGCGGAGCGCCGCCGCCTGGAGGAGGCCAGCCGTCGGCTACGCGGGTGGGAGCGTTGACCCATCCATGGGTTGCGATGCCCAAGTCCCCCCCACCTCGCCGGTTCCGGCCCCGGCCGGCCGCGCCGGCGTCGCCGCACTGGTTGGGCGGGCCAATGTGGGGAAGTCCTCGCTCGTCAACGCCCTGGTGGGCGAAAAAGTCAGCATCGTCAGCCCGGTCGCGCAAACGACGCGGCACCGGATCCGCGCCGTCCTGAACGAGCCGCGCGGCCAGCTCGTCTTGCTCGACACCCCCGGCATCCTCCGGGCGGAATCCGAACTGGGCCGGCGTCTTAACCGCACCGCCCGTCAGACCGCCGAGGAGGTCGACGCCGTGGTCCTCACCCTGGACGTCTCTCAGCCGCCGCGCGAGGAGGACGAGGGGTGGATGCGTCGTTTTCGCCGCGCGGCCATCCCCCTGGTGTTCGCGCTCAACAAGGCCGACCTGGGCCGCGACGGCGAAAAAGCGATCCGGACGCTGTGGGGCCGGGTCGCAACGGAACCCGACGCACCGCAGCCCGCATGGGCGGTGTGCTCCGCGGCCACCGGCGAGGGTCTGGACGCCCTCCGCGGCCTGTTGTTCGAACGCCTCCCGGCCGGGCCGCCGCTGTTTCCACCCGACGTGCTCTCGGACTTCCCGCGCAAGCTCTTCATCGCGGACGTGATCCGTGAAAAGCTTTTCGGGCGGCTTCGCGACGAGCTGCCCCACCGCGTGGCGGTGGAGGTGCAGGAGGTTCGCGAGACCGACGACGGCGCGCTCGAGGTCGCGGCGGACATCTGGGTGGAACGCGGCAGCCAGAAGCCGATCGTGATCGGCCACAAAGGACGCGTCCTCCGGGCGGTGCGCCGGGCCGCCGCCGCGGAGCTTTCGGCCCTGTACGAACGACCGGTTGGCCTCGACCTGCACGTGACGGTCCGGGAGCACTGGACCCGGAACCACTGGCTGCTGAAGCGGCTGGGGCTCGACCTCTGAGGTCAGAGGCCGACGGACTGCCGCGGCGCCCCAGACGGCGCGGCCGGGGAGGACCGCTGAACGCGCGCGGGGGCGGCGGAGACCGGGGGTTCGGCGACGATCCGGAACAGGACTTCGTTCGACCGCGCCAGCCCCAGGTCATGGGCGAGGCGTTCGACGAAGGCGGGATCGGTGCGGAAGCGCTCCTGCTTGCGGCGGAGGATGCGGATCATCTCCTCCTCGAGCGCGATTTCCCGGGCCAGTTCGTCGCGGCGGCGGCGGTATTCCTGGATCTCTCGCCACTTCGGCCAGACGAGCCTCGCCACGCCGACCGCCAGCATGCCCGCAATCGTCAGGCAGCTCAACCGGTAGATGACCGTCCACACGCTCATGCAAAACGCGAATCGCCCGCGCGCATCAGCTCGCGCTCGAGCCGTTCGTAGCGGTCGATGACCGCCCGCACATAGGCCCGCTTCTCGCGGTACGGCAGCGGCATGAACGCGCCCTTGAAACCGGCGATGACGACGTTGCGCAACTGGCGGCGGGTCAGCGGAATGCCCGCGGCCAGCCGCTCCAGCTCGCGCGTGACCGTCGTGTTCGAGACCAGACGGTTGTCGGTGCAGACGGTCACCGACATCGCCCGCTCGATCATCTGCCGGACCGGGTGCTCGGCGACCGAACGGATCGTGGGCGTCGTCTGGAGGTTGCTGGTAAGGCACACCTCGATGCCGATCCGCTGGCTTGCGATGTACTCCGCCAGCCGCTCGACATAGGCCGCTGGATCGGCGGTGCCCGCCCCGCGCACCATGTCCGCGGCGAAGAGGAATGTCCCGTGGCCGATCCGGTTGGCATGGCAATCGGTGATCGCCTGAAAAATGGACTCCGGCCCGTACGCCTCCCCCGCATGGACGGTTTTCTTCAGAAAGTGCGTATGGGCGTACTGGTAGGCGGCGCGGTGGTCACCGGCCGGATACCCCGCCTCCTCCCCGGCGAGGTCGAAGCCGACGATCGGCCATCCCTCGTGGTCGCGCAGCGCGACGGCGGTCCGGGCGATCTCCATCGAGGCGATCGCGAAGACCTCTTTGCGCGGCGACGCCCCGAGCACGTCCAGCAGCCGCGCAAAGTACGGCCCGAAGCCGCGGCTGAACGAGCGCATCGCGCATACGATGATGCCGTAGTGCAGTGGCAGGTCCCTCCCCTCGCGCACCTCCGGCGACTGGTTGTGCCGGCGCGCCGCCCGCTCGAGGCCCGCGCACACGGCGCCCACCACGTCGCGGATCGTTAACCCGTCGCGCACGTGCAACTGGGGCGCGAACCGGACCTCGAAGTAGCGCACGCCCTCGGCGAGGTTGTCCTCCGCGAACTCGAACGCCGCCCGCTCGAGGTGCTCCGAACGCCGCAACACCGCGCACGTGTAGCCGAACCCCTTCAGGTAGTCCGGCAGGCAGGCATAGCGGTCCCGAAACACCAGCTCCCGGAGACCCTCCTCCGTCGCCGACGGCAGCGCGACGCCGTCCTCCCGCGCCATCTCGATCAGGCTCCGGATGCGCAGCGAACCGTCGAGGTGCACGTGCAGGTCGGTCTTCGGGATCCGGCGGATGAATTCCCGCGCGCCGGGCGACAGTTCAAGCTCACTCACGGGTTTGCCTTTCGCGTTCCCCGACCGGTATGATACGCGGCAGGATAGCGGAGTCGAACCCGACCCGATGAACATCGTCCGGACCGCCCGGCGGGATCCCTGGCGCGCGTTGGCCGTCGAGGACTACCTTCAGGACCGCGGCGGGGAGGAGCCCGTCCTGTTTCTGTACCGCAACGATCCGGTGATCGTCGTCGGCAAGAACCAGAACCCCTGGGCCGAGGCCGACGTCGCCGCCGCGGCGGAGATGGGCGTGCCGTTCGCGCGCCGCTCGAGCGGCGGAGGAGCCGTCGTCCACGATCCGGGCAACCTCAACTACGCGTTCATCGTGCCCCGCGCCGGCTTCGAACCCGCCCGACAGTTCGGCATCGTGCTGCGCGCCCTCGCGCGGTTCGGAATCCACGCCCGGGTCGAGGGCCGCACCGCCTTGTTCGCCGACGGGCGCAAGATCTCCGGGAATGCCTTCTGCCTGCGCGGCCGGACCGCCCTGCACCACGGAACGCTGCTGGTCTCGGCCGACCTCGACCGCATCAGGCGTCTGCTGGGCCGGCCCTCGATCGCGGATCGCGGCCATGCGGTTCCCTCGCGCCCGGCCGAGGTCGTGAACCTGATGGACCTTCGCCCCGGGCTCGACGCCGACGCGCTGGAGGCCGCCCTGGTCGAACACGCGGTCGCCACCTGGGGCGGTCCGGTCGCGCGGTTCGACGACGAGGCGATCGAGAGGTGGGACTGGGCGGAGGGATGGCGCCGCCACGCCTCGTGGGAATGGCAGTTCGGCGCCACACCCCCCTTTCAGACCTTCATCGACCTTCCCTCCCACGCGGGCCGCCTTCGGATCTCCGTGCGGGAAGGTCGGATGTTTGAAGTCGCCCTGGCCGGCGACGGGGCGATGCCGCCCGGTCTTCACGCCGCGCTGCACGGGCGCCGGTTCGATCCGGTTCTCCTCGCCGCCGTGGTGCAGGCGCTGGACGTCGAGAGCGCAGGGGGGGCCGCCTCCGGGGAGGCGTCGCGGTCATGAGGAGATCAGCGGCGGCCCCGGCCGCCGCCCCTCCGTGGGAGGACGAGCAGGTCCTCGACATCCGAAAGCTTCTCCCGCGGGCGATCCGCCGGGCGTGGCTTGACAAGATTCGCGTCGCATTTGGCGCGTGCGAAGCGACGATCGGCCGCGCCGACGGCGTCCTCCGCTTTTGGACCGCCCACGGCCACCCGCGCCCTTGGAACCGAATTTCTGGCGCGTCTTGACGGACAACGACCGCGGCGACCGGCGGCCGCAATGGGCGGGCATCTGATGCGGCGCGTCGGCCGGACGCCGCGTGACGCGATGCCATGCGACGACCAGCGCCGCCGACCGGGCGGTCGTCGAGGTCGACATGAAGCTGCCCGCCGGTGACAGCCGTTACGTCCACGTCTTCCACGGCGCCGGCGTTCTAAAGATCGAATCCCGGTTCGAACCGCGCGGCGCCGACGTGCCGGTGGTGCCGCGCATGGGGCTGCGGACGGAGCTGCCCGGATCATGGACCCACGTCGAGTGGTACGGTCGCGGTCCCCACGAGAACTACTGGGACCGCAAGACGTCCGCTGGGGTCGGCCGCCACCGCATGACGGTCGCCGAACTGGTCCACGACTACGTCGAGCCGCAGGAAAACGGCCATCGGACCGACACACGATGGTGCGCGATCACCGATGGGCGGCGACGCGGCCTGTGGGTGAGAGGCCTGCCGGTTCTGGAATTCAACGTCTGGCCTCTACCGGCAGGAGGACCTCAAAGGACCGGCGCACCCGCGGGAGATGCAGGCGCGAAACACGATCACCGTCTGCCTCGACGCGCTCCAGATGGGCGTCGGCGGCGACAATTCGTGGGGCGCGCCGACCCACCCCGAGTACTGCATCCAGCCCGGCTGGGTGCACGAGCACCGGATGCGGCAGGAGGCAGTCGGTTTCTGAAGCCGTCGCCGGTCACTCCGCCATCGGCGCCGTCTCCTCCGGCGGCGCGTTCCCGCCGGAGAGTTCGCGAATGCGGACGTTCCGAAACTCGACCGGGCTGCCCTCGGACTCAAGGCAGATGTAGCCCTTGCGCCAAACGCAGTTCGAGCCCCCCGAGACGACGGCGCCGTTGACCGCCAGCGTGATCGTCCCGTTGGAGGCCGTGATCCGGTAGTGGTTCCACTCCGGCGAGCCGCGAGTGCGCGACTCGCGGGGGAAGCTGCGCATCCGGCCGTCGTTCGGCTCGAACGGGATCATCCTCGCCCCATGGATCGCAAACACGTCGCCGTCGGTCGTGAACCAGTCGGTCTTCCTGCCGGCCGCGATTTGGTTGGTCAGGAACTGGTGATCGAGAATCTGCACCTCGATCGCCTTCGGGTACGGCTGACCTGGCGCCGGCGTCGGCGAGGCCCAGATCATGACCCCGGAATTGCCGGCTGGGCGCAGGTGGCGCCATTCCAACTCCAGGATGAAGTTTTCGTATTGGCGATCCGTCCGCAACACCCCCAGCGGCTGCCCAGTACAGTGAAGCACGCCGTTGCTCCACACCCAGGTGTCCGGCGCCGTGTTGACGTTGACCCATCCCGACAGGTCGCGGTCGTGGAACATCGGCCGGAATGTCTCCTGATCGGCGACGGACTCATGAACGGCGGCGGTGAACAACAGAGTGGCGGCGACCATTCCGGATGGGCGCATGGCTTAGTTTCTCCGATCAACGTAATACACGCGAATCCCGCCGCGGGCAACCATTCGCCGGTGGCCCACGGGGCCCCCGAACCTCCAGCGCCCAATCTCGGCTCCTTGGCGCTCTCCCTCCCACGTCGCCGATGCGCCGCTCCGACGGCGCAACCCACACCGACTTCTGTTCGGATCGGTACAACAGCATGTTCATTGACAGCCGGCGAAACGGTCCGGTAGCTTGCCCGCATGAGCGAAACCCCGCGCGAATCCGACGATCTCTGGCTGAACGAGGAATGGTTTCTCGGTGAACTCGACAAGGACACTCCGGACGCCGCCGTGTTAAAGGACGCGATCGTCCGGCTCGCCGCGCGCGGCGCAACCAGCCAGGCCGAAGGGCGCGCCAAACTTCTCCAGGACGTGCTCGCCGACGCCGGCCGCCACCTGGAGGCCCTCGAGGTGTTGGAGCTGCGCGCCGGCTGGCTCGACGAGGCGACCATCCGCGATGAACTGCACGCGATAATCGGCGCCGACGCCGATCGTCGCGCGATGGTCGATGACCTCGGCTTCGGCCGCGTTCCCAGCCCGGAGGCCGTCCGCCGAATGCGGACCCTCTGGCGTCTGCGCCCCGGCGCGCCCTGCCACGACCGCACCTGGGGCTTCGGCCGTGTCCGTTCCCTCGATCACTTCGAGCGGAAGGTCGAAATCGACTTCGAACGCCGTCCCGCCCACCGGATGTCGTTCGCCTACGCCGCGGAGACCCTACGGGTCCTTAACGAGACCCACTTCCTGTGCCGGCTGGACACGGACCGTCCAGGACTGGAACGCATGGCGCGCGAACGGCCGGGCGACCTGGTCCGTCTGGTCCTCGAGGGCTTTGGCCCCCTCACCGTCGTGCAGCTTCAGAAGGAGCTCTCGCCACGCCTGATCCCTGAATCCGAGTGGAAGGCGTTCTGGGAGGCGGCGCGCCGCCAGCTTCGGCGGGAAGGAGGCGTGGTCCTGCCCGCCCGCCGGACCGATCCGCTGCGTCTGGTGGACCGCCATGCCGAGGCGGGGCCGCCGTGGGCGGAAGGCCTGGCGACGGATCGGGATCCGGAATCGATCCTCGACCGCATCGCCGAGGCCGCCGACGGCGGCCGCGTCGGGCCGGGCGATCGGCCGACCGTTGCCGACCGCCTCGATTTCGTTCGGCGCAGCGCCGGCCGCCGCCATCCCGAGCGCGCCGCTCGGGCGGCGCTGCTGGCCGACTCGCTCGGCATCGAGGAATTTCCCCTCGCCTCCCTGCTGGCTTCATGGTGCGACGCGTCCGAGCTACTGCGCGTGGTTCACGCGTTACCCGGCCGGCATGTGCGGCCGTTTCTCTCAATGCTCCTCTACCGCGACTCGAACGCCTTCGTCCCGCTGCTGTTGACCAACCTGCCCAACTGGAAATCCACCGCGCTGGCCGACGTGATGAGCCTGCTCCTGGAGGCCGGCCGTGAACACGAGGTGGCGGCCGCCGTGCGGGAACGCGTGGCCCGTCGCGACATCGACGTCGAACTCCTCCTCTGGCTTCATCGCAACCCCGACAGGTGGGAGGCGTGGGGCCTGGGCCCGTGGGCCGAGTTCGCCCGTCTCGCGCTCGCCGCCCTGGAGAAGGATCACTGCGGCGATCGCCTCAAGGCCCAGAATGCCCTCCGCGACCGCTTGGAGAAGCCGGAGTGGCTGGCGCGCCTGTTCAACGAGGCGGACGAGCCGACGCGTCTCGATCTGTTCGAACGCTACCGCCGGTGTCCCGCTTGGCCGCCCCTCGATCGTCGCGCGGTGCTGGGATGGATCGTCCGCGCCCGCCCCGAACTGGAGGAGTTGTTGCGCGAGGGCCCGGCCGCCCCGCGCGACCGTCCTCGGATCACATCCATCCGGAGCTTCCGCAATCGACAGGAGCAGCTTCGCCGCATCGTCGAGGTCGAGATCCCGAAAAACAGCCGTGAGATCGCCCAGGCCCGCAGCTACGGCGACCTCCGCGAAAACTTCGAGTACAAGGCCGCCAAGGAAATGCAGGCCCTGTTGATGCGGCGGCGGGCCGAACTGGAGGCGGAGCTCAAGTCGGTCCTGCCCACCGCCTTCGAAGACGTCGCGACGGACCGCGTCGGGCCGGGCGTCGGCGTTGACCTCGAGCACGCCGACGGCCGGACCGAGCGCGTGTACATCCTCGGCGTCTGGGACGGCGATCCCGTCCGCAACATCGTGTCGTCGGACTCGAAGCTCGCCGCCCTGCTGAACGGCCGGGCTGCGGGCGAAGTCGTCGGCGTGCCGGGAGCGGACGGGGCGGAGTCGCCCGCGCGGGTCGCGGCGATCGTGCCGCTCCCCGACGACCTGCGCCGGTGGGTGCGGGGAGAGGATTGATGCCCCTGTGGACGGCCGACGCGGCGGACCTGGCGTGGCAGTTCATCCGCTACGCACTCTGTGGCCTCGCCGCCACCGCCATCGACTCCGTCGTCTTCTTCCTGATGTCGTGGCGCGTGTTGCCGGCGTTGAGGCCGGACGATCCGACTGCCCGCCGCTGGGGTCTCCCGGTGCGCCCGGTCACGGAGGAGCAGCGCGCAAGCCGTTTTCTGGTCAACAACGCCGTCGCGTTTGCCGCGTCGAACCTGTCCGGGTACCTGATGAATGTCGCGTGGGTGTTCGTGCCGGGCCGGCATCCGCCGGCCCTCGAGCTGGCGCTGTTCTTCGGGGTGTCCGCCGTGTCGATGGCCATCGGCGCGTGTCTCGGCTGGTTGCTGATCCGGGCCGCCCGCTGGGGAACCACGCCGGCGTACGCGGTGAAAATCGCCGCGTCGGTCCTGATCAACTTCGCGGGCCGCAAATGGGTGGTTTTCTCCGGCTGATCGCGTCCGCCGCCGCGGCCGCCGCAATGGCGGGGTGTTACGCAACGCCGCCCGACCTGCCCGCCCGACGCCCGTCGGACGGCGTCGGCGCCCCCGTCTTCGTGCCCTACGTCGACGCGCCTTGGACCGCGTGGGATGACGCCGCACCGCCGCTCACCCGGTTCGATTCAGTCCGGGACTGGACGGCCGTCGCCGGGCCCGCGACGTGCCGGTTCAACCGGGCGGCGGGCGACTACGCCGGCGAACATTTCGCGGCGCGCCTGACCACGACGACCCTCCCCCTCCCCGCTCCCGTCCGAATCACTCCACCTGCCCCGCTCGAGTGGGCCGGACCGGCGGACCTTATCGAGCTGGTCGTCGGCGGCCGTGGTCTCGGCGCGTCGCAACCCCGGGTGGCGGTGGTCCTCGCCGGCCCCGGGAGCCCTCCGGCCCGCATTGAGCTGGGAGAGATTCCGCCGACCCGATGGACCATTCTGGCCGCCCCCCTTCCTGCGACCTTCGCCGCGCTGCCGGGCGGCGGGCGCGTGGAGAGGCTGGAGATCTCCGGGTGGACCGGCGAGGGCGAAATCTGGCTGGCCTCGCTGACGGCCTGCCTTGAACAACGCACACCCTTCATCGCTTCGCGTGCGCCGCCACCTTCGTGGAGGGACCAATGGCCTTCGGCCGGCCCCTGGCCGCCCGCCGGCGGGGCCGCGCCGCCGGCCCGTGAACGCGTGCGCGTATACGTCGAGCCGGCGGCCGATGGGCGGTACGCCCTGGTCTCGGAGGACGATGAGGGCGCGATGCGCTTTCTCGTCGACCCGGCCGCTTGGCAGGACGGATGCGAGATCCTTTGGGCCGATCGACCCTGCGGCCGATGGGGCGGCTGCGAGATCGTCGGAGGCACGGAGGCGTGGGCCGGTCGGGCCGTCGTGCCGCGTCCGGACGGCCTCGACGTGCAAACCGTCGGCGGGGCCGTCGTGCAGTGGCGGATATCCGGCCGTTGCGTTTCGGTGGCCGTTCGCGGCGCCGGTGCGGAAGGGCTCCGCCTCGCGCCGCTGACCGGCCCCTCTCCGATGCAGAGTATCCGTCTGCCCCTATTCAACGGGCCGCGCATCGGGATGTGGCGCTGCGCCGACGCGGTGGGCACGCCGGTGTTCGGTGTCGTCTTCTCGGATCCCTTCGCCTCTGGCGCCTCCCGGATCTCGTTCGGCACCGCGGCCCCCGCCGGTCCGGCTGGTGAAGCGGTCTACCTCCCGGCGACCGACGGTCGCCGGCCGCCGCTGCGCGAAGTCGTACGGCTGGCGGTCTCGCCACGCATCGAGGACGTCCTGCCCTCCATGCCGGTCCGGCCGGGGCGGCGGGTGGCCGACGCGGCGATGGCCTGTTATGTGGACGCCGGTCCCTTTGGCGCCGGCCGGCTGCGGGAGGCGTGGTCGGAGATGGAAGCCGGTCCGATGTTTCTGCTCGAGGCCCCCCAGGGCAGGCCGGAAACGGCCGAGGACGAGCTCGACGTCGGCGATCCGCGCTGGAGCCGTGTGCTACTCCGGCGCGCGTCGGACGGCCGATGGCAACCCGGCGCCCTGCCGGGGCGATACGCGGTCAAGACGCCCGCTCTGACCGGCTTGTCGTCTTTGGAGCCGCCGCTGCCGGCTGCGCCTCCGGATCGCGCGGTCTGCCCGTGGCTGGCGAGGAGCCCGCCATGGGAACGCACCGACTACGACGCCCGCACGGCGGATGCCGGTACGTTTCGCGCAGCCTGGGAAGGTTTGAACGACTGGCTGCGGTCAGAGTCCCAGCGCCGGGGGGCGCCCGTGCTCTGCTCGTCGTCGTGGGCATGGCTGTATGCCGGGGCGGCCGACGCGGCCCTGGTCGAGGCGGACACCGCGGAGGAGCTGCTGACGCGGCCATGGCTGCCGTTGTTCCTCCACGCGCGGCTCAACGCGGCCCTGCGATCGATCGGCCCGCGTCTGTTGGCCGCCGGCGGCGATGACGAGGAGGCCCGGCGGCGTCTCGCGTTTTCGATCGCGCACGGCATGGCCCCGCGTTTGCCCCTGTTCGACGCCGCCGATGACCGCGCATGGCGGCTGGTTTTTCTGGCCGGTGCGCTCCATCGGCGCCAGGCGTTGGCCCCCCTGGAGCGCCTTTCGTTCGGATCGGGGACGGGGTGGCTATCCCCCTCCGATGCCCTGGCGACGGGGGCATGGCGGGCTTCGCGCATCTACCTGAGGTATTCCGGCGGCCTCGAGGTATGGGTCAACGGTGGGGCGGATGCCTGGCCGGTGACGGTCGGCGGCGAGACGATCGAGCTGCCGCCCGGCGGCTGGCACGCTGTCGGCCCCGATCTGCTGGCCGGTTCGATCCGGCACAACGGGCGGCGGCTGGAGCGCGTGCGATCGCCGGACTACAGCTACCATGACGGGGCCGGCTGGGACGGTGTATCGGTCGGGATCGGCTGCGTGGGGGCAGTCCTCCTTCGCGACGAAGCGGCGCCCCGTGGACGCCGAATGCGCCTGACATTTCTTGGTCCGCCGGCGGCGGTGGCGCTGGCGGCGCCCGCGTGGCCGGCGGGTGCGCGTCTACGCGATGCGGTCGCATGGGACGCCGGCGGCGGCCGCCGGCCGCCGCCGGAGATCGTGCGGGATGGGGGGCGGCTCGTGGTCGTTCCGCCCGGCGGCGCCCGGCGGGTCGAATTGGAGTGGACGCGATGACGGCTTTCCCGCTACTTTTCCCGCGTGCGGCCGGTCGCGTCGGACCGACCGCCGCTGGCCCGCAGGGAAAGGACGGCGCATGACCACGGAACACGTCGCCCGGCAGATCGGCCGTTACCGTTGGGTGATCTGCCTGCTGCTCTTCGCCAACACCGCCAACAACTACCTCGACCGCCAGATGCTCGGCATCCTCGCCCCGAAGCTCGAGGAGCTGTACCACTGGCCTAAGGAGATCGGCTGGGCGCGCATCGTCATCGCCTTCCAGGTGGCCTACGCGATCGGCCTGCCGTTCTTCGGGCGTCTCGTGGACCGCTTCGGCACGCGCGCGACCTATGCGTGGGCAACGATTTTCTGGGGATTGGCCGCCTACGGCCACATGCTGTGCCGGCAGTGGTGGCAGTTCGGGATCATGCGCTTCTTCCTCGGCCTGGGCGAGGCCGTCAACTTCCCCGCCGCGATCAAGGCCGTGACCGAGTGGTTCCCGCGAAAGGAGCGGGCGCTGGCCACCGGGATCTTCAACTCCGGCGCCAACATCGGCGCGGTCATCACCCCCGCGTTGGTTCCCTGGTTGGCGGTGAACTACGGATGGCAGTGGGCGTTCGTCGTCGGCGGCTCGATCAACTTCATCTTCGTCGCGTTCTGGTGGCCGATGTACCGCAGGCCGCAGGACAAGAAGGGCCTCGATCCCGCGGAGCTGCGGCACATCCTCAGCGACGCCGACGAGCGCGAGGAAGCGAAGATCCCCTGGCGCCGCCTGATGGGCTTCCGCGAGGCCTGGGCATTCGTCATCGGCAAGTTCATGACCGATCCGATCTGGTGGTTCTATCTGTTCTGGTTGCCGAAATGGCTGAGCAAGGATTTCAACCTCGACCTGAAGAAGTTGGGGTGGCCGCTAATCCTGGTCTACACGTTCGTCACGATCGGGAGCGTCGGCGGGGGCTACATCTCCTCCGCGCTGCTCAAGGGCGGTCGCTCCGTCAACTTCGCGCGCAAAATGGCCTTCCTGATCTGCGCGTTGCTGGTGGTGCCGATCTCGATCGTCACGCGCATCCAAAACATGTGGCTGGCGGTGCTGCTGGTGGGCCTCGCGGCGGCGGCCCATCAGGGCTGGTCGGCCAACCTCTTCACGCTGGTCTCCGACTGCTTCCCGAAGAACGCCGTGGCGTCCGTCATCGGGCTCGGCGGCATGGCCGGCTCCATCGGTGCGATCCTGTTCTCGGAATTCGTCGGCCGCTGGCTGGAGCAGACGGGTCGGTACTGGCTGCTGTTCCTGATCGGGTCGACCGCCTATCTGTTGGCGCTGGCGATCATCCAGGCGCTTGTGCCGCGCATCCGCCAGGTGCGGCTGGACGCCGGCGGCCCGGCGATGGGGGCGCCCGCCGACGGTGACTGAACCATGGCCCTGTGGTGGCCACGACGCGGCGCGCCGGCCGCCGCGGTCTGCGTGGAGGTAGCGGACGCCGAGAACCGCCTCCTCCACGTCGAGGACGTGCCGAGACGGGAATCGAAATACTTGATCCGCGCCCTTCGCGCGTGAGGTCCGGTCGGTCCCCTGGCGTTCGTGCGCGGTCCCGAGGGCCGCTTCCTCACCTATGGTGGCCGCGGCTCGATGACCCTGGACTTCACGCCGTCTCAACTGTCCGAATTCAAGACGGTCATCCTTGGCGACCTCGACCACACCGCGCTCGGCGATGCACGCGCCGAAGCGCTGGCCGAGTTCGTCCGCAAGGGCGGCAATCTCGTCGTGCTCGGCGACAGGAAGAGCTGGGCGACCGCGGCCTGGACACAGGGCCGCTGGCCCCCGCCATTCCCGTCGAACGGCCGGGCCGGCCCGGCGTGATGGAAGGACAGTTCGAGGTCGGGATCACGCCCGAGGGGCTGTCCCATCCCGTATTTGCCGGCCGAGCCGACGCATGGCCCTCCGTTCTCAGCGTGTTTCCCGGCGCGGTCGCCCGCGGAGGCGCCACCGTGCTGGCGACGGCAAAGACGCCGCAGGGGACGCAGCCGTTGCTGGCGGTCCAGCGTTATGGGCAGGG
>Ga0116210_1001635_pt1 | contig 15867 bp, 12 predicted proteins | sample TshhotsprinmetaG_FD_94483 | JGI IMG/M metagenome (GOLD analysis project Ga0116210, IMG submission 94483) | Hot spring microbial communities from South Africa to study Microbial Dark Matter (Phase II) - Tshipise hot spring metaG | ecosystem: Environmental > Aquatic > Thermal springs > Hot... | reverse complement strand
CAGATAGAGTTATGGTTATCGAAAATATCGAAGAGTTGAGTTTGGACTCTAATAATCAAAAAATACAAGAGATTCAAACTAGTTTACGGCCATTATTCACTAGACATAATACGATTTTATCGGGGGATTGGTCGAGTTTGGATTGGTTGGACTTTGAGTATAACAGCGAATTGCAATTTTCTCATCATAATCAGCACATTATGCCCGAGATTGGACAATATGAAGTTCTTTGGACAATTTGCGAACCCAGACCTTATAGACCCAAAAACGAAGATTGGGAAACGGCCGTTAATTACTGGTTAAGTCTTAGAAGTGATGAAGATTGCCACTATGATCGGGAAATTGTGATTGATGTTGATCAGTTAGAGCCGATGATTACTTGGGGTACGAATCCCGGCGAAGGTATACCTATCACTGGCACTGTACCTTACCTAAAAGACATCCCAGAAGAAAATAAAAATAATGTGATTAAATCCTTGGAGTATACCAAACTTCAAGAAGGTCAGCGATTGCTAGGATTACCAGTGGATTTTGTGTTTATAGGTAGTTGCACTAACTCTAGAATTGAAGATCTGCGGATTGTTGCCAAAATCATGCAAAATAAAAAAGTAGCTCCGGGTGTGACTATGTATGTAGTACCCGGATCCGAAGCAGTCCGCCAACAAGCCGAAAGAGAAGGTCTGGATAAAATTTTTAAAGATGCTGGTGCTGAATGGAGAATGCCGGGTTGTTCGATGTGTTTGGGCATGAATGACGACAAAGTACCTACTGGTAAGAGATGTGTGGCTACCTCCAACCGTAATTTTATGAACAGGCAAGGACCCGGAGCTATCACTCATTTAGCTAGTCCTGCTACTGCAGCAGCTACCGCAATTACTGGAGTTATTACCGATCCACGAACATTTTTATAAAGGCTATTGTTCCGTGTTTTCTAATCTAAAAAACTACTTTAAAAATTTAGAAAATTATATTTTCGGTGAATACTATTATAGCAATTCACTTACGATTAAATTAATAAATTATAGAAAAAAGACATTTCATTTTTTGATAATTATCTTTTCATAGGATTTGCTATACCAGCTAAATTAGCTAACTGATCTTTAAAAGATCAAAGAAACAGAAAATTTTTGACAAAAAATTCAAAACTAAAATTATTTCGTGATAAATTATGTCCAGTAATAATATTATTTCCCTTATAGGGATGTCAAATATAGGTAAATCTTATTGGTCAAAACAATTAGAACAAGTTGGTTATAAGCGATTTTCCATTGACGATATGATAATTGAAAAGGCAAGCCTAGGTATTGACGATGTTACGGGTATGGCAAAGTGGCTAGGTCAGCCTTGGTCTGAAGGTTATGCAGATAGAGAAAAACAGTACTTGGCTTGGGAAAATGAATCAGTTTTGGAAGTTTTGGAGCAATTAAGCTCTTTTAAAGAAGATGATAAGATAGTTATTGACACTACTGGTAGTATGTTTTATGTCGAACAGACAACCATAGACAGACTAGTTAACTCAACTAAAGTGGTGTATCTGATAGCTCCTGAGCATATTAAGCAAAAAATGTTGCAAAAATATATAGATAATCCTAAGCCTGTGATCTGGTATGGTCTGTTTACTCAGAAAGGTTCAGAAACTAGAGGACAAGCTTTAGCTAGATCATATGATGAGTTATTAAATTTTAGAGCCAAAACATATAGAAAATATTCTGATATCATAATTAATTATGATCACAGGTTCCAACCAGATTATTCAGTAGAAGATTTTTTACGAGAAATTAATCAGTAAAAAACGAAATACTATTTTCTTGTTAGGAATTTAGTTTTTTAGCTATGAAAAATGAAACTCCTTATCCAAAAATAAATGTGAATGATAGAGAATCAACTTTGGCTGTTGTAGAAGGTATCACGAATTAGCACTTAATCATTTTAGGAGGAGGTTTGAGCAGGATTTTGTTGAATTATATAATAATTTTCTTTGTAGAGTTTTTGAAGAGACTCCTGGACGACGTATAGATTTCGTAAATTTTTTTTGATGAAAGAATATAAAAAATAAAAAACTTTTATGTAGGATATTGTCGGAGGAGAAGGTACTGGTGAATACGTTATTTTTAATTTAAAAAAGTTTTTTCAATAATTCAATAAAAAGTTTAAAAATGTTGTAACTATAGATTTTGAAACTTTCAGATTATTTGCTTTGAGGCGTTGATTCAAAATTGATCAAATTGGATCCTGGGTTTCCGTCGATAGATGAACAGATTGAGTAGATAATTGAAGCTTGCCTAATTAAAGGCCTTTCGGGTAACGGCAAGATAGTTGGTTGTAGAAAAATTATGATTATCGAAAATGATTGTTATGGTTGCGGCACTATAAAAATGGTTGCATATAGGATAAAATCTAAGATTAAGGACCTTGCAGATTTTAGAAAAACGTCTAAAGATAAAGTCCCTGAATTGCCTTGCGTTTTTACAGGTGTTCAAGTTTGTAATCTTGATAAGAACCAGTTGGGTGTACCTCTGTACCTTATCTATAAATAAATACTCCCGAAGGTCCTGACGAAGATTTTATAAGACGGGTAGAATTGACAAACCTTAAAGACTATCTTCTTGGAGGTGTTGTTGTTTAGTTGTCTATATTGCTCAGTGGGTAATGTCTTAGATTACCTTACTGTTGGTCTTTTGTGTTGCCAAATGTAAGAGTAGGTATCCTTGAAGAACAAGAAGATAATTTTTCAAGAGCTGTTTTAGAAGTAAACCGATGGTTTTATGAATATTATTCTGGAATAACCCTTGGGAGATGTTTTGTCGAAAATAATAAAAGTTTGCTTGCTTATTTCTCAAATGGCTTAGCCAAAAAATTAGTAGTGTATCTTTTAATGCAGACACACCAATATAGAAAGTGATTAAGTTTATTCAAAATTATTATGACGAAATTAGGTCTATAACAATGAAACAAGAAAAACAGTTTTCAAGAAGCAGAGGAAGTTATTAAAATTAGTCTTAAACCCCAAACAATTTCAAAATAACTCGGCATTACAATGTTACTTTTGATCAAGGAAGTATAAGTAATGAAGAATATCAGGGTAAGTTGGCAACTATGATTATTTTATTAAAATAAGTTTAGAAAAAATTACAAAGTCGAAATAGGCATGCATTCCGATACTTCGGTGGAAAATTTGATGACTATAGTTGAAAGTCTTGGTGGGCAAGTTGATTTTATTTTAACTAAAAATGAAAATGTTTTTGTGAAAATTGATAATACAAGAAGATCTGTTGTAATAAACAGATTTGAAAGTAATATGGGATCTTTGAAAGATTATAGAAAGACCTTGATTGAATATATAAAAAAGGTTGTCCAAGAAATGAAATTGGAGTCAGTTGGCGGTGACGAAGGTATTCTTGCACCTGAAATTAGTCAGGTAAAATTAAGGAAAAAATAATATGTTTTTAGTAAGGGTCGTCGAGTATATATTGTTGTTTATTACGGTAAAGAAGGCGAGGGGAATTTGGCTGATATTTTGAATAAAGCTTTTGCAAATGCTGGTTATAATGTAGATTTAGAAAGGTGTTACTACCGGAGATGATTATGGTATTTTGTGTACATCCTAACCCTTTGGAAACAAGTAAAAAGGATATATCTGGATTTATATCAAGATTAACTGATTCACCATACTCCACATTGAAGATAATTCTGTAAATGATAATACGAAAATACTTGGTATGTGGCTATTGCTTTAATAGTTTAGTAAATATGGGTTAAATAAAGATCAAATAGATATTCGGAAGTAAAACCATATTGTTTCAAAAAATTCTGGAATAGATGGAGTGATTGAACATTTATAAAGAATTTTGGAACAACTTGAATTGAGGTAATTTGAAAAGTAAATTTAACAAGAATCAGTAATACTTATTACAAGCAAGTTTTTTATCAAAACTTTTGCAGAGTTTCAAAAATTTTTTTGATTCAATCAATTTTTAAGATTTTACCAATACTTCTACAATATATTATTTATTATAAAAAATTTAAGGTCTTTAGATTCGCCAAACAAACTTTCAAACAAATCCCATTATTTATTAACTGCGACACTAGTAAAGATGATGCAATTGCTTTAGTTATGACTTACAAATCTGGTTGTAATTTACAGTATCATTACTTCTCGTAGCAACACTACTTTAACTAATTTTACAAGAATCCAGTTAATATTATGGGTCTTATCGGTGTCTCTAGTGTCAAGATTATTAAAGGTTCTAAATCTCCTTTAGAAATTCATAAATTAAAAGGCCCAGAGTTTTATTGCGATGGGGATTATATGGGTAAAAACGGTCTCTACAATCTTCAAATACCACCACCCTTTTTGACTCTGTTTTGGATTATGTGATAATTTTGTTATTCGAGACTGTCCAAAAAATTAAAGAATTTGGTAAAATTAATTACATTATCACCGGTCCTTGTGTCACTTTGCTAGAATTATTAACTATTTTAAATTACAAAATTTAGATATTCGGGATTATATCAATATTTATACATAATGGAAACAGTTATTTACCAAAAAACAAGAAGTATGGATGTTAAAAATACTAGTCATAAGTATGTAGAAATGTCAGAAATGTCCAAAGACGAGACTCGGGTAGAATTTAATACTTATTGTGATTCTTTGGTTTTGAAAATAGTTTTGGAGGCTAATTTCAATCCTGTAGTAGTTAGCTGGGATACTTTATTCCTTTTGAAATCTCTTTTAAAAAATTTAAAACTTTGAAAATCTAATACTCTTGAAGGTCGTTTTTGTTGATATTAGCAATGCTTTTATGAATCTTTACGGTTCTAAAAATAGATTTGATTTTGAGCTTTGTGATTCTTTGACTGTAATGGCATATTAGGTTATGGTCAAATTTAGACTAGAAAAAAATTAGTGTAGTTACTGAAGAAAATTACTACGGTAAAACTTATCCAGATCAAAACGGTTTTGATATAAGAATTTTTATACAGAGAGTAGTAAGGAAATTGAAAATAATCCAATCTATTGGATCTTTTAGAAGTAGAAATAAAAACTATACTTAAAGATACCCCTTCGATAATTGTAGCTGGTAGTTTAATACTGATATCATTAGTTTAGGTTGTTATAAAATTTTAAAGTCAGGAAAGTTAACTTTCGGTAAGGAACTAAAATTACTCCCGGTGGTAAACCAGAAATTTTGCCTAAATGATAGTGGCATTAAAACAAGTAGATAGAGATTATCAAAATCAAATTTATGTGTTGCCGGGAATCAATGAAGATTTTTCCCCAGAAAATATTACAGAATCCAAAGAGTTTTTTGTTGAGGTTGGTCAGAAAAATGATATTTTAATTTTGCTTTAAAAATTAGGTTAGACACAGATAGATAGTGTATTAAAACAGCAAAAGAAAACAGTATGAAAGTAATTTTGGGTTCGGCGGTGTTGTACGAAACAGACTTTGAAGTTCCAAAATATTCGGATCTTATTAGTGAGGGCGTTTTTTAATCAAACCAAATGTTCGTGAGACTAGTTATTTTAACTAAAATAGAAGTTGTATAGATATTGATTCAGCTAAATCGACTCCTCAACTTTTTTGGGTTAGGTGTGAAGTATGTTTTGATTACAGTTAGAGAAAGGGGTGCTTATCTATTTTTAAAGATGAAAAAATGAGAATACACACTCTTATCCCCGATCTAAGAAATTCTTAGATTGATCCTATATCACAGACGAAACAGGTGGTTGAGACTAAACCATGGCCACATTATGTACTTTATTAAGTAAAAATATTGATGTAGTAACAGCTTCTCAAATAGCTATTTTATCTGGAACAATTGAATTTGATAGATCAGGGGTATCGCCAATAAGTAGAAAAGATTTAAAAGAAATTAAGAGTAAAGTCATTTTCAGTAGTTAACTAGAAAACTTTATTTTTATGGTTTTAAACTAAAAAGCTGTTTAAAACTTTTTATCAATTAATAAAAATATTGCTTTTACAAGTCAGAATTTTTGAAGTCTACAATTTGCAATATATTTTGCAGATATCCAAAATTATTTTCTAATTTTCAATAAATATTAACAAACTTATTTTAAAAACTTTTTAAAAAACACCCCGGGATTGAGGTGTTGAGTTTATATTAGCTTATTTTGAAATTTTGAATTCACCTCGTTTTCTGTAAAAGTAGAATCCTGCACCAGCTACGGTTGCGGCGGTCAAAATACTAGCGATAATAGCAACCCCTCCACCAGTTATAGGTGTTGGCCCATCTCGTCTAATTGGAATTGGTGGAGTTTGAGCAGTGTTGTCACTAGGATCAGGATCTGTAATTGGTCTGTTTTGCGAATCTTGAGCATCGCTGAAGGTGATCCTATTAACTATATTTTGACCACCAGGTGCAGTAACTGTACCTGTAATTGTTAAAGTTAAAGTCTGATTATTAGCTAGAGATCCAGTCCATGTATAGTTCGGATAGTTTCCGGTTATTGTTCCGGTTGAAGCTGTGATTCTGTCTACTCTAAGGCCAGTAGCAAGCTCGGTAATAGTGTATCTGGTAACGGTTACACCACTTCTATTGGTCACAGTTGCAGTAAAGGTTATTTGTTGACCGGTAGCTACTGAAGCTAAGTTACCATTGACTGTTTTAGTTACATTGTCAATCGGATCTCCCTCTATTGGGACTGGTATAGTTTCGTCTTCGTTATTATTTGGGTTTGGATCAGTAATTGGATTATTGTTCAGATCTCTAGGATTATCAAATCTAATAAAGTTTTGCATAGACTCTCCTGGTCTGTTAGCTACAGTACCAGCAATCGTGATAATTAATGTCTCACCCGGTCTCAAAGGGTCTTGACCGCCATTCCAAGTAAAGTTGGGTGTTGTTCCGGTAATTGTTCCTCGGTTAGCAGTAATACTGTTGATTGTAAAGTTTGTTTCTCTTTCAGTTATAGTAACACTAGATATAGTCTGTTGACTATTGTTAGTAAAGCTGGCTGTAAAGATTACAGGAGCTCCGGGAGCCACAGATCTAGTATTACCATTTAGAGTTTTTTCAACATTATCAATTGGATCACCACTAGAACCTCTTCTAATAGTGATAGTTGTTTGGTCTCTGTCGTTTTGTGGGTTACTGTCTTGCCAAGGAGTTCCGTTCAAATTTCTGAGAATTGCAAAGTTGGTTGCCGATCCTTCAACATTTCTAGCAGTCGCTCTAAAGGTAATTTCTAACACTGCTCCAGATCTAATATTTCCTTCCCACCTGATATTTCTACCATCAAAAGAAGCCACACCAAAAGACCATTCAAGATTAGTTGGATTATTAAAGAATTGTTCTGGCCACTGTTCTTCTATAATAAATCCACCACTATAATCTTGAGCTGAGTGATTAGTAATAGTGAATCGATAGTTAACTGTTCCGTTCGGAGCAACAATGACTCTATCAGCTTCTTTTTGGATACCAAGATCTCTTTCTGGATTTAATCCAGGTGGGGTGATAGTAAAGTCGGCATCGTCACTACGAGGAACACCTTCAAAAATTACGGTAGCTACATTTGTGTGAGTACCTTCATCAGCTGCAGTTAGATTGTTTCTTAAAGTTCCTGTAAAGTAAATATCAACTTGATTTCCGGGGGTAAGAGCATTGGTACCAGTTCCTGTCCAATTAATATCTCTTCCATTTTGAGCTAGAGTAGCCGTTCCTCTGGAAGCTTCTATCTGACTTATGTTTGCAAAGACATTTGGCCATTGCTCTTCTAATACTGTAAAGGCTGTAACATTGTTTGGTGTATTGTTACTAATACTGATTCTATATCTAACTGTGGTATCGGTACCTCTACGAACAGTCTGTTGAGCCGTTCCCCTGGGGTTGGTTGGAGTAGCATTTCTGTTGACTACCACTTTTTGAATTCCCAGACCTCGACTCTCAGGAGTATTTGTAACAATAGTTACTGTAGTTCTGTCAGTGTTATTGTTTGGGTTATCGTCTCCGGAAGTATTGATACTAGCAATATTAACGGCACTACCCAAAGCATTAGCTGCAGCCGTAGCGGTAATGGTGATAGATTGTCTAGGGCTTATAGTTCCAGTCCATGTAATGGTATTGTTTGCACTAATGGTTGCACCTTGGTCAACTGTCAAGATATTAGAAACAAACTGACTAGGCCATTGATCTTCGTTAATGGTAACTGTACCGTTAAAGACATTATTTTTAGTGTTTGTAATTCTGAATCTATAAACTATAGTATCTCCTAATCTAACAGCAATTCTTTCAGCGGATTTTTCCAAGTGTAAATCTACTCCGGTGCTGTCCTCTGGATTATTTGGGTCTGATACAGTGAATTCTGCATCATCACTAGTAGGAGGATTGTTACCAAAAGTGGCAGTAGCTATATTTCTTTCAATCTGTCTATGAGGAGTATTTTGCAAGTTTAGATTGGCCGTAAAGTCTATAGTAATCAACCCGCCCGCAGGAATAGTAGCACCATACCAGTGAATTGTAGTTCCATTGCTTTGGACAATAGCAGTGCCACTACTAGTTCCGGTAACTACTAGAGGTGGAGTAATAGAGGTTGGAAGTTGTTCTGTAATAATAATAGGATTAGCTTGAGTTGGGGTGACAGCTTGGTTGCTGTTATTGGAAATTTGTAGTCTATATCTCATCTGAGTAGTTTCTCCTCGGATAGCTATATTAGGGCCAACTACAACTTTCTGTATTCCAATACCACTCTGGGGTCTGTTAGTAATTACAACTATGGTAGCAGTACTAGTATTGTTGGATGTATTGATCTCACCAGATAGAGGTGGAACTGTAGCTGTGTTGGTAGCTGCACCAGCTGGTGCATCGTTTCTAACCACAGAGTCAGCAGCAATTAAAACAAAGTTGCCAGTGGTCAAAGTGCCATTCCAAGTTATGTTGTTATTGTTGAGTGCAACTGAACCACCGCCAGCAACTACACGAGCATTAGTCAGATTATTAATTGCTGTTTGAGGAAACTGACTTTCATTGATTTGGAAGGTAGTAATATTTGGCCCAGCTGCATTGGAAACTAGGAAATAGTACGTGATATTATCACCTCTGCTTACGATAATGTTAGAACTTAGTTGGGCTGGGTTAGTTATGTTTTGATTTCGAGAAATAAATTTTTGCAAAATTATATCTGGACTAGTCGGCGGAGTTTGACCATTAAAAATGGTAAAGGTAGTAGAACTAGAACCAACTTGATTATCACCGATAAACAATCGAGCAGTGTTAGTTTGGTTGACAGATTGACCGGCTGGTACATCCAAGTTTTGGACTAAAACACCCCTATAATTTATCACTACCTCTTGACCAGGTGTTAAAGTTCCGGTCCAGTTGATGATTGGAGTTGTGGTATTAGCGTTAGTTACAGTAACTTGCCCAGGACCAGAGCCCATAGTTACCCCAGTAATTCCGCTAATCCTGTTAGGAAGATTTTCTCTAATTTGAAAATTAGTGATATCAGTATTTCCAGTATTAGCTACCGTAATGCTGTACCTTACTTTGTTTGCTAGATCCGGATCGTTAGTGGCAAAAGCCTGATCACTTGCATTAGCTATGATTTTTTGGATATTAGCAGGTCTTTCTATTTCTTCAGGAGTATTTTGAGGGACGATGTTTATTTGAAAATTTCTACAGTTGTTTATACCTCTAGAACCATTGGAAGGATCATTAGGATGTTCAACACAAGCGCGATTAACTGCTGGAGTTGTTTCGGTGATATTTAAATTGTTTCTAACTCTAGCAGTGGCATATATCGTAACTGAGCCTCCGGGGTTGGCTAATGGATTATTTCCTTGAGGAGCATTCCAAACAATATTTTGTCCATTTAAAGTTGCAGTTCCTGCTGGTTGAACGGTAATGGTATTCCCTTGAATCGGCTCTAACTGTACAGGCCAACTAGATTCGTTAATTGTAAATGTTGTTACAGGAGTGGAGCCTAGGTTGGTAACAATGAACTCGTACACAACTTCTTCCCCTTGTCTAAAGCCAGTTCTACCAAACCTCTTTCCTTTAAATAGTTGTAAATCTATTTCAGTAGGTCGAGTATTAGGAACTATATTAAACCAGTCATAGTGACAACCTTCATTTCTACCATTTGCAGTTAGTCTTACACAGGCATCGTTTCTTTGAATTGTGTTAACTAAAGTCTGTAAAAACTCAGAGGAGTTGTTTAAATTAACCCTAAAATTAATAACTACTGACTGTAATGGTTGTAGTGGATTTCCTTGAGAGGCATTCCATCTAATGTCAGTGGAGTTATTAACGATAGTAGCAGTACCAAAATTTTGACCTCCAAGATTTTGAGAACTTTCAATCTGAATTGAAGATCCAACCAATGCTGGTGGCAGCACATCAATTATAAAGAATTCACTTATGTCTTGGTTAGAAATATTGGTAATAGTCACTTGGTAAGGAATAGATTGTCCTGCTTGGCTAGGAGTAATTGACCTAAAAGTATTATTTCTAATTTGTTTTTCTATTCCTAATCTAGGATTATCAACTTGAGGAACTATAATTTGTATTACAACTGCGCCACAATCATTAGATGGGGTGGTATCATTTTGAATTTGGACACAAGCTCTATTGGTGGCACCATAATTACCACTAGATAGTGGCAGGTTTTGTCTTACAGTTGCATTTACGGTAATAATTACACTTTGATTGGGGTTTAAAGTTGCTCCAGACCAAGTTATTGTGTTGTTAGTTGAGTTTACAGCAACAGAACCTGCAGTAGCAGTTGACCCTGTTTGGACAAAATTATCTAAAAAGGCACCAGGCCAGATAGTTCTAGAATCCACAGCAAAATTATCATTGATCACAAAGCTGGATACGGGAGTATTACCGTTATTAGTGATTCTAAAACGATAGGTTACAGTATCGCCTTCTTCAAAAGAGTTTGCCCCAACAATACCCTTTTCCAGACTCAAATCTGTGGTATTCTGTGGTAAATTTGTTGGCACTACACTAAAACTAGCAGTTCCACAATCAACTTGAGCTCCGTTTTGGAATTGGCTAACGGAGGCACAGATTGTATTGGTGTGTGGTCCCACATCATCATCATTCAAAGGAGATCTTAAAACTACATCAAATTCAAAAAATACAGACTGACCACTTGCCATGTTTCCATTCCAAACAAGATCTCTACTGTTATTAGAGGTTTGGAAAGATCCGCTATTGGTGGCAGTTGTTCCACTAGTAATAATTGTAGGAGTTCCAACTGAATTTACAATATCAGGTAAATATTCTCTAATATAAACCGTAGTTAATGGCCTGGCTGGATTGAGGTTGTTAGTAATACTAGCCCTATACCGCACAGTAGCTCCGCCTTCGGCAGTAGTAACATTAAATTTATTAGTATTTCCGTTAATAGAAACTACTTGTTTAGTTACACCAATGTTATTGGCAGAATCAAAACATTCTAAATCACCATTGGTGTTGTAGTAACAAAAACTATACTCATATGAGCTATAAGCTCCCGATGTTCTGTTTTGTCCAGGATTCCCAGGATAAAAAACTTGAGCACTAACTGGAATAACCAAACTACTAAAGACAAACAAAGTGCTAGCAACAATAGTAGCTAGTTTTTTGCTTGTATCTATAATTAAGTTTTTAACGGTAAACATATTTATCCTACACTAATAAGACTAAAACTATAGTCTTAGTTACTGGTGGCATTAGTATATCATACTTTTTTACTTTATGCAAGTTGTTTGATTTATACCTTAGTAGGATTATATAGGTGTTCATTGATAATTAAAATTATTTTTAATAATGTGGATTTTAAATTAAATTAATTTTAAATTAAATTATATTTAGATTTTGTAAAGAATAACAATAATACATAATCGGATATTGAATAAATATGAGCATTATTTTATCAACTATCAACTGATCACACCGTCTTTGTCTTTTAAAAAATAGATTACTATGGTTGAGTAGTGATTTATTATCATAGATATTTCATATGTTGAGTGTAAATTACAAAATATTAAGCAAATTATCCGTAACAAAATCTACAAGTTTAAACTTAACAATCTTTTTTTAAAGATAATATTCTACAATCACAATCATTTTTACAAAAAATAATATAAATTTTATTCAGTTCACTGCTCTAGAATAGAGCGGTTTCATTTACTTAAAAATTTCTTTGTACAAATCTTTATAAGTTTTGGTTTTGGGATTGATTAGCCAAGCAATTTTTTCTGCGGTACTATTACCTTTTAAGGCTTTGTTTTTAGCAAATCCTTGAGTAATTTTATTAAATAGTGTTTCTAAATCTAATTTATAATTATCTCCAACTACTCCTTGTTCAGTTGAAATTTGAATCAGTTCCTGCAAATTGTCCATTTCTTCTTTGTCTTCTTTTTTTAGTTTGATATTAAACTGAGCTAGAACTAATTTTGCGGTTTCAGAGTTAAATAAATAACATTCAATTGCTCTTTTGTATAATACCTTACACCCTTCGTTTTCTTTTTTGTATTTTAAAATATCTGCCAAGCTCAAAAATTCATGATCACGGTCTCTAAGCATCATTATCTCAAAATCAGCTGATAAACCGGGTTTAATTTCTTTAAGTAACCTAAAAGTTTTGTGTAGTTGTGTGTTTCCTCTACAAGACACAAACAAAACCCGAGGATTCATATCTCTAAAGATAATATTGTAAATTTTAGCATCTTGTTTAGTACTTTCACCCTCACATAATATTAACTTTGGAGCATCCTGAGTACTAATTCTAGGTTGAGTGGAAATAAAATCCATCAACCCGATTCCTAGCATTTTACTAGCGATATAACCAACATTTTTGCCTGTATACCCTTTGTTTCCGTAGTGTGTAAGTAGGCCATGTTTGTCTGCCACTTGACCATCTTTCAAAAAGTATACCTTTTGAGTGTAGCTGTCTTTTTGAGGAAAATTCAACTCCTTAGTTTCAATTTCCGTCAGCTCGCCCACAGAGCTTACAACAAAGGGACTGTGAGTAGCAATAAAGAATTGGATATTGAGTAAAACCGATAGAAAACCAAAAATATCTGGCAACTTTTTTTGGAGAGATGGGTGTAGGTGTGTTTCTGGTTCGTCAATCAAAATAATTTCAGTTTTAGTTAGTTTCGAGGCCACGAGAATTGCACAAACAATATTTAGCAACTTGTTTTCACCACCAACAATTTGACTAATGTCTAAACTTTGAATTTTATTAGTTTGTTTAAAGTTAGAAATGTTTAAATTCTTCAAAATTTTTTTGGACTTTTGGATCAGGCTTTTATTAAAAATCGACTCTTTTTTATTATTTTCAAGTAAGATTAAATATCCAACCAATTCTAAGATAATAATATTTTTTTGCAATAAAATTTCAAACACATTTTCCCACCAAAACCCTTCTGTATTGTGTAAACAAAGGTCGCTGTAGCCAACTTGGTGCCAAAAATCAATTGCGGATAAACTATCCTTTAAAAAAACTGATCTATTTGGGTATTTAGCAAAAATATACTCTAATACACTACTTTTACCACTACCGTTCTCTCCAACAAAGTAATTCACTTTTGTTAGTTTTTGAAAATAAACTCCTTTTGTTCCAATTCTTTTAAATTTTTTGATAAAAATTTCTTCAAACATTTTTTGTTTATTCATTTAGTATATACTATATACTACATTCTAGATATAGTAAAGTTTTTGATTTGTTTCTATTTGGGTGAATTGTAATCTAAAAATAAAAGTATTTATACGAGCTAATAATTAATTAAAATTAAACTTAGTTTGTTTCTTTATTCTTTAATAGTTAATACTTTTTGAATTGCTTTATTTAGTTCACTCCAACTAAAGTTGTTTAGGTTTTTAGTGGTGTTTTTTTTTAGTTTGTTTCTCAGTTGATGGTTATGCACCATGATTTGTAAACCTCTAGCGATATCCAGATAATTAAATGGGTTTACATAAACAGCTGAGTCTTTAGCTATTTCTGGCATACTACTAATCCTACTTGTTAAAACCGGTTTTTGATAATAGAAAGCTTCTAAAATAGGAAAACCGAAGCCTTCATAAAACGAAGGATAAGTCAAAAACAAACAGCGTTTAAGTAATATTTCTTTTTGAGTTTGGGTTGGTGAAATTATCCAAATAATATTTGTAATATTGAGTTTGTTAATTTGAGTTTTTAGTTCTTGGTAATAAGTTTGGTCAACCACAGTGCCAGCGAGTATGAGAGGTATTTTATGCTGGTTTTGATCAGAAAATACTTTGTATCCCAGAATTAAATTGTGCCAATTTTTTCTTTTTTCTATACCACTAAGAGCAAGAATATATTTTTTTGGTAAAGATTTTTCAAAATTTTGTGTATCTTCTTCTTGACTTGTGGTAGGTGTTAGATTTGGTTTAGCTGAGTAAACTAGTTTAATTTTAGCCTGTGGGACTTCCAAAAATTTGATTATATCAAGAGAGGTAGACAAAGAGACAGCCCAGTTTTGGATACTTTGGGTGGCGATTTTTTTGTAAACACTTTTATTATTAAAAACACGGTTAGAAAAATTTGTGGTAGATGGTTGTAGAACTGTCCAAAGATCGTGAAAAATACAAATTTGCTGGGTAGTAGGATTTTTCCAAAGTACTTTTGGTTGAATCAAAAAAAGGTAATCAAAAGCTGGAATTTTGGAAAAATTATAAACACCAAAAAACCAAGACATCAACAACATAAAAGCATTACATAATTTGTTGGTAAAAGGGATTTGAGTATATTGTTTTAGAGTTAAAACTTCGTCAAAAACTCCTGACAGCCAAATAAATTCTTTAGCTAGATTATCTATAGTTTTTTGGGTAACACCAATCGCCGTTATTTCACAGTTTGGGTTATTATTTTTTATTTTAGCTATTTGTTTTAAAAAACACAAACAATAAACATTAATACCTGTTCGCAAAGGGTGATTCAGTGATCTTAAATCTATAGCAATCTTTATTTTAGTTTTTTTTAGCATTACAATGTTTTTACAAACATTTTTTCAACTATTTAAACAAATAGTAGATCTTTTTTGAAAGATTAAAATTGATATAGATAATATAAGATAATATCGAAAACTAAAATCCTTGGTAAATAAAAAGATACTAAAATCTAGAATTCTTGTCTTTGTCAATTGTTTGTCGCCTTCGATTGGTACAATTTTTTATAATTTTATAAACTTTTTTATGAATTTTAACCTTTTTCGTCACTTTAAAATTTACTTTTACTGTGTTCAAATTTTTCTTGTTTTTTTATTGTCCAGTGATTTTATTGAGGATCTCCATATATTTGCTAATTTTTAGCAGCTTCTTTATTTTTATTGAAACTTTATTGAAACCATAAATAAAAAAGTTGAATTAAAATAAGAGTAGATAAAACTGTAAACTACAAACCCCACCAAGCTATAGCCAGACTATCAGCGGCATCGTCAGGTTTAGGAATATGCTCAAAACCAAAGATTTTTTGCACCATTTTTTGCATTTGTAATTTAGAGGCTCTTCCATAACCACATAAGGTTTGTTTAACTTGTAAGGGAGTTACTTCCGTAACTTCAACGCCGTTTTTGGTTAGTAAATACAGAATCATTCCTCTACTTTGGGCAACCTCAATAATTGTTTTTTGGTTCTTAAAAAAGAATAAATCTTCCACCACAGCTTTATTTGGTTTGTGTTTAGTAATAATTTTTTCTAGATCAGTAGCTATTTCCAGCAACCTAAAAACAGCCATTTTTTTAGAAGTAGGTAAAGTTTTAAGGATTCCAAATTCGTGCGAGATTGGTCTTTGTTTAGTACCACTAACTACAGCATATCCCACAGATGCAGTGCCAGGGTCTATTCCTAAAATAGTCATTTTTAGAAAAAAATTTATCTAGAATCT
>Ga0116210_1001634_pt1 | contig 15876 bp, 9 predicted proteins | sample TshhotsprinmetaG_FD_94483 | JGI IMG/M metagenome (GOLD analysis project Ga0116210, IMG submission 94483) | Hot spring microbial communities from South Africa to study Microbial Dark Matter (Phase II) - Tshipise hot spring metaG | ecosystem: Environmental > Aquatic > Thermal springs > Hot (42-90C)... | reverse complement strand
GCTGGCGTGACCGTGGCTGTGGCCGTCGCCGGGGGTGTCGCGGTCGCCGTCGCCGGGGGCGCTGGCGTGGCCGTCGCCGTGGCCGTCGCCGTGGCCGTCGCGGTCGCCGTCGCCGGGGGCGCTGGCGTGACCGTGGCTGTGGCCGTCGCCGGGGGTGTCGCGGTCGCCGTCGCCGGGGGCACTGGCGTGAGCGTAGGCGTGGCTGTCGCCAAGGGTGCCGGTGTGGCCGTGGCTGTGGCCGTCGCCGTGGCTGTGGGCCGTGCCGTGGCCGTCGCCGTGGCCGTCGCGGTCGGCACGGCAGTCGCCGTCACAGTTGGCGTGAGTGACGGAGGATCGATCCGCACCGGCGGTGGAAGCACTTCGATTATTGGCGCCTGTTCAGATGGCACTGGCCGGGTTGTCGATGTCTGCGCGCGCTGCGCTATTTCAGTTGCCGCCAGATCGGGCAGGTCGCTCGCCGGTGGAGCAAAGCTCAGATCGGCGGGAAATGGCTCGTAAGCCGATAAAGCTCGCGCTGCGTTGACAGGCATGAATGGTTCGTTGAATGGAGTGAGCAGCCAGAATGCGATCTGCATCACGCAGAATACCGGCAACAGAGCCAGCAGCAGCGCGGCGACAATCATCAACCGCAGATAATCCCGTCTGATGTCTGATGAGGTCTTATCTGCCGACTGCATGGCTCTGCTCGCTGGCGTAACGCAAACGGATCGTAAAAGTGCTTCCCTGCCCAAGCACGCTCGCCACTGCGATCGAGCCACCTTGCAACTCGATCAACTGACGTGTGATCGCCAGTCCCAATCCTCCTCCACGTTGGGCGGAATTGTTGCCATCAACCCGCTGAAATCGGGTAAATAAGCGACCGATCAGCTCTGGCGGAATGCCGGGACCAGTGTCACTGAACGCAATCCAGAGATCTTGCCCTTCAAGACCGGCGCTAATCAGCACCTGACCCTGCATCACATAGCGACGAGCATTGTCGAGTATCTGACCTATCGCATGCCGCAATAACTCCCGGTCAGCGATGACTGGCGGCAGATCATCAGGCAAAGCGAGCAAGATCTGCAAGCCACGCTCGCGAAACGCCGCTCGCAGCGGATGCAAGGCCGATTCAACGATTGGTGCCAGCGCAACCGGTTGCAGATTCACCTCGACCTGTCCGGAATCAAGATTTGCCACCATGATGGCGTTATTGACCAGTTTCGTCATAGCCATAGCGCTCTGCTGCACCTGTTCCAGCATGATGCGCTGTTCATCATTGCCAGCTTGCGCTCCCTGTCGCAACAGCAGATCGGTGTAGCCACGAATAATCGTTAACGGTGTGCGCAACTCGTGGGAAATGGTAGCGATAAAATCGGTCTTGGCCCTATCTACCTGAATCGCTGCGGTAATATCGTGAAAAACAATCACTTCACCCGAGAAAGTGCCATCAGCCAGACAAACAGGCGCTCTGCTCATTGTCAAAAACCGATTGCCGATGGAAATCACCTGTTCGGGCCGACCAAACAACTCTGAATGCGTATCGCTGCTATGCAGCGGGAGATCGCGCAGAAAGACATCCTTGCGCGCAGGCAACACCGGCTGCAAGAGTCGCTCAGCGGCGGGATTCAACAGCACAACCCGCCCTTCAGCATTGCTGACCAGCACGCCATCGCTGATCGAAGCGAGGATAGCGCGCCGCTGTTCTGCATCATATTGTGTCGCCTCGTACAAGAGCGCATTGACCAGCGCAACCGCCGTCATATGAGCGATAGTCTGCAAGTGTGGTAATATCGCCGGCGTGAAAGCGTCGGCTAACGGATGGGCAAAGATCAGCATTCCGATCGGCTGTCGCTCTTGTTGCAGCGTCACCGCAAGCGCGCCGGCCAGCCCAACCGCAGCAAGATTCGGATCCGTATACGGAACTAACTGCGCACTGCCGTTTACCGGCAGCGAAGTGAAACGATGCCTCAACAGAGCGGCATACCCGATGGGAGCCGCCGGGCGTAGACGAAATCGCCAGCCATCGGGTGTCGCAACAATGGCGATTGCTTCCATTTGTGGTTGTAAATCAGACGCGCTCACCGTCGCAATCTGTAAAATCGTCTCAACCCGCAACTCGCGATTGAGCTGACGGCTAATCTGATACAGATGCAGCAAATGGGCAGTCATCTGATTGAACGCCAACGCGAGACGCCCCAACTCATTCTCTTCAGCCACTGTGCTGCGCCGGTCGAGATCGCCGGCACTGACCGCTTCGGCCACTGCCACCAATTCATCGAGTGGCCGGGTAATGCGACGCGCTACCCAATAGCCGACCAGCACCGCCGCAAGTGCCAAAACCGCAGTGACGCCAACCACTGCATTCCGGCTGCTGGCCCATGCGCTGAGCACAAAATCGCGCGAGAGACCGACGCCAAAGTAACCATTTTGCGCGCCACGAATGAGCAACGGCGCATACACGAGCTGGTATTCGTAATCGCCAAATCTGGTCGTCGTCAGCAGCGAACAAGCTGGCACACTGACCCGCTCAACTGGCGTGATCAAGCGACCGCTTAAGTTGCCAATATCAAGACACACTCCACGCGCATTCAACCGGGTCAGCTCGTCAATCTGCGTAGCATCAAGCCGCAATTCGGGCAAAAAGCTATCAGGCGCAGTGGAAGCCAACAGATTGCCGCTACTATCGAACAATGCAGTCAATGCAGCCTGACTACGCTCTTGCAAGAATGCCAGGGTGCGGTCGAGCCTTTGGGCAACCAGGACGCCACCGAGTAACTGTGCCGCCTGATCATTGCTGGCGCGCGCGTAGACTGGCGCAACGGTGAAAAAGTGCAAGACCTCACTGCCATCAGGTTGGCGAAAGACGATCAGACCACTATATTTATCGCCCAATACCTCACCGGCCCCGATCGGTGTCTGCACTCCACCGAGAACATTCTCGATCAGCGCCAAACCTGACAAATCGGTACCCTCGTAACGCGCTGGCGCATTACCGTTTGGCGCTCGTTCCCAATCGAGCAAGGCCACACCCGCCGGATCGAAGATGATCAGGCGATCGGGCGACACATTCTCATTGCTCTGTCCAAGCGTCCACAGGCCCTGCAAAGCCTGCGCCAACCCCTCTTTGTCACGCTGCGCAATCGCGTCTACCACCGCTGGCGCGCCGGTATCAGCATTAGCGGCAGTAAAGATAATCTGGCCAAGGAACGCAATGTTGCTGATCTCGCGCAATGCCAGTGTCTCGGCGAAATTGCGCGCCACCTGACCGAGCTGGTTATTAAAACGCTCTTGCCAGCTCCCGGCGACCAGGGTAATGGCAATGCCAGAACCCACCAGCATGACCATCACCATCAGCGCCAGATAGGGGAGAATAATCGTATATTGAATGCGCGAGCGCAGAAGGCGTAGCAAAGGCCGCACGACAACACCCCCGGTTTCAATCGATGCTCATATGTGCGGCGACGACTCGCTGCCAGTATAGCTGATGGCAGCGTCTAATCATAGGGGTAATCGTTAACAGTTTCGTCATCTCAGCAGCGTTGGGAGAGACAGGTTCAGCGCGCAACCGGTAACGCAAATGCGAAGATACTGCCTTCACCTTCGCGGCTACGCAGCCAGATCTGCCCGCGATGCGCTTCAACAGCCAGCTTGCAGAAGGTCAGGCCAAGACCGGTGCCTTGGGATTTTTGATGCTGAACTTGCCCAAACTTCTCGAAAATGCGCGCGTGGAATTGTGGCGGAATACCGGGACCTTCATCGCGCACCCAGTAAATCAGCCACGTTCCTGCCGGCAATGCGGGCAATGACAAGGGAATGTCGATCTGCTGGTCTTCCGTCTCATCAGTAAGTGTCAGACAACGGGCGCCGATTGTTACCACACTGCCGGTCGGCGAGAATTTGATCGCATTATCAATCAGATTTTGCAGCACCCGCGCGATCTTCTCTTGATCGACTTCGATCGGCGGCAACCCAACCGCCAGATCCTGGATCAGGGTGATCTGCCGTTGTTGGGCATAGGCCGTCAAGCGCTCGATCGCCTTATCAACCACCGCATACGGCGACAATGGTTCGAGATTGAGGTTCATGCGTCCTTGCTCCATCTTACTGATGTCGAGCAAGGTGTTTACCATCTCAAGCATAGCCTGACTGCCCTGGTAGGCGATGCCCAGCAACTCCTGCTGTTGCGGTGAAATTGGTCCACCCAACCCGCGCTGCACCATCATAATGCCATTCATAATCGCGGTAAGCGGCGCGCGCAAGTCGTGGATCAACATGCCCGTATAGTCTTCGCGCAACCGGGCCAATTCGCGCTCTTTATCGATATTCTCGAACAGAGCGAGACGACCAATCTGCATCCCGCCGGCATCGAGCACCGGCACAATTGTATGGCGCAGATAACGACCTGGCCCATCCGCCAGTTCAATCTCTATCACCGGATGCGGCGCGCCGTCGTTAAGCCAGGCCGGCTCTGCCACTTCTTGCGCCCGCGCCAGCAATTCTGCAATCAGATCATCGAGCTGGCAGCCGAGCAGCGCTTCGCGCGACCGCCGGAAGAGCCGGGCTGCAACCACATTGCTGGCTACCACCACGCCGCGCATATCGGCCATCAAGATCCCGTCACTGGTCGAGTTAACAATTGCCTCGAATCGATCGCGCACTGTGCTCACCTGTTGGAAGAGGCGCGCATTCTCAAGCGCAATCCCGATAGTCGTGGCCATGCGGGTCAGGCGGATCGCTTCTTCTTCGGTAAAATAGCCGGTGCGCTTGTTCAGAAGCTCGATCACCCCGATTGTGCGTCCCTTAACCACAATTGGCACGCAGAGAATGGAATGGACATCATAGCCAATCCCATCACTCACATCGCGATAAAAACGCGGATCGCGCGCAGGATCATGCACAATCGCATACTGTTGCGTGCGAGCAACATCGCCAACAATCCCCACGCCTGGCGGCACCCGCATCCCCACCAGTTTTTCCTGTCCTCTCTCCAGCGTGATCACAAAGACCAGCTCTTCAGTCTCTGAGTCAAGCATCAGCAACGAACCGGCATCAACCTGGAAGAACTGGTTGATCTTTTCCATAACCAGAAGGTAAATGTCGTGGGGATCGAGCAGCGAATTAACCGCAGCCGCAATATCATTCAGCGTAGCCAGTTCAGCCTTGCGATGTTCTGCCTCTTCGATGGTGCGAAAAGCGGTAATAGCCGCCGCCAACTGGCTGGACATCAAGCGGGCAAGACTCACTTCCGATTCGTCAAAGCGACGCACTTGATCAATCGTAGCGAACGCCAGCGCTCCGATCCCGCGATCCTGCGCCACCAGCGGAATGACTAAGAGTGAGCGAATACGCGCTTCCGCCAGCATGCTCAAGACCTGCGCGGCAGTTGGCGCGCGGTCAGGTTGATTGAGCAGTTCGGCAACATCGGCAATTTGCAACCATTGCCGCTGCTGTAATGCGCGTTGAGTCAGCGGGAAATCGCGCAGCGGGAACGGCGGCGGTAACGAGACACGCGGCGGAAAGGTGCTGACCAGCGAGAGAGTCTCGCCACCCGCATCAAGCAGCAACACACCGCAGAGCGAAACGCCCAACCCCTGCACAAACTCATTGAGCGCCAGCATAAGCAACTCATCGAGCGTGGTTGCCGTTTCAATCGCGGTTGCGATTCGCAACAATCCTGCCGTACTCCGCTCTGATTGACCGATAACTGGAAAAGCCTCGCTCATTTCGTTACACACGCCGCCAGTCGGTAGACCGATACCGGTTCATCACCATTATGTAAACTTACCGGCGTCAACGGCTCTAGACTAAACTGGGCAGGCTGAATCGTCTTCAAAACCGAATCTGCGACCATAATCTCATCGCTGCGCGCCAACTGCGCCAATCGACGCGCATCGCGCATCGCAGCGCCCGTCCAGATCAGCATTGCCGAATGATCATGCTCAACCATTCCCACCGCCAGTTGACCGGTGGTCACGCCTGCCGCCATTGTCAGCTCGGCGCCAGTTTGCTGACACCATTGCAACCGCAGGCGAGCAATTGTTTCCTGCAACTGCCATGCCGTCTGCAATGCTCGCGCTGCGTCATCAAACCGCGGTCGCGGAAAGCCAAAGACGGCGCAGAAACTCTGCTCATTGCTCGCCACATAAGCGCCCTGCCGGCCATAGACAACCGCGCGACATTCCGCATGCAACGGCGCGGCAATCTGTTCAATCAACTGATGCGCTGTCAATCCGGAAACTCGCTCGATTCCGCGCAAACAGACATAAACCACCGTCACCATCAATGTCTGTGGGCGCACTGCCTGCATTAACATTGCTCGCTGCGCCACCAGCTCGCGGATCATCTCCGGGCCAAGATACAGACTGAGCACCTGACGGGCCTGAGCCTGTTCTAACGGTTCGATCAACCCCTCATAACGATGGCGCACCAGGATGGCCACTGCATGCGCAGCCAGCGCAGCCACCAGCGCCAGCGAACGCTGGCTGTAACGGGAGGGTGTGGGATCGGCCAGGGTCAAAACACCCAATGGCCGGTCGCCGTGGAACAGAGGCATTGCCAGCGCCGACCGCATCAATTCCAGACCAGGGGTCGGAATCCAGCGCGTATCACGCTCGACATCATCAATGATAGCGCCACGCCGCGCGCGCAGCGTCCAACCGGCCAGGCCGAGCTTCAGAATCGGCGCTGTGGCAAGGTTGCGCGGCAACATATCACCGCCACTCAGCGTGATTCGCGTCTTGATCGTCATCGTGTCAGGATCGATCAGCAACAGGGTGCCGTGGTTCGAGTCGGTCACTTCGGCGGCGATCCTGAGCAAATGCGCCAGCGCACGCTCGAGATCGGGTTGCTCGGCCACGTTATTCATCACCTGATCGAAAGCAGCCAGGCGACGCTGTTCGCGATCGACCCATTGCCGGTAGACCTGCGTTTGCAACGTGACCGTCAACAAGGCTGTAGCCTGTTCGATCAGATGCTGTTGACTCTCATTGAGCCGCGCATCGGCGCCGGCGATGATCAGGCACAACGCGCCCAACGGCACGTCTTGCGCCCACAGCGGCCAGCTTATCACCGTTAGCGCTATCGGCGCAGAGGCGGCCAGCAAACCGCGCATCTGCACATGTGGCAGCGTAACCGACCGTCGCTCACGCACCGCGCGCCCGATCGCGCTACCATTGATGTCGAACGTCACAGTGCGATCAACGTTCCCAACTCCCCAGGCAACCGTCGGTGTCAGCACACCACGCTCAGCATCGTGCAATAAAAGCACTGCGCCGCGCGCCGGCAGATGCTCGGCCAGACTCTCAGCGACCGCCGCAAGCAACGCTGCATAGTTCCCCGCATCGCGCAACCGCTCAGCCAGGCCAGCAATCGTCTCTGCGCGGGGCACGGCGCTGATCGCATCAGTCACAGTCTGGCGCAATCCAACCAGCGGATCGCGATCATCGAGCGGCGGTAGATCGGCATTCAACAGCCGCACCGCATGGCGACGCGCCTCTTCCAACGCATAACGCAGAGAAAGCCAGGCCGTCACCGACAATGCGATACCGATAACACCGCCGAAGAGCAAAGCGAGCGCCACTGTCAGTGGTGACGTTGGATCAGAGAGTTGCGTCACGAGCGCATAGAGCAAGACGCCGAGCGAAATCCCGCCGGGCAACGTCAACGCAAGGATGCGACGCAAATTACTGCGCGGTAGATACACGGAGACTCCACAGGACAGTGATCATTAACGCCTGATCAAATGAACGCAACGATATACCAGAGTTCTCACGTGTATTATAGCCGGTTTTGCAACCGGCGCGGCACAAATGGGTGTGTGGAGAGGTAGTGTCGTAGCTTGATTGAACTCGTTAGATCTGCCCAACACCGTAGACTCGCGCAGCGCTATCGTAACCGGCGAGATGCACAATTGAGGAAATGACCCTTTACAATTCCTTCCAAACCCCAAATTTGTCGATTACAAAATGTTTGCCCGACTCTACCTCGCTTCCAGGGGCAAAACAGATCCCGGCATGCGCGACAGACTGACCAGGGTAATTACCCCATTCCCGCCCTACCAGCGGCTCAACTGTGGCGCTGATGGGGGTATGCCTGACCAGTTGCATCGTTCGCTTTAATATGGATGGACAACTATCTTGACCTGCTCATGCTTGATAGTAATTGATATCCTGCGTATCGATCGCAACAACAATGTCAGAGTTCTGGTATAATACAATTACATAGATTATTCACAAAGTGTATTCAGTGCCTGTGAGTAATCAATACCCCACTTTTAAATGTATAGGTGCGCTAGAAATTAGTCATCCATCCTTCCGAGGACGGCAGGCTGAGTTGGACAAACTCGAGCAGGTATGCCGAAACTATCACGATGCTTTTTTACTGGTTTGTGGTGGTCTTCAGACTGGCAAGACAAGTTTACTACTGAGACTCAAGTCCAATCTGGAAAGGCATTGGCGCGATGGTGTACGGACTTGCTGGGTCGATTTTCAATCTCTTTCAGGCGCCAATCAATCACAAGTTTACCGCCACATAGCAAAAGAAGCGGAGAAGGTGTTGCCCAACTTACCAGAGACACCTGATAGTAACGAGACTGATGGCGCAGCTTTGATCAATTTTCTGGAACGTGCCCTTTCCTCAGATCAGGTAAAGCGTTTCGTATTGATCTTCGACGCATTAACGGCTCTGCCCGAAACTACCCGTACTGATCTTGCTTACGTCTTGCGTGGACTGCACACAAAACGCTTGACCAGTTCAACGCTTGCTAAAGTTCAATGTGTAATCGCTGGTGGCATCGACCTTTATGATCTAGTCTTTAGTGGGAAAGTATCACTTCGCAATATCTGCGAGATAGTTTATCTGGGCGATCTTAGTGAAGCAGAGGCAATTGATCTCATAGCAGGTGGGTTAAGCGTACTCGGCATAGCGCAAGCCCAGGGACACGAACCAGGCAAGGCAGTTTACGCCTGCGTTAATGGTCATCCATATCTCACCCAGAGACTGGGTGAAATGCTGGTCAATCAATACCAGGCAGGAGAGCAAGTCGATGCGCAGAAGTTCGATCAACTGGCATGGTCGCTCTTGACCAATGACTCACTCCTAAAAAGTCTGGAACAAAATCTTAGAACCCATAAACTCGAAGACGCAGCACTCAGACTGCTCAGCGTTATTCAACCCGTCGCCGATCACGCCCCCGACCATATCAAGAAGCTAGAACTGCTAGGCATTGCCCACCGCGCCGATAACTATTGGAGACCACGGAACTCGCTGTTTAGTGTTGCGCTGGCTAAATGGCTAGGTTTATCCCTTCCCACTCAAATGTCAGTGCAAAATGCAGCGCTAGTGGCCCAGCGAACAGCTCGTGTCCAGCACATTACCACTCTGCGCAACGAACGACAGGATATTGCTACGCAGCTTGAACGCTCTGTTATTTTTGAGAAACGGTCAGATTTGCAACATCGCCTGCGCGAGATAGAAACCAGCCTTACCCGAATTGAGCAATTGCGTGATCCGACTCTTCCTACCTGGTTCCCCGAATTTATCAAAATACCGGCTGGTCCATTCATTATGGGTAGTAATGGGAACGATCCATGGGCGAATTCTGATGAAATGCCACAACATCGATTAGAATTACCAGATTACTGGATTAGTAAAACACCCATCACTAACGCCCAGTTCCGGCCATTTGTAGAAAGTGATGGCTACACCAATCGAAATTACTGGACAGAAGAGGGCTGGGATTGGTGTCAGAAACGTCCGTTTGTTCAACCTGAGTATTGGGACAACCCGGAATATAATGGCGCTGATCATCCCGTGATCGGTATAAGCTGGTTTGAGGCTGTAGCCTATTGCCGCTGGCTCAGTGCGCAAATCGGCATTACATTTCGACTGCCAACCGAAGCTGAGTGGGAGAAAGCAGCGCGCGGACCGGATGGAAGGATCTGGCCATGGGGAGATAGTTGGGATCCAACAGCTTGTAACTATGGAAATCATCGGACAACCAGAGTTGGATATTATCGCATAGGCGCTAGCCCGTACGGAGTTCTCGATATGGCTGGAAACGTCTGGGAGTGATGCGCAACAAAATGGCAGAAACAATACCCTTATCAAGTGGAAAATGAGTGGGAAGCGAACTATTTAAAGGGAAATGTTCGTCGCGCTCTTCGCTGTGGCTCGCATTCTTCCGAACATAAAGACACTCGCGGATCGCGCCGCTTGAATCTCCTTCCGCGCAATCGCCAATATACCATAGGATTTCGCATCGCCTGTGATTTCCCGATCTGAGGCGCAAAAGATGCACGGTGTAAACATATTCTCTCGCAATACAATAGCAGCTCTTATTTGTAATTGTCGGAGAAAGTACACACTATGCCATCAGTCGGTTATGGCGACTTGCCGGCGACCGAAGACGAACTGGGTTTTGACCCGGCGATCAAAACACTCACAAAGATCATTCAAGATGCTCAACAAGCTGACACACCGCTGACCATTGGCATTTACGGCCCCTGGGGAAGCGGTAAAACCAGCATGATGCGCATGATCCTGGAGAAACTGGATTATACGAAATGCGTCACTGTCTGGTTCGATGCGTGGCGCTATGCGCAGCAAGATGCGCTCTGGCGGACGCTATTACTGTGCGTCGTCGAGGCACTCCGTGAGCGAGTCCGGTACGATGATGGCTGGCTACGCGAATACTGCAAACTTAATGCGCGAGCAACATCCGAGCTGGAGCGCTTGCAAGAGGCTCGCACTGATATTAACCGTCAGCTCGACGATCTCATCGCCTGTCTCTACATTAGTGTAGAGCAGGAGGAGCCAGGTGAAATTCAGTTTCGCTGGGATCAGGCCGGAAAGCTAATAGTTAACATGCTGATTCATGCTGGCTTTCAATATATGCCAGTCTTAGGTAACATCATGGCCGCATTTGCAACGAGCGGTGAGCAGGCAGGTGATGAAGGCTATACGACAAATATATTAGATCTTTTTCAACGTGAACACACTCGTATCTATCGTGAAAAGATACAATCACTCGAACAGTTTTACGAAAAACTGAAAAAACTGATAAAGGAATTAGTTACCGACCTCGATCGAAAACTGGTGCTTTTCATCGACGATCTCGACCGTTGCTTGCCAGAACAGGCTATTGGGGTGCTAGAGTCGATTAAGGTCTTTCTTGACATACCGGGGTGTGTGTTTGTGATCGGAGTTGATCGCGAAATTATCGAACGTGGTATCCGCGTTCACTATAAGGATTTCGCCCTTGGCGAAACGAATGCAACCGCCCCCTTTCCGGTTGCTGAGCGCGATTACCTGGAGAAGATTGTTCAGATACCGTTTACTTTACCGCCACTGGCGCCACAGGTTATCAAGGGCTTCTTGCAAAAACAACTAAAAAAGGCAAAGGTAGAAGGTTTGGATGATCAAGAGATTGATCAAGTTGCTAATTTAATGACCGTCGGTCTGATTCGCAATCCACGTAAAGTCAAGCGAAGCTTCAATATCTTTCGCCTGCATCTCATGCTCGATCGCGCCTATGGTCGCCAAACACGGGTGGGACTGATCGCAAAGCTGACCATCATACAAACAGGATTTGCCGTCCTCTACGATCGGATCGCGCGCGACCCAATGCTCCTGCGCCACATCGAAAGTAGTATACTGGGTTTACCTGGCAGCACATCTGCCCCTCCAGAATTGCGTGATGAGCTCCGCAGCAAGGAGTATGAACGTTTGCGCGAGATGCTTCAGCAGGAACCGTTCTTTGACAGCCTCAGTGATGACGAGCTGCGTGAACTTGTTTATCAGAGCAGGATCACCGACGATAACCCGACATCGACAACATAAGTGAGAAGAAGGATCCTCCCCTGCTACCAACCCTTCACAGCGCGCATTGCGCCGCAGTTCTCACTCTTCGAATAGTTTCAATACTACGAATGGGGAAGAAAGATTGGGAGGAATTGGAGCGGGAGACGGGATTCGAACCCGCGACCTACACCTTGGCAAGGTGTCGCTCTACCAACTGAGCCACTCCCGCGCAGCACGCTCGCTATTATACACAATTTGGAGTATGTGTCAATCGATGGCGGGTGTTGTCGCGCGTCAACCGGCATGGTAATACCGCGCGCCGCATTGTATCTCGATAGAGCCTGTTTCGAGTACCATGAACAGGAAGCAGTTGGCGCTTTACCGGTAACGAATCGTTACCGCGCGATCTCGTTCAATGCTGGCGCAGGTATGAAAAAGATTCTGCTCATTCTCGATTTTTCCGGCACTCTCAGCCTGGAAGCGGTTCGTTTCGGCGCGCCGGCTCGCCTGGAGGCCGCTTTGCGAGATGCCGGACTGTGGACGCTTGGAATTGATGTTGCCCGGTATTGGGATGAAGTCGTTGGGCCGACCTGGATCGAGGGCAGTTCCACTCAGATCGGGCTAAAGGGCTTGTTGGCGCGCTGGCTGGAGGCGCGGGGCGTTGCGGCAACGCTGGCTGCGCGCAGGGCGGCCCGCTTTGTCCAGTCTTACATGGCAGCGTCGGAGATCGATCCGGCCTGGCAGCGGCTGTTCGCTGCGCTCCGCGCCGATCCCCGCGCAATCACGCTGATCGCCACCGATCATTATGTCGAAGCTACCAGACAGATTGCCCGCCAGATGGCAAAGCTGGGCTGGGCAGCGTTGTCTTTGCAGCTCCGCAATGGGCGCATTGCGCGTCGGCGACGCAATGCGCTCGTTGCGCCGCCAATGGCACTGATTGCCAATTCGGCGGAACTTGGTGTCGCAAAGGCCGAACCGCTCTTCTGGCAGCGGGTGCAGGCCGGATTGCGCGCCGCGCCGGATCGGATCGTAGTCGTTGATGATTTCGGCGCTAGCGAGCAGGCGGATGATAGTTACGCCGATCCGGCGCGAGTCGAGCGCCGGCGTCGGCAGACGATTGCGGCGCTTGAGCAGACCTTTGCCGCGCCGGTAAGTACGGTCTGGTTTACGCTTGCGCGCCCGGTTGCGCAGACAATCGACGAAATTCTTGCGCTCGTTGCCGACGCTGACGGTGTTTCTCGCCAGAATAATTGACCGGCATGCAAACGGGGCGGCTCGATGGCCGCCCCGTAACAGCCGACGCAACCCGACGGCTTAGAAGTCCATGCCACCACCCATACCGGCGCCAGCGCCAGCCGCCGGCTTCTCCTCAGGGATGTCAGTGATCAGAGCCTCGGTCGTCAGGATCATCCCCGCAATCGAGACCGCGTTCTGCACGGCGCTGCGGGTCACCTTCACCGGATCGATGATGCCCTGCTCGATCATGCTGCCATATTGACCGGTCAGCACGTTGTAACCGATGGTCTTGTCACCCTTTTCCTCTTGCATGCGGCGGACGTTGGCGATAATGACCGAACCATCCTCACCGGCGTTGCGGGCCAGAATGCGCAGCGGCTCTTCGAGGGCGCGGCGCAGGATTTGCAGACCGACCTTCTCATCCTCGTGGGCCACCTGCACGTTGTCGAGGGCCGGGATAGCGTTGATCAGAGCCACGCCACCACCGGGGACAATACCCTCTTCGACGGCAGCGCGGGTCGCGCTCAGCGCGTCCTCAACCCGGTGCTTCTTCTCCTTCAGCTCAGGCTCGGTCGCGGCGCCGACCTTGATCACGGCCACGCCACCGGCGAGCTTGGCCAGGCGCTCTTGCAGCTTCTCGCGATCGAAGTCGCTGGTAGTGGTGGCAATCTGGGCGCGGATCTGCTCGATGCGGGCGCGGATTGCCGCCTCATCGCCGCGGCCTTCGATGATGGTGGTGTCATCCTTGGTCGCGATCACCTTGCGAGCGCGGCCCAGATCCTCGATCGTCGCGCTATCGAGCTTGCGGCCAATCTCCTCGCTGATCACGGTGCCACCGGTGAGGATCGCAATGTCCTGCAACATCGCCTTGCGGCGGTCGCCGAAGCCAGGCGCCTTCACCGCCAGCGCATTGATCGTGCCGCGCAGCTTGTTGACCACCAGCGTCGCCAGGGCTTCGCCATCAACGTCTTCGGCGATGATGACGAAGTTCTTGGTCACCTGCAACACCTTCTCGAGGACGGGCAGGATTTCCTGAATGCTGCTGATCTTCTTGTCGGTAATCAGGATATAGGGATCGTCAAGCTCAGCCTCCTGCCGCTCGACGTTGGTCACCATGTAGCCCGAGATGTAGCCACGGTCGAACTGCATACCCTCGGTGTATTCCTTCTCGAAGGTGACACCCTTCGACTCTTCGACCGTGATCACGCCATCCTTGCCGACCTTTTCCATCACTTCAGCGATCAGCTCACCGATTTCGCTATCGGCAGCCGAGTTGGTCGCCACATGAGCAATGTCGGCGCGGTCACGCACCGGAACTGCGCTAGCCTTGATTGCCGCAACCAGCGCCTCGGCGCCGCGGTCGAGACCACGCTTGAGCAGCATCGCATTGGCGCCCGCCGCCACTACCTTCAAGCCCTCGGTCACGATCGCCTGAGCCAACACGGTAGCAGTCGTGGTGCCGTCACCGGCAACGTCGTTGGTCTTGGTGGCCGCCTCCTTGAGCAACTGCGCGCCCATGTTCTCGAAGGGATCCTTCAGATCGATCTCCTTCGCCACGGTCACGCCGTCGTGGGTCACCGTCGGCGAACCAAACTTCTTGTCGATCGCCACGTTGCGGCCACGGGGGCCAAGGGTGGTCTTAACTGCGTCGGCTACCAGATCGACGCCCCGCTTGAGCGCGCGGCGCGCTTCTTCGTTGAAATACAACTGCTTTGGCATAGGATCTATAATCCTCCACTGAGAATAGCGCCATTAGCGCGAGGTTGCTACTCCTGAACGATGCCCAGAATGTCTTTTTCCGCCAGGATCAGATACTCGACATCATCAAGCTTGAACTCGGTGCCGCTGTACTTGGCGAAGATCACCCGATCGCCAACCTTGACACTCATCGGGATCAGCTTGCCGTCGTCATCCCGACGACCCTCGCCAACCGCCAGCACCGTGCCCTCCATAGGGCGCTCTTTGCTGGCGGTATCGGGCAGGAAAATACCGGTCTTGGTCTTCTCTTCACGCTCAACCGGCTTGACCACCACACGGTCGCCAAGAGGTCGGATGCGGAAATCCGCCATAGCTGCTATCCTCCGTTCGGTAATACAATTCCAACGGTTTGCGAAGGTTCCACTGGTTAGCACTGTCATTTCAAGAGTGCTAATCCGCTGGTAATAGTACACAAGATCGGGCGGTTTGTCAAGTCAATGTTAGCACTCATCGCAGACGAGTGCTAGCCACGAGCAACCTTACGATCGGGCAATCCTACCGCAGAGAACGCAGAGGGATGATTGCCTATCGCCTCTCACCTATCGGCTATTGATCCAACCGCAGAGGCCGCAGAGAACGCAGAGGGATGATTGGTTATCGCCGATCGGTTATTGATCCAGCCACAGATTGTAGGGGCGAAGCGCCGCTTCGCCCCTACCCCCTCCCCGCCCGCCGCTACCTGCAACACGCAACGATTGCCTCTCGCCTATCGGCTATTGAACCGCAGAGGGATGATTGCTTATCGGCTATCGGCTATCGCCTATCGCCTATCCAACCGCAGAGGCCGCAGAGAACGCAGAGGGATGATTCTTATCGCCTCTCGCCCCTCGCCCCTCGCCTATTCGTTACCGGCGGGAATCTGATATTATGGATCTATAACAGCAACACCAGATTACCATAGAGGAGCGGGTACCATATGGCAGACATATTTGGTTTGTCCTGGAATGGGCCGCCGTTCATCCTCTTCAGTCCACCGCATTTCATCGCGCTGGCATGTGTCGCAGTGGCCTGCGGCTGGATGCTCGGCCCAGGGCGCAAGCTCTCAACCACAGCCGGTCGTTACTGGCGTTACGCGCTGGCTGCTATACTGGCAGTAAACGAGCT
>Ga0116210_1001631_pt1 | contig 15892 bp, 12 predicted proteins | sample TshhotsprinmetaG_FD_94483 | JGI IMG/M metagenome (GOLD analysis project Ga0116210, IMG submission 94483) | Hot spring microbial communities from South Africa to study Microbial Dark Matter (Phase II) - Tshipise hot spring metaG | ecosystem: Environmental > Aquatic > Thermal springs > Hot... | reverse complement strand
TTTATTTATGATGCATCACGGGGGGATGATGCACCTGTCACGTTGCGCCCACCCGGGAGCCGCGGGCTTCCTCCCTACCCGGCTTCTGCGGGGGGCGTTCAGCCCGAGATCCAGCGCATGAACTCCACGCAGCGCGTGACGATGAGCTCCTTGTCGTGGTCCAGGGTGGCCACGTGGTAGGAGTTCTCCAGCCACACCAGCTCCTTGTCCGCGGAGCTCACGTGCTCGATTATGTAAGGGCCGTTGGCCGTCGGCACCACGTGGTCCTCCCGCGAGGCGAAGACCAGGATGGGAGCCGTGATCTTGGAGAGGTCGCGCCTGGTGGTCTTCATCAGCGCGTAGAGCTCGGCGGCGGCGCGCACGGGGACCTTGTCGTAGCACGATTCCTTCGCCGAGGGGTCCTTTATGTCGCTGCCCACCCCGGGGATGGTCTTCAGGAGATACTTGGCGACGGGGGTCAGGGGGAGCAGCGGGTTGAGCCTGGCCACCGCGGCGTTGATGGGCATGAGCCCGGCGATGCGGTCCGCGTACCTCTCGCCCAGCCAGCAGGTGATGGTCCCCCCCATGGAGAGCCCGGTGACGAACACGCTGTCGCAGCGCTCCATGAGCTCCTGCAGGGCCTTTTCGGCCTCTCCCGTCCACTCCTCCCAGGTGCGGGTGGCCATATCCTCCGCCGAGGTGCCGTGCCCGGGGAGGCGGGGCCCGAGCACCGTGTAGCCCGCTTTAGCGAGCCCCTCCCCCAGGGGTCGCATGCTCTGGGTGCAGCCCGTGAAACCGTGCACCACCAGAACTCCCGTCTTCCCGCCCTCGAAAGAGAACGGTTGCGCGTCCGGCCATACCTCCTCCGCCATGGCAACCTCCTCTCAAGCTCGCTTTAGCGGCGGCCTCATCTTTGCCGGCCGCCGGTTTTCCGCTCAGGTATCCCCGCTCGCCTCTTCCTCCAGCGCCCAGCCCATGCTGCGCTCCACCGCGCGCTTCCAGTCGCGGCGCATGGCGCGAACCCTTTCCGCAGCTCCCGGGTCCGGCAGGGCTTCCCGGTCCAACTGCCAGCGCTCCTCTATCTCTTCCAAATCTTTCCATATACCTGCGGCCAGGCCGGCAAGCAGCGCGGCGCCGAGGGAAGTGGTTTCCGATACTATCGGGCGGCGCACCGGGACCCCCAGGAGGTCGGCCTGGTACTGCAGGAGCATGTCCATGACGCTGGCGCCCCCGTCCACGCGCAGCTCCTTGAGGGCGACCCCGGTCTCCGCGACCATGGCCTCCACCACGTCGGCGGTCTGCAGGGCCATGGATTCGATCACCGCCCGCGCCACGTGCGCCCGGTTGGTGCCTCGTGTCATGCCGATGAGCAGGGCCCTCGCGCGCGGATCCCAGTAGGGCGCGCCCAGCCCCACGAAGGCGGGGACGAAGTACACCCCGCCGGTGTCCTCGACCGAGGCGGCAAGCTCGTCTATCTCGGAGACCTCGGAGATTATGCGCAGCCCGTCGCGCAGCCAGTTCACCGCCGCACCGGTGATGAAGATGGAACCCTCCAGGGCGTAGGTCACCTCTCCGCCGATGCTCCAGGCAATAGTGGTCAGCATGCCCTTTTGCGAGATGCGCGGCTCGCCGCCGATGTTCATGAGCACGAAGCTCCCGGTTCCGTAGGTGTTCTTGGTCATGCCCGGGCGGAAGCAGGCCTGGCCGAAGAGGGCGGCCTGCTGGTCCCCGGCTATGCCGGCCACCGGTGCGCTGATGCCCAGGAAGGCGGCCGGGTCCGTCTCCCCGAAGATGCCGCTCGATTCCCTCACCTCGGGGAGCATGGACATGGGCACGCCGCAGGCGCGCGCCAGTTCTTCGTCCCAGGCGAGGTCGTGGATGTTGAAGAGCAGGGTGCGGCTGGCGTTGGAGACGTCGCTGGCGTGGACACGGCCCCCGGTGAGGCGGAAGAGTAGCCAGGAATCGATGGTCCCGAAGCACAGCTCCCCTGATGGGGCGCGGCGCGCGATATGGGGTTCGTTCTCCATGATCCAGGTCAGCTTGGTGCCCGAGAAATAGGGGTCGAGGACCAAGCCCGTCTTGCGGTGGAAGGTTTCACCCAAGCCGCTCTCCACGCAGCGGCGGCAGATATCGGCGCTGCGCCGGCACTGCCACACGATGGCCTTGCGCACCGGCCTCCCTGATTCGCGCTCCCAGACGACGGTGGTCTCCCTCTGGTTGGTGATGCCCACGGCCGCCACGTCCTCCGGCGCTGCCCCCGCTTCACGCAATGCCTGCCGCGCGGCCTCCAGCGTGGTTTCCCAGATCTCCTCGGCGTCGTGTTCCACCCAGCCCGGCTGCGGGAAGTGCTGCGTGAACTCGAGGGAGGCACTGGAGAGAGGTCGCTGGTCGCGGTCGAAGCAGGTGCACTTGGTCCCGGTGGTTCCCTGGTCGATGGCCAGAACGATCATGGTCTACCTCCTCGGCGAGTTCCGAACCGCGCGGCGGACTGCCGAACAAGCGCTTCCTTGCGTCGTGGCCTCACTGCATGGAAAATAATGGGAGCACGTTCCGGGCCGTGCAAGCGCCCGGCGTCTTCCCCGGCGTCACTCCTCTCCCTCTCCCTTCTCTTCCTCCATCCCCAGCCTTATCTGGTCGGTGTCCGGCGCTTGCACGTCTCCGCTCTTTTCCTGGCTCTCTTCCCTGGCCTTCTCCCGGAGAGCATCGGGCCGCATGTCGAGGAAGCGCTTCTCGCGCCCCTTGGTCTCCAGTCCCAGGCGCTGCAGGAGGCGCGGCAGACTGTGGAAGACGATGCGCGTGGGAGCCACCTCCACCTCTTTCTGCAGCAACTCGTACAGCTCCCGTTCCAGGTATTTCTTGGAAACGCCCTCTGAGGGCGAGATGTGCAGGTACAGCTCGTCCAGGTCGTAAGGGTCGTCGTTGTGCTTGCGGATCTCCAGCTGCCACTCCAGGACGTCCTTGTGGCCGGACAGCAGCGGATAGAAGGCGTTGAGGTCCACCAGGGTCCCTTTAAGCTTGGTCAGCTCGAACTCCTTGTAATCCGAGGAGCGGTTGATCTCCAGGCCCAGCCGCGGCAGGGAGCGGCCGCAGTAGGGGCAGGGCTCGTAGGTGATGCCCCCCTTAACCAGGTCGCCGGTGCGGAAGCGCAGGAGCACGCTGCCCCTCCAGTCAAGGCAGGTATAGACGATCTCGCCCTCCTCTCCCTCAGCGAGCCGGTTGCCGCTTTCCGGGTCGATGATCTCGATGATCTCCATGTCCGGAAAGAGATGGTATCCCGAGCTCTCCTCCCTGGAGAGCGCGGCTTCGCGGCACTCGCTCCAGGCGACCCTTCCCTCGGTAAACCCGTAGGTGGAGATCACCGCCGGCCTTTCCGCGCCCAGCTTTTCCAGCAGCTCGAGGATCTTCCCCTTCAGTCCCGGCGGCAGGCGGTCGCCTCCCAGCACCAGGGTCTTCAGGCGGGAGAGATCGCGCCCCTCGCGCGCCGCCATGCGCAGGAGGTGGTAAGCGTAGCTGGGGGTGGCCGTGAGCACGGTGGCGGAAAGCCTCTCCAGGGCTTCCAGGATGCGCTGGGTCCCCAGGATACGCCCTCCCCCGGTGTGAAGGGCGGGGATGCCCACCTCCTCGGTGGCGTAGTAGGTCATCCAGAAGGCCAGGTGGGGGGCAAAAGGGAAGGCGTTGACCACCATGTCCTCCCGGCTCAGGCCGGCGAGCTCGAAGATCCTCCTCCCGGCCTCCCGCAACCTCAGCAGGTCGTAGCGCGTGTACAGGATGGGGGTAGGCAGGGCGGTGCGGCCCACGGTGAAATGGTAGTGCACGGGGAGGAATTCCCGGTCCAGGAACTCGCCATAGGCCCTTTTCCCCTGGGTAATGCGCATCAGCCGGTGCTTGAGCCGCAGGGAGCGGCGCGAGCTTATCCTCTCGCGATCGGGCTGCAGCACGAGGTTGAAGGGTATCTCCGGTTTCTCTGGAAGGGGAGCGATGTCCGCCTTGGTGGTGAAGGGGATGCAGGAAAGGTTCCGCAGGGTCTGGATGACCACGGGCTTGATGCGGTTGTAGTCGAAGAGCTCGTGGTAATAGGGGCTGAACGGGTACACCAGCTCGCGTATGTAGCGCACCAGGTGCTGCTCCTGGGCCGCCAGGTACTGCCTGGGCGGCAGGTGATCCCAAAGCGTTTTCCTCATGGCTTTACTTCCTCCCCTTGCCGTCATAGGGCGCAGATACGCCGCCTACTCCGCTGTCCATCCTGATTATCGATACTATCATGAAAGCGCGACAGGGCGAAGCGTTGTCGCTTGCGGGCCCGCGCGCGGCAGAGGCGGGTTGCGAGAACGGCGGGGTGGCGGCCGGGGGCGGGATGCGGCAGGCGCGGGCTGCCCGCGCTGCGCCTGCCGCAGCGGTACCGGCCCGGTCTCTCTCGCGGGGGCGAGGGGGAAGGGAGAAGGGGAGGCGCGACCCATTCCCTCCCATGCTCGCCGGCCATATGCTCGGCCGGGTTTTTCACGCCGACTGCGAGCCGCGCGCGTGGGCGGCGGGACCGGCTTCAGCGGCCCTCCGGGAAATGGATGCGCGCGGGGGTGAAACCATCGTCGAAGGGCACGGCTTGCAACCGCTTCAACGGCCATCCGGGAAATGGGATGCGCGCGGGGCCACGAAACGCTTCATTTTCGCGCCCCCTCAAGGTCTCCTTGCCGCTCACGGCCGCACATCGATTCCTCGCAAGGGGCTGGACAGCGGACCGCTTGAGCGTCCGCTTAAGAAACCCCGTAGCGGATTTCGCATTCTCCCACCACCCCGTGCTTGCGCACCTCCTGCAGGGTCGCCTTCCTTCCCGCAACCCGGGAGATGGAGAATAGCCCGGTAGGCACGATGGGGCAGAGGGCGGGCTCCCCCTCGCGCCGCAGCTCCTCGTTGCCGTGGCAGATATGGCAGCCTTTGACCTCTATGGAGAGGTCCTCGCCGTTTCCCTGCACCTTGACCTGGTCGCAGAAGCGCAGCTCGTTTTGGAGATAATCCTCGAGGGCACGCTGAAAGATCTCGCCCTGCAGCTTGCCTCCGGCGCGTGCGCGAAACTCGTCCGCCCACTGAGATCCCATGCGTGATTTGACCTTTTCCAGTCCCCCGGAGACGGACTTCGTCACCGCCCGGTGGTATTTCTTGAAGAATTCCCGGTCAACCTGTGCCATGTTTCCTCGCCCTCCTTGCTCGTCGTTGCGCGTCCGCGCATCAAGCGCGCCCTGTCTCGTGCCATGCCGCCACGGCCCTGGCGGCAGCGCTCCCGCCGGCGCCTCCGCAAGCGGCCGCCTCATACCATCCTCACCGCTCCCCGGTCGCAGGCGAGCGAGCAGTTGCCGCAGAGGCGGCACTTCTCGAGATCGATGCCCACGCGGCACGACCCGCCGGAGGCGGCGTCCCCCTCGATCACCTGGAAGGCCCCGTAGTTGCAGAGGCGGGCCGCACGGCAATCGTCGCATCGCTCCGCGATGTCGCATCTCTCCCGGTCTATCCAAGGCATCTTCGTCCGCACGTTCACCACCTTCTATGCCCTTAGGGGTATAGAAGCACCGGGACCGTTCCTCGGCGATGATGTGGGTCATGCCGCCGTTTCGCCCGCGGGAGGACGGTGAGGCGGAGGCGCGGGCGGGGAGGCCGCCACCCGCCCTCCGCGCCCCTACCGGGCAAGGCGGCGGTTATCCTTGTCGTCGCGGGGGGAAGAGGATGCCGTATCGTCTCAGCAGGCGCTTTCCGGAGTCGAAAAAAGGTTGAGAGGCCACCCTGTAATCCTGGCAAAGCAAGCAAATAGGCATGGAAGAAGGGGTTGACCTCCCGGACGTTCGATCCGGGAACCGCGGTATTGCGTCTGGCCGAGGGAGCGAAGGGTTTAGGGAGACGCAGGTGACAGCGAGCAAGGATGGAGGTTTATTTAGGGTGAAAATGTGGTATCCTTATAGATAGTTGAAAAGAAAATGTTTGCAGAGGAAACCAGCTCCCGAGGATAAGCGAGATTGCGGGGATCTCCGCGGCATAGGCAGTGTAAGGCTTTTCTCGGGAGCTGCTCCATTTTACCACCGAGGTGCGGCCGGTCAAGGGTTCTTCTCAACTTTTTTCCGGCGGCCCCGCGCGCCCGCAATCGCCTGGCGGCGGAGGCATCTCCCCGCGACCGTGTTCGCACGGTCAGCGCCGCTCCTTTCCGCCGCTTTCCGCGCCCCTAAGCGAACGCCTCGCGCAGCGCCATTTTCTCCGCGGTGATCACATCTATCCGTGAGACGTCTTTCCGCGCCCCTAAGCGAACGCCTCGCGCAGCACCTGCACCAGGTCCTCGAGAACCGTGTCCTTGGGGTTGGAGGAGCGCAGGCGCGTGTTCAGGAAAGCCTCTGCGGAGAGAGCCTCCACGCTGGACGCCGGCACCCCCAGCTCCGAGAGGTTCTTCGGCAGGGGAAGAAGGGCGAGAAGGCCCTCCACCGCCTCCACCGCCTTCTCCGCCGCCCGCGGAGCGGAAAGGCCGCTCACGTCCATGCCCATGGCCATGGCCAGCTCTCGGTACAGCCCGGGGCAGCAGTCGAGGTTGAAGCGCATGACGTGGGGAAGCAGCAGCGCGTTGGCCTTACCGTGGGGGACGCCGAAATGGGAGCCCAGGGCATGGGCGAGGGCGTGTGCCAGCCCCAGGCCAGAGGTGGTGAAAGCCATGCCTGCCAGCAAGGAGGCCAGGGACATGCCGCTCCGCGCCTCGTGCTCGCTCCCGTCCTGGCATGCCCTTTCCAGGTGGGTGAAGATGAGGCGCACCGCCTGCAGGGAAAGCGCCCGCGTCGGCTCCCACGACCTCTTGGCCACGCACGACTCCACCGCGTGGGTAAGCGCGTCCATGCCCGTGGCGGCCGTCAGCTCCGGCGACATGGAATAGGTGAGCTCGGGGTCGACCAACGCCAGCAGGGGATAGAGGTACTGGCTCACCAGGGACATCTTCTGGCGCCGCTTCCCTCCCGTGATCACCGCCACCCAGGTGACCTCGCTTCCCGTGCCCGCGGTGGTGGGGATGCAGATGAGGGGCTTGCCCCGCCGAGGTATGCGGCCCTGGCCTTCCCAGGAGGTGATATTGCCGTCGTTGTTCAGCCTGGCTGCGATGACCTTGGCGGCATCCATGGGGCTGCCGCCCCCCAGGCCGATAACGAAGTCGCAGCCGTTCTCCCGGGCCACGGCCACACCCCGCTCCACCGTTTCCACGCCGGGGTCCGATTCCACCTCCGGGAAAAAGGTCACCGCGGTGCCCTCGGCGGCCAGGAGGTCCTGTAGGGCCTGCACGGCGGGGAGCCGCGAGGTGGGGCCGCCACCCGTCACAAGGAGGGCGTGCTTGCCGAAGCTCTTCACGAAGTGGCGCACCTCCGGCAGGGAGCCCTCTCCGAAGACCACCTGCACGGGAAAGCGGAAGGTCAGGGCCATCCTTCCATCACCTCCTGCCGATGTCGGAATTTATCGACTTGTGCACGGCATAAGTTTAGGCGACGCCGGGGCGGGTCGCGCCCGGGGAAGGTTGACGGAGAGGGCCTCTCGAATATTCTATGCGAAGCTCTTGTCGCCGGCGTCCCCCGCTTCCCTCCCGCGGGGGAACGGAGCGGCCTGCGCGTGCGGGGACGTGGCGGGGAGCAAGGGCGGCTGGGCGGTTTGCCGGGAGAAAGGGAAAGGAACCGGGGCATGAAGGAAAGGGAAGGCGGGTCGGCTCTTTACGCCTCCTTTCTCCTCGACGGCGAGGGCCGCGTGCTCGAGGGTAACCGCGATGCCGAGGTCTTCCTCGAAAAACCGCTGGAGGAAGTGCGCAAAGTCCCCCTGCAGCAGGCCAACCCGTCCCTCTACACCGCGCTCAAGGAGCTGCTGGCGAAGACCAGGCGCGGGCGCGGGGTGGAGGACTATGCCCTGGCCTACAAGGTGGGGAAACGCCTCATGCGCCTGAACATCTCCATAGCTCCCTATCCCCTGGAAGCCATGGGCACCACGGGGAGCCTGGTTACCATCACCACCCCGGGGCCGAGGTACTTTCCGGAAAAGCGCGTCTCGGGGGTGGCGGAGGAGGCGCCGTCGGCGGCGATGGAGGCGGTGAAGGGCGATATTCGCGCCTTCCTTGATGGTTTGCCCGAGCCGGCCTTCCTCCTCGACAGGGAATCCGTTTGCATCTACGTGAACCAGGCCATGTGCGCGGCGGTCGGGCACGGGGAAGACGACCTCTTGGGGCGCCCGCTCTCCTTTTTCCTCGCCCGGGAAAAGGCGAAGAAAGCCCTGGATTACCTCCCGGAGGCGGTGCACGCGGCTCCCTGGAGGGGAGAGCTCGAGTTCAGCCGGGCTGACGGGGCCACCTCCTTCATCGCGGTGACGGTGAGCTTCATGGGAGAGGAGGAGGCACCCCTGATCGGCCTGGGGAGGGAATGCACCGCCGAGTCCAGGATAAACAGGGAGCGCGAAGATGAGCTGAAGCGTGTCTGGAACCTCCTGGAGGGCGCCGAAGCGGCCTTGGTCTGCTTCACGCCGGATTTCCGCGTCAGCCTGATCAGCCATTCGGCGGAGGAACTCCTGCGCACAACGCGGGACCGTGCCATCGGCACCCCGCTACCCGACCTTTTCCCGGCGGCTGCCCGGGAAGAGGTGACCGCGGTGCTGGAGCGCACCGTCTCCGGCGAGAGCGTGGAGGGTGCCGAGGTCAGGATGGGGGATAAGAAAGAGGCAAGGGTGCTCTCGCTGCACAGCAAGCCCGCCCGCGAAGCCCGGGGAAGGAGGCGGGAGTTCATGCTTCTCCTGCGCGAGGTCACCGGGCAGGAGTCGGCGGCGGTGGCGGCGGAGGCCCTCCTCGAGGCCTCGCGCCGCAGGGAGAGGATTCTCGAGGCGGCGGTGCGCAGCAGGGGGCTCGATGATTTCCTGGAGAATTGCCTTGCCCTGCTGGAGGAGGAGCTCGCCTTCACCTCCGCCGCCGCTTTCCTCGTGGAGGAGGGAAGCGCCCTGCTGCGGGCGTGGCACAACCTTTCAGGCGAGGAGAGGGAGATCCTGCGGGCGCTCGGGCTGCGGCCGGGACACGTGCGCATATGCCAGGGGCTGCGCGTGCTCACCGTGACGGTGCTGGGCGGAGTCCCCCGCGAGGGATGGGACGAGGTCATCTCCTGCGTGGAGAAGGCGGACGGCCTCATCCCCATCCTGCGGGATAGGAGATGGCGTTCCCTCACGGCGATCCCCTTGCGCGACGGCGGAACGGTCGCGGGGTTTCTCGTCCTGGCTGACTGCGACGCCCAGAAGGTCGCGGAGTTCGGCGAGGGATTCCTGGCCGCGCTGGGCGAAACGGTGGGGGCCGTCCTCTCCGTTCTCCAGGAAAGGATTTCCAGGGAGGAAGCGGAGGGCGAGGAGGCGGGTCTCGGTGAAGGCACGCAGGCGGCGCCCGCGGACGAGGACGCACCCGGGCATGGAGAGCAGGGCGGCGGCACCGCTCTCGCGGTGGAGGAGGAAACGCGGGCCGTCCACGAGGAACACGATTATTTCGAGATTGCGCGCCGCTTGAAGGGGGGCGAGGAAACCACCGACACCCTGCCCCTGTGGCCGCAGAAGGCGCCCGGCAGGGCGGTCCCTTCCGCGAGGGGTATAGACCTTGCCGCCCTGCTCCTGGACCTCAAGGAATATTATTCCAGGAGGGGGACGGGGAGCAACATCTTTCTCGAGCTGGAAGAGGACCTCCCCAGCGTCCACACCGACAAGAAGATGCTGCGCGAGGCCCTGATGTGCCTGTTGGATAACGCGTTGAAGTATTCTCCGCGGGGTTCCCCGGTGATCCTGGGGGCGGAGCGCTGGGGCGACGAGATCCTGTTTCGCGTGGAGGACCAGGGTCCGGGCATCCCCCCGGAGGTGGTGAGGCAGGTTATGCAGGAGGGGGGCGGGAGCGAAGGCGGCCGCAAGAGGAAGGCGAAGAGCCTGCTGGTGTGCCGGAATCTTGTGAAGGCCATGGGCGGTGAGCTGACCCTGAAAGGGAAGCCGGGGGAAGGAACCACCGCATACATAAGGCTGCACCTCATGCCCTTCGTTCCGGGGACGACATGAAGCCGGCGCGGGATTATCCTCCGGTAAGGATCCTTGGCATCTGCGGTAGCCCGGTCAAGGGCGGGAACGTGGAGGAACTCCTGCGCGCATCCCTGCGCAGCCAGGAGCATGTTCCCGGCGTGGAATGGGAGTTGCTCAGCCTGGCGGATTTACGGATCGAGGACTGCGTGCACTGCAACTGGTGCCTTAGAAAGCAGGGCGAGGGGCGCAGGTGCTCCCGCGAGGACGACCTGGCGGCCTTCTACCCCAAGGTGGAGGAATGCGACGCCCTCATTCTGGCTACCCCGGTCTATTTCGGCAGGCTCTCCGGCCACCTCGCCTCCTTCATCGACCGCATGCGCGTATACGTGCACGGGAACGTCACGGCGGGGATGCTGCGCGACAAGGTGGGCGGGTCCCTGGCGGTGGCCTGGTTCCGCATGGCCGGCCTGGAGATGGCGCTGCTCTCCGTCAACCAGTTCTTCTATGCGGTGAACATGGTCATCGCATCTCCCGACCTCGGCCTGCAGGGCGGGTCGGCCTTCTCCTCCCTGGAGGGGAGCGGCAGGCGGGAAGGGAAGGACAGGCTCTTGGTGTTGCGCGACGACCTGGGGGTGGCCAGCGCCGTCTCCACCGTTTCGCGGGCGGTGGAGCTGGCACGGGTGATCAAGGCGGGTAAGCAGGCTCTGGGCACCCCTCAGTAGAGGGGCATGAGTTCCAGCTGCAGGTGGCCGTCGCGTTCCGCAACGCCGTCCGCCTGCAGGTCCACGGGGTGTGCGAAGAGGGGTCCGGAGAAGACGAAGGTATGGTACTCTCCCCCCTCGCCGCAGGGATCCACGCCTGCCGCCTCCAGATCCCTCAGCGCGGAGAGGTCCAGCTCCCTTCCCAGCCAGTCGCTGGAAAGTTGTTCCATGCGCACCGAGATGATCATGGCCCGGTAACCCAGGTTGACGAACTCGGTGACCAGCTTGCGGCGCTCCTCCCCCCACAGGGGCAGGAGCGGCTCGATGCCCAGCTCCCCGCAGACCCTCTCTATCCATGCGCGGTGCTCGGCAAGGTCGATATCCCCGAAAACCCCGGCGGCGATACCCTGCGCGCGCAGGCGGCGCACCTCCTCCTTGAAGGCCTCCTCGTATCCCTCCCAGGTCGCGCTGCCGAAGCGTATGGGTATCCCCAGGGCCTCCGCCTGCGCGGCGAGCAATTCCCTGGAAACCCCGTGGGAGCGGGAGAACTTGCCCTCCTCGTGGAGCATGCAGAAAAGGGCGGAGACGGGGCGCCCTCCCGCAAGCGCGCGGTGCAGGGCAAGGCAGGAATCCTTCCCCCCGCTCCAGGAAGCGAAAGCTGCGGCCTCGGCCATCTTCTGCTCCTTTTTACCTACCCGGCATCGCCGCCTCGTTACGCGACCCATTATAGAGGATGTTCCCTGGGAGGGTAGGGGAAAGGCATTGGATATAGCGGGCAGCACGGAGGAGGGAGGATGTTCCCTGGGCGGGGAAAAGGGACAGGAAGGGCGGAGAACCCGCGGGTCCGGGGTACCGCGCGGGCGGGTGCGGGCGGGCGCGACGGGCCAGCGTTGGCCGCGCCAGAAGCGCCGGCGGCCGGACCGCGAGCCATGCCGGGGATTGACCGCAGGGTACTTGCGCCCAGTGACGGGTGTGTACGGCACGGCAAAGCAGGACCGCGAGGCATAACGGGACCTGACCGCAGGTCGGCGCTGTCGACGTCGCGGTGGGGAGCGCTTCCGCCTCCTTGCTTGACGGGCGCTACGCGATGTATTATATTTAAGACTGACCGGTAGGTCTAATAATTAATATCCGGTATAAGCAGGGAAAAGGGAGTCCATGGAGGCGAAAAAGGGAGGGGCGGCGCGCGGGGATACGCGGGAGGGACCGGCGAGCGGCGGCAAGGCGGTCAAGGCCAAGTCGCTGGGCATGCGCAAGAACCCCGCCAAGGACGAGCGGGAGCAGGCCTTCAAGCGCGCGGCGCTCAAGGTGTTCTCCTCCAAGGGCTACCACCGCACCACCATGGCGGAGATAGCACTGGAGGCAGGCTTCGGTAAGGGTACCCTCTACTGGTACTGGAAATCAAAGGAGGAGCTCTATTTCGCCCTCATCGAGGACATGCACCGGGAATTCCTCGCGCTGGTGGAGGAGGCGGCCGGCAGGAAGGGGGATGCCCGGGAAAAGCTGCAGTGGTTGGGGGTGGAGATAGTGGATCTCTATTACCGAGACCGCGACTACTGCAAGCTCTCGTGGAAGATGCGTGCCGAGGAGCTGGAGACCTTTTCCCCCGAATACGTGGAACGCCTCTATTTTTACATAAACCACACCAAGGAAAAACTGCAGGAGATCGTCTCGCAGGGCATGGAGGAGGGGCTCTTTCCTCCCGCGGACCCCTATTACCTGGCCTGCATGCTCATGGGGCTGGTGGAGGGCATGGAGATACAGTGGCTGGAGGATTCGCAGGCCTTCGACCTGCGCACGGCCATGGACATCATCATGCGGCTCGCCGCCGCCTTTCAGCGCGAAGGGAACGAGGGGCCGGCAGCGGGACGCGGCGATGCCCCCGGGAAGCAAGAGGAGACGACCCTGGTAACCGAATGAAGGGAAGTTGCAAGGAGGTCTGAAATGGAAAGACTAACCATTCTGGGCGGGTGCGGAGCCGTGGGCGGCACGGCAGCCAGGTACCTTGCCGCGGGAGACTATTTTTCCCAGGTCGTCATCGCGGACCGCGAGGAGGAGGCGGCGCGCAAGCTGGCGGCCGAGCTGGGCGGCAAGGTTTCCGCCAGGGGCGTGAACGCCGACGACCCCGCCAGCCTCAAGGAGGTCATGGCCGGCTGCGACGTGGTGCTCAACTGCGTGGGCCCCTTCTACCGTTACGGGCCCCCCATCCTGCGGGCGGCCATCGAGGCGGGTGTGAACTACGTGGACATCTGCGACGACATGGACGCCACCGAGGAGATGCTCGCCATGGACGGCCAGGCGAAGGAGGCGGGGATCTCCGCCCTCATAGGCATGGGGAGCTCCCCCGGCATGGCCAACCTTCTGGTGAAGTTCACGGCGCAGACCCTCCTCGACCAGGTCGATTCCGTGGACATCTACCACGCCCACGGAGGGGAAGCGGTGGAGGGCCCGGCGGTGATCAAGCACCGCTTCCATTCCATGGAGACAGACATCCCCATGTTCCTGGACGGGGAGTACAAAACGGTGCGCCTCTTCGAGGAGAGCGGCAGGGCGCTGGAGGAGGAGACGGACTTCCGCGACGTGGGCACCTATCCCGTCTACGCCTACCCCCACCCGGAGACCATCACCCTCCCCCAGCACATCAAGGGGGTGAAGAGGGTGACCAACCTGGGACTGGTCATCCCCGTCTCCTACGCCAACCTCATCAAGGACATGGTCAGGCTGGGGCTCACCTCCGACGAGCCTATCGAGGTGCAGGGGCAGAAGGTCACCCCGCGCGAGTTCGCGGTGGCCTTCGTCATCTCCAGGCGCGACGCGCTGCTCAAGGAGGCGGGCATAGACTCCCCCCGCGGCTGCCTCAAGATCGTGGTCAAGGGGACCAAGGACGGTGACCCCCACACCTATATCTTCCAGATGTCCTCCAGCGGCATGGGCATGGGTGAGGGGACGGGCATCCCGGCCGCCCTGGGAGCCATCGTCATGGGGCAGGGAAAGATAACCCTGAAGGGCGTATTCCCCCCCGAGGCCGGCGTGGAGCCCATGGACATGATCAAGCTGGCCGGCGAGGTCATCAAGTCCTCCGGCAAGGGGGAGCGGGCCCCCATCTTCATCGAGCACGTGGACAAGGACGGCAAGGTGGAAGCCATGGACCTGAAGTTCTAAGGGAGCCGGATACATGGTAATAATTACCATATAGGGAAGGGGGTTACGGCGTGGGCGAGAAGTTCATCGTGAGCCACGACGTGGGCACGGGCGGGAGCAAGGCTGTGCTCACCGACCTGGAGGGCAACATCATCGCCTCCAGCTTCGAGCCCTACCTCACCTCCTACCCCCAGGCGAACTGGGCGGAGCAGGACCCCCGAGACTGGTGGCGGGCGGTGACCTCGAGCACGCGGCGCCTGCTCAAGGAGGGCAAGATAAACCCCCGACAGGTCATCGGGACGGGGTTCGCCACCCAGATGCTGGGAGTCCTGCCGGTGGACGCTTCCGGGGATCCCCTGCGCCAGGCCATTATCTGGATCGACAGCCGGGCCGACGAGCAGGCGGCGAGGATGGTGAGGAGGATGGGAGGCCCCCGGGTGGTCATGGCGCTGGCGGGGGCGGTGCCTTCGGGCAAGGACGTCGTCTGCAAGATCCTGTGGATCAAGGAGAAGGAGCCGGACATCTACGCCGCCACCCACAAGATCCTGGACGTCACCGGCTACCTGGTCTTCCGGGCCACGGGGAACATGGTCATCGACCACACCGCCGCCGGCGCCACCGGGTTGCTCAAGAACAAGACCCGGGAGTGGGACACGCTTCTCGCCAGGCTGCTGGGGGTATACCTCGACAAGCTCCCCGAGGTGAAGAGCTCCGTCGAGGTGGTCGGCCTGCTCACCAGGGAGGCAGCCTCGGAGATGGGGCTGGAACCCGGGACCCCGGTCATCGGGGGGATGGGGGACATCCCCGCCGCGGCCACCGGCTCCGGCGCCCTGGAGAACGGAGATGCCCACATCTACCTGGGAACCTCGGGATGGTTGGTGGTCTCCGTGGCAAAGCCCAAGAATCTGGGGAGGAACGGCATCGCCTCCATAGCCTCGGCCGACCCCCGGATGCTCCTCATGATCGGGGAGACGGAGACGGCGGGGGCCTGCCTGAAATGGTTCGCGGACAACTTCGCCACCGCGCAGGAGAGGGAGCGGGCGGCGCGGGAAGAGGATGAGATGGCCATCTTCGCCGTCCTGGACGAGGTGGTGGAGGGGGTGGAGCCGGGCGCAAGGCGGCTGCTCTTCACCCCCTGGCTGTTCGGGGAGCGCGCCCCCATCACCGACACCACCCTGCGCGCCGCCTTCGTCAACCTCTCCCTGGGGCATGAGCGGGAACACCTGCTGCGCGCCATCTACGAGGGGGTGGCCTACAACTTCCGCTGGCTGGTAGACGCCGTTTCCGGCGCGGGCTTCCCCTGCCGCGTCCTGCGCGCCATCGGCGGGGGGGCGCGCAGCGATATCTGGATGCAGATCATGGCCGACGTCACGCGGCGCACGGTGGAGGCGGTGGCCGATCCCCAGGAGGCGGGGGCTAGGGGATGTGCCCTGGCTGTGGCGGTGGCCCTGCAGGAGTACGTTTCCTACCGGGACCTGAAGAAGGTGATCAAGGTACGCCGCACCTTCGAGCCCGACCCCCAATGCTGTCCCGAGTACGGCGAGCTTTACCAGGTCTTCCGCGCCCTTTACGGCAACCTTACCGGCATATGTCGGCGCTTGAACGAGCCGGCGCAGGTCTGCGAGGCGCCGGCCGGTGAGGCGGGACCATGAGAACGGGACCGCGATCTTCCTGGATATGACGAGAGAAGAGGAGTGACGAGCATGCTTTACTACGAGGCACAGCCCAAGGCCCTCCCCGAGGGCATCGACTACGATGAATTCATCGTGGCCACCTACTACGCGGCACTTCCCCGCGACATGATCATGTACTATCTGGCGCCCTTCCTGGCCATCGAGCAGTCCACGGGCACCTGGACGCCAGTGCCGGGGGAGACGCCAGAGGTGCGCGCCAAGCACGTGGCCAAGGTCATCGCCATCCACGAGGTCCCCTTCTACGAGTTCGAGGTGCCCAAGGGGGTGGAGGAACGCACCTATGTGGTGCAGGTCGCCTTCCCCTTCCGCAACATCGAGCACCAGATCCCCATGCTGCTCACCGCCGTTGTGGGA
>Ga0116210_1001620_pt1 | contig 16004 bp, 10 predicted proteins | sample TshhotsprinmetaG_FD_94483 | JGI IMG/M metagenome (GOLD analysis project Ga0116210, IMG submission 94483) | Hot spring microbial communities from South Africa to study Microbial Dark Matter (Phase II) - Tshipise hot spring metaG | ecosystem: Environmental > Aquatic > Thermal springs > Hot... | reverse complement strand
TTAGCTACCAAAGCTGCTAGATTCTTGATGGGTAAAAATAGAGCAGACTTTTCACCCGATGTGGATATGGGCGGTGTGGTTGTAATTATAAATGCTAAGAAAACAATTTTAACTGGAAGAAAATTTGAAAGAAAGAACTATTTTTTTCACTCTGGTTACCCCGGAGGTCTAAAAATTAGATCATACAAAGAACAATACCAAATTGATCCAACTAAACCTATTTATCTTGCCATCAAAAGAATGTTGCCAAAGAACCGGCATCAAGATGTGAGAATGAACAACAGATTGTTCATTTTTGGTGAAAACCACGATCTGAAAGTCAAGTTAATTCCTGCCAACTAATCTATTAGTATGCCAACAGTTAATCAATTAATAAGAAATCCTAGGAAAAAAGTTATTAGAAAAACTAAGTCTCCAGCTTTAGCAAAAAGTTGGAATAGTTTGCTTAACAAAGCTATAAATTGTAATAATCCGTTCAAAAGAGGTGTTTGTATAAAGGTTTACACTACAACCCCTAAGAAGCCTAATTCTGCTGTTCGTAAAATTGCTAAAGTTAAATTGTCTAACAAAATGGAAGTTTTAGCATATATTCCAGGTATTGGGCACAACTTACAAGAACACAGTGTAGTTTTGATTAGAGGTGGTAGAGTAAAAGACTTGCCCGGTGTAAGGTATCATATTGTTCGCGGAAAATATGATGCTGCTGGTGTACAAAAGAGGATGAGAGGTAGAAGTAAGTATGGCGCTAAAAAACCTTCTAAATAAGAATGTTGTATTAATTTGGTTTATTTGAAAAGTCTGTTTCTGGATTGTCTGATATAGTTGATAGTTTGATTAACGAAAAAGTGTGGAAAATAATTTCATAAAAATCATAAAAACTTATATGTTTAGTAATAAATCTCAGAGAAAAGTAACAAACCTTTTTAGTGGTTGGAAACAATGGCTAAATATAATTACAACTATCATAATCACCACACTAGTAGTCTTATCAATTTTGTTTATTTGGCAAAATCTTTTTCAAAATGATACACAAACGAATACAAGCAAAAATCGTGATCAATTTACGGTTGTAATTGATAAGATGGTAATTTTACAAGAAGTCCAAGCTCTAGAACGACTAGAAACAGTAAGACAAACAATACAGCGGGAAGTAGAAGTCACCGTTGATTTGGGAGATTTGACTGTTTTTGGACACACCGTTTTGGAAAACAAACGGACACAAAAATTTTCTATCACTGGTTATGTTATCGCTGGTATTGATCTTTCCAAGATTTCCTCTGAAGATATAGAACTTGATGTTGATACAAAGAAAATCAAAATCAATATTCCAGCACCCGAAATTTTTGATGCTAATGTTTTAGAGAATCAAACCAGAATTTTACAAGAAAGAATAACAATTTTGTATAACTTAGAGACACTAAACCCGGATAAAAGAAGAGAATTAAATGAAAAGTTATTACAACTTGTAATCAAAGAAAGTAAGAGATCCTTAGTTGATGCTGCCTGTGAAAGTAATATTTTAGAATTAGCAAAGCAAAATGCCAGTCAGTCTATACAAAAGTTGTTTGGCTCTATTTTGCAAAATAACTTTATAATAGACATTGCTTCCGATCAAAATTGCTCATGGCAAGGTTTGTAAAAAAAGTTTGCAGAAAATGCTTAAAAGCGCTTGTATCTATACCCCTAAATAAGGTTAAAAAATAACTGTTTTAAATGCTTTAATCTAAAAAACGCTAGATAAATTAATAATTATATGGATTCTTACTTTTATCAGTGTGAAACCTGGAAAAATCAAACTCACAGCTTTTATGTTTGAGATTTTTAAACTGGCTCAATTTTTAAAACTAGCGTCACTATTTCCTCTTATTCAATAAAGACTTAGAAAAGTGTAGGATTTAACTGCAAAGCTTTCTAAAGAGGCATACATAAACACTTACAAGCACCACCTGCTTTTATAAACTCGCTGACTTCCACAATGTGAACATGAAAACCTCTAGACTTCAATTGTTCTTGCAACCATCTAGAAGCAAAAGGCATGATTATATGCTGACCAAATACTAGGCTGTTACAAGCAAAATTAAGAGCATCTTCACTCCGGACTTCAATTAAGTCTAACTCTGTTTTAATTTTTTTAAGTGAATCCACATCTATAGCATCAGCAAAGACAAGAGCAGTATCTTTGTTTATCGGACAAAAACAAGTGTCTAGATGGTAAAATCTAGGATCTGTGAGTTTGATAAGTCGAATGTCTAAAATAGCTTCATCCGATAGGATGTTCTGAATGTGTTTGTAACTATCAGGATGACTACGAAAACCATGACCACAATACACAGTTTTGTCATCAACCCACAAAGTGTCTCCGTGTTCTTCAAAATAAAATTCTTTTTCAATTTTTTTGATTTCGTACCCATTGGAAGCAAACCAGTCAGCAAAAATTACTGACTCTGGTTGCCGTTCAGGGAATCTAAAATTGGAAGGAATAAAAATATTTTTATACAAAAAACCAGCATCAATAAAAACCAAATCAGGAAGGTCTGGATGTGGTTCAATCGTTTTAATATCCGGACAAAAACAAGATATTTGGTTGTATAAATTTTGCCACTGTAAAATTGCTAAATCTTGGTCAACAAAATTTTGTACATCCATCCACGGATTAATTTCGTAATTTACCTTAAAGTATGTAGGTGGGCACATTAGAACCTTAGTTGGTTGAAAACAACTCATATATACTTTTATTAACTAAAAGGATTAAATGTTTAACTAAGAGGATTAAATGTTTTTTATTTTTATAATAATTAGTCAATATTTATTATCTTTCGTTACTTTACTACTTAGGCTGAGGGAGAGGAATCTTAAATATAACGAAAAATTGTTTTCATGGAAAAATGGCTCAACAACTAAAACATTCAAAAAACAACCTTACCTTGAAAAAATGGTGGCGAGTTTTTGTTTGATCAATATTTGTAGAAACTTTGCAAAATAAATTTCAAAGTTTGGAGAAACAGTTTTTAATAAATAAAAATTCTTAGTATTCAATAAAAACATCTTTCAAAACAAGAACTTGAAAACTAGATCTTAATATCTAAAAATCAGATATAGACAAAGGCTGGTGTATAAACTATATGGCTGAGTGAAGAGGAAATACAACTTATATAAAGATAAGGTTAATTTTTTACTATGTCAGTATCTAATTTATTTATAGTAATTAGCCAAACCCAAAGAGCTAAATTTAAAACTTAATCCTTATCAACCTTAATCTTAGACGGATAGATTTAGAGAAAAATTAAATATAAAAAGACGTATTTTTTACAAAAAGAAATCTGGCATTGGTTCTGCCGATTCTGTCTGTCTCTATTGATTGTAAAATATCCAAAAATTATTCCACTAATATAAGACTTAGAGAATGATCTAATGATCTATCGTGCAAAGTTTACAAAATTTTCCATTGATTCTAAAGTATTTAAATACATAAACGCACAGACATGTACATTTATGTCGAATGTATAAATTTTTAGTTTTGATAAACTTATCTTTTAAAATTACTAAAAACAGTAGTTATCACATAATCAAAAAAATTGGTTAATTTATATAAGAAGTTTTCCTATTGAAGATAGTTTGCATAAAGAGAAGTTCCGATATTTACTCAATATAAGCTTCCCGTTTTATAAACACAAAAGTCTCTACACGAAAAGAACTTAAGGTGTTGGCAACTGGTTGCAGCTACAACAAAATATTTGGTTTTAAATATCCACCAAAATTTTAACTAAACTTTTAACTTCAAAAAATTTACTTAGTTGTTCGTCTAGCCCTTGCTCTTCCCATTTGACTTCTACATTAAGTTTTCGCCAGTTAATATTTTGCAAAACTTTTTGCCAAATTTCTTCATCTTCCAGGTGAGCAATTTGCCATTTCATAGCTACCAGTTGACCCGGCTTGAAGCCTTGTCTCTTACGAAAATCCTGCACTGCTCTTTCAAAATCTCTAACATAACCAAGTACACTTAAGTCTTTATCTACCACTAAATCAATCTTGAGATAACCTAATTCTCCACTGTATTCCCAACATTCACCCTCTGTTTTAGATAAATCTTTACTAAGCAAATTACACTCTTTTTGTAGTAGTTCAACCAAATCAGATTCAATTTCAAATTTAGCAAAATCAGCATAAAGTGGCTGTCTTACACGAATTTGTCTCTCTTTACGAATACTGTGAATTTGACTAACTAAGTTTCTAACTAGCTCCATTCTATCAAGTAATTCTTGTTGTTTTGGAGTAATTGGCTCTGTGCTTGGATAATCAGTTAAATGTACAGATTCAGGTCCTTGGTCTGGTTTGACTAGTGACCAAATTTTTTCAGTATTAAAAGGTTGAATTGGTGCTGTAACTGTAGCAAAAAGTCTAAGCGTTTCAACTAAACAGGCCGTCACTTCTTCTCCGTGACTTTCAAGAACATCTTTACTACGACGAATATACCAAGTAGAAAAATCACGAATGTAAGGTATAATCAACCTAGATGCTTCCATCAAATTATAATCTTCCATATATTGATGGACTTTGTAAGCATAGTTTTGAGTATAAGCATACCACCACTTGTTGAGATAGTGTTTGTAGCTTTTAACTGTTCGTTTGCCTGGGTTAGAAGACATGCAAAACTGCACATATTTAAGACTATTGGACAATAGCAAAGTTCCGTCTTTAAAGACATTTTCCAAGTCACGATCGATAAAACAGATACTTTCTGTATTAAGTAACGGTGAGTTAAATAAATAGTTGCGAATAGCATCGCTGCCAAACTTTTCAATCATTTCTTCGGGATCAGAATAGTTTTTCTTTCGTTTACTCATTTTTTTTCCATCAGCAGCTAAAATAATTCCACTAGCACTCACATTTTTGAAGGCTGGGGTATCAAAAATAGCTGTCGACAAAACATGTAAAACTCTAAACCAAGCGCGAGTCATTTCTTGAGACTCAATAATCCAGTCGGCCGGATGATTTTTGGTAAAGAACTCTTGATTTTCCATAGGATAATGATTACTAGCCCAAGGCATAGAACCGCTTTCTACCCAACAGTCTAAAACTTCAGGAATCCTGAAGTATAAATTACCCACATCATCTTTCAAAATAATATCGTCTATGTAAGGCCTATGTAAATCTAACAACTGAATCGAGCCAACTGATACATACCCCTCGTCTTGTAATTGCATTTTACGATAAAAATAAATTCTTTTCACATTTTTCTTACTATTTGGGTGTAAACCAAATATCCAAGTCGTCCACAATACTTGCTCTTCTTTAGTAAAAAGAATTTGCACAGCTTGATATTTTTCGTACAAATCTAAAACCTCATCCAAAATTGCTTGAGCATATCTGGAAAAAATTTGAATATTCAGATCTTTTTCCTTACGAAGTTCGGTTAAGGCTTTGCTACGGAATTGAGTCACATTGATGCCTAACGGGAGTTTGCTAGTTGCATCACTAATGATGACAGTTTTATGGTTAGAATAAAAATCACTAACTAAATCTGTAAAATTAAGGAGATGATAGATTGGGTTAAGGGCTTTTTGAGCTAATTTTTCCAAACTATCTATAAAGATAGTTTTACTTTTATCAACAGTTTGCCAGATTGGTAAAGGACTTCCCCAATAACGATTGCGAGAAATACACCAATCAGGAGCACTTTCTAAACCTTTCGCAAAACGATTGTACTTGAGGCTTTCAGGTCGCCAGTTAATCTGTTCATTCAGCTCCAATGCTCTAGAAGTAATCTTAGTCTCAGCAATAAACCAGTTTTCTTGAGGAGCATAGTAGACTTTCTTGTTATCACGGTCAAAAACTGGTACTTTGTGAGTATATTTGATTTTGCCAAATAGTTGGTCTTTTTTTTCTAAAATGTCGTTGATTAATTCGTTGGCTTCATCGTATTTAACATTAAAAACTGGTTTTAAGTCTGGGTCTAAAGTATCTAAAATTTCGCCATAATCATTGAGTACCAAAATTACTGGTAGATTATAGGTTTTGATAATCTCAAAATCTTCTGGTCCATACGCCGCTATATGAGTTATACCAGTACCTTCGTTACTACTGACAAACCCTGCTGGATAGACCTTGAAAGCATTAGCAGCTTGCTCATAAGAATCAATCTTTTGAGTCAATTTAAAGGGTGGCTCATACTCTAAACCAATTAAATCTTGACCTGTGAGAGATACAATCTTGACAATGTCTAAGCCCAATTTAGCAAAGTACTCGCCACTATCTGTAATATGTTTTAATTTTTCCCCCATTTCTGGAGAATTTACCACAGACTCTTGAAAATGTAAGGAAATTACAGGAATAGCTCGATTTTCCGCTAAAATCACCAATTCGTTAGTTAACGGCAAAAAGTACATAGAGTATTCTATGTCTGGACCAACTACCAGAGCTACATTAGCCGGAACAGTCCATGGTGTAGTAGTCCAAGATAATAAATTGATAGAGTAGTCTTTAGATAAAATGTCTTTCAGTCTCTCTAAAGTATCCATATTTTGGTAGACAATTTCTAATTGCTCTTTAAGATAATCTACATGCTTACTTTGCTCAAAATCAGTCTTTAAAGCATCCCATTCTTGTGAGTCAAAGTTTCTACGACTGTCTAAAATATCTTTAAAACTAATCTTTTTACCTTCTTTTTTCTCCAAAGCTTGAACTTGTCGGTCAATTTCCATTTTGTATCTCAACTGTTCTGAATAGCTCTCAGATATCTCCTCGTTAATTTTTTTAAGTAACTTACGGGCTGATTCGTCGCTAACTCTAAAGCGAACTACAGGAGATTGAATAGTCTCATCTTCGTACACTACATCCAGAGAAATTTCGGTATGAGATAGGGAAATTCCAATCGAAGGGGAATATAAACTCACCCTATAACCCTTATAAAGCAAGTTCTTACGGTACAATTGGCCCAAACCCCACCAAACTGATTCAATAAAATCATTGTCCATGGTGCGGTATTGATCGTCCATATCCACCCACCTACCAATACGGTGAATAATCCGTCTCCACTCATTATCATAAAGCATGATCTTGCTGCGACAGGCTTGGTTGAACTTTTCAATACCAATATCGTTTTCTATTTGTCTTTTATCAGTGATATTCATTTCTTTTTCGATCAGAGACTCGAGAGGAACTCCATGACAATCCCAACCCCAAATCCTTGGTACATAATAACCCTTTTGGGTTTTGTAACGAAGTACAGAGTCTTTCACGAAAGATATAAAAATATGACCCCAGTGAGGAGTGCCAGTGACAAAAGGAGGTCCATCTAAAAAAACAAAAGATTGATTTCCTTTACGGTTTTCTAAAGATTTTTTAAAAATATCTTTCTCATCCCAAAACCTTAGGACCTCGTTTTCTGTAGAAAACATAAACCAGTATATCAGAGATATTTCAAATGCTAATTTTGCTAGTTTAGAATTTTAAAAAAGTCAAGTTTATTTGATTTAATAAAAACTACTAGTTAAATGTTTGACTATCTTTTTGACAAAAAATTTTTTCAATTTCACGTTCTCTAAAGTTAGAAATAAATATTTTTTATGAAAAATTACATTTCATCTACTTTTTTCGCTAGTATTGCTGATGTCTACTTCTCTGAGGCCGTTCTTTCTCTGTTTATTGCTTTGATCTGCTTAAGTGTAATTGGTTTTTTAATTTGGTGGTACATTATTGCCAAGAAAAATATTAAATAACTATTGAACTATTGTAGGTTTCTAAAATTTTTAAAATTATCAGATCTTTGGGGAAATATGATCAGGTTTGTTAATGTTTATAAAAGATACACCAAAAAGGGACAGTATGTGCTTAAAAATCTGAATTTAGAAATTAAAGAAGGTGAGTTTGTATCCATTATTGGTCATTCTGGAGCTGGAAAATCAACTTTTTTAAAAATGCTGATAGGTGAAGAAAAACCGGACAGTGGAGAAATTTGGATCGAGGACATCCAAGTAAATAAAATTAAACCTCAATATTTACCCTATCTGCGACGAAGAATTGGGGTTATTTTTCAAGATTTTAAATTACTTAAAAGTCGTACGGTATTTGAGAATATCAGTTTAGCCATGGAAGCTTCTGGAGCATCTAAAGAAGATGCTAAAAGAGATATCCCCAGATTACTGGAATTAGTTGGTTTATCCGGTAAAGAATCAAAATACCCTAAAGAACTAAGTGGTGGTGAACAGCAAAGAGTATCTATTGCTAGAGCTTTATCTCACAATCCGATTATACTACTAGCAGATGAACCAACTGGAAATTTAGATAAAACTAATACATATGAAATCATCACCTTGCTGCTTAAAATCAACAATTCTGGCACAACTGTTATTTTAGCTACCCATGATCAAGATGTCGTGGATAAATTAAAAAAACGAGTAATTACTTTAAAAGATGGTGAAATAGCTCTAGATCAAGAAGTTGGAATGTATTACATATAAGTTAAGTAGGTAAATAAGTAAGTTATTTTTATAGAATTTAAATAACTAAATGTTTTACTTTTGGTTCTTATAATAATCAAAAGCCTAAAAATTAGTAAATTTGTATCTTGCCTTCAGAAGTTCGATATGCAAATTTTATGAAAACTTTATGAAAACTATCCTCGTGTTCTTATTCATAGTATGAATATTATCTATGGCTACTATGTATTTTATACTAGAATTTAGTTGATATAATCAAAGAATTTAGAATTTAGTTAGCAACTAAAAAAAACACTTGCCAAAAATAAATTTTTTATTTTTTATTTTTACTTGCTAGAGATATTAATTATCTCTTGAATAAAAAGACTTTTTAATTTAAAATTTAAATATATATTAAAATATATGCCATCATTACCTAAATTTGACGCAAGAGCTAGAAATGCTTTAGCTACCGCTCAACAAATATCAATACAACTCAACCATAAGTATATTGGGTCTGAACATCTTTTATTTGGCATCTTATCACAACCCCAAGACGGCTTACCTTTTCAAGTAACTTTCTTGGATAATATATCCAACCAAGAGATGCTTGAAATTATCAAAAACCAAGGTTTGGATAGGTTTCAACCAAAAGATGAAGGTGAATTTAATTCAGATGTGTCTGTATTACCAGAAATCACAGCCGAATTGCAAGCTTGTTTGGATGCTGCCATTGAAGTAGCAGAAAAACATAATTATAATTATATTGGTATTGAACACTTAATATTTGGAATTATCAAAACTACCGACTCAAACGCAAAAAAATTGATGAATTTAAGTGAAGCGAATGCGGCAAAGTTAATAAATATACTCGAATCGATGTTTGCTGCATATGGACAAGGAGCTACCCAAAATGATCCTAAAATTTTCAAAAACAGACAGAAAAGAAAACCAAATTCGGCACTTGATTTTTTTGCAGTTGATGTAAATCAAAAAGTTGCTAGTGAACCAGACTTTAATTTGATAGAAAGAGACAAAGAAATCGATAGAATTATTCAAATTCTCAGCCGCAAACAAAAAAATAATCCAATTATTGTAGGTGAACCGGGAGTAGGTAAAACCGCTCTAGTTGAAGGGTTAGCAAAAAGAATAAATGAAGGAAAAGTTCCAACATGGCTGGCCAATAAAAAAATTTTTAGTTTAGATGTGGCCGGAATGATAGCTGGTTCAGTATTTAGAGGTGAGTTTGAACAAAGAGTTAAGGCTATTTTGGAAGAAGTAACTACTATTGGTAATGTGATTTTGTTTATAGATGAAATTCATAATGTGATTGGTGCTGGTGGAGGCGGTGTGGATAGAGGACCAGATATGGCAAGTATTCTCAAGCCAGCTCTTGCTAGAGGTGAGATTAGTGTAATTGGAGCGACTACTGAAGAAGAGTTTCGAGTAATTATTAGAAAAGACAAAGCCCTTGAAAGAAGATTCCAACAAATTAGGATTGAAGAGCCAGATACATCTCAAACTGTTCGCATCATCAAGGGTATTAAACCAATGTATGAAAATTATCATAATGCGGAATACCCTGATAATTTAATAGAAAAACTAGTTGATTTATCTCATCGTTTTCTACCAGCTCGCAGATTTCCAGATAAGGCTATCGATGTTCTCGATGAATCTTTGGTTAGAGCCAAAATAGCGGCTTTTGAGAAAAGTAAATCAAATAGTAAAGTAGAAGAAGAGTGGGCTAATATTGAAAGAAAGATTCTAGACTTAATCAAGGAAAAAAACGAAGCAATCATCAATCAAAATAATGAGCTCAGTTCCAAATTTGAAGAAGAACAAAAAAAGTTAGAGCAAGAATTAACTAGATTAAACATTCAAAGCAAACAGGCTAAAAATCAAGCTGTGGTGACTTTGTCTATATTGGAAAAAGTGATTTCAGAAATGTCTGGTGTTCCTTTAGTTCGCGTTAGTTCAAACATTTATACTAGAATTAGAGATTTACAAATAGCTTTAGAAAAACAAATTTTTGGGCAACCCGAAGCTATTAAAGAAATAACTTCTGCTCTTAAACGAGCCTATTCTGGAGTTAATCCAAACAAGGGCCCAATTGCTAGTTTTCTACTCATGGGCCCAACGGGTACAGGTAAAACAGAATTAGTGAAAGTTTTAACCAAAGAACTTTACGGAGATCCGACCAAATATCTGCTTAAGTTAGATATGTCGGAATTTAGAGAAAGACACCAGATAAGTAGATTACTGGGAGCTCCTGCAGGATATATTGGGTATGAGGACACTCCACAGTTAACCGACTTTTTATCTAAAAAACCTTACTCAGTGATCTTATTTGACGAAATTGAAAAGGGCCACTCAGAAAACTTAAATATTCTTCTACAGATGCTTGAAGAGGGGATAATAACTGACTCTAAAGGTAATACTGTAAGCTGTGAACATGCTTTGATTTTTATGACCTCTAATTTAGGTAAAAATCAATTTAACCGTTTTGCCTCCAAACTTGGTTTTATAGAACCTACTGAAAAAGAAGAAGAAGATTATCAAGCTATCAAAAAACAAGTGTTTGACGAAATGGAAAGAACTATCAAGCCAGAAATCATAGGTCGTTTAACTGGTAAAATTGTTTTTAGACCAATTACCAAAACAGTTTTAAACCAAATCATTACTAAAGAACTTAGCAAACTACAAGAACACTTACTCAAACAAGGCCGAGCCTTAAGTATATCTGACGGATTAGTAGAAATGTTAGCTAATATTATCATCAAGGACAAATTTGATTATGGAGCTAGAGAAGTTAAATCAGAAGTTGCCAAAAATGTGCAAGACCCTCTAGCTGAGTTCTTGCTAGACAATCCTACAGTTAGAAACATAGAAATTGGCTTAAAAGATGGTAAAGTGCTGGTAAAACCAAAGAGAGAGATTAAGAGTAAGATAGCTATTAATTAAAAGTAACAGATTTGGATAAATTTTATTGTCTTTAATTCTCAGTCTAATACCTACAAATACAAGAAAAACAATTAAGCTTTCCCGAAAACCATTGTTAATAAAGCCATTCTTACATACATTCCGTTTTTAGCTTGTTCAAAGTACATAGCCCTAGAATCAGTATCAACCTCGGGATCTATCTCGTCTACCCGAGGTAGGGGGTGCATTAGAATGCTGTCTGATTTCATTTTCGTTATTACATCTTGGTTGATAATATAAACACCTTTATATTTTTTGTACTCATCTTCACTTTCAAACCTTTCTTTTTGGATTCTAGTCATATACAAAACATCGACTTCGCTAATAACCTCTTCTAAACTCTCTGTTTGAGAGTATCTACTAGAATCTAGTTTTTGTAAAATCCACTCAGGCATACCTAAAGTTTTAGGGGATACAAAAAACAATTCGCTATTGTATTGATTTAAAATCTGACAAAGAGAATGTACAGTTCTACCAAACTTTAGATCCCCTACAAAAGCCACTTTAAGCCCTTGTAAACTATGTTTTTGCTCAAAAATAGTATAGGCATCTAAACAAGCCTGAGTTGGATGCTCTCCATCTCCATCTCCTGCATTTAATATAGGAACACTGGAAACTTCAACCGCTCTTTGAGCCGCTCCCTTTTGTGGGTGTCTCATAACAATCAAATCTGTATACTGCATAACCATTTTGATGGTATCTTCTAAAGTTTCTCCCTTTGCCAAAGAAGTAGTTGAGGCGTCGCTAAAACCAATTACTCTACCTCCTAATCTTTGCATAGCTGATTCAAAGGACAAGCGAGTTCTAGTGCTAGGCTCAAAAAACAAACTTGCCATCAACTTGTCAGATAAAATATCTAAAACACCCTGTTCTGCAACTTTCCTTTTGTAATGAGAAGCTAGGGTGAAAATTTGAGAAAGTAGGCCTTGATCAAGCTGACTAGCCGAAACCAAACTTTGATTAAATAAAGAAGACATAAGGATTATAATGTGAATTGTAGATAACTCAGTTTTTATAATAATTTTGTCAAAAAATAGGTAATAATAAATATTTTAACACGAGGTTCAATTAAAAAATTGAGTGAAATATCATGACCTTTCAGCAGATTCTAAAAAATCTAGCTTAGATCTGGAAAAATTTGTAAAAATTTTAATTAGTCTATGCATACTTAAGTATAAGCATTAAAGTTTAAGTCTACCAATAAAAAAATATACTCCTTACCTTATTTTAACAAGTTTGATAGTTTGTAACCCAAAGTTGAATACAATGCCTTATTCGCTTGACCTAATTAAGAATTTATAACAGGCTTTACATCAATTTTTTTAACATTATCTAGATAATTCGTGTTATGATTGAATTACCTGTTGATGATATTATCCAAAAATACAATCTTTTGACTCAAAAATTAGCCCAAACAACCCAAACATCGGAGGTAATTAACCTCGCTAAAGAACAAAAAAGGCTTGAACCGCAGTTTGAACTAGCTAATTTAATTAAAAAGTTGCAAAATTCCCTCCTGCAAAATCAAGAATTACTAGACCAGCTAAATGATGGAGACGAACTTAAAGAACTGATTAAAGAGGAATTAAGAGAACAAAAACAAAAATTGGAAAATGCTCAAGACGAATTAATGACTTACCTTTCACCAAAAGATAGTAGAGATGAATATAATATAATTTTAGAAATTAGAGCAGGTGCAGGTGGAGACGAAAGCTCTATTTTCAGCACAGAAATGCTAAGAATGTATAATTATCTAGCTAACCGGCTTGGTTTTAGTTTTAAGATTACCCACATCAGTCCCAACCCAGTTGGAGGGTATAAAGAGGTTATAGCCGAAATTGTGGGAACTGATGTTTATAGCTGGTTTAAATATGAAGGTGGAGTACATAGAGTACAAAGAGTACCGGCAACCGAAAAACAAGGGAGAATTCACACTTCTACAATTTCTGTAGCAGTTTTACCTTTAATAGATAAAGATAACGATTTTAAGTTAAACCTAAAAGATGTAGAAATTACTACTTCCACAAGTCAAGGTGCAGGAGGTCAAAGTGTTAACACTACTTATTCAGCTGTCAAGGTTAGGCACATTCCTACTGGTATTGAGGCTCGCAGTCAAGATGAACGAAGTCAACAACAAAATAAAGAAAAAGCTTTACAAGTTTTAACTAGTAGAGTGTTTAATTTTTATGAGGAAAAAAGGTTAGCGGAAGAAAGTGCCAGAAGATTAGAACAAGTAGGTAGAGCTGATCGTAGTGAAAAAATTCGTACATACAACTTTCCTCAAGACCGTCTTACAGATCATCGTTATAACCAAAACTGGAATAATTTAGCCGGTATTATGAGTGGAGATATCTACGAAGTGATTAAACAAATTAAAAAAATAGAAGCCGGAAAATATTTAAAAAATCTTAAAATCTAAAGTAAAAATACCAAAACTAAAATACATACTATCCCAATAATTCCCAGCTGCCGATCAAAAATATCTCTTTTTAGGAGAGAACCATTTATTTTTTAGAAAGTCATAAACAACTCTCTTTTCTTAAAAAGCAGACAATATTTTAAGTAAAGTCCACAACAAAATGGATAATATATCAATAATCAAGCTTGACAGAATATAAAAGTTGGGGTATGGGTACCTACTCTCTTATAGGTAACACTTCGATGTCTCGAGTAATTAACAAGGCTGTCATCACGGCTGCTGGTTTGGGTACCAGATTACTTCCTGCCACTAAAAATGTACCAAAAGAAATGTTGCCAATCTTAAACAAGCCGATGATTCACTATGTAGTTAAACAATGTTTAGATGCTGGTATAAAACAAATTATTATAGTTATAGATAAAGATAATACTGCTGTTAAAGATTATTTTGAAATTGATCCTAAATTAATTTCTTATTTACAACAAAAAAATAAACTACGCTTAATTGAAGAAATCCAAGAAATATGTAATAAAGTTGAATTTAAATTCGTTTTTCAAGATACTAGTCTACCATATGGCAACGCCAGGCCATTATACTCTGCAAAAGGATTGATAGATCAAGAACCTTTCGTATATATGTACGGAGACGGAATTATGTTTGGGGAAGGTGCTGGAGTTTGTGAGTTAATCAATCACTACCAAAAATATCCATCTAAAGTTGTACTTACAGGAACTGTGGTTCCACCAAAACAGATGTTAACTTTAGGAATGGTTAGATTGGCTGAAAATTCTGATTTTGTGGTAAAAGAAGTTATAGAAAAACCGAAGCCAGATCAAATAGATAGCAATATTGCTAGTGTTTGCAGTTATATTTTTGATGAATCTATTTTCGAGTTTATGGATCCGAGCAACGTGCAACCGTCAGAAGAGTTTCAAATTCAAGATGCTATTAACAAGCTAATTCAAAATGAAAATGTAACTGTTTGTATTAGTAAAGGAAAATTTTTGACGAATGGAGATATTTTCAGCTATTTAGAAATGATTATTGAAGAAGCTCTCTCTAGACCAGATACTAGAGAAGAGTTTTTTAAAATTTTAAACCGGATAGTTGACAGTTTATGAAATAAAATTTTTGGTAAAACACGTGTTTTATATACATAATTTGTGATATTAATTGGACAAATTACTTATAAATTCAGTTATCTTTTGTTTTACGTCTTTATTTTCGTTTGCTGCACTGTCTATAATTCTCACTATTTCACTACCAATAACCGCTATAAAACCCTTAGAATTAAGTAAGTCTACTTGACCTTTTTCCCTGATTCCAAAACCTATAACAATCTTGTTGTTCGTGAAATTTCTTTTTAAGAATTTAAGTCTATCCAGTATTTCATCCTTATCTAGGATAGTTTGCTTTCCAGTTTGACCAACTCTAGCTGTAGCATAAATTATTTGGTCCTGAGATACAAACGGTTTGATTTTATTTATTCTAACTTGTGTTGTAATAGGAGAAATTACAGGTATTAATTGTAATTCTAGTTTTTTACAAAGTCCTAATACCTCAGTATGTTCAGGAGTAAAAAAGGTTAGGTCGGGAACAATTAAACCAATGAAACCGTTCTCACTAAGAAGCCTACACACTTCAGCTAGGCCAAAATACACTAAAGGTGTGAGATAACTCATTAAAATAAGGTTTGTTTTTGTGTTAAATCGTTTTTTTGTACTCACAGCTTCTTGTATAATTTGGTCCAAATTATTTTCGAATTGCAGAGCTACTTGGTTAGCCTGGTGGATTGTTGGTCCATCAGCTACTGGGTGAGAAAACGGCAATTGTATTTCAAGATAGTCAACATTATTTTGAAACATTGCTTCTAAAGCTTGTTTATAAATTTCAGGGTTCGGGAAATTAGCCACCAAATGGGTCATTAACTGGTTTTGAGCCATGTCGTACTTTAAATATACTTTTTATCTTATGTATAGTAATGTATAATAAAAATAGTAAAACATTCCAGGAACTTAAAAAAGTCAATAAAAATTTTTAATGATAAACTTTAAATACTGATAACGCCCTTCTCAATACCTTTTTCTATGGCTAGTTTAACACAACCAATCACTGGTCTTGTGTTGTCATCATGAAGAATATTAGCTTTAGGAAAAATTTTGTGAACTTCTTGAGTAGTAATATCTAAT